>ERZ773077.2-NODE-2-length-184653-cov-9.212532_pt1 | contig 184653 bp, 175 predicted proteins | sample MGYA00580612_ERZ773077 | MGnify/ENA primary metagenome ERZ773077 (study PRJEB29015, sample SAMEA2737971) | human oral metagenome | biome: human oral; feature: human-associated habitat; material: dental | place: China | collected 2021 ...
GCAACAGCAGCAGGGCGGCCACCGAGGACACGACGGCCGTGGCCCCGGTAGCCAGTCCGTAGACCAGGAGCGTTAGCGCGAACACGGAACGACGGCCGATCTTGTCGGCGAGCAACCCACCGAATGTGGCGCCCAGGGCCATGCCGATGAATCCGGCCGAGACGACCCACGACTTGGTGGCGTCGTCCAGCCCCCACTGCTGCCCAAGAGCGACGATGACGAAGGAGATCAGGCCCACGTCCATCGCGTCCAGGGCCCATCCGACTCCCGATGCGCCCAGTAATTTGCCGTGTTCGCGCGTCATGGGCAGTCGTTCCAGGCGTTCTGTCCTGGTCAGCATTTCAGTTTTTCCTCCGGATCGAAACAACGGGTGCCCGCCGACGACGACGGGCACCCGTTGTCGTCGGCGTTGGGATCAGCGAGCGGCCGTGCCTTCCACGTAGTCATCGGTGCCGTGGTCCTTGACCCAGCTCATGAGCCTGCGCAGCTCGCGGCCGGTGGCCTCGATCGGGTGGGCCTCACCCTTGGCGCGCAGCTCCTTGAACTCGGGGGCCCCGGCCTCCTGGTCCTCGATGAAACGCTTCGCGAAGGCCCCGGAGCGGATGTCGTCCAGCACGGCCTTCATGTTCTCCTTGACGTGTGCGTCGATGACGCGAGGCCCGGAGACGTAGTCACCGAACTCGGCGGTGTCGGAGATGCTCCACCGCTGCTTGGCGATGCCCCCCTCGTACATGAGATCGACGATCAGCTTCATTTCGTGCAGGCACTCGAAATAGGCCACCTCGGGCTGGTAACCAGCCTCGACCAGGGTTTCGAAACCCGACTGGATGAGAGCGGAGACACCACCGCAGAGAACCGCCTGCTCGCCGAACAGGTCGGTCTCGGTCTCCTCCGTGAACGTCGTTTTGATACCACCCGCGCGCAGCGCACCGATGGCCTTGGCGTAGGAGAGCGCCAGCGGCCAGGCGTTTCCGGTGGCGTCCACCTCGACGGCGATGATGGCGGGCACCCCCCTGCCCTCGGAGTACTCGCGGCGCACCAGGTGCCCCGGACCCTTGGGTGCGACCATGCAGACGTCGACACCTTCCGGGGCCTTGATGTAGCCGAACCGGATGTTGAAACCATGGGCGAAGAACAGGGCGTCGCCGGGCACCAGGTGGGGTGCGATCTCCTCGGCGTAGAGCTTCCGTTGCACCTGGTCCGGGGCCAGGATCATGACGAGATCCGCCTCCTCGACCGCCTCCGCCACGGAGACCACACGCAGCCCCTCCGCCTCGGCCTTCGCGACGGACTTCGACCCGGGCCGCAGTCCGACCCGGACGTCGACCCCGGAGTCACGCAGGCTCAGCGCGTGGGCGTGTCCCTGGGAGCCGTAGCCGATGACGGCGACGCTGCGGTTCTGAATTATGGACAGGTCGGCGTCCGAGTCGTAGAACATCTCTGCCATGTTGTTTCCTTTGCTGATTCCTGGTTGATTACTTTGACTTGTGATCGGCGAGAGTCTTCGCACCCCGGCCAAGGGCCACCTGACCGGACTGCACCAACTCCTGGATGCCATGGGGGGAGAGCATCTCCAGAAGAGCTGCCAGCTTCTCGGGGCTGCCTGTGGCCTCAATCGTGATGGACTCATTGCTGACATCGACCGCCTTGCCCCTGAACAGGCCGACCACGTCGATGATCTGGCTGCGTGAGTGCACGTCGGCACGGACCTTCACCAGGACCATCTCTCGGCGGACGGCGCTGGGCTCCAGCTCCAGGACCTTGCGGACCTCTATCAGCTTGTTCAGCTGCTTGACGATCTGTTCCAGCGCCGCATCGTCCTCAAGGGAGACAACCACCGTCATGCGGGATACGTCGGGACGCTCCGTCGGACCGACCGCCAGGGAGTCGATGTTGAAGCCACGCCGGGAGAACAGGGCTGAGATCCGGGTCAGGACGCCTGGCCTGTTGGAGACCAGAACTCCGAGGGTATGCGTGCTCACAGTTCTTCCTCTTCCTCCCACACAGGGGCCATGTTACGGGCCACCTGGATTTCATCATTGCTGACACCTGCCGGGACCATGGGCCAGACCATGGCGTCCTTGTGGACGACGAACTCAACCACCACGGGGCGGTCATTGATCTCCAAGGCCTTGGCGATGCACTCCTCCATCTCCGTCTCATTGGTGGCCCGCAGCCCCACGCACCCCATGGCCTCGGCGAGCATTGGAAAGTTGGGAAGGTGCTCGGTGTGAAGGTCGGTGTTGGAGTAGCGGGAGTCGTAAAACAGGGACTGCCACTGGCGGACCATGCCGAGGGCATGGTTGTTGATGATTGCAATCTTGACCGGGATGTTGTTGAGCACGCAGGTGACCAGCTCCTGATTGGTCATCTGGAAGCAGCCGTCCCCGTCAATGCCCCACACGACGGTGTCGGGCTCAGCAACCTTGGCCCCCATCGCCGCGGGGACGCAGAACCCCATGGTTCCAGAGCCACCGGAGCTGAGCCATTTCATCGGCTGTTCATGAGGCAGGAAGTGAGCGGCCCACATCTGATGCTGTCCCACACCCGTGACATAGATCGTGTCGGGAGGGCTCAGCTGCCCAATACGTCGGATGACCTCCTGGGGTGACAGGCTTCCATCAGGCACCTCATCCGCATCCACTCGATAACGGGCTTTGACTCCCTCCAGCATCCGCAGCCAATCTGCAGTCTGCGGCGGTTCCTCAATCTGTGTTGTCAGCAGGGCGAGGGTCTGTTTGCAGTCGCCGACGATTGGCACATCGACTGCGCGGTTCTTCCCGATCTCCGCGGGGTCGATGTCGGCGTGAATCACCTTGGCCTTGGGCGCGAAGGAGTCCAGCCGCCCTGTGACCCGGTCATCGAATCGTGTGCCGACAGCAATGATCAAGTCTGAGCGCTGCAGGGCCCCGACAGCGGCGACGGTGCCGTGCATCCCAGGCATCCCCATGTTGAGGGGATGCGAGTCGGGGAACGCTCCCCGGGCCATCAGCGTCGTGACCACGGGTATCTGGGTCTTATCCACCAGTGCGGCGAGTTCCTCGAAGGCCTCTGCCCGGACCACTCCACCGCCGATGTAGAGCACGGGACGCTGGGACTGCGAGATCAGCCGCGCGGCCGCACGGATCTGACGCACATGGGGTTTGACGGTGGGCTTGTAGCCGGGCAGGTCCATCTCCTCCGGCCAGTGGAACGGGGCCTTGGCGGCGAGGGCATCCTTGGCGATGTCCACGAGCACCGGTCCGGGACGACCCGTCGCCGCGATGTGAAAGGCCTCCTTCACGGCCAGGGGAATGTCCTCTGTCTGCTTGATGAGAAAGCTGTGCTTCGTGATCGGCATCACGATGCCGCGAATGTCCGCCTCCTGGAAGGCATCCGTCCCGATGGCGGTGGAGTTGACCTGCCCTGTGATGGCCACGAGTGGCGTGGAGTCCATGTAGGCGTTGCCGATGGCGGTCACCAGGTTGGTGGCGCCCGGTCCCGAGGTCGCCATGCACACTCCGACGCGCCCACTCGCAATGGCATAGCCCTCGGCCGCGTGCCCGGCACCCTGCTCGTGCCGAACCAGGATGTGCCGGATGCTGGAATCGTAGAGCGGGTCATAGGCAGGGAGGATGGCTCCTCCCGGGATGCCGAAGGCCACCTCCACCCCAGCCCGTTCCAGCGACTCGACCAGCGCCTCGGCGCCTGTCAGCAACTGGCCCTCTGCCTTTGACATTGCTCTCCCTTCAGTTGCAGCCCGGAACTGCTTCGTTCAACAAAAAACCCTCGGCGCCGGCTGGCACACGAGGGGGCGTCTCGACGGAGTCGAAACGCTGTCAGACGATTACGAGCTGACGGATGATCATGGGACAACAATTGCGGGCGGCACCCTTCTCTGTCAAGAAAAGGCCTCCAGGTGTCTGCATGCTGAGATGCTCCAGGCTTCCGGTGGGTCGGAACCTCCTAGCCCATCATTCCCGTTTCAGGTTTTAACGTTCGCGACATCGGTGTTGCCGAAGACTGGAGCCACCAGCTCCCCGCGGCATCGTCCGTCAGCGTTCAGCAGCCACCCCATCGACTTGTGGCTGCGCAGGTGGACGATCGTCTCATCCGGGGCGAGCCCCGGGATGGATGCTGCGATGCTCGACTCCAGGGCCTCCAGGGCCCGCTGGTAGTTGACGCGGAAATTCACACGGAGGTTGTTGCTTCCCGTGATCCACATGCAGGAACGCAGCGCGGGCTGCTCTTTCAGCAGTTCGACGACGCGGGTCTTGTGGCTCAGCTGAACGGTTGCCATCCAGGTGCATTCCAGCAGCCATCCCGCCACTTCGGGAGCCACATCGCAGCGCATGATGATGCTGCGGTTCGCCAACAGCCGCCGCAGACGACGGTGCACGGTGCTCGTCGGCATGTCGAGTTCCTGGGACAGCGACGCGACGCTGGCTCGGCCATTGGATGTCAGAACCTCTGCGAGCGCCACGTCGGCACCATCCAACTCCCCCGCCGAACGGTCCGGAAGCAGTTGGGGGCGAGCCTGGTGGATCTGACGTTTCGCCAAGGCATTGATCTGCCAGGACTCCGCACCGGCGATGACGTTGGTCACCAGTGAGCTGCGTGTGCCGTAAACGCCCTCCAGGCTGCCGATCCAGTCGATGATCAGGGTGGTCAGCGTCGCCATATCGGGTGCCAGCACGGTGAGCAGAATGTCGCGGCGCCCCGTGGCCTCGTCGACGCTCACCACCAGCGGATGCCTGCACAGCTTCCGGATCACGGTCGGAAGGGCCTCGGTGCGGCAGTCAACCTCGACTATCGCCGTGAACCTGTTCTCAAGATTGGGGTGGGTCGTGATCCAGGCCAGCCCACTGGCGGTCAGGCGTTGCCAGCGATGTGCGACCGTTGTGGGTGAGATCTGGAGGATTTCGCCAGCCCGAGCCCACGAGATCCTGGGGTCAATCTGCAGGAGATTGACCAGCCTCATATCCATTTCCTCAAGCATGCCGCCGGTTCCAGGTGGCTCTTTGTGGGACATCCATGCATCCCAGGGGGGATTGGTGGGCAGATCCCCACCTGAGGGCTCCTTCATCATGGATTTCATGTAACCGGCGACGGCTGAGTCGCGCCTGGGGATACTTTGAGCCCGAAGCAGTCAGCGATGACAACTTCGCAGAAACAACTCGACAGGCAACCAGCCGGACACCCATCGGGATCGGGAAGCGTGACATGGCGAACATGTTAACGACACCTCACCGGCACCAGGACTCATGGTCTGAACGGCCACGAGAGCAGCTGGCCCGGGAGCTGTTTTCCCAGATGCCTCTTCATCTGGAGGACATGAGTCTCCGCAGTGGTTGCGCACCAATTGAAGGAGAGAAGTGAACGGGAATCAACGACGAATCCGCGTAGCCCAGTGGGGTCTCGGAGCCATGGGGCAGGGCGTGGCCAAGCTCATCCTGGCCAAGGAGGGCCTCGAACTGGTGGGTGCCCTGGACATCAACCCGGAGCTGGCTGGCAAAGACCTCAGTACGATCCTCGGTGGCGACTCCGTCGGAGTCTCCATCACAAACGATCCCACCAGCATCCTCGACTCCTCGAAGGTCGATGTGATCACCATCGCGACGACCTCGTGGGTGACACGGCAGCTGCCCGACCTGAAGGCCATCTTGTCAGCAGGCATCAATGTGGTGAGCATCGCCGAGGAGATGGCGGCACCTGAGGCGCAGAGCCCAGAGGCCGCAGCAGAGCTGGATGCTCTGGCCAAGGAGCATGGGGTCTCCGCCATCGGCGTCGGCGTGAATCCGGGCTTCGTCCTCGACCACCTCGTGGCAGTCCTGACCACAGGCAGCCACGAGGTGACGCGCATTGAGGCGAGCCGCGTCAACGATCTGAGCCCCTACGGCGAGACTGTTCTGACCACCCAGGGAGTCGGCACCACACCAGAGGAGTTCCAGGCTGGTGTGGCCAGCGGCTCCATCGTCGGTCACGTCGGCTTCCCCGAGTCGATCAGGCTGATCAGCGATGCTCTCGGCCTGGGCGTCGACAAGGTTGAGCAGACCCTGGAGCCCATCATCGCCCAGAAACCCCGCCAGGCCCGGGACCGGGTCATCGAACCGGGGAAGGTTGCCGGCTGCAACCACATCGCCATCGGCTATCGCGGAGAGGACGAGGTCATCAGGCTCATCCATCCGCAACAGGTAGATCCCGGCGCCGAGGGCGTGGACACCGGTGACTACATCACGATCTTCGGCACCCCCGAGATCCGGATGTCGACTGGCCCCGAGATCGCAGGTGGGACGGCGACCGCAGGAATCGCCGTGAACACCATCCCCCGCATCGTCGCGGCCACTCCTGGGCTGAAGCGCATCATCGACCTGCCCTCACCCACCGCGCTGATGGGACCCGAGGCCTACGAGCGACGCTGACCAGGGGAGGCGTGGATAACTGATGACTGATCAACAAACTGCCCCGGAAGGGGCGTGGGTCGAGATCCAGAAGACTGTGCTGGGTCCCGACGAGAGGGCGCAGGGTGTGCCGCAGGACACCGCGGCAACCCCCCTGCTGGAATGGGTCGACGGTTTCCTCACCCACCCAGCCGCAGTCGGCGAGGAGGCGACGATCCGAACCCTGATCGGAAGAACCCACACGGGGAAGCTCAATCGCATCAACCCCGGCTACACACACAGTTTCGGCGAGACCGTGGGCGAGATCCTGACCATCGGAACGGAGGCCGAGCGATGACCGACAACTCCTATCCCGCAGTGATGAGCAGAAGGAACGAGATCATGCGTTCCTCGCTCGGCCTGAACTACGACGAGTTCGTCTTCAGCCCGATCTCCTTCGACTACGAGGCCATGATGACGGCGACGGGATACTCACTGGAGGACGTCGCCCGGATCCAGCAGGACACGAAGGTCGGGCGCACACCACTGCATGAGCTTCATCGACTCACAGATGCGGTCCGCGCCATCGCCGGTCCTGGCAAGGGCGCCCGGATTCTGGTCAAGGACGAGGCCGCGAACGCCTCGGGGAGTTTCAAGGCACGCCGCGCCTCCCTGAGCGCCTATGAGGCCGAGAAGAAGGGGTTCATGGGCATGGTGACTGCGACGAGCGGCAACTACGGAGCCGCCGTCGCCTCACAGGCGGCGCAACGGGGTCTGAAGTGCATCGTGATCCAGGAGGTCTACGACTCCCAGCACATCGGTCAGCCCGAGATCGTCGAGAAGTCGAGGGCCTGCGAGGCCTATGGAGCCGAGGTGCTGAAGCTGACCGTCGGCCCGGAGCTGTTCTATGTCCTGCTGCGCACCCTGGAGGAAACCGGCTACTTCAACGCCAGCCTGTACACGCCATTCGGCATCGCCGGGGTCGAGACATTGGGCGCTGAGATCGGCCAGGAGGTGCAGGAACGCTATGGGCGCCAGCCCGATGTCGTGGCAGTCACACATGCGGGCGGCGGCAACCTGACCGGCACCGCACGCGGCTTGCGCAAGGTGGGATGCGACCAGACGCAGGTGGTGGCTGTCTCCGTGGACCTGACCGGCCTGCACATGGCCTCGGACAAGGACTTCAACAGCAAGTCCTTCACCACGGGCCACACCGGCTTTGGAGTGCCTTTCGCCACTTGGCCGGACAGGGTCGATGTGCCTCGCAACGCCGCCCGGGCATTGCGTTACATGGATGGATACCACCTGGTCACCCAGGGAGAAGTCTTCTACATGACTGAGCTGCTGGCGAAGCTGGAGGGCCTTGAGCGCGGGCCGGCGGGCAACACCAGCCTGACAGCTGCCGTCGCCTTGGCGATGCAGATGGATCGCGACCAGATCATCGTCGTGCAGGAGACCGAGTACACCGGGGCAGGCAAACACCACAACAGCCAGCTCTCCTTCGCGAGAAGCCGCGGCATTGAGGTTCGGCGGGGCAACCCTGCGGACAACATCCCTGGCAAGGCCATCGTCATCCCTGAACGACTCGACCAGGTGGCGGGCAAGCCATTGGATCTGGAGCGGCTGAGAAGCAGCTACATCAGGCACGCAGCCAAGGTGCTGCCAGCTGAGCAGTGGAGCGACAGGGACATCCAATTCCTGGCGGCTGATGCCAACACCTCCGAGGAACATGTGCGCTCACTCGTCTCCGCCTCCCCCGGCAGTGAGTGAACAGGAAGGACGACAACGATGAACACCGAGGAACAGGAGCGGATCAACCGTTTCGAGAAGTTGCGTGCCGAACTTGCGACGTTGGATGACGAGGCTCTCAAGGCCAGATTCTGGGAGCTGTGCCACCAGGTGATGGAGCCGGTGGTGGAGTTGGCCCGCACCCACACCACGCCATCCATCGAGCGGTCAGTGCTGCTGCGCATGGGCATCGACTCAGTCACCACCCACGCGGTGGTTGAGAACGTGCTCAACGCCGGTCTGCTGGGAAAGGGCGCGGGACACGTCGTCCTGCGGCTGTCCCAGCGTGATGGGCTGGACATCCGGGCGGCTGCCGCCGCCATCGCCGACGATCCGGCTGTGTTGGCCGGGCTCTTCGAGGAGTGACAGTGACTGACAAGCTGGACCCGAACACCAAGATCGACGTGGAGGAGATCCTCGAAGACCTTGAGAACTACCACCCGCCGCGCAAGGGATGGACATGGCGGAGCGTGCCAGAAAATGGCGTCGACATGGGCGGATTCCACTACCGGGACATGTCCGAGCCGCTGAAGAACAGTATCCCGATGCCCACCGCGAAGTACTTCGAGGGTATTGATCCGCAACCCACCCCAGTGATCACCTCGGAGATCGCCTCCGGACACTTCGAAGATGACATCCGACGCATGCGCATGGCCGCCTGGAACGGAGCCGATCACATCATGGTCATCCGCACCACTGGGCAGAGCCACATCGACGGCCTCATGGAGGGAACCCCTGAGGGCATCGGGGGCGTCCCCATCACCCGCAAGCAGCTTCGGGCCAGCCGCAAGGCCTGTGACCTGATTGAGGAGGAGGTTGGTCGCCCGATCAACTTCCACAGCTACGTCTCCGGCATCGCCGGTCCCGAGGTGGCGGTGCTGTTCGCCGAGGAGGGCGTCAACGGTGCCCACCAGGACCCGCAGTACAACGTGCTCTACCGCAACATCAACGCCTATCGCAGCTATGTCGACGCCGGGGAGGCGAAGAAGGTCATGACGGGGGCCAGGATCTTCCAGATCGACGGCGCCCACAACGCCAACGCCACGGCACGCCATGGCTGGAAGGTCATGCCAGAGCTCATGGTCCAGCATGGCCTGAACTCAGCCTTCTCCGCGATGGTGGGGATGCCGAAGGATCTGATCGGGCTTTCAACGGTGCCGCCAAGCGCCCCGCCGACACCGAAGCTGTGGTTCGATCTGCCCTACGCGGTGGCTCTGCGTGATTTCTTCTCTGAGTACAAGATGCGCGCCCAGCAGAACACCCGCTACATCGAGTCCGACATCAACGAGGCGATCCGTCTCCACGTGATCGACACGCTGATCTCGATGCTGACCCGAGCGGACATCCAGAGCACCATCACTCCCGATGAGGGACGCAACCTGCCCTGGCACTACAACTCGGTGCGTGGCGTCCAGACCGTCAAGCAGACCTGGGCCGCACTCGACGGCATCAAGGAGATGCTCACCCTCAACAGGGAGGGCCCTTTGGGCGATATGGTGCGCGACCTCAAGGAACGCGCCATCGGATTCCTCACCGAGATGCTGCACGCGGGCGGATACTTCGCTGCAGTGGAGCAGGGCTTCTTCGTCGACTCGGCGGAGTTCCCAGAACGCAACCACGACGGCATCGCTCGCGACGGCGAGGGCGGGATCGCGGTCGGCACCGTGATCCCACGCGATCCCGACTACATGGCACCGGTCTGCGACCACTTCGGCAACAACACCCTCCCCGAGGGAACCGGCAAGGCCTGTGACCTGATCGGCGGCTGCACCCTCTGCGATCCCGAGAAGATCGTCTACATTGATGAGCTCGACCCTGAGGACACCGCACACAAGCGCCTTGAGCGCACCAGCCAGTACCGAACAGGGAACCTCCTGCGCCCTGAGGCGGAATGGGCTGGGGATGGAGTCGCGCTCATTGAGCTGATGATCCCCGAACGGGCGGAGATCGCCGTCGAGGCTGCCCTGGAGATGGCTAAGCGCATGGGACTCAGTGAGCCCGAGGTGGTCAACCTCCAGGTACTGCAACCCGCCGAGGGCTGCTTCGTCGAGGTGAAGGGACACGTCGGATTCGACGTGGACAAGACCCAGCTGACCATCCCTGAGAAGATCGAGTTGCTTCCCGAGGAGGAGTTGCGCCAGTTCGTCACCGACAACGAGATCAGCGTCGTGGCGGGAACCGTGGGTGAGGACGAGCACAGCGTCGGCATGCGCGAGATCCTCGACATCAAGCACGGTGGCCTGGAGAAATATGGTGTGAAGTACCACTACCTGGGCACCTCCGTGCCGATCGAGAAGATGGTGGATGCTGCCATCGAGTCTGGCGCCGACGCGATCCTGATCTCGACGGTCATCAGCCACAACGAGGTCCATCGCACGATGATGAAGAAGCTGGCGGAGCTCACCAGGGAACGTGGAATCCGCGACCAGAAGGTGCTCATCGCCGGCGGGACGCAGGTCAGCCGTGACATGGCGGCCGAGACTGGTCTGGATGCCACCTTCGGGCGCGGCACCAAGGGCATTGACGTTCTCGACGCCATCGTCAGAACCATGCGCTCCCGGAACCTCGGAAAGGCCGGGTGAGTTGAGTGATGCGGGTCGTCACCACTCTTGAGATCGGATCCACGATCACAAAGGCGAATGCCTTCTCGCTGGAGAATGGGCGGTTCAGGCACATCGGCCAAGGTTTCGCACCGACCTCGGTGTCGCAGGGCGATGTGAGGATCGGGGGTGATGCGGCGATCGCCGCGATGCGTGAGCAGTCAGGCATCACGATCGATCAGACGCAGGTCTTCGTGAACAGCTCCGCCGCCGGCGGGCTGAGGATGAGCGTCCACGGACTGACTCAGGGAATGACGGCCCGCGCTGCCCGTGAGGCCGCGCTCGGAGCGGGGGCCATCATCTGCCACACCTCTGTGGGTGCCATCGACTCCTACGACGTTGAGGACCTGGTGGAGGCGAAGCCGAACATCATCCTGCTCGCCGGAGGGGTCGACTACGGAGAGAAGGAGACCGTCATCGAGAATGCCAGGAGAATTGCTGCCTCCGGGCTGGAGGTTCCAGTCATCTACGCGGGCAACATCGCCATCCGTCGGCGGGTCCAGGACATCTTCGCAGACAACGGCATGGAGCTGATGTGCGCCGACAACGTCTTTCCTGACGTGGATGTGCTGCGCATCGAACCAGTGCGGCGGCTGATTCACGAGGTGTTCAACCAGCACATCGTCAAGGCACCTGGCATGGGCAAGGTGACGCAGCTGTCCGGTTTCGGGATCCTCCCCACCCCCGGTGCGGTGCTGCTGGCCGCCGAGATCTTCGCCGAGCGGTTGGGAGATGCGCTCGTGATTGACGTCGGCGGCGCGACCACCGACATCCACAGCGTCACCGACGGCTCATTGGAGTGGACAAGTCGCAGCGTGGATCCCGAGCCCCGGGCGAAACGTACCGTCGAAGGTGACCTGGGGGTTTTCGTCAACGCCCGCCGGGTCGCGGCCATGATGGGCAGCTCCGAGGACGAGGAGAGGTTGCAGTTCCTGCGTGCGATCCCGGCCGACGAGCAGGAGGCCAGCGTCACCCGCTGGCTGGCGGAGCATGCCGTCGAGGTGGGGCTACGCCGACATGTGGGCACCGTGAGCGATCTGTTCACCCCAACAGGCAAGAAGCAGATCGTTCGCGGCAAGGACCTGACGGCTGTGCGGTGGGTCATCGGCACCGGCGGGGCCTTGACCCGCATCCCAGGTGGAGCCGAGATCCTGGCTGGGATTCGCCTAGGAGCCGGGGCCCGTCTGATGCCCCCACCCGAGGCTCAGGTCCTGATTGACCGCGACTACCGCTTCTCGGCTCTCGGAACCTTGGCCCAGGCCTACCACGACGAGGTGGGTGCCACCTTCGAGACTTGGGTCACTGATGAGCTCGGCCTATCGCCGACCCTCCCCGAACAGGAGGGGTCATGAGTTTCGAGACTCCCAGACTTGAGATCTATCTGGACCGACTGGCGAGCAATGCCAGGACTGTGGTGGATGAGTGCAGCCGGCAGGGCATCCACGTGGCAGCGGTGACCAAGGTAATGCAGGCTCACCCCGCGTTGCTCCGGGCTTTCGCCGACTCGGGTGCGGTCATGATCGCAGACTCCCGTGTCGACAACCTGCGTCGAGTCTCGGAGGCGGGGCTCGGTCTTCCGACCATGCTTCTGCGGGCCCCCACCCCCCGCAACGCTGCTGAGAGCGTGTACTGGGCGGACTACTCTCTCATCTCCTCCGCTGAGTCGGCGACGGCACTGTCACATGCTGCTGCCTCTGCGGGCAGAAGGCACAGCGTTGTCGTCATGGTTGACGTCGGGGATCTCCGGGAGGGGGTATGGCCGGATCGGGCCGTCGAGGTGGTCACCCAGATCAGCAGGCTCCCCCATCTAGGCCTCGCCGGGCTCGGCACCAATCTGGCCTGCTACGGAGGGGTGATCCCCACCGCTGAGAAGATGCGGCAGCTCATCGACGTCCGGCAGCAGTGCCGGGAGGCCACGGGGCTACCGCTCGATCTCCTTTCCGGCGGCAACAGCGCAAACCTGCCGCTTCTTGCGAGCGGCCAGATGCCCTCGGAGATCAACCAACTGCGCATCGGGGAGGCCATCATCCTGGGACGCAATGTTCTGGATCGCTCCCCGTGGCCGGGCACCCGGCAGGACACCGTGGAGGTGGTGGCGGGTGTGATCGAGGTGCAGCGCAAGCCTTCGGTGCCAATCGGACAGACCGGGCAGGATGCCTTCGGCAACACCGTCTCCTTCACAGATCACGGCTGGCGGCAGCGCGCCATCTGCGACATCGGCCGTCAGGATGCCGCCCCCGACTCGCTGTCACCGCTCGATCCTGGGATTCGTGTGCTGGGAGCCAGCAGCGATCACCTGCTTCTCGACGTCACGGATGCCGAGTCTCCGGTGCACGTGGGCAGTGAGGTGCGTTTCCAGCCCAGCTACGGAGGTCTGTTGGCCTTGACCACCTCCCCTCATGTCCGCAAGCTCACCGTGCGTGATCCGCACCCGGAGAAGACGGACTGCAAAGGCGTAGTGTGAATTCAACGAAGGAGGTTGAGTGAAGAACACAGTTTTCAGGCAGCCCTGGGAGCGGGAACACCAGCCGGTGGCCCTTCCCCTGGCGACCACCAATCAACAGGTCAGGGACACAGCCCAGTCCTTGAGTTGACCAATCGCCGGGCCATCAGGTCCCGGCACCAACCGGGATACCACCGCAGGGCGGCGGATGGCATCCCACCGGATTCAACAGATGAATCCGACAGATCAGACACGTAAGGAGCTCTGAGAATGACGAACCCCCAAGAGGCCCTGAACACTGAGGGCCCACGCGACGATCCGGCGAGAGGCGCTGCACCAGCCGGGCCTGCAGGGGAAGAGCAGGAACTGCAGCGGGGCCTGAGCAACCGACACCTTCAGCTCATGGCTTTGGGCGGGGCCATCGGCACCGGCATGTTCATGGGATCCAGCAAGACCATCAACCAGGCCGGGCCCTCCAGCATGCTGGTGTACGCAGTGGTCGGCTTCTTCTTGTACTTCATGATGCGGGCGATGGGGGAGATGCTGCTGTCCAACCTGAAGTACAAGTCCTTCCGCGACATCGCCGAGGATCTTCTCGGCCCCGCAGGTGGATTTATCGCAGGCTGGACCTACTGGTTCGCCTGGATCGTGGCTGCGATGGCCGATCTTGCCGCCATCACCGGATACGCCCGGTTCTGGTGGCCGGAGATCCCCCTGTGGGTTCCGGCCGTGGCTTTGGCAATCGTGCTGTTTGTCCTCAATGTCGTCGCGGTGCGTTTCTTCGGGGAGGCTGAGTTCTGGTTCGCGCTGATCAAGCTGATAGCAGTTGTGGCACTGCTCATCGTGGCCGCGTGGCTGCTCGCCTCTGGATTCGTGTCCCCTGAAGGCCACGCTGCCCGAATCGACAATCTATGGAATGACGGAGGCTTCTTCCCGAATGGCGCGTTGGGTTTCCTCGGCGGTTTCCAGATCGCCTTCTTCGCCTTCGTGGGCATCGAGATCGTCGGCACCGCTGCCGCCGAGACCCGCGACCCCAACAAGACCCTGCCGAAGGCGATCAACGCCATCCCCATCCGGCTGGCCCTGTTCTACGTGCTGGCTCTCGCAGCCATCGTCGCGGTGATCCCCTGGAGGCAGGTGGTTCCAGGTGATAGCCCGTTCGTCGCCATGTTCGGCCTGGCCGGTTTCGGCGCCGCCGCTTCCGTGATGAATTTCGTGCTGCTGACAGCAGCGGCATCCTCCGACAACTCAGGGCTGTATTCCACCTCCCGCATGATGTATGGGCTGGCTGTGGATGGGCAGGCCCCCAAGGCATTCGCCCGGCTGTCAAAGCGCAGCGTGCCGCAAAACGCCCTGATCTGCTCCTGCCTCCTGCTGCTGAGTGGCGTGGTCTTCCTCTACACCTCGGACAGCATCATCGCAGCCTTCACGCTGGTCACCTCAATCACATCGATCCTGTTCCTGTTCATCTGGGCGCTCATCGTGGTCTGCTATCTGGTCTACCGCAAGAAGCGTCCCGATCTGCATGAGCAGTCGAAATACAAGATGCCCGCAGGCATCGCGATGTCCTGGGCGGTCCTGATCTTCTTCGTAGTCAGCCTGATCATTCTGTGCTTCGACGAGGAGACGCTGCAAGCCGTCATCTGGACCCCGCTGTGGTTCGTGTTCATCATCCTGTGCTACCTGATACATCGAGCCATCCCGGTCATCCGGCGGCTCCGCAGAGTCTTGCACTATGTAGAGCAGCAGCATGTTCCCGAGGAATTTGAGCCTCTCCCCCGCAGAGAGTGAGGCTCTGATGCAGGATGGGCGCACCCCAGGGGGTGCGCCCATCCGTCTTGACTCCGGGAAGCCGATCCATCCAGGCGGCGACGGGCCAGTCCACCTCATGAGATGAACACGTCCCCACTCTCGCCGGGACCCATCCCATGGAGAATACTTGAGCGCATGGCAGAGACCGCAGATACCGTCGCCATCAGTCTTCGTCTGAGCCTCCTGGGTCTTAAGGTTCCCACGGCACTTGAACGCTCGGACGCCGACGACCTGATCCGCCCGATCCTGGCACGCCAGCGCGAGCTGGACCGCCGCCTGTCCCACGGCCTGCCCGCGGTGGATCGTCGGATCCAGGATTTCCTGGACTCCTACCTGGCGGGAACGGGCACCTCCCCCCAGCTGCCCCGGCAGACTTTCGTGCTCGATCAGCCCGGTCTGGCTCGGAGCCTGTCCCTTCCCTTCGACGGTGATCAATTCTCCTCGGAGTATCTGACGAGCTACCGGCTTGCCAATGGGGTCCTGCACAACCCAGCCAATGACCGGCGCACCACTCAGGGGGTGTTCCACATCGCGGAGGGCGGGATCGCCATCCAGGACGACAAGCTCGCTGTCCCGAGGCAGGTCTATGGCCGCCTGCTGGAGCATGCGTTCGCTCCACCGGCCAAGTCGATGACGTTGCCGTACTGCTCTGGCGACGATGATGCGGCACAGTCCTGGGTGTCTCTGCTGCTGCGTCCGGTGGTGGTGCCCCGCGTGCCAGGCTTCTCCAGGGAGCGCAGCCTGGAGGTTCGTTTCTTCGCGCCGGGGACGCTGGTGGCGAATCTCGATTTCGTGGAGGGCATCTTCGGCAACGCCGGCGATCCGTATCTGCCTGACAACGACGCCTCTTTGAAGCCGCGGGGTTGGACGGGGCACACCGGGGCTGTCATCCTCGCCCCGCATCTGACGAAGCTCACCAAGAGGGAACTCGGCCTCCCGCACTACGACGAGGCCACTGAACGGCAGCGCCATGACGGCATGTGCTGGCAGGATCCGCAGGAGCGCTACAACGGCGGCAGCGCATTCAAAGTGTGCGCTCGTGATGAGCGGGGAGTTATCGTCACAGTCATCGCGGACAACTATTTCGGCTACTGCAAGAAAGAGGTCAAAGCTCAGATCAGCTATTCCGCGAATCTGCTGGGGCTCGTCGAGGAAGAGCATGCAGGCGGGGCCATCTGCTTCCCCCGCTACAATCTCGGACAGCATTTCACCGACAATTACGCCGATCCCAGCTATCAACTGGCCGATGTCATCGCCCGGGATCCCCAGCGTTTCCTCCCCCAGCCTGAGGGGCATGCGCTGGACCAGGAAAACGAGAACATTGTGCTGGTGCCAGCCCACTCCACCTACAGCCTGCGGAACCAGTCCATCACCTGGGAGGTCAATGGCAAAGCAGGTGGCATCCCATTGCATGCGGGCAAGATCTACATAGGCCCCGACGGCTACCAGGTTGCCCTGCAACCCCTGGAGAACGATGGCACGCAGTGGGCCCTGGTGGGCACGGCCCCGCGCTCCACCCACTGCCACAAACCCGCCACGGTCTCCGGAGGCGGCAAGTCCGAGATCTCCAAGGCCATCACGGATGCCTTCATCACCGGCACAGCGTATGTGCAGGATTTCGACGAGGACATGGCAGCTGTCGGAAGCATCCTCACCCGCGACTTCAGTGATCGCTTCGCCGATCCCGGGCGGCAGGGAACAGACCGGCGTCCGATTCTCTCGGAGCAGCGTTCAATCGGTTCTGTGATCAAGCTGCTGACGCCGAGCAGCGACTACACCAACAAGTACAACGAGTGGCTGGAGTCAATCCCGAACCACGTCAAGGAGCTCGTCTTCGTCGTCAAAAGGTTCTACCGGCCCGAATGGGGCGATGACTGGGCCAGTCATTTCACGGTCGGCATCATCAACGGCAGGAAGGGCAGTTCGCTACGTCTGGATGGCCAGAAGATCCGGGTGAATATGCTGCGTGTCGGTTTCACCCCTGACGGGTCATGGAGGCTCTTCGGGCTGCGCCACGACTTCCATCCCGCGTCGAAGGTTCAGACCGAAGACGACATCACCGCCAGCATCGTCGTTCCCCCATCCGCAACGGGATATGAACTGTCACGCAAATATGTGACGAACTGTGAGCAGCTCCTGTTCCAGCGACCCGATGACGCAAAGCATCGTGGTTACGACAAGCAAACCGAGTCGGACATCGCCAGGCCCGGGACCTTCCTCTCAAATTTCGAGCCTCTGTCACGGAGGGACGCTCAGGCTCTCGTCGACGATGCCGTCGAGTTCAGCCAGTTCACCACCCCGATGAAAGACTTGATCCAGTCCTTCGCCACCTCGACCAGCAGCTCACCGGCGTGGTTTGTCAGCTCGGCGCACGCCCGCATGGTCAACGGGCAGCGCTCAAAGAATCCGCGATACCTCCAGGTGCGCCCGGACATCGCCGATCCAGGGCTGGTGGCGGCAGCCGAGCTGTCAGCCCACCTGTACCGGAAGCTTCCCATGCACCGAGCGTTCAGGCTTCCCGTGGATGTCGTCGCGGCGGGGCGCCGCAACAACGCAGCTGAGGAGGGCATCCCGCCCCTATGCGCCTATTCACCGTTGCACTACATGGAGTTGCCGGAGCTGTTCATGGAGTTCATCAGCTCCATGACCGGCAAATCGCCGTCCACCACGGGGGCCGGCTCCGAGGGCGCTATGACAAAGGGGCCCTTCAACTCACTGCCCTCGGTGTTCGATCTGAACGCAGCCTTCCTGTCCTTCGCCCTGACGGGATACGACGGCTGGCTCTCCAGTGCCGGGGTGGTGGGCCCGCACGTGCGGGTTGACCACGACATCAGCCTGCTGATACCTGAGGTGTTCTCCCGGATGACCGACTCTGAACGCTCCGCTCAGAGCCTGATCGCGGAGGGATGCCTGGAGCGCGTCACGGACTATGAGGAGAACGGGGAGCTTGTTCTGGCCTCCCGGCTTGGGTATCGGATGACGGAGAAGTTCGCATCGAAGTACTTCGGCCGGATCTTTCTGCATCCCCATGTCGTCTTCACGCCTGACATGCTGCGTCCTGAGGTGCAGGACCGAAGGGTCTTCTCCGAATCAGTGCGCACTATCTCCGCCACGCATGCCCGCGTTGCGAGCGCCTACTTCGCCGATGGAACCGCCGACCTGGCGGTTCCCCCAGTCAGGGCGCTCCTGGAGATCATGGCCACGGGTCGCACCACCAGCGGCCTAACCCTCGACGACGATGCCTTCCGCCAGCTGTTCACCCGCGAGGCGGTGCTGGCCTCCGAGTGGTATGCGGCCCGCGTGGAGGCACTTCGGGAGGTGGAGTTGGACAGGTTGAACCGGGCCCTGGCCTCCATGGAGGACTTTGCGGATAAAACGCTCAATGCGGCCACTGCATCACGGCTGGGGCTGACAGCGCGTCGAGCATCAGTGACGGCACGCATCAATGAGCTGACTCAGAATCCGGAACTGCTCTGGGGCACCATCGGCAGGCAGGTGGACTGGCATGGTCAGTGGTCTGAGTCCCAGTGATGTGTTTCGGAGGGATGTGGGGTCTGGGTGAGCATCTCCCTGGCCCCGCCTGGGCTCTGGAGAGCTGATCCCAGGATCTTGGCAAAGCTCCGGGCCTGCGTAGGGGTCAGGTCCCCGTATTGGAGCAGCAGCGCTGGCGGATGGTGCCGCATGGCGAAATCCCCCAGGGTGGAGACCCGGTAGCCTGCATCCTCCAGACGCATCTGAAGCACCAGTTCGTCAGCCTCGTCCGGCAGGCGCACAACCAGCTCTGTGCCGCTGGGATCGCCGAACACCCGCACCGCAGGGGCCCAGCGACTCAAGGCCGTCAGCAGGGCGGCCCGCCGCTCACCGAACAATGCAAGGGCCCGGTTGCGGTGCCGGTACATCGCCCCCGAGGACATGTAGTAGGCCAGAGCGCGCGCGGAGAAGTCCGACACCGCAGCTACATCCACGGCCCGCCTCCTGAAGTCGTCATCCACCACCATCCACACCACTCCGAGCTCAGGTGTGATGAGCTTCGAGGAGGAACCCAGATAGATCACACGGGTCCCGTCCCCCGCCATGGAGAACAGCGTCGGCATGGGCGCATGCCCGTAAGTGAACTCGGCATCAAGGTCATTCTCAACGATGACCCCACCGGTTCGCGCGGACCAGGCGAGAAGCTCCTCACGCCGCGCCTCGCTCATGGCCACCCCGGTGGGCCATTGCCGGGCGGGGGTGACGTGCACCACCTTGTCCGCCCCAGTCAGCATGTCGATCCGCAGTCCCTGCTCGTCAACGGGGATGCAGTGCACCCGACATCCCTCATTGATGAAGTGACGCTGGATCCGTGGATAGCCCGGATCCTCAATGGCCACGCTCTGTCCCCGGATCCCGAGTCCATGGACGATATCCCCGATCGCGCCCCCGATGCTGGGCCGCAGCACGATCTGGTCTGGGCGGAACACCATGCCCCGGAAGGACCGAAGGTGATCGTTGAGGGCCTCCCCCAGTATGGCCGAACCGTCCTGTTCCTCGTAGGGGTCCGTTGCCTCGCGCCACGCCCGGTTCCAGTCGCGCACATTGATCACGGACTTCTCCGCCCCGCCTGGGACTGTGAGGTTCAGGACGGGTTGCCTGCTATGGGGCTTCCGGTGAGGAGCCTGCCCTGGGGAGGCTGGAAGGTCCTGCAACAGCTCACCGGCTCCAGGGCTGACGCGGGTGCCGCTGCCGTGGGCCGAGTGGATCACGCCCATCCCGCCCAGAGTCTCATATGCCGCGACCACCGCCGACCGCGAGAAGCCGTGCTCCTGGGCGAAGCGGCGTGAGGAAGGCAGCGGGTCGCCGTCCATGAGGCTGCCATTCTGGATACCCTGGATGACCGCCGCCACGATCCGGCGAGATACGGGATCAATCGTGGGGTCAAGAACCAGCCTCTGATGCAGAGCCGGGGCGGTTCGAACCATGCGCTCAGGGTACCCAACCCCACAAGCCTGCTCACCGAGTTGCTCATCACGGCTGACGAGCGCCTACCACAGGCCTGGAGGCCACCGGCAAAGTGGTCTGGGCTTTCGAGGCAAAGTGGTCTGGGACATCCGCGATACCCTCGGCATCATGGGATCGATCACGGACGGCCAACGGCTAGGTCGCCCATGAGATCAAGACAGCCATAGGACCATAGGAGTCGGCAGTGGGCATAAATGACATCATCGTATGGATCTTGATGATCTGTATGGTGCTTGGCGGTATCGACCGCATCATCGGGAACAAGTTCGGCCTCGGGGAGCAGTTCGAGGAGGGGTTCAATGCCATGGGGCCCTTGGCTCTCGCCATGGTGGGCGTCATGTCCCTCTCCCCGGTCCTGGCCAAACTGCTCAACCCCATCATCGGCCCTATTTATTCCCTGCTGGGTGCCGACCCTGCGATGTTCGCGGGAACCCTGCTGGCCTGCGACATGGGCGGCTGGCCCCTGGCTGAGAAGATGACCGACAATCTCCAGGCGGCCCAGCTGTCTGGTCTGGTCCTCGGCTCCATGATGGGCGCCACCGTCGTCTTCACCATCCCCGTTGCGCTGGGCATCATCCGCAAGGAGGATCGCGGATACCTTGCCAAGGGCGTCCTCGCAGGAATCTGCACCATCCCGGTCGGGGTGCTGGCCTCAGGCCTGGTCGCCGGCTTCCCCATCCTGATGGTCCTGGTCAACCTGATTCCCATCGTTCTGGCCGCCGTCCTGATCGCCATTGGCCTGTGGCTGTTCCCGAACGCCATGACCACTGGCTTTGAATGGTTCGGCAAGTTCTTGGTGGTTCTCATCACCCTCGGCCTGATGATTGGCGTCTTCGAGGAGCTGACCAAGGTCAAGATCATGCCTGAGGGCTGGGAGCTCACCCCGGTCTCTGAGGGCATCGGAACCGTTGGGATGATCGCCATGATGTTGCTGGGCGCCTTCCCCGCCGTGCACCTCATCATCAAGTTCGCCAGCAAGCCTCTGAGCGCTCTGGGGAAGCTGATGGGCGTCAACGACTCGGCAGCCGGCGGTCTGATCGCCACCCTGGCCAACAACATCCCGATGTTCCAGATCATGAAAGACATGGACAACCGCGGCAAGGTACTCAATGCAGCTTTCGCCGTCGGCGCGGCCTTCGCCTTCGGTGATCACTTGGGCTTCGTGGCTGGCATCTCCCGCGAGATGATCGCACCGGTGATCGTCGGCAAGCTTCTGGCAGGCGTCACCGCCGTCGCTCTCGCCCTGCTCCTGTTCCGCAAGTCCCTGCCGAAGGCCGAGGATGCCCCGGTGGAGGCCGAGGCTGCGGCCGAGGAGGCCTGATGCAGATTGCCCGTGTGATCGGCTCAGCGGTTTCCACCATCAAGCCGGACAACATTCGCGGCACGAAACTTCTCGTGGTGCGTGCCGCCACGCCCTCCAACGAACTGTACGGCGACCCCTACGTGGCAGCCGACATCGTCGGGGCGGGCTCCGGTGAGCTGGTGCTCATCTCCGGAGGCAGTTCTGCCCGACGGGCTCTCGGCGATGACTCCGCACCGGTTGACGCCGTGATCATGGCGATCCTGGACTCGCTGGAGGTTGATGGCGACGTCACCTTCAGGAAGCACTGAGCGCTATGGTCGCCAAGACGAGGGAGATGCTGAGCGTCGGGATCGACATCGGCACCACGACCAGCCAGCTGGTGCTGTCGCGGCTGTCGGTGACGAACCAGGCGCGCGCAGGCCTGGTGCCGCGACTGGATGTCGACGACCGGACGGTCCTCTACCAGAGCGAACCCCACCTGACTCCCTTGTCCACACCTGATGAGATCAATGTCGGCGCGCTGGTGGGCATCATTCACCGCGAGTATGAGCGCGCCGGCATCGATGCCTCGCAGGTGGAGACCGGCGCGGTGATCATCACCGGCGAGACCGCCAGGACCCGGAATGCTGAGGCCATTCTGCAGGGCCTGTCGGATCTCGCTGGCGACTTCGTGGTCACCGTCGCCGGACCGAACCTCGAATCGCAGATCGCAGGCCGCGGTTCGGGGGCCAGTGACTGGGCCGCCGATCACTACGCCACCATCGTCAACGTCGATGTCGGCGGCGGCTCAGCCAATGCTGCGCTCTTCCGCGCAGGCAAGCATGTCTCCTCTGCGGCTGTGATGGTCGGTGGACGTCAGGCCATGATCAATCCCGACACCGGGGTGCTGGAGCATCTGAAGCCCGGTGGACAGGTCGTGGTGGATGAGCTTGACCTGAAGCAGCTCCAGGTCGGTAAGCCCGTCCAGCTGGATGTCCTGCGTCAGTTCACCGACGCCATGGCTGACGTGGTGGTCGACCTGGTGTTGGGCAGGACCTCCTCCCTGGGTGAGAAGCTGGCTTTGACGCCACCGCTGGACACCAACGGCCCGGTGGCTGCCTATTTCATCTCTGGCGGTGTCGGCTCGGCCTACTATGAGCAGCTGCCCTGCGACAGCGTTGAGGAGATCGCCCGCTACGGCGACGTCGGCCCCCTGTTCGCCGCTTCCCTGCGGGAGAATCCACGCTGGCAGCAGCTGCGCATCGAGGAACCGGCGCAGACGCTGCGCGCCACGGTGCTTGGTGCCGCCAGTCAGCAGGTCACGCTGTCAGGCTCCACGATCTGGGCCGAACGCGAGCACCTGCCGTTGAAGAATCTGCCCGTCATAGAGCCACGGCTTGTCGAGGCGGTCCCGGCCTACAGGGATCCAGAGGCGGTGAGGCGCGCCGTCACCCAGGCTGTGCGTCGCTGGGACCGTGGTGAGGCGGAGCAGGGAAACTTCGTGATCACCCTGGACATCCCCGGACGCATGGAATATGCCCAGGTGATCGCCATCGCGACGGGGCTTGCCCAGTTCGCCGACGAATATCTTCCCCCTGGGAAGCCCCTGCTGTTGGTCACGGAGGAGGACTACGGGCAGGTCCTCGGCCAGACCATCAAATCTCGCAGCCCGCAGCTGCCCGTCATCGTCGTGGATCAGATCGGCCTCGGGGAGGGCGATTTCATCGACATCGGCGAGCCCCTGTTTGAAGGCCGGGTCGTGCCGGTCTCTGTCAAGACCCTGGTGTTCTACCAATGAGAGCCCGGAAGGTGAGGAAAACAATCATGAAGATCACTGAGAAGGAGGTGGCCTGATGCTGCTGAGGACGAAGCTGTTCGGCGAGACCTACGAGTTCCGTGATATCAAAGACCTGCTCGCCAAGGCGAATGAGGAGAAGTCAGGCGATCAACAGGCTGGCATCGCGGCCAAGAGCGCCGCGGAGCGGGTGGCTGCACGGTTCGTTCTGGCGGAGGTGCCGTTGAGCGTGCTGCGGGAGAACCCCGTGGTTCCCTACGACGAGGACGAGGTGACCCGGGTCATCGACGATGCGGTCAACGAGACCGTTTACAACGAGATCAAGGGCTGGACCGTTGGTGAGTTCCGGGAGTGGATCCTGAACAACAAGACCACCAACGCCATGATCCACCGCGTCAGCAATGCGTTGACTGGCGAGATGGTCGCCGCGGTCACCAAGCTGATGAGCAACCTCGACCTCGTGGTCGCAGGTCGCAAGATCGAGGTCGTCAAGCACTGCAACAACACCATGGGGCTGCGTGGCAGGCTGGCGTCCCGCAACCAGCCGAACCACCCGACTGACTCGGTCGACGCGATCCGCGCCACAGCCTACGAGGGCCTGTCCTACGGCTCGGGTGACTCGGTGATCGGCATCAACCCGTCCGATGACTCGGTCAGCAGTGTCAGTCGGCTGCTGGAGATGACCAAGGAGATCATCGACCGTTGGGAGATCCCCACGCAGAACTGCGTGCTGGCGCACGTCACCACCCAGATGGAGTGCCTCAAACGCGGTGCCCCGCTGGGCCTGATGTTCCAGTCCCTCGCCGGCTCCGAGAAGGCCATGGAGAGCTTCGGCGTCAGCGTCGGGCTCATTGACGAGGCGTACGAGCTGACGAACAAGTACGCCTGGACTGAGGGGCCCAACCGCATGTACTTCGAGACCGGGCAGGGTTCCGCGCTGTCGGCTGAGGCCCACAACGGCGCTGATCAGCTGTGCCTGGAGGCTCGGATCTACTCGATGGCGAAACGCTGGGATCCCTACCAGGTGAACACCGTCGTCGGCTTCATCGGCCCGGAGTACCTCTACGATGCGACGCAGATCACGCGAGCAGGCCTGGAGGATCATTTCATGGGCAAGCTGACCGGCATCTCGATGGGCTGCGATGTCTGCTACACCAACCACGCCAAGGCCACGCAGAATGACCTGGAGAACCTGGCGGTGCTGTTCGCCTCAGCAGGCGGCAGCTTCATCATGGGTGTCCCCCAGGGCGATGACGCGATGCTGTCTTACCAGTCCACCAGCTATCACGACATCGCGGCGCTCCGCCAGGCTCTTGGCTTGCGTCCGCTGCCGGAGTTCGAGGCCTGGTTGGAGGAGATCGGGCTGTGGAAGGACGGGCAGCTCACAGATCTCGCCGGCGACCCCTCGTTCTTCCTGAAGAGGTGATCTGAATGAATGAAAAGCTCGAAGAAATCGTCGCACGTGTCATCGCGGAGCTGAAACGTGACGGCATCGCCCCGCCCGCCGAGGCTGTTCCGGTGTCGACCGGCTCCAGTTGCAGCACCGAAAAGGCCCCGTCAAGCAATGACCTGGTCATCGACCTGCCGGACCCGACCGCCGACGACGAGCGCTACATGCTGCGCGTCGACAACCCCTATGACCCGGACGGGCTGCAGAACCTGCGCGCCACCACGACTGCCAGGATCGCCGTCGGACGTGCCGGGCCCCGGCCCAAGACGTCATCGCTGCTTCTGTTCCAGGCTGACCACGGCGTGACGCAGGATGCGATCTACGGCGTGATCGACGATGACACCAAGCAGCAGCAGAAACTGTTCACGGTGCACAGCCAGGCCAGTGACCGAGCGGAGTACCTGCTGCGCCCCGATTTGGGACGTAAGCTCACCGACGAGGCCAAGGCCCTGATCCAGGAGCGGTGCGTCAAGCGCCCCGATGTCCAGATCTGCGTCGGCGACGGCCTCTCTGCGGCGGCGATCACCCACAACCTGGCCGACATCTACCCCGTCATTGAGCAGGGGCTGAGTTCCGCGGGGTTGACTCTCGGAACGCCATTCCTGATCGAGAACTGTCGTGTCGGCATCATGAACGATGTCAACACGATCGTCCAGGCGAAGGTCGTGCTGCTGCTCATCGGAGAACGCCCGGGCCTGGGCATCGCGGACGCGATGAGCGTCTACATGGGCTACGATCCGCAGCCGGGCAAGAATGACGCAGACCGCGACCTGATCTGCATGATCACGACCCATGGCGGCACCAACCCGCTTGAGGCGGGCGCCTATGTGGTCGAGGTCGTCAAGCGCATGATCCAGCACAGCGCCTCAGGCGTTAAGCTCAAGTCACTCAGTGGTGAGGGCTGAGGAAAGGAAGAACATGGCAATCCTCGAACCTGTGAAGCCGACAATTCTGTCGGCACGCATCATCTCGAATGTCGACCGGGGTTATGCAAAGCACCTGAATCTTCGCGATGATCAGCGTTCGCTGGCACTGGTCACCTGCGACATCGACGACGCGCTCTACGTCTCCCTTGATGAGGCAACCAAGTTCGCGGACGTCGAGGTGGTGTATGCGAAGAGTTTCTACGCAGGCTCAGGGTATCCCTCGGGCCCGCTCTCGGGTGAGATCATCGGGATCCTGGCCGGCCCAACCCCGGCTGAGGCACGATCCGGGCTGGATGCCTGCATCGCCTATGCCGAGGAGGAGGCCTGCTTCTACACGGCTGACGAGGCGGGTGACCTGACCTTCTTCCCGCATCTGATCAGCAGCACAGGAAGCTACCTGAGTGAGGCAGCCGGCATCCGTCGTGGAGAGCCGCTCGCCTACCTCATCGCTCCCCCGTTGGAGGCCACTTTCGGCCTTGATGCGGCGATGAAGGCAGCCGGCGTGGAGATGAAGGTCTTCTATGAGCCTCCCTCTGAGACCAACTTCGCCGGCGGTCTGCTGACCGGAACGCAAAGTGCCTGCCGCGCGGCCTGCTCCGCCTTCCAGGACGCGGTACTCGACGTGGCGAGCTCGCCCCGGAAGTACTGAAGGAGGGATATATGACGACAATCGACAAGGATCTGGCCTCCATTCAGCAGGCCCGTGATCTGGCTCTCAAAGCGAAGCAGGCGATGCGCAGCTTCCAGTTCGCCTCCCAGGAGGAGGTCGACCGGATCTGCGAGGCCATGGTTGCCGCAGCCCTACCTGAGGCCGCACGGCTCGGGCAGATGGCTCACGATGAGACTGGATTCGGCTTTCCCCTGCACAAGAAGCTGAAGAATGAGTTCGCCGCCCAGAATGTGTGGGACTCCATCAAGGACGTTCCCACCTGCGGGGTGCTGCGCCACGACGAGGATCGCAAGGTCATTGAGATCGGCTGGCCGGTTGGTGTGGTCGTGGCGCTCACACCGTCGACGAACCCCACATCCACGGCAATCTTCAAGATCCTGCTGGCCGTCAAGGCACGCAATGGCGTGATCGTCGCTCCTCATCCGTCTGCCAAGAACTGCACCGCTGAGGCCGTGCGGATCATGGCCGAGGCCGGTGAGCGCGCCGGGATGCCCGCCGGGTTGGTGAGCTGCATGACCGAGCTCAGCATGGAGGGCACGAATGAGCTGATGAATCATCACGCAACGTCGATGATTCTCGCAACGGGAGGCCCCGGCATGGTCAAGGCTGCGCACAGCCGTGGCAAGCCGGCTCTCGGTGTGGGCCCCGGCAACGTGCCAGCCTACGTGGATCGCACAGCCCACATCGTCAAGGCAGCGCGGATGATCGTGGAGTCGAAGTCCTTTGACTGCTCGACCATCTGCGCGACGGAGCAGGCTGTGATCGCCGACAAGCCCATCGCTGACCGGCTGAAGGCCGAGATGCAGGCCTGGGGAGCGCACTGGCTGACCAAGGCGGAGGCCGACAAGCTGGCCTCGAAGATGTTCCGCCCCAACGGGATGATGGTGGCGGATCTCGTAGGGCGGACTCCGCAGTACATTGGCGAGCAGGTCGGCATCAACGTTCCAGAGACCGCGCGCATTCTGGTGGCGGATCTCGAAGGGATTGGGCCGAAGCATCCGCTCTCACGCGAGAAGCTCACGACGGTACTCGGCTTCATGACCGCCGACGGCTGGCGCGAGGGCTGTGACAAGGCCACGGAGATGCTGCGTTTCGGCGGTGACGGGCACACCGTCGTCATTCATTCCCGTGACGAGGAGGCCGTCTTGGCCTTCGGCATTGAGAAGCCTGCCTTCCGTGTGCTGGTCAACACCTGGGGTTCTCTGGGTGCGGTCGGCGTGACCACGGGTCTGCGTCCCTCCCTGACGCTGGCTCCGGGCGGCATCGGCGGCGCGCTGGTCAGTGACAACATCACGGTGGAGCACGTCCTGAACATCAAACGGATGGCGTATTCACTGCGCGATGCCCCAGCGGTCGCCAGAGCCTGGGGCGGCGATGATTCAGGCAAGCCTGCACAGGCGGCTCCCGACCCCGCTGCGCCTGAGGCCTCACAGGATGCTCTGGAGCAGATCGTGGCGCAGGTTCTCAGGGAACTTCGCGGGAACTGAGCCGGACAGGAGTGAGCAATGGCCGTGACTCGTACCGCAGCCGATGCCCCGAAAAAGGAGGTAGCCACGCCGGAGAAAGAAGACACCCCGCAAGAGAAGACCTCCTCCCCGGAGGACACGACCTCAGCCGAGGCACAAGCATCAGCTGAAAAAACCACAAACGACACACAAGAAATGTCAACCCCGCAGGGAAAGAACACAAACACAAGGAGAAATGCAATGTCTGATTCCATGACTGCTCTCGGCATGGTCGAGACCAAGGGGCTCGTCGGATCCATTGAGGCGGCTGACGCGATGGTGAAGGCCGCGAACGTGAGCCTCATCGGCAAGGAGCAGATCGGCGCCGGTTTCGTGACCGTGATGGTGCGCGGCGACGTCGGCGCGGTGAAGGCCGCCACCGATGCAGGGGCCTCAGCTGCCGCCCGCGTCGGTGAGCTCGTGAGCGTCCACGTGATCCCCCGTCCCCACTCGGACGTGGAGCTCATCCTGCCCAAGGTCAAGGGCTGAGAGACCGTTCGCAGCCCGTGCGCTGGCCAAACCCTTCAGCCAGCGCACGGGCCCTCCGTTCACTCCCCCACTGAAGGAAGGCCATGTCCAAACGCATCGTCATCACCGCCGAGCAGGTACAGGAAGCGGCGCACGCCGGACGGCTGAGCGTGCCTCAGGGGGCTCTCGTCACCCCGCTGGCTCGCGACGTAGCAGCTGATCTCGGGGTCGTCCTCGACCAGGGGACCAGTGCGACGCCACCACCCGTTGTGGATGCCCCGCAGCCGGCGCAGAAGCTCATCGCCGAGGGGTCTGGAGACGACCTCACGAAACGGGTTCGGGCCCTCGTCACGGCTTTGCTTGCCGAGAAGACACCGGTCGCCCACAAGGTGAAGCTGTGCCGTGCCAGCGATGCCGTCACCGAGCCATTCCCATATCCCGGCCCGAAACCCACTCAACAGGTGCGCACCGGGGATGTTGTTACCTCGGAGGACGGCTCCCCCATGGCGGCGGGCTACATGACCCTCACAGCTGGGGAGTTTCCCTGGACTTTCAGCTACGACGAGATCCAGATCGTGTTGGAGGGAGAGTTGCATATCGGAACCCCTGAGGGTGTGAGAATCGCCAAGCCTGGCGACGTCATGTACATCCCCAAGGGCTCCGAGATCACCTTCGGGACTCCAAGTTGGACCCGGTTCGTCTACGTCACCTTCCCGGCTGACTGGGAGCAGGGACTGTGACGATCGTCACAGAGGCAGAGCTGCGTGATCAGCTGCGTCGCCCCAGCGTCGGCGCTGAGGTCGTCGTCCCGGAGGGGGCCCGGCTGACACCATCGGCTCAGGATTTCGTCAACCAGTGGAAGCTGGTTCTTGTCTCCTCCCGGGAACGGGAACCTGAGGCGCCTGTCGTCGACGAGCCGGGTGATACAACCCCCAGCTGGCAACGGGAATCCGTGTTTCCCATCAACCGTCCGAAGGAGCCCCGCTGCTCCTGCTGTGACGGTCCGCTCACCCGCAAAGGCGACCATCTGACGCAACTCGACGATGAGACCTTTGTCGTGAAGACCCACCCGAGGATCCGCCTCCGGGGCCGGTTCGACAGCCTCCACGCCTTGGTGCTCATGGCCGAATGCCAGTCCCGGGCCTCTGGTCCGGAGTGGCTCGCCGAATCGTTGGCGGCCCTCGCATCCTATTGCCGCGAACTCACCAGCGCCGAGTACCACCTGCGCCCAGTCGCCCCGCTCGCATTGCCTGGCTGGGATGAGAAGGCCATCCACAAGGCAACGCACGATCCCGAGTCGGTTCTCGGCGTGCCGCACGAGAACCTAAGTGGGAGCTCACCCATGCTGTCGCACTGGCTCAACCTATGCCGCACCTCGTGCCGCGAGCTGGAGTTGGAGGCCCTGGAGGCCTTTCCCGCCTGGGATGAGCCCTTCTCGGCTTCACTGAATCATGCGCTCAACCGGCTCTCCAGCGCCTTCTATTTTCTGCAGCTGCGACTTGCTCAAAGCAGCACCCCATCCCAGGAGAGGTGACCCATGCCGAAACAACTCATCACTGAGCAGGTCGTCAATCAGGCTCTGGCTGAGGGGGCGACAGAACTGCCGGTCGAGCCGGGGGCGATCATCACCGCTCTGGCCGCCGAGGTGGCCCAGAGCCAAGGTCTCAGCCTCATCCGCACCTCGGAGGCGATCGCATCCGGCCCTCAACCATCACCTGCCCTCAAACACGATGCCGTCGCGTCCTCGGAAACGGATCGTGATCTCATCCGCAAGGCCGTCATAGCCCACTTCGGCGTGGAGCCAGATAGCCTAGAGACCATCCTGAATCGAGTATTAGGTAACTGATATGTCCCGCCCTATCCTGCATCTTGTCCCCACCCAACCCGGCTTGGCCACCGACGGCACCGCGCAACGCCTGCTGGAGGAGCTGGGAGACAAGGCCACCTGGCTCGATGTGAGCCCCTGCTTCTCAGGCGACGCCGCTAGGATCGCTCGGGATCCTGAGGAGGCGATCTCGGCAGCTCTGAAAGCGGTTGAGGCTGCTGACGGCGATGTGCTGGTCACCACAGCGCAGTTGCCCTCTGCGCTTCAGCCCATCGCCTTCAGGCTTCAGGCACGCCTTGCAGTGGAGCTCGGCGCTGGGATGGTGCTCGTGGTTGCCGCCGAGGATGGCGCCTTGGAGCGGGTGGCTCGGGCTGAGGCTGAGCGCTGCCATGCGACTGTCATCGGAACGCGGCTCGCGGGAGGTGACTGGACGGGGTGCCCAGCTGGTGACACAACTGGATACCGTGTTCTGAACGGGGAGCTCCCCACAGGTGACGTCACCCAGCGGCGCGTCACCGGTGATGAGAGCATCAGTGAGGTTCTCGGTCAGCTGACTGCGGACTCTTGCCTGGTGATACCCGCGGACCGCACAGAGCTTCTCGTGGGTTTGACAATTGCGTTCGCTGCGGGACATCGGCCACTGCCAGCAGCTGTTGTGCTGCTGGGAGAGGTTCCCGACTCGGTCCCTCGGACATGGCGTCGGTTTGCACCCAGCATCCCGCTGGCCCAGATCAGCCTCGACGGGCCTCTAACTGTCGATGGGGTGTTGTCCCGCGCTCGCCGGGTGCACACCGAGCGCCTGGTGACGCCGTTGTTCTTCCAGCGACGGCTTCAGGAAGATGCTCGGGCCGTGAACCAGCACATCGTGCTCCCAGAGGGCACCGAGCCACGCATCGTCAAGGCCGCCGCGGAGGTGCTACGGCTGGGCGGTGCCCGGCTGACTCTGCTGGGCCGGCCCGAAGCTGTGCGGCAGGTGGCCCAGGCCGAAGGCGTGGATATCTCCGCCGCCGCTGTCATCGACCCCGAGACGGACCCGCTGCGCGATCGATTCGCTGACGAATACGCCGAGTTGCGCGCCAAGAAGGGGGTCACGCGCGAGCAGGCTCACGAACGGGTGGCGGACGTGTCCTACTTCGGCACCATGATGGTGCGCGACGGGCTGGCCGACGGCATGGTCTCGGGTGCGGTGAACACCACCGCGCACACGATCCGTCCCGCATTCGAGGTGATCAAGACCAAGCCGGGAGTGGCGGTGGTCTCCTCCCTATTCTTCATGTGCCTTCCTGATCGCGTGCTGGGCTTCGGTGACTGCGCCGTGAACCCGAATCCAACGGCAGAGCAGCTGGCTGACATCGCGGCGGCATCCGCGGTCACGGCGGAGCAGTTCGGGCTGACCCCGCGGGTCGCGTTGCTGTCCTATTCAACAGGCACCTCTGGCACAGGCCCGGATGTTGACCTCGTCACCGAGGCGGCGAAGTTGCTGAGGGAGAAGGCTCCCGGGCTTCACGCTGACGGCCCACTGCAATTCGATGCGGCCGTCGACGAGACGGTGGGCCGTTCAAAGGCCCCCAACTCCCCCGTCGCCGGCCGGGCCAATGTGCTCATCTTCCCCGATCTGTCAGCTGGCAACGCTGCCTACAAGGCAGTGCAGCGCACAGCTGGTGCCCTGGCGATTGGGCCGGTGTTGCAAGGGCTCAACAAGCCCGTCAACGACTTGTCGCGAGGCGCCCTCGTGGAGGACATCGTCAACACGATCCTCATCACCGCCATCCAGGCAGGACGTGAGGGCTGAGCCCAACTGCTCAGCAGCGCTCGCCCCAGTCCCTCAGCGCTGAGCACGTCACTGGCTGGCAACCGGCCAGCGGCACGCTCAGCTGGGGGTGTATTTTGCCCCAGAGGCTGCGCCTGGCAGTGTGCTCTGCAACCTGGAGTGGGGGGAAGGTGGTGCAGACCGTAGTGCGGGTCCGTATCTTCACACCCGTCCGGGAAGCCGCCAACCTCGGGAAGTCTGGTCGAGCCAGCCCAGTTCGGTGAGCTCTGAGGCAGCCGCCAGCACCTCTGGGATCCTGAGGCCGACTGTGGCTGCCAGCTGTGCCGCAGTGGCCTCCACTCCGATGGGGACTGCCTCCCGAACAGCCCGGAGCCGCTCCGGCAGGGAGTCGATGGGACGATCCTTTCCTCTCAGCTGGGGCTCATCACCGGCGTTCAGGGGGTTGAGCAGAGTGGTGATCTGCTCAGCTGACTCGACGAGGGTGGCAATGCCCTCACGGATCAGGTGATGCGGGGTCTCGGAAAGCGACGAGGTCACGGGGCCAGGGACCGCCATCACCACCCGCCCCAGCTCCGCCGCCCAGGATGCGGTGTTTCGGGCACCGGATCTGGCTCCCGCCTCCACAATCACAGTTCCCCGGCTCAGTGCCGCGATCAGACGATTGCGTCCCAGGAAGCTGGCACGTATGGGCCGGCAGCCCGGCGCGAGTTCTGTGATGACGACTCCGGTTTCCTGGATGCTCTGACGCAGGCTGTGGTGCGTTGCAGGATAGGTGAGGTCAATGCCGGTGGCCATCACCGCCATCGTCGGACGGCCCACCCCGAGCGCTCCCCTATGGGCTGCGGCATCAATACCGAAGGCCAGGCCCGACATCACCAGCCAGCCTTCGAGACTCAGGTCAGCCGCCAGCTCCTGGGCTGTGTGCAGCCCATAACCGCTGGCAGCTCGTGCACCCACGATCCCAACCACACGGTCTGCCGCCAGCAGTTCCAGTCTTCCACTGGCCCAGAGCCCCATAGGAAGCCCACCCTGATCCCCCACCTCACAGGTGGCCAGGTCATTCAGGCAGGTCGGCCACAGCTCATCCCCGGGCATCAGGAATCGGGCCCCTGACCGCCTGGTGGCTGCCTCCAGCTCCTCCACATCAATCCCAGCGGCTCGGCGCCCGAGCCTGGTGCTCTCCCCCTGTGCGCGGAGGGTCCCCCACACGTCGACGGGGCCATGTTCCGCCACGACAGCGGCGATACGCGGATCAGCGGCAATCTGCAGGGCGCTGAGCGCCATTCGGGCCCGACGTTGCTCCAAAGTGCCCATCATGCCGCCACAGGTTGTTCGCCCAAACGCAGCTGCATCGCCACACGCAGTGAGCTCACGGATATCCGATCCTCTTCAGCCAGGTCTGCCACTGTCCAGGCCAGACGCAGCACCTTGTCCACACCACGAGCGCTGATGGTGCCACGAGCCAGAGCCCGTTCCAACGGCGTGAAATCCACGGGCATGGGCAGTTGTCGCCGCAGCCATGGCCCGGGAACCTCACTGTTGGTCCTCCATGGGGTCTCCGCCAGCCTGTGGCTCTGCCGGGCACGCGCCCCCAGAACCCGCTCAGCGATGGCTGCGCTGCTCTCTGGCACCTCCCCCAGATTTCCCAGGAAAGTCCGTTGTTGCGGGAACATGTGGTGCTGGATATCGATGCGATCCCTGATGGGTCCGGAGATCCGCTCCTGATAGCGTCTCACGGTCATCGGGGCGCAGCGGCACTCCCGTCCCTGGACTCCCGCAAAACCGCAGGGGCAAGGGTTGGCAGCCATCACCAGCTGAAAGCTGGCCGGGTACCGGACCTGCGCATGGGCACGCCCAATGCTCACCCAGCCAGACTCCAGCGGCGTCCGCAGTGCATCCAGCACCTTGGCTCCGAATTCCGGGGCCTCGTCGAGGAACAGCACACCCCGATGAGCCAGGGACACAGACCCGGGACGGATCATCCGCGCTCCTCCACCGATGATGGAGGCCGGTGAGGAGGAATGATGTGGGTCTGCGTAGGGCGGTTCGCGCAGCAGCCCATGACTGAGGTCAATGCCTGCCAGAGAGTGCAGCGCCGAGACCTCGACGGCCTCCTCTCCGTCGAGGGGTGGCAGGATGCTCGGCAGTCGTGACGCCAGCATGGTCTTGCCAACTCCCGGAGCACCGTGCAGAAAAACATGATGCCTGCCTGCAGCCGCAACCTCCATCACCCAGCGGCCATCCGGATGCCCCTGCACATCGTGGAAGTCCAGTTGTCCCAGAGCCTTGAGCGGCTCATCCTGCTCTGTCTCCGCAAGCCACGTGCCAAGAGGTGGCCGTCCATGCAGCACCTCCACGAGATCAAGCAGGTGACCGGCAGGCCACACCTCAATTCCCGGCACGAGTGCCGCCTCAGACTCCTGGCTGACGGGGACGAGCGCCTTCTCGAATCCAGACTTGACAGCGGTCAGCAACGCGGGCAGGATGCCGGGCACTCGACGGACGCGGCCGTCAAGACCGAGTTCCCCCAGGCACACGAAACGTCGGGTGGCCTCCCGGATCTCCTCATCCTTCGCGGCCAGCGCTGCGGCGGCGATGGCGAGGTCGTAGTGGGTCCCCGTCTTGGGCAGGTTCGCCGGGGACAGGTTGATGGTCACCAACCCGGTAGGCCAGGAAAGGCCCGCCCCAGCGACCGCGGCCCGGACTCGTTCCTTGGCCTGCGACAGCGCCGCATCAGGCAGACCCACCAGAACCGTGCGCGGCAGCCCGGCCCCATCTGCAACCTCCACCTCGACCATGGCGCCGTCCAGGCCGTTGAGAGCCACAGACCAGGCAGCTGCGGTGGTCATGTGTCTATTCCCCGGACATGGGTCACCACTGGTTGTTCTCCAGGCTTCAGCAGAACACCGATGGCGTCAATCCGCACCTGGGGCGCATAGAGCCGATGCTCCGTGAGCCACAGATACCCCAGCTGTCGCAGCTTCTGGCGTTTGCGCCAGGTGATCGCCTCCAGCGGATCCCCATAGCCGACCCCGGAACGGCACTTGACCTCCAAGAAGACCAGCGTCTGGGTTTGGGGATCGTATGCGACGATGTCCAACTCGCCGTCGCGGCAACTCCAGTTGCGTTCCAGGACCTGCCACCCGAGCCTCACCAGGTACTGGACTGCCCTGTCCTCTCCCAACTGGCCAATTGCCTGCGTCTTTCCTCGAACATTCACGAGACCACCTCCTACCCGTCACCATGGGTGGCTCAGAGGCTCGGCGGTCAGCCAACCTGCTCTTTTCCACAGGCCGGTTTCTCACACGGGGTTATCACCCCTGGTCGGGGACGGAGAACTCCGAATGCGCGATCTCCTCAATGGAAACATCACGGAAGGTGAGAACCTTGGCGGACTTCACGAAGCGGGCGGGACGGTACATGTCCCACACCCAGGCATCTCCCATGGACACCTCGTAGTAGACATCGCCGCCCTCCGTTCTGACCTTGAGGTCAACGGCATTGCACAGGTAGAAGCGACGCTCGGTCTCCACGGCATAGTTGAAGATGCTGACAACATCCTTGTACTCGTGGTAGAGGTCGAGCTCCAGCTTGCTCTCGTACTGTTCAAGGTCTTCCGCGCTCATGGTGCATCACACTCTAGCTGCCTCGGCAACCCAGGAATAGCTGAGACGATGGATCGGGCTGGGGCCCAGTTCCCGCAAGGCCACGCGATGCGCGGTGGTGCAGTAGCCCTTATGCGCCGCCAGCCCATAGCCGGGATAGCAATCCTCGTAGCCCACCATGATGGCGTCACGCTGCACCTTGGCCACGATGGAGGCCGCGCTGACGCAGGCTGCAACCTGATCACCCTTCCACATCCCCAGCGTGGGAACCCCCAGCCCATCCACAGGAAACCCATCCGTAAGAACAAAGGCCGGTCTCACCGCAAGCCTGGCCACAGCACGCCGCATACCCTGCAGATCCGCCTCATGCATTCCAAGTTCATCGCATTCGCGAGGCTCCACCCTCACCCAGGCAACAGCAGCAGCCCGGTCAAGGATCTGCTGACACAACTCTTCCCTGCGTTTCGGACTGAGCGCCTTCGAATCAGCCACCCCCGATATAGGCCTGTCAGGATCCAAAACAACGGCCGCAGCCACCATCGGACCTGCACAGGCACCTCGCCCAGCCTCATCAGCACCAGCAACCGGCCCAAGCCCCCGCTCCAGAAGCAGCGACTCGTACGTGCTCAACACCCGGGAGAGGCCTCAATGATGGTAGGGGACGCGGGGGCTTCCCGCTCAGGTTTGGGGATCTTCGAAAAAGCCTCTGGCACCCGGAACGTCGATAATCGGTCCAGAGGAGCAACAACAGCCACTGTCGCTCCGACCACTTTGCTGGTGGGCACGAACGCCGCACTGCCCGGGGTACTGCCATCTGATGTGTCTCTCAGATGGCAGCGGGAATCCGCTGATGCGTTGCGATGATCTCCCATCACGAAGATACGGTCAGCTGGGACGATGACGTCGAATGGAACATTCGACGGGGCGACCTGTGCCCCATTCTCGGAGTAGAGATACTGCGACTCGTCCAGAGCCACGTTGTTCACGGTGATGGCACCCTCGGCCGTGCAGCAGGTCACACGATCCCCTGGCATGCCGATTGCGCGTTTGATGAGGTATCCGTCTCCTGGGTTCGGCAGGATGCCGATGAACTCCAGCGTCTTCTCGAATGCGCTGTGCTCAGGCTGCGGTCCCGACAGCCAATGCGCTGGGTCTTCGAAAACCACCACGTCGCCTCGCTGGAATCCACCGAACTTGGCGACCAGAACCCTGTCACCCACCTTGAGAGTGTTTTCCATGCTGCCGCTCGGGATATTGAACACCTGGGCGACGAACCCTTTCACCAGGGTTGAGATCAAGAGCGCGCCGACAAGAATGATGGCAATCTCGCCCACTCCGCTGAAGAGCCTGCGTGCGAAAGATCGTGGTTTCTCCTGAGCGGTCTCGGTGCTGGATTCTTCGGTGTTGCCCAACGCAATAGCCTTCCTGAAAAATGCCAGCGGCCCGCGCCGCCGGGAATCCCCTACAGGCGCGGGCCAAACCCTCAGGAGCGCTTCTCCTTGATCTTCGCTGCCTTGCCGCGCAGACCACGCAGGTAGTACAGCTTGGCACGACGCACGTCGCCACGGCGCTCAACCTCGATCTTCTCGATGATCGGGCTGTTCACTGGGAAGGTGCGCTCGACGCCGACGCCGAAGCTGATCTTCCGCACCGTGAAGGCTTCCTGCACGCCGCTGGCGTTGCGGGCGATGACGACACCGGAGAACACCTGGACGCGGGAACGGGAACCCTCAATGACCCGCACGTGAACACGCACCGAGTCGCCGGGACGGAATTCAGGGATGTCAGTGCGGATGGAAGCCTGGTCGATGGCCTTGATCACTGGGTTGGTCATGTCATCCTCGTCAGTGCCACAGGTCACCGCGCTAGTGGTTGTCCACCAGGCACCGGACGTTCCCCCTGTGGCAGGAGCCGGAGCATGGCAGGCCGCCACGTTGGGCAGCGACTAGCAAGTATGTCACATCGACAGGCGGGATTCGAATCACCACCACCGCACTTGATCTCGCCGGGACCTCGCCACGCATCCTCCAGAGCTGACCCATGTCCTTGATAGTCTCCCAAACCAGACAACAGTATGCGAGACAACCCATCGCAGACCATAACAGCTCGAGGAGCCTCCCCATCATGAAAGCAGACAAAAGGTCGATGACGTCGATCACGGGAAGAATATTCCTGGCCACCATCCTCCTGGGAGCCACCTTCATCCCCGGAAGCGCATCCGCAGAACCTGGGGATACGCCTATGCAGTCGACACCCGTCGGAATTGATGGCTCTGGGCATCCACTGGAGGCTCCGGCAATCCCCACTGAGGCTGAGGTGGATGAAACCAGCAACCACGTTCCGGCAAACCCACAGGAGATGACTCCGGAGGGAATCATCGGCGACGACAATCGGGAACGGATAGAAGACACCACAACCTTCCCAAACTCTGCCGTGGTCTATATCCAGTTCAACGGCAGACGCCATTGCAGCGGATGGTTGATATCCAGGGACACTGTCGTCACCGCTGGACATTGCGTATACAACCCATCGACCCAGAAATGGTTCCATGGGCTCCAGATCAGTCCGGGAGCCAACGGTCAGGAGCGACCATTCGGCACCGCGCAGGCGACGCAGCTCTGGACAGATGCCCAGTGGATTGCCAAGAGCGATCCCCGACAGGACTGGGGAATCCTGAAACTGGACACCCCGATCGGCGATCAGACCGGCTGGTTCGGCATGATGTGGCGGGATTGGAGCTATGACGGCGAGACGACAAATCTTCGTGGGTACCCTGCGGACAAACCCGAGGCAGAGCTCTGGGGCATGGAAGGTCGGGTGGAGGAGAGCCATCCGAATCAGCTGTGCTACTACACAGACACCTATAGGAGCCAGAGCGGCTCTCCCGTATACAGCGCAGACGAATCCCTGGTGCTCGCGATCCACACCTACAGCAACAACAAGAACAGGAAACCCACCCCCTCCCTGTGCCCCGGCGAATACAATGCCGGGACCAGGATCACGAAATCCCTCTTCAACGTGATCCTGCAGCTGCGATGAACCCCGCCAGGCGGCTCCAAGGCCTCGCGGGAGTCGCAGTCGTAACGAGCTGGTGCTTCCTGGGCCTCGGGGGCTGCGCCACGGAGGCAGTTTCTCCCCACGGCCCACCGCCCGTTGAGCCCAGCCCAGTCAGCGACACCGATTTCCTGCCCCCAGCCGGGCCACGCACTGCCGCCACCCTGGTGGGCACCGTCGCCGATGAGGCCGGTAGGCCAGTTGAGCACTGCGTGATCGAGCTCCCCGGTGACCCACGGGAGCTGGGCATCACAACCGACGCCGCCGGGGTTTTCGAGGCGGGAGTGGAATACGGTCATCAGAAGCTGACCATCATCTGCGACAAGCAGCTCTACCAGCCCCTGGAGGCCACGCTGGATGTTCCCCACGTAGAGGAGTTCCAGCAGACATTCACCGTCCAGAGCCTCTGAGAACCACTCTTTTCCGCTGAACAGCCCTTGTGGTTCCGTTGGAATCCGGGCCCACAAGGGCTGTTCTCATTCAGTGGCCTACTTGCCGTCGCCCTTGAACAACGACTTGATGAGGTCGCGGTTCAACTGAGAGATGGACTCCAGCGGAATGCCCTTGGGACAGACAGCGGCGCATTCACCGATATTGGTGCAGTTGCCGAAGCCCTCCTCATCGTGCTGAGCAACCATCGACTTCACGCGACGATACCGTTCCGGCTGTCCTTGGGGAAGCATCGCCAGGTGAGTGATCTTCGCCGAGGTGAACAGCATCGCGGAGCTGTTCGGGCAGGCCGCAACACAGGCACCGCATCCGATGCAGGTGGCATTGTCGAACGCCTTGTCCGCCTCGCGCTTCGGAGCTGGTGTGGCGTGCGCATCCGGGGCAGAGCCCGTATTGGACGAGATGTAGCCGCCTGCCTCAATGATCCGGTCGAGGGCCGTGCGATCCACTGCAAGATCCTTGAGAACGGGGAAGGCACCGGCACGCCAGGGCTCGATCTCAATAGTCGCCCCATCGGCGAAGGAGCGCATGTGGAGCTGGCAGGTGGTGGTCGCAGAGCCGCCATGGGCGACACCATTGATCACCACACCACACATGCCGCAGATTCCCTCTCGACAGTCGTGGTCGAAAGCGACGGGCTCCTCGTTGGCATTCGTGAGGTTCTCATTGAGGAGGTCGAGCATCTCCAGGAAGGACATGTCCTCTGACACGCCGTCAATGTTGTAGTCGACCATCGCCCCTGGGGAATTGGGACCGGCCTGACGCCAGATACGTAGCTTGAGCTTCACTTGTAACTCCGTTGTTTCAGTTCGATTGCCTTGTAGACCAGGGGCTCACGGTGCAGGACCGGCCTGTTGCCCTCGCCGGTCCACTCCCAGGCTGCGACGTAGAGGAACTCGTCATCGTGGCGGAGGGCCTCACCCTCCTCAGTCTGGGATTCGGCCCTGAAGTGACCACCACAGGACTCACGACGGTGCAGGGCGTCGATGCACATCAACTCCCCCAGCTCGAAAAAGTCCGCCACGCGGCCGGCGCGCTCCAGGGCCTGATTGAAGTCCTCGTTGATGCCCGTGACACGCACATTCTGCCAGTAGTCCTCGCGGAGCTGCCGGATGAGGTCAATGGCCTTCAGCAGGCCTTCCTCGGTGCGGTTCATTCCGCAGTACTCCCACATGATCTGGCCGAGCTCCTTGTGGAAGGAGTCAACCGAGCGGGTTCCCTGGATGCTGAGCAGCTTGTCAATGCGCGCCCTAGCGGTGACCACGGCTTCAACGACCTCCGGATGGTTCTCCGGGATCTTCTCGAAGGGCGCGTCTGCCAAATAGTCGTTGATGGTGTTCGGCAGTACGAAATATCCGTCGGCCAAACCCTGCATCAACGCGGATGCACCCAGTCGGTTCGCACCATGATCCGAGAAGTTGGCCTCACCCGTGACGTACAGACCCGGGATCGAGCTCTGCAAGTCGTAGTCCACCCACAGACCACCCATGGTGTAGTGCACCGCAGGGTAGATGCGCATCGGCACCTCGTACGGATTCTCACCGGTGATCTGCTGATACATGTCGAAGAGGTTGCCGTACTTCGCCTCGACACCCTTGGCCCCGAGGCGGTTGATGGCATCGGAGAAGTCCAGATAGACGCCGCGACGCACATGGCGCTCCTCACCGTCTGGTCCGCGCTCTGTGACAGCCGGACCGACGCCGCGGCCCTCGTCGCACATGTTCTTGGCCTGGCGGGAGGCGATGTCACGTGGCACCAGGTTGCCGAACGCCGGGTAAATGCGCTCCAAGTAGTAGTCGCGGTCCTCCTCGGGAATCTGTCGGGGATCCTTGCCGCAGTCCTCCGCTCTCTTGGGCACCCAGATGCGGCCGTCGTTGCGCAGCGACTCCGACATCAGGGTCAGCTTGGACTGCGTGTCACCATGCACGGGAATGCAGGTGGGGTGGATCTGCGTGTAGCAGGGATTGCCGAAGTAGGCGCCCTTGCGGTAGGCGCGCCAGTTGGCGGTGGCGTTGCAGCCCATCGCGTTGGTGGACAGGAAGAAGACGTTGCCGTAGCCACCGGTGGCGAGCACCACGGCGTCGGCGGTCCAGGACTCAATCTTGCCGTTGACCATGTTGCGGGTCACGATGCCACGGGCCCGTCCGTCGATGACGATGAGCTCGATCATCTCGTGGCGGGAGTACATCTTGACGGTACCGGCCTTGATCTGACGCTCCAGCTGCTGGTAGCAGCCAATCAGCAGCTGCTGTCCCGTCTGTCCGCGAGCGTAGAAGGTGCGCTGCACCTGCACACCACCGAAGGATCGGGTGTCGAGCAGGCCGCCGTACTCGCGGGCGAACGGGACGCCTTGGGCTACGCACTGGTCGATAATGTTGGCGCTGACCTCGGCCAGCCTGTAGACGTTGGTCTCACGGGCGCGGTAGTCGCCGCCCTTGACCGTGTCGTAGAACAGCCGGTAGGTCGAGTCATTGTCGTTGCGGTAGTTCTTGGCCGCGTTGATGCCGCCCTGGGCGGCGATCGAGTGGGCTCGCCTGGGGCTGTCCTGGTAGCAGAAGTTCAGAACGTTGTAGCCTGCCTCACCGAGCGTGGCAGCCGCAGCCCCACCAGCCAGGCCGGTGCCGACGATGATGACGCTCAGCTTGCGACGGTTGGCCGGGTTGACCAGGCGGGCCTGGAACTGGCGTGTCTGCCAGACCTTGTCGATCTCGACCTGGGGTGCCTTGGCGTCGGCGATGTCCTCGCCGTCAAGCCAGTACTGGGAGGGAACGAAGTTCATAGTCGTCATGGTGCTGCTCACTTCAGGACTCCGAACTGGACGCAGAGGGGCATGATCATGAATCCGGCATAGAGCGCAACAGAAACCGCCAGGGCGATGATGTTGAGCCACTTGCGGGAGGCGGCGGAGAGGTTCCCACCCAACGTCGCGAAAGCGCTCCACAGCCCATGCCGGATGTGCATGCACACGAGCACGATAGAGAAGGCATAGAACGCTGTTATCCACCACTGCTGGAATCCGGCTATCACCATGGTGTGCGGATGATCCGCGCGCCCACCCAGGATCCCGGGAACGATCGTGAACTGGATCAGATGGAAGACCACGAAGACCAGGATGATGACGCCGCCCCAGCGCATGGTGCGGGAAGAGTAGGTCTGCACCTGGCGCTTGTCGACCTGATACTTGCTGCCGCGGTTCTTCATCGTCTTCACCGATAGCGTCGCGGCGGACCAGATGTGCAGGACGATGGCCAGGAGCAACGCTGCCCGGAACACCCAGATGAACTGCCCTGCCGGCATGACCGGGTAGAGGATGCCGCCGTCGCTGCTCTTGCCCTTCAACCACTCCGCATAGTGATCGAAGGCCTCATAGCCGACGAACATCTTCAGGTTGCCGTACATGTGAACGAGCAGGAACATGATCAGGATCAGGCCGGTGACCGCCATCAAGGCTTTCCGGGCGACCGTCGACCGCAGCGCTCGTTGATGGATAGTTAATGATGTTGCCACGAGAGTCACTCTAGCCTCCCCCGACATGCTCCTCGCACTCTGGGTGGAATTAAGGTCGCTGCGTCGCGAAAATGTGTGAAACCCGCAGCCAGCAACGGTTTTACGTCATTTCGACCAAGCGAAAATCACTGCTGGTTGGCCCTGTTGTCGAGCAGGTCCGGGCGTCGTTCGCGAGTGCGTTCGCGAGCCTGTTCCACGCGCCAGGCGGCGATGGCTCCATGATTGCCGGAAAGCAGGATCGACGGCACCTCGCGGCCCCGCCAGCTGGGTGGTTTCGTGTAATTGGGGTATTCCAGCAGCCGGTGCCCCGGAGCATGAGATTCCTCGATCAGCGACTCAGCATTGCCCACCACGCCAGGAAGCAGCCGCACCACAGCCTCCGTGATGGCCAGCGCAGCCACCTCTCCGCCGTTCAACACGTAGTCGCCGAGGCTGATTTCGACCAGCTCGTAGCTGTCGGCGCAATGGTCGAGAACCCGCTGATCGATGCCCTCATACCGGCCGCAGGCGAAGAGCAGACGTGGCTTCGAGCTCAGCTCGTAGGCCAGCTCCTGGGTGAGGACCCTGCCGGTCGGTGTGGGGACCACGACAGTCATGGGTGCGGGGTGTGCGCTCTCCAGAGCATCCAAGGCCTCCCCCCAGGGTTCGGGTTTCATCACCATGCCCGCACCACCGCCGTAGGGGGTGTCGTCGGTGGTGTGATGACGGTCGTGGGTCCAGTCACGCAGGTCATGCACCGCCAGGTCGACGATGCCCCTGGCGATGGCCTTGCCCACCAGCGACAGGGATAGCGGGGCCATGTAGTCGGGGAAGATCGTGACGACGTCGATCCTCATTCGGGATCCTCCAGCAGTCCCCCAACCTCCGCGAGCTGCACCTCCCCTGCTGCAAGATCCACGCGGGGTACCAGCGCCCGCACAAATGGGACCAGACGGCGACCCTTCGGGGTGTCAACAGCCAGGCAGTCCTGCGCAGGAAGGTGAAGCACCTCACCAACCTGCCCGACAGTCTCCCCGATGGCATTCAGCACCCGCAGCCCGATGAGCTGACGGTCGAAGAACTCCTCCGGCTCGCTGGGCAGCTCATCGGCGGGCACATCGGCCAACAGCTGCGTTCCACGAAGCCCCTCGACGGCCGTTCGATCAGGATAGCCGCGGAAGGACACCACGAGTCGGCCGCGCTGCCATCGCACCCGTTCCAGAGTCAGCTCGCCACCGGCCGCCAGACGAAACCCGGCCCCCGGCTGAAACCGGCGCCCGGGCTCGTCTGTGCGCACATCAATGAAAACGTCTCCGCGGATGCCGTGAGGACGCCCCACGACACCGACTATGACCTCAACGGAAGCGGTCAAGGCGGCTCAGCGACGGCGCGGCCGGTCGACATCGACGAAGTCAACCCGGACCTGCTCGTTGCCTGCCAGCGCGCCGACGACGGTCCGCAGTGCACCGGCGGTGCGGCCCTGGCGTCCGATGACCTTGCCGATGTCCTCGGGATGCACGCGCACCTCTAGGAGGCGTCCACGCCTCAGATCCTTGTCCCGGACTGTGACGTCATCCGGATTGGAGACGATGCCGGCAACCAGGTGTTCCAGGGCTTCGGCGAGCATCTTGGTCACGATTCCTGCTCAGCAGCCTCGTCGTCGATAGAGGCCTTCTCAGATGCGGCGGCCTCCTCTGCCTTCTTCTTTGCCTTGGAGATGGCGGGAGCCACTGCGCTGCCGTCCTCGGCCAGGGCCTTGGCAAACTCGGCCTCGCGGTCGCGGCGCGGCGGCTGCGGCAGAATGCCCGACGGAGAGTTGTCACCCGTGAACTTCTGCCAGTCACCGGAGCGCTTGAGGATCGCGATCACGGCCTCAGTCGGCTGGGCGCCCACGGACAGCCAGTACTGGGCGCGCTCGGAGTCGACGCGGATCACGGAGGGATCGTTCTTGGGGTGGTAGATGCCGATCTCCTCGATGGCCTTGCCGTCCCGCTTGGTGCGAGAGTCCATCACGACGATGCGGTAGTGGGGGGAGCGAATCTTGCCGAGACGCTTCAGACGAATCTTGGTTGCCAAGTCTGTGTTCTCCTGTGCTAGTTGTCTGGTGCCAGACGAGTGTGGCGGCCGACGTCCGCGAGTGTGGGGCACACGCGCCGTGAACCGGATGAACCATGCTCGCCGGTGTTAGAGGGCGCCAGCGACAGGTGCTGACATATTGTGCCAGATTTTCCGCCTGTCCCCCAAGACGTGGTCTCGGGGCGTTTTCCCGCAGGTCATGGAGGACTCACCATCCGTCGCGTCGTGGGATCACCGCAATAGAATCTGAGGCGTGGAGATCAGCGAGGAAACCTTCGATGCCTTGGTGGAGGAGGCGTTGGAGTCTCTGCCCAGTGAGCTGCTCGACGGCCTCGACAACGTGGTGTTCGTTGTCGAGGAGGAGCCGGAGGATGGCTCCGACACCCTGGGAGTCTACGAGGGGGTCGCGCTGACGGAACGAGACTCCTCCTGGTTCGGGACGCTTCCGGACCGGGTCGTGCTGTTCCGCGGCCCGTTGACCCGGATGTGCGAGGACGAGGAAGAGCTGTTCGACGAGATATCGATCACCCTGGTCCATGAGCTCGGGCACTATCACGGCATCGACGAGGAACGGCTCCACGAGCTCGGTTGGGGTTGAGATCAGAGAATCTGGCCTCGCAGCAACTTCACAACTGGTTCGCGCAGAGCTGACGGATGCGATCGCGGATCCTCGGAGGTGACAATCAGGTCGGCGCTGGCTCCCTCTGCCAGCCCGGTGACGCCAAGCCACGACCTGGCCTTCCAGCTGGATGCGGCGATGGCGAAGGCACCCCCGCCGAGCGATGCCAGCTCCTCCACCTCCGAGAGGATCTCCCCATGGGGCACGACCGTGCCGGCATCCGTGCCTGAGTAGACATCAATCCCGGCCTCGATGGCATTGCCGATCGTCTCTCGGCGGCGGGCATACAGATCCATCATGTGAGCCGCGAACCTCGGGTATTTCTCACGTCCCGGCTCGGCATACTGCGGGAACCGATTGAGGTTGATCATCGTGGGGACCAGCGCCGTGCCACGATGCGCCATCTCCTGGATCACCTCGTCGCTCATGCCCGTGCCGTGCTCAATGCAGTCGATTCCGGCGGCGACCAGCTCAGCCACCGACTGCTCGCCAAAGCAGTGGGCCGTCACCCTCGCTCCCTCCTCGTGTGCCGCGGCGATAGCCCTGGCCGCCAGTTCCGCGGGGAAGGACGGCTCCAGGTCCCCGGTGCCGCGGTCAATCCAGTCCCCCACCAGCTTCACCCAGCCATCACCGTCACGGGCCTCGTAACGGATCTGGTCGACGAGTTGCTCCGGCTCCACCTCGGCCGCCAGGAACCGGATGTAGCGGCGGCTCCGAGCGACGTGTCGGCCGGAGCGCACCAGCCGTGGCAGTCTCTCGTCCCGCTGCACCCAGCGCGTGTCGGAGGGGGAACCCGCGTCGCGGATCAGCATGGTGCCGGCCGCCAGGTCGGCTTGCGCCTGCCTGAGTGTCTCCTCGCGACTCACCGCTCCCTGAACACCCAGCCCGATGTGGCAGTGGGCGTCAACCAGCCCGGGAATCACGAAGACATCGCGGGCCAGGGTACGTGCCCCCCGCACCGGTTCGCTGCTGAGCCTCCCATCCACCACCCAGTGGTCGCGGGGCTCCTCATCGGGGAGGAAGGTTCCATGGATGTGCATCGGCTCAGGGGTCATGGATTAACCCTAGAGGGCGCATGTCACGACCTCATGGGCGGCTCCCCTCAGAGGCGACAGTCATGACGTTGGCTCTGGCACAGCCTCAACCTCAAGCAGCAGAGCCTGCTCCGGGAACAGATCCGGCGGCGTCACGCCCACCGTTCCCAGCACCGCCCCTGAGACGACGAGTCCCTCACACCACGGGGGTGGGATGAGCCCCGCCGGCCCCCCGGCTATCAGACGGCTGGTGACGCGGTAGCGGCGGCGTGGATCCAGCCCTGGGAATCGGAGCCGGCCTTGAATCCCGAAGGGACCATGCCGGTGAGCATAGAGCTGGAACAGGGCACGGTTTTGATCTTGGCTGACGACGCCGTGAAGCCACATCGAGTCATCACCGACCACATCACGCACCATGTCCCCGGTCAGCAGGAGCTCCCGGTGGGTCTTATACCAGGTGAACCATTCCTCTAGGGCCGCCAGGTCCTCGTCGGTGGCCTCCGTCAGGTCCCATTCCACTCCCATGTGCCCCCAGACGGCGGTGGCCGCACGGAAGGACAGGTCATGCTGTCGTCCTGTGGTCTGGCTGCGCCCCGAGGCGACGTGAGTTCCCAGGAACTCGGGGGGGATCAGCTGACTGGTCCAGCGGAACATGGACTGCCTCTCGTGAGGATCGATGCAGTCCGAGACCCAGAATCGCTGGGCATGCCGCACCATCTCCAGGTCAATACGTCCGCCTCCCGAGGAGCAGCTCTCGATCTCCAGGCCGGGATGGTCGGCGCGCAGCCGGTCCATGATCTCGAAGGCCGCACGGGCCTGAGCCCCTGAGACTGGACGCCCGCCGCTCAGCTGGCAGCCGGCGTCGTACACATCCCGGTTGAAGTCCCATTTGATGTAGGAGATGGGGTATTCGTTGAGAATCGCGTCCATCTGCGACCAGATGTGCTCGCGGGCCTCCGGGATGGTCAGGTTGAGCACCTGCTGGTTCCGCCAGGGCGTGGGCCATGAGGGCCCTGCGGCCAGGATCCACTCCGGGTGGGAGCGGGCCAGCTCCGAGTCGGGGCTCACCATCTCGGGTTCGAACCACAGCCCGAATTCCATGCCGAGCCCCGTGACGTGGTCGGTCAGGGGATGCAGACCTTGCGGCCAGACCTCCGGATCCACCTCCCAGTCCCCCAGCCCCACCGCGTCTCCCCGCCGTCCCAGGAACCAGCCGTCGTCCAGGACGTAGCGCTCCACACCGACCCGCTTGGCCAGGTCCGCCAGGGCAAGCAGCTTGTCCAGGGAGTGGTCGAAGCCAACTGCCTCCCAGACGTTGAGCGTCACCGGCCGGTTGGGTCCTGGAGCCGAGGGCGAGGACCTCGCCCACCGATGGAACCTGCGGGCGGCCTCGTCAAGTCCGTCGCCGTGGGTGAGGTACAGCACCGGTGAGGAATAGCTCTCGCCCGGGGACAGCACCACCTCCCCCGGCTGCAGGAGCTCTCCCCCGGCAAGCACTTGCATCCCTTCCGGCAGGCGCTCCAGATAGGAGCGGGAGTTCGCTCCGGTCGCGGTGTGCAGCCCGAAGACCTCCCCGCCGCGGAAGTCAAAACCGGGTTTTCCGCACAGCAGGACGGTGGTGGCGTCGAATCCCGGCCGTCCGCGACGGTGTTCCCTCAGGTGGCATCCCATCGTGAGCTCACTGCGCTGCGGGGTGCGTTCGGTTCCCCAATGCCCCGTGAAGTCCAGATATTCGGTGGCCTCCAGCGGCACCGGGAACGCCAGGGTCAGCTCATCAAGGTGGTAGTCGGTGTCGCCTGCATTCGTGACAGTCGCCTGAGCCTCCAGCACCCCGCCGGGGCCCAACCGCAGCCGCACGGAGGCGGCGAGTCCGCTGTGCTCATCGCTCAGGGAGAAGGCCACATCATTCTGCGTCAGCACATGGCTGCCCGGGGGCACCGGCTGCTCCTGGCCTGGGACGCGAACCTCGCGGGTCCGGAGCCTCGGCGACCATGATCCCCGGTCCTCACGATGCCCCACCAGGCCCGGACGCCCGGACCAGCCGGTCCAGCCTCCAGGGATGATCCCGGCCTCCAGGGGTATGTCCGGGACGTTGTCGACATCCATGCGTTCCACACCGAGCGCCACCGCAGTGAGGGCATCCTCATCCAGCGGTCCGAGGTCCCTGCCCCAATGGACAATGTGGGGCATCCCTGACGCCCCCACAACCACAATTACCCCCGTGCCGTTTTCACGCAGGAGAATCCTCCACTGCGCCTGCTGTTCCATCGTATGCCTTCCTCATCACCCGCAGGCCTCCATGCCGGCGGGCGTCCAGTCATCATTCAGTTGAGCGTCGGGCCACCAGTTCGGGCTGCAGAATCACGGGGCCATCAGAAGGCTCCCCCTCCAGCTCAGACAGCACCATGTCCGTCGCGACGATCGCCAGGTCACGCCAAGGATTCATGACCGTTGACAGCGCCGGCTCGGTCTCCCGGGAGATGTCCGCGTCGTCGAAGCCGATGACCTTGACATCATCGGGGATCGTCAGCCCCCGCTCCGTCAGCACCGTCATCGCGGCTGCCGCCATGTGGTCGGAGGCCACGAACAATCCGTCAAAGTCGTTGCCCTCGTCGCAGAGCGTCATGGCCTGTTGCCGCGCGGACTCCGGTTCGAAGTTGCCGTGATACACCCCGACGGGCTGCAGCCCCGCCTCCGCCAGCGCCTGCTCGAACCCCATCAGGCGCTCTCGCGCGGAGGCGATGTCCATCGGACCGGTGATGGTGGCTATCCTGCGGCAGCCGCGTTCGACGAGATGCCGACCCGCGATCCTGCCTCCCGACAGGTTGTCCAGGTCCACGAATCGGTGGGCCACGGAGAAGGCTCGGCCGGAGGACTCGTCATGGGCGGGCCGCCCCAGAAAGGCGCATGGAAGCGCGATGTCCTCCAGCAGGTCGGCCAGCTGGTCGTCATCGTGGTGGGAGACCACCAGGATTGCATCGACATACCCGCCTCTGAGGTACTGCTCCAGCTTCTGCCGGTACTCTCCATAGGCTAGATAGAGGGCCATCTGCCATCCGGTGGGTTCCAGCCGTTCGGCGACCCCCGCCACAGATGTGGCGAAGAACGGGTCCTTGAAGACACGGGTGTGATCCTCGGAGACGATGACCGCTATCGTGCTGGAACGACTCGTGGCCAGCGACCGGGCAGCCTGGTTGGGGACGTACCCCAGCTCCTTGATCGCCGCCTCAATGGCCTCCCGGGTGCTGCTGCGCACCAGATGCCCGCCGCGAACCACACGCGAGGCCGTGGCGCGGGAGACACCCGCCGCACGGGCCACGTCCTCAAGAGTGGGCGCGTTGCGGCGGGAAGCCATGGCTGATCTCCTTTGTTGCCGGGGTGCTGCTAGTCGATTTCAAGCTGATGCGATCCTGCCACACCCGCGTACCACAGAGCGCTCGCCTTGGGGGTTCGCTGCAACGTCTCGTAGTCCACCCGCACGATGCCGAAGCGCTTGCTGTATCCGAAGGACCACTCGAAGTTGTCCAGGAAAGACCAGACTAGGTAGCCCCGGACATCGGCGCCCTCAGCCATCGCCTCATGGACTGCGGCGAGATGATCCCGGATGTAGACCAGGCGATCCTTGGAGTCATCGACGTAGCCGGACTCATCGGGCACGTCATCGTAGGCGGCGCCGTTCTCGGTGATGACCATGGGAATGCCCGCCGGCCCGGTGTAATCACGTTGCAGGCGCAGCAGCAGCAGCCTGAGATCATCTGCCTTGACCTCCCAGCCCATGGCGGTGACAGGCAGGTCGCGGGGAATGGGGCGCACCGTCTCCGAACCCACCATCGGGGCAGCCGCGGGATGCCCACCCTCGGTGATGCGGATCTCGGGCTTGGCTCCCGGCAGCGGCGCGGCATGAGCTCCCCCGTTGTAGAAGTTCACCCCGAGCACATCGATGGGGGCGCTGATCAGCTCCATGTCGCCGTCACGCACATCGCTGCCCAGACCCGCCTCAGCCATGTCCTCCATGACGTCAGCGGGATATTCGCCCTTGAAGATGGGGTCCATGAAGATCCGGTTGAAGCCACCGTCGATGCGACGTGCGGCATCGACATCGCCGGGATTGTCCGGATCCGCGGGATGCGCATACGTGGTGTTGCAGGTGATGCCTACCGTCAGGTCACGCTGTGCAGCCCGCAGCACCTGGACGCCGAGCCCATGGGCCAGCAGCAGATGATGGGCGGCTGCAACCGCCTCTCTAGGTGAGGTGTGCCCCGGGGCATGGTCTCCGCCGGCGTAGGAGAGGAATGAGGAGCACCACGGCTCGTTCAGCGTGGTCCACACCTGCACACGGTCGCCCAGCGCCTCAACCAGATGCTGGGTGTATTCAGCGAAGAGGTGAGAGGTGTCACGGTTGGTCCAGCCGCCCTTCTCCCCCAGGGCCTGCGGCAAATCCCAGTGGTAGAGGGTGAGCCAGGGCGTGATCCCGGCGGCGAGCAGCTCATCCACCAGCCGGGAGTAGAAGTCCACTCCTGCCGGATTCACAGTCCGCCCGTCCGGGCACACCCGGGCCCAGGATGTGGAGAATCGATAGGTCTCCAACCTGAGTTCGCGCATCAGGGCGACATCCTCAGGCATCCGGTGGTAATGGTCGCAGGCCACCATCCCGTTGGAGCCGTCGCTGATCCGACCGGGTTCCTCACAGAAGGCGTCCCAGATGGAGGGGCCCCGGCCGTCGGCATCGCCGCCGCCCTCGATCTGGAAGGCCGCGGTGGCCGCCCCGAATGTGAAATCGGGCGGGAAGTGCAGTGTGGTCATCCTTTGACAGCTCCTTGCATGATGCCGGAGACCAGTTGCCTGCCGGCGACGATGAAGACCAGGACGAGCGGGATGGTGGAGACCACCACGCCGGCCATGATCAGGGAATAGTCCTTGAAATAGCTGGCCTGCAGCAGCTGCAGAGCCACCGGAAGCGTCGGATTCTCGGCACCCAGGACTATGAAGGGCCAGAAGAAGCTGGTCCAGGATCCGACGAAGGTGAACATTCCGAGCATCGCCGCGGCGGGACGGGCAGCGGGCAGGGCAACATGCCAGAAGGTGCGCAGCATGGAGCAGCCGTCGACGCGAGCCGCCTCGATCAGCTCGTAGGGCAGCGCGCTTCGCAGGTACTGGGTCATCCAGAACACCCCGAAGGCCGAGATCATGCCCGGAACGATCACGGCTATCAGGGAGCCGGTCCAGCCCAGCTCGGACATCACGATGAACAGGGGAACGACACCCAGCTGGGTGGGCACGGCCATGGTCGCGATGACGAAGACCAGCAGGGGCTCACGTCCACGGAAGCGCAGCTTGGAGAACGAGAATCCCGCCAGCGTGGAGAAGAGCACCACAGACAGGGCTGTGACGCAGGAGACGATCACGGAGTTCCACACCGCAGGCCAGAAGTTGATGTCAGACTCAAGCACCTGCTGGATGTTGAACAGCAGGTTTCCTCCGGGGATGAGTGACGGCAACGGGTTCTGTGCGATCGTCGCAGCATCTGAAGAGGCCAGCAGCACCGAATACCAGATCGGGTAGAAACTGATCAGCAGAATGATTCCGAGCAGCGTGTATGTCACCCATCCAGGCCGTCGAGCCGCTCCCTCAGCCCTGGAGCTGGGGATCTCGCCCCGGCGAAGGGCACGACGGCGCGCAACCCGTGCGGCGCCCTTTCCCGCAGTCTGCTCGATAACGGCAAGCGACGGCGTCTGGTCTGACTTCGTCATTTCCCACCCTTGCTCTCAGTAGAGGAGATCAGTCGCGTGATCAGGAAGTTGATCAGGGCGAAGGCCACGATGATCAGGAACAGCAACCAGGCGATGGCCGCAGCACGCCCGAAGTTCCGCTGCGCTCCCCACCCGATCTCGTAGAGGTACATGCTGACCGTCATCCACTGCCTGTCAGCCCCACCCACGCCTGTGTTGTCGAACATCCGGGGCTCATCGAAGACCTGCAGGCCGCCGATGGTGGTGTTCAGAACCACGAAGATGATGGTTGGCCGGATCATGGGGATGGTGACGTGGAAGAACTGGCGCACCCGGCTGGCTCCGTCGATGATGGCCGCCTCGTAGAGCTCCCGTGGAATGGCCTGCATGGCTGCCAGCACGATCAGGGTGTTGTAGCCGGTCCAGCGGAAGTTGACCATGGTGGCGATGGCGACGTGGGATGCGAGGGTGTCGCTGTGCCAGGCGATGGGGTCCATACCGATGGAGGTGAGAATCGAGTTCACGACCCCGAAGTCATCGGCGAAGATCTTGCCGAAGATCAGAGACACCGCCACAGGCGTGACCACATAGGGCAACAGCACACCCATCCGCCAGAAGGTCTTGGCCCTGAGGTTGGCGTCAAGGACAGCCGCGATGAGAACCGCAGCAACCATCTGGGGAACTGAGGAGAGCAGGAAGATGGAGAAGGTGTTGCGAACCGCCTGCCAGAAACGCTGCTGATGGATGACATCCACGAAGTTCTGCAGCCCCACGAAGGCACCCTGACCGTTGATGAGATGCCACTTGTGCATCGCGACGAAAGCCGTGTACAGCACGGGATAGAGGCCAACCACCGCGAACAGGACAAAGAACGGCGCAATGTAGAGATACGGCGAAACCCTGACATCGAGCTTTCCCCACAAGGTTCGGCGCGTCTGCTGCCTGTCCTCCTGGCTCTTGTTTTCTTCCACTGTTACCACCTTGATGTCGATGGTGGGGGCCCTCACAGGGCGCCCCCACCATCACTTTCAGTCAGTCACTCAAGCCCGAGAGCGTCGTAGGCCTCCAGAGCCTTCTTCCAGGATGCGTCCGCGTCGTCGACGTTCGTCTCCACACGGGTCAGGGCGTCACCGACGACACCTCGGATCGAGGCGTAGTTCGGGCCGGCGTAGATCCTGACCTGGACGGCCTTCGCCCGGTCGATCAGGATGGATCCGACAGGCGCATTGTTGAAGAACGGGCTGCTGTAGTCCTTGAGCGAGGCATCGTCAAGGGCCTTGACCTGGCTGGGGAAGTTGCCCTTGGTCTTGAACGCCTTGATCTGCTGCTCCGGGGCTGTGAGCCAGTCGGCGAATGCCTTGGCCTCCTCAGGATGCTTGGACTGGGTGGGAACCATCAGGAAGGATCCACCCGAGTTCGAGCCACCACCGGGGAACACGTTCGCGACGTCCCAGCCGGTCACCCCGGCAGCGTTACCCTCGACGACGCCGAGCATCCAGCTCGGGCACAGGATGGTTCCGAAGCCGTCCTTCTGGAAGGCAGCGGTCCAGTCCTCACTCCAGGCGCTGTACCGAGCTGAAATGTCGAGGCTGCTGACGATCTTGTCGTAGGTCTCCTTGATCTTCGCGTTGTCCTTCAGCGGGATGGGAGTTCCATCGCTGTTCTCAAAGGCGTTGGCGACCTGGGAGAGCATCCCCTCGTAGATGGAGATCGAGGAGTCGTACCACGGAACGCCGGTGGCCTGCTTGAACTTCCTGCCCACCTCGAAGTAGTTGTCCCAGTCACCGTTCAGGAGCTTCGCCACCTCCTCGCGGTCACTCGGCAGGCCTGCCTTCTCGAAGAGATCCCGGCGATAGCACACCGCGGTGGGACCGCTGTCAGTTCCGTAGGCCAGGAGATGTCCATTGGAGTCCTTCGCCTGAGCCTCCTTCCACTCCATCCACCGTCCCTTGACATCGGGGCTGGAGAGGTCGACGAACTTGTCCGGGTACTGCATCAGCTCGGGAAGCCAGCTTCCCTCCGCCGCGACGACATCGGAAAGCCCAGATCCCGCTGACAGATGGGTGTTCAGGTTCTGGCGGGCCTCATCGGCCTTTGCCGCCTTGCGATGCTCAATCTTGATGTTCGGGTGCTGGGCCATGTACTCATCGAAGAGGTTGTCATAGCCGAACTCGTTGAAGGTCGAGATGGTCAAAGTGATCTGACCACCGCTCTCGGCCGGAGTCTCAGCGTTCTTCTTCGGTGAACTGCAGGCAGCCATGGATAGGGTGAGCGCCGCCGCAACTGAGACGGCTGCGATCCTGCGTGACATGCTCACGATTACTCCTTTGGTCGTGGACGACACGATTGACTTCAGAAGCCGGGGCTTCACCTCATGCCGGAATAGCCACGCTCCCCCTGAGAACCCAGGCGCTCAAAGAGCCAATGAGAGCGCTCCCATTCATAGGTAAGTCTAGCGGAGGGCACCTTCGTGTCAAGACCCCATACACACGGGACTACCCAGCGCGACGTGACCGCTCCACGATCGCCGTCGCCCCACCCTCACTGCTGGTCCAGCATCTTCTTCAGCTCCGGCGGCAGCTCGAACTCATCCATGGTCTGGGGTGCCTGCTGCTCCGCGCCGGGACGCCCAGCGCCCCGCTCAGCCAGCTGCTGCTTGCGTTTCTGCGGATTGCCGGAGACCTTGCTGCGTCGCTTCTGAGATTTGGCCTGCTGCTTCCTCGCCGAGCGTCCACCGCCCAGGCCCGGCATCCCGGGCATGCCACCCCCCGCCATGCGCTCCATCATCTTGCGGGCCTCGACGAACCGGTTGACCAGGTTGTTGACGTCCGAGACCTGCACGCCCGCGCCCCTGGCGATCCTCGCGCGGCGAGAGCCGTTCAGGATGCCGACATCATCACGCTCAGCCGGGGTCATGGAGAAGATGATGGCCTCAATGCGGTCCACCTCCTTCTCGTCAATGGCATTGATGGCGTCCTTGAACTGGCCAGCTCCCGGAAGCATCCCGAAGATCTTGCTGAGGGGGCCCATCTTGCGAAGTTGCTGCATCTGCGCCAGGAAGTCCTGCAGGCCAAACTGGCCCTTGCCCGAGGTGAGCTTCTCAGCTGCCTTGCGGGAGGACTCGGCGTCAAAGGTCCGCTCAGCCTGCTCAATGAGCGTGAGAACATCACCCATGCCCAGGATGCGAGAGGCCATCCGATCGGGGTGGAACACATCGAAGTCCGACAGGCCCTCACCGTTCGAGGCGAACATGATCGGCTTCCCGATGACCCGCGCGATCGAGAGCGCCGCACCACCCCGGGCATCACCGTCGAGTTTGGTGAGCACGACGCCGTCGAATCCGATGCCCTCGTCAAAGGCCTTCGCGGTGTTGACGGCATCCTGTCCGATCATGGCATCGACGACGAAGAGCACCTCGTCGGGGCTGGTTGCCTCCTTGATGTCGGCGGCCTGGCGCATCAGCTCCTCATCCACCCCCAACCGGCCGGCGGTGTCGATGACGACGACGTCGTAGAGGCTGCGTTCGGCATGCTCAATGGCGCTGCGGGCAACCTGCACCGGGTCTCCGACGCCGTTGCCCGGCTCTGGGGCGAAAACATGCACGCCGGCGCGTTCGCCGACGATCTGCAGCTGGTTCACGGCATTGGGCCGCTGCAGATCGCAGGCCACCAGCAGCGGACTGTGCCTCTCTGCTCTCAGCCAACGAGCCAGCTTGCCTGCCAGGGTGGTCTTGCCGGCACCCTGCAGGCCCGCAAGCATGATGATCGTCGGGGGCTTTTTCGCAAACCGGACGGAGCGCGCCTGCCCGCCAAGGATCGCTATGAGCTCCTCGTTGACGATCTTGATGATCTGCTGCGAGGGATTGAGGGCGCGGCTCACCTCCGTACCGAGACAGCGCTCCTTGACGGCAGCGATGAACTGCTTGACCACCGCGAGGTTGACGTCCGCCTCCAACAGGGCGATGCGGATCTCACGCATGGTGGTGTCGATGTCGGAGCTGGTCAGCCGTCCTTTGGACCTCAGGCCCTTGAATACGTCGGAGAGTCGGTCGGAGAGTGTGTCGAACAAGTCCTTGGGATCCTTATACGTCTTGCTGAGCGGTGCTCGCTAAAGGATACAGCGCCAGCAGAAGATCAACGCATATAGGCGCTCGGTCCCCCGAGGGTCTCAGCCTCATACTCGACCAACGGGAGTTCGACATGCACCACCCACTCCCCCTCCTCGGGGCCGGCGCGGAACTTGCCGCCGGACAGGTCGACGCGCTCACGGATTCCTGTGAGGCCGTATCCCAGCGAGAGCTGGGATTTGCGTCGCCGTTCCGGCATCTGATTCCGCACGGTCAGCCGGACGCTGTCATCGTCAAGGCGCAACTCGACCAGGCATCGGCTGCCCCGCCTGGCATAGCGCAGGATGTTCGTCACGCCCTCCTGCATGACGCGCGTGAGGGTACGCTGCGTGATGGGTGCCAGGTCATCGACTCTGGGGTCGATGCGGAACTCCGCCTTGAAGCGCTCGCTGGTCAGCGACTCCAGCAGATGCTCACCCACGGTCGTGGGGCGCACCAATGCGGCAGCAGCCGCATCCTCGGTATCCGCCATGACGCTCGTCAACAGCCTCAACTCCCCCTCGGCCGCCGTGAGAGCATTCTCAATACGGCCGAGAGCCTTGCGCAGCTCCCCGGGATCCTCACTGTCTCCGTAGGCCATGCATTGCAACAAGATCACAGACAGGTGGTGGGCAACCACATCGTGCAGCTCCCTGGCCAGGAGATTGCGCTCCTCCAGCTGGGCGCGCTCGACGGCCGCCAGCAGGACGCTGGACTGCTCTGCCTGCCGGGTCTTCTCCTCCCTGTACTCGTTGGTCAAGGTGAATCCGCCAAGCCCTAGAACCAACATGACGAACACAAGCGCAAGGTTCAGCTCCATGTCGCGGGCAAAACCGACCCACTGACCAACAAGACGACCAACAAGACTCAGTCCAATTAATCCGAACAGGGCCACGGCTACGAAAATCGCCGTGAATCTCAGATTGCGGAGTTTCGCCACCCGCCAGGTCCCCATCAACGTGAGGGCACTCCACGCCACAGGTGGAGTCCCGGGCGTGGTCATCATGCCGACGAAGGCCAGAATGGCGGGTACCGCCCCCAGCCGGGGCCAGAAGCGCAGCAGGACGATGGCCAGGCATCCGAGTATGGACCAGAGCAGAGGCCAGACCGGGGTCTGCCAAGCCACCAGCCACAGGGCCAGGTCGATGACCGCTATGAGCATGAGCGGAGTGCCCAGCCGCCACTGCCAAGATCCGCGGTCCCGAGATTTTCCCTCCTCCCCATGCTGCGCAGTGCGCAGCGTCTCCGACAGGATCATGGTGACGTGCTGCCCCTCCCCGCCGGTGGTCAGCTTCAGGGTACCTCCCAGGGTCCGCACCCTTTCGCGCAGCCGATCAAACTCAGAGGACCAGAGCTGACGAGAGGACGCACATCCCAGCAATCTCACCTCGACCACGGTGGCCTCGGCCGGGCAGGCAACAACGAGGTCAATCGCCTCAGGACGCTCAGTTTCGGCAGCCTGCTGCACCAGCTGCAGCAGCCGGGAGATCGTCAGCTGGGTCACCAGGTTCCGCTCATTGACGAGCGGGCTCATCGTCAGCTCGACGGGGATGCCCTGAGCTCGCAACCGCTCCACTGCAACGGCCAGCTCCTCGCCTGCGCTGGGCGGGGCCAGCGACTCGTCGCTGCCCTCCGCCAAGGGCTCCTCACGCAGCATCCCCACCAAGCCCCGGACCCGGCTCACGGCATCCAGGCACACCACGCGCACCGCCTCCATGGCGTCACGCATGCTCCTGACCGAGGACAGCTGCACGTTGCCCCGGGCCAGCTGGGCCTGCTCCAGCCGAGCGCTCACCAGGGTGCGCAGCTCGCTGGCAAGCCGGAGCCGCTCCCCCGAGCGGATCTCAGCCACGTCATCCGCCAGCAGCTCAAGGCGCGCCGCTCCCCGGCGCAGCCTCACCACCGGCAGACGAAGCAGCAGCCCCGTCACCGACACGGCGAGCACGATCACCGAGATGATCGCCACCGACTCGGCAAGATTGCCAACCCGCAGACCGCGGATCACCCCGTAGCAGGCCTCAGCGACAAGCACCAGCGCGATCTGCCGGGCCCTGCCCCTGACGACAACGACCGCCGACAGGTAGAAGAGCAGCAGGTCATCGGCGTCGAGGTTTCCGAAGGCCAGGGTCATGCCCATCGGGATCAGGCTGAGCAGCAGGCCGGCCCGCAGGCTCCACAGCAAAACAAGACATGCCGCAACCTGAGCGAGGCCGGCTGCTGCCTCAATGACTGCCCTTCCCCCAAACCAGGATGGCACCTGAAAGACCAAGTGCGCAGACACCACCACGACGGCACACCAACGCCCGGCGGCCTCCAAGACTGCAGCCGGGCGCTCGTGTTCAATTCTTGGGTTCATTCACCCCCACCTTCGATCCTGAAACCTCAAGAGCTCGAAAATTCCCCCTCTGGGCCAGATCAGCGCATCCGCGGGCAGAACATCCTGATCCGGAAGGCGCAGCCGAGGAGACCGTTGGGCTGTGTGGTCGCGGTGGCGAGTTCCGCATGGCGCGCCACAGGCTGAACCGGTTCGGCGTTCGCGGGCGCTGCTCCGAGGGTGAAGCACGAAGCGAGTGCCACTGCAGCGGCTGCCAAGCGAATCTTCATCGCTATTCTCCAGTTCTGTCCGGATCGTATGCTTTGCTCTGGCAATGCTTTGATGGTACATATTTACCGCTGATAACTACATGTCTTCCCGCGTGTCTCCGAAGGAATGATCACCATGCTCGTCCGCGAACCCTCGAAGCTAGACTTCTGTCTAGCACTTCGTGGACACGTTCCGATCGAAGCACATGTACCACAACACGACTTCATTAGGTTTTCTACAATATGGTGGCTGACATGACTGACTTGTGCCGCGTGCTGGTTGTCGATGACGATCCCATGGTTCGCGAGGCGTACCGCATGTTCCTCTCCAAACACGATGACCACGAGGTGGTCGGGGAGGCACGCAATGGGCGGGAGGCCGTCGAGGCATACGGCGAGCTTCTGCCCGACGTGGTGCTCATGGATCTTCAGATGCCTGAGATGTCCGGCGTTGACGCCATCCGCGAGATCTGCAAAGACCATCCGGGAGCCTGCATCGTGGCGCTGACGACTTTCGGCACCCAGGAGTACATCGTCTCAGCGCTCCGCGCCGGGGCAGCGGGCTACCTGATGAAGGACTGCGGCGGACCCGCGCTCCTGAGCGGCATCCAACAGGCACGCGACGGTGACATGCCGCTTGCCCCCGGAGTCCGCCGAGAGCTGGTCACCGATCTCCTCTCCGGCCATCACCGCGCGAATTCGGACGCCAACGAGGCCGGGCTCGCCCCCCGCGAGAAAGAGCTCCTGGTGTGGCTGGGCCAGGGCATGACCAACGCCCAGATCGCCTCGAAGATGCTCATCTCTGAGGGCTCCGTCAAACAGTACCTGTCTCACATCGGGGACAAGATGGGTTTGAAGTCCCGCACCCAGATCCTGGTGCGGGCCATCCAGCTGGGTTTGGTGGACCCCTCCCTCATGACACCTGGCGCAGTCTGAAGGAGGCTGTCCCACACTGAAAAGGCTGAGCGGTCAGGATTTCCCTGACCGCTCAGCCTTTTCATCTCAGGGTTTCTACTCGCCCAGGATGCCGGAGACGAAGCCCTCGGGATCGAAGGGAGCTAGGTCGTCGGCTCCCTCTCCCAGACCCACCAGCTTGACTGGAACGCCCAGCTCACGCTGCACCTGAATCACTATGCCGCCCTTCGCTGAGCCGTCGAGCTTCGTCAGCACGACGCCGGTCACATCCACGACCTCCGCGAAGACCCGAGCCTGGGTCATGCCGTTTTGGCCCGTGGTGGCATCAAGCACCAGCAGCACCTCGCTGACAGGCGCCTTCTTCTCAATGACACGCTTGACCTTGCCCAGCTCATCCATCAGCCCCACCTTGTTGTGGAGGCGTCCAGCGGTGTCCACGAGCACGACGTCAGCCCCTGACTCCTTGCCCTGCGCGACGGCATCGAAGGCAACCGATGCCGGGTCAGCACCCTCAGAGCCCCGGACAGTCTTGACTCCCACACGTTCGCCCCAGGTGCTGAGCTGTTCCGATGCGGCAGCCCGGAACGTGTCGGCAGCTCCCAGCACCACGGAGCGCCCCTCGGCCACTAGGACGCGGGCGAGCTTGCCCACAGTCGTGGTCTTGCCGGTTCCATTGACCCCGACGACCAGGACCACGGCAGGAGTGCCCTGCTCTGCGGCAAGATTCAGGCTCCGGTCCATAGTGGGGTCCACCAGCTTCAGCAGCTCGGCGCGCAGCACCTGGCGCGCACGCTCCGGGTCCGAGACTCCGTCGACGCTCAGCTCCCGGCGGAGCGCGTCCGTCAGCTCGGTGGTTGGCCCGACGCCCAGGTCGGAGGCGATCAGCGTGGCCTCGAAGTCATCCCAGACATCTGCGTCGATCCGGTCGACGCTGAGTAGCTCACCCAGCGCTCTGGCGAGCGCGTTGTTGCTTGAGGCCAAGCGCCGCCGGAGTCGCGCAAACCTCGACTTCGGGGCCTCAGGCTCGTCTGAGGCCGGAGCTGCGGGCTCTGGCGACACGGGCGACGCTGGGGCCTTCCCGGGCTCTTCGACCACCTGGCCTGGAAGCTCAATGGCCTCAGCTTCCTCGCTCGGCGGCAGCTCCCGCTTGCCATACCGGATGATGAAGGCGGCCGCCACCAGGGCGGCACCGACGAACGCGACGATTACCCAGAAGATCCAATCCACGCATTCATCCTAGGAGATGTCCCAGTCGACGGGCCGTACGACTCCCGGTGGCCCCAGGAGTCGTCAGGTTCTCAAGCTCACGAAGGTCGCATGGCTGTCAACCAGCCACGTGGGCAGCCCCAGATCATCCGTCAAGCTGATGCAACCGCTGGCTGACCACCGTTGATATGCCATCCCCGCGCATGGTGACCCCATAGAGGCTGTCAGCGATTTCCATGGTCCGCTTCTGGTGGGTGATCACCAGAAGCTGGGAGTTCTCCCGGAGCTCCTCATATATGGCCAGCAGCCTCCCGAGGTTCGCATCATCCAAGGCCGCCTCCACCTCGTCCAGGATATAGAACGGACTCGGCCTGGCGATGAAGAGGCTCACCAGGAATGCGACGGCGACAAGAGAACGCTCCCCGCCAGAGAGAAGCGACAGCCGCTTGACCTGTTTTCCGGCCGGCCGGGCCTCAACATCAACCCCTGTCTCCAACCAATTATCGGGCTCGGTCAGCAGCAGGCGTCCCTCGCCACCGGGAAAGAGCCTCTCGAACACGGTCGCAAACGTCGCTTCCACGTCACGGTAAGCAGCCTCAAAAACCTCCTGGACCCGGCGGTCGACATCATCAATCAGCGCCAACAGGTCGGCTCGAGTCTGCTTCAGGTCTGCCAGCTGTTCGGCCAGGAATGCGTGCCGAGTCTTCAACGCTTCAAATTCCTCGAGCGCCAATGGATTGACCCTTCCAAGCGCCGCCAACCCTCGTTCAGCACGCCGTAGCCGTTTCTCCTGCTCCTGACGAACATAGGGGATGGGCTCTGGCATCTCATCATCCGGTCCGATAGCCGAACCGTCCCCGGCCATGATCACAGGCACCAGCTGTCCTGGCCCATATTCAGCTACCAGTTGCTCGCTCTCCATACCCAGCTCACTCAGGCTGCGTTCAGCCAGCTGCTCAATCCTCATGCGATGCTCAATTCGGGCCAGCTCATCACGATGCGCGCCACGAACCAGCTCATCAAGCTGCGTAGTGGCCGCACGTGAAGCCTGCCTGGCTGCCCCCGTCGCCGCCTCCGCCTCTTGGCGAGCATGCTCTGCCGAGGCGCGCTCCACGGCAGCCCGTTCCCGGGTGGTGGCAGTCAGCTCCGCGAGTCGCTGGGCTGCCTCGTGAACCGCCTCAGCCACGTCAGCCTCCCGGCTGAGCTGCTCCGCACGGGCCTGCGCCTTGGCCCGCGACAATCGTTCCGCTGCTGCGGCTCTAAGCAGGCCATCAGCTCGCCCAGCCAGTGATCGGGCCTGTTCCTCAATCGTGCGGAGGGCGAGGCGTGCCTCCATCTCCTGTTGTCGAGCCACGCGGGCTGTGTCTGCCATGTCATCGCGCTCGGCGGGGTCCGGCTCAACGATCTCCTCCACGCTGGCCGCTGCCAGACGCCGTTCGAGTTCAGCATGCCGGGCAACATGCTCCTGGCGTGCCTCATCCGCCAACGCGATGGCCTGCGACAGTCGTTCCGCCTCCCGCTGTGCCGCGGCTTGCGCCTGCCTGTGGGCACCCAGCGTCTCCGCAACTGCCGACAGCTGGGCATCTGACTCATGCAATGCCGCGAGCGCAGCCTGCTCCCGACCCTTGGCCTCCTCCAAGGCCTCGCGTGCCACCTGCGTGGCGAACCGCCGCCGGTCGGCCTCTGCCGTCACCTGCCCGAGCCGCTCCTCAGTCTGCGCCAGCTCGGCATTCAGAGCCAGCAAGGATGGCTTGGCGGCCGATCCACCCTCCACCATCCAGCTGGCCAGCCTTTCCCCGGAGCGAGTGACCGCCACAATCTCAGGGTTCTCTGCCACGACTGCCTGCGCCTCCGCAAGATCCTCCACCGCAACATGGCCGGCGAGCAGCCCCGCGAGCGCTCCCGACAGACCAGCAGGAGCTGTGATGAGACGCACCATCGGCGACGCCGCCACCTGGCGCCCTCCGGCCACCACCACGAGCGCCCGCCCCAGGTCGTGGGTCTCCAGATGGCGGATGGCCTCGACCGCGGTGCCGATGCCCTCCGAGACGATGGCCTCCGCCGCCGCTCCCAGAGCAGCTGCCAGTGCCTGCTCCCAGCCTGGGGTGACGCGGATCAGGTCTCCGAGCCGACCCAGCACACCTGGGCGTGACAGCAGATCGGCCGAGCCGTCGCGCTGCTCTGTGGCAAGCCGCAACGCCTCGGCCCTGGCCACCAAGGTGGCCTTCTCCCTGGAGAGATGGGCCTCGTCCTCCGCGAGCGAGGCAACGTCACCCTCCAGGTCACGCACAACCGCACTGGCCGACTCCCATGCCTCGTCCAGGTCTGACTCATCTGCCCCCAAACCCGCCAGCGACATCTCAGCCTGCCGGTACTGGTCGGCAGCCGCCTGCGCGCGAGACAGCGCCTCATCACGGCTTCTGTCCAGACGTTCAGCCTCACCCATCCCAGCCTCCAGACGAGATTGGGCCGAAGCCACCTGCCCCTTGAGCCGGGCCAGTCCCTCACGGTGATCGGCGACCGCCCTCAGCGCCGCGGCGTAGGCCTGCTCTGCCGAGGCATGGGCGGCCTCAGAGCTTCTTCGCCTCTCGGCTGCCTCCTCCATCGCGCTGGTTGCCTCAGCCTGTCGCGCAGCAAGCTCCGCCTCCTGCTCCCGCACCTGGGCAGCCTCAGCCTCCAAAGCCTCGGGGTCGCGGCTCGAGCCCGTCACAGCAGGCTGGTCCTCCCTCATGCGCATCCGCTCCGCCGACACAGACACCGTCGAGGCAATCCGCTCCTGGAGGGCTGCCAATGCGTACCAGCGTTCTTGGCAGCCGTCGAAGTGGGCGCTGGCCTCCCGCAGCCGCACCTCTGCCTCCTCCTCTGCTGCCAGAGCTGCACTGACCTCCGCCTCCGCTCGTTCCCGTGCCGCCTGGGCGGCGGCCTCATCCGCGAGGTCCTCGGCAAGGGCCTGGTGGGCCTGGTGCAGGTCATCAGCCAGCAGGCGTGCCTTGGCATCACGTTGCTCAGCCTGGATTACCGCTGCTCTGCGTGCCGCCTCAGCCTGCCTGCCAAGCGGTTTCAGCTGACGCTGCAGTTCGCCGATCAGGTCTTGGAGCCGCTCCAGATTCGCGCGGGTCCCCTCAAGTTTGCGTACTGCCTTCTCTTTGCGCTTGCGGTGCTTCAGCACCCCAGCGGCCTCCTCAATGAAACCTCGCCTGGACTCAGGCGTGGCCTGCAGAATCGCATCCAGTTGGCCCTGCCCCACGATGACGTGCATCTCCCGACCAATCCCTGAGTCGCTCAGCAGTTCCGTGACATCCAGAAGCCGGGCGGGAGCCCCGTTGATCGCATACTCTGATCCGCCGCTGCGGAACATCGTTCGGGTGATCGTCACCTCGGAGTACTCGATCGGCAATGCCCCATCGGTGTTGTCGATGGTCAGCGTCACCTCCGCACGCCCAAGCGGTGCCCGCTTCGAGGTCCCTGCGAAGATCACGTCCTCCATCTTGCCGCCCCGAAGGCTCTTGACTCCCTGCTCCCCCATCACCCAGCTCAGGGCATCGACGACGTTGGATTTCCCAGAGCCATTCGGCCCGACAATGCAGGTGATGCCCGGCTCGAAGTCGAGGGTGGTGGCGGAGGCGAAGGACTTGAAACCCCGCAGGATCAGTTGTTTGAGATACACGTCTCGGAATCCTCAGCCGATTCGCGCACAGACCTGAAAGTCCAGAACTTGTTCACGATGAAGGACACCGGGATGGTGCAGGCAATGGAGATCAGGTTCGCCCAGTAGTGCCGGCTTCGGAATCCCGTGGAGCCGTCGAAGATCTCGGTGGGCAGAGCGATGATCGAGTGGGGATGCATGAGCGCCGTGATGATGACCTGCCCGATCGCCAAGGCGACCAGCCCCACCGTCAGGAAGGGCCAGTACTCCCGGAACCATCCCGCATGCCGATGGGACCGGAAGGTCCACCACCTGTTCAGCTGGAAGTTGAACAGGTTGGCCACTAGAAACGCGACGGCAGTCATGATGTGATACCAGCGGATGTTGTATTCGGTGCCGGGAATCGACCACCAGACTCCCTCCCCCTCGGGAATGGCTGCGCTTTCCCACAGGAGAGGGAAGGCTTTTGCCGCGACCACCATCACAGCCATGTTGACCAGCACCCCAAGCCCTCCAACAAATCCGAAGCGGATCAGTTGTCTGAGGGAGGTGCCGTAGGTGCGCAGCAACGTGCGGATGATGCTCATACTGCTCCTTACTCTCGGGGTAGTCGTTGACACTCCGGACACAGGAAGCTGCTGCGACCCGCAAACCGCTGACGCACCATCAAAGTGGCGCAGCGACGGCAGGGCCGGTCCTCCCGTCCGTAGGCGTCCAGTCCGCGTTCGAAATATCCCGACTCACCGTTGACGTTGACGTACAACGAGTCGAAAGACGTCCCCCCCGCGGCCAGCGCCTCGCTCATCACGGCACGGGCATGCTCCAGAAGGCTCACCGCGCTGGCCTGCGCAAGCTGGGCGGTGGGGTACTCACCATGAAGTTGAGCGCGCCACAAAGATTCGTCTGCGTATATGTTGCCCACTCCGGAGATGAGACGTTGGTCCAGGATGGCGCGTTTCACGGTGGTTCTCCTCGACCGGAGCCGCCGCGCGACATCTTCGACGTCGAACTCCGGGTCGAAGGGATCACGAGCAATGTGCGGCACGGGGCATGCTCCCCCCTCAGCGACGAACTCCAATACACCGAACATGCGCTGGTCGATGAAACGGAGCTGAGTGCCATCATCAAGGTCAAACAGGACCCTGGTGTGCCGCAGCCTCGGGTCGGATGGGTGGTTGATACGGAACTGCCCGCTCATGCCGAGATGGGCGATCATGGCATCGGGTCCGAGCACCAGCCACAGATATTTTCCACGACGGGCAACCTCGTCGATGCTCCGTCCCCGCATGTTGGCCACGAAGCCCTCAGGGCCTCCGGGATGCGAACGCACCGGACGGGGGTGGAGGACGGTGATGTCCCGGATCTGGCGACCTACCAGGTGCTTCTCCAGTCCGCGGCGGACCACCTCGACCTCCGGAAGTTCAGGCATCGGGCAGCAGTTCCTGACATGCCTGTTTCGCAGCGATTTGCTCCGCGCGTTTCTTGCTGGGAGCCACCCCAGAGCCGACGGGCCTGCCACCGACGATCGCAGTGGCGCTGAAAGTCCTCATGTGATCGGGGCCCTCGGCAGTGATCACATACCGCGGGGGCTCCAGGCCTGCGCGTGCACAGTATTCCTGAAGCGCAGTCTTGAAGTCTGTGTAGTGCCCCTCCAGCTCACTGGCTGCGATGCGTTCATCCAGCAGGGCATGCACAAACCTGGAAGAGACATCGGTCCCCGCGGAGATGTGCACCGCGCCGATGACGGCCTCCATGGTGTCTGCCAGGATGGATGTCTTGTCGGCCCCGCCCGTCAGGATCTCGCCTTGTCCGAGGAGGATCAGCGACCCGAGATCTAGCTCACGTGCAACCTCCGCCAGGGCATGTGAGCTGACGACAGAGGCCCGTAGCTTTGCGAGTTGTCCCTCAGCGAGATCGGGGTAGGTGGTGAAGATGTGCTCGGTGACCACGATCTGCAGCACCGCGTCGCCCAAGAATTCAAGGCGCTCGTTGCTGGGAATCCGCCCGTGCTCGAAAGCATAGCTGCGATGCGTGAAGGCACGCTCAAAGATCTGGGTGTCCATGGTGACCCCCAGATCTTTGAGAACAGCCTCTAGCTTGTTCAGGCCTCAACTACCTGGCGACGGGCGCCCTTGGCGCCATACTGGCCGCAGGACGGGCAGGCGGTGTGCGGCAGGTGGGCCTCACGGCAGGCGGGGTTCACGCAGGTGACGGTGGCGACGACGGACGTCTTCCACTGCGCACGGCGCGAACGGGTGTTGCTGCGCGACATCTTGCGCTTGGGAACGGCCACGATCTTCTCCTCGAACTTGAAAGTCTGGTCTCAGTTGTTGTCGCCCACGTTCAGCCCCATGAGCTTCTCCCATCGGGGATCCACCTTGGCGGCGTGCTCATGCCCAGGGTCATCGTTCAATCTGAACCCGCATTCCTGGCACAAACCGAGGCAGTCAGGTTCACACAACGGCGTGAACGGCAGTTCCAGCACCACCGCGTCCCGCAGGGCCTCCTCCAGATCGATCGCCTCGTCTACGACTAGGCTCTCCTCCTCGTCCACCTCGTTACCGGGGTGGAAGTAGAGTTCCTGCAACTCGAAGACCTGCCGGTCTTCGATTGCGTCCAGGCAGCGGGCACATTCCCCGCGGATCTCCGCGGTTGCTGTGCCCGTGACCAGCACCCCCTCGACGACTGCCTCAAACTTGAGGTTCAGGCCGACGCTGGAGCCCTGTGGCACTGAGATCATTTCGTAGCCGAGATCGCCCGGGGCGGGAACATCGACCTTGACCTCCTTCAACGCCCCCGGACGGCGCTCCAAGTCCCGCACGTCATAGACATACGGCGAGCGACGATCCGGATGGTGATGCACGGAGTTCATGGCAGCCATTCCCTTCGTCCGATCGACCATGACCACGTCATGACCGAAGCTCAAGCTTACCGATGTGTGCGGGAATCGCCAAAACCTCACCCGTCCTGTCGCATGCGTGCCACCGCCTCGACAACGCAGGGGGGCACGTGTGGGGACACATCACCCCCAAGCCGGATGACCTCACGGATAATGGTGCTGGACAACGTGACGTTCTGTGCTGCGGCGGGAAGAAGCACAGTCTCCAAACCAGTCAGGGAGTGGTTCATATTGGCCAGTTGCAGCTCAAAGTCGAAGTCCGCGCCAAACCTCAGCCCCTTCACCACCGTGGTGATGCCGCGTTTCCTCGCGAATTCGACGAGCAACCCTCCCATCTGCTCCACCTCCACCCCATGGAGATGGGCCGTGGCCTCCCGCACCAGGCTGACGCGCTGCTCCCCGAAGAAATAGTCCGATTTGAGGCTGTTGCGCCCAACAGCCACCAGAACCTCGCCGAAAAGATCCCGGGCACGAGCGATGATGTCGAGGTGGCCATTGGTGATGGGATCGAAGGAGCCTGGGCACAGCACCTTGGTCATGATTCTCCTGAGGGTTTCGTCGCCGCGAAGTAAAGGCTGGTCTCACCGTAGTGGCGTACCCAGTTGTCGTCGAGATCGGCAGGCCAGTTGGGCGGGTCCGAGCGGCTGGAGCGTTCAACAACGACGAGAGCCTGGGGATTGAGTATCCCCGGTGTGAACAAAGGACCAAGGATGCAGTCCAGAGCTGCGGAGTCCAGCTCATAGGGGGGATCGGCGAACACCAGGTCCCAGGGGCCGCGCGGCAGCTTCCCCTCAACTCTTGCTCCCCGGACCTCAATCGGCAGCCCACTCCTGCGAGCATTGGCTGTGATGAGGGAGGCTGTGTGTGAGTCCACAGCCACCACACGCGATGCCCCGCGACTTGCAGCCTCCAACGCCACAGCCCCGGTTCCGGCGTAGAGGTCCAGCATGGCGACGCCCTCCAAATGCTGCCCGGCCGGGGCGTCTACCGTCCCGAACCAGGTGGCCAGCGCCGAGAACAGCGCCTCCCGCACCCGGTCGCTGGTCGGCCGGGTGCCTGCCCTGGGTGAGCCAAGCCTGACTCCCTTGGCTCGGCCTGCGATGATCCTGGTCATCCCTTCTCCAGCCATTCACCGGCCGCGATCTGCTCGGCCTGCTCAACGAGGTCTTCCAGGAGCGGGTCCTCTGCAGCGCGCGCATCGGCCAGCACATCAGCCGCCAAGCCTTTGGCGCGTTCGATCAGATTGCGATCGGCGAGGACACGAAGCAGCTTCAGTGATGACCCGCCGGATTGGGCAGCGCCCAGCACGTCGCCCTCTCGTCGCAGTTCCAGGTCTCTCTCCGCCAATGCGAATCCATCGGTGGAGGCCACGAGCGCCTGCAGACGCTCCACGGCGTTGAAGGCATCGACGGCGGGGGCGGCGAGCAGCAGGCACAGTCCTGGATGCCCCCCACGTCCGATGCGACCGCGGAGCTGGTGAAGTTGCGCAATTCCGAAGCGGTCAGCATCCAGAACGACCATGACGGAGGCATTCGGGATGTCAACGCCGACCTCGATGACGGTGGTGGCCACCAGCACATCCAGTTCCCCCGCCGCGAAAGAGACCATCGCCTGGTCCCGTTCAGCCGCAGGCTGCCTGCCGTGGACCATTCCAACACGCAGTCCCTGCAGTGGCCCCTCTGCCAGCATGGGGGCGATCTCCTCGACTGCGCTGAGGCCAGTTCCATCCTCCAGAGCTCCCTCGGTCTTGTTTCCGGTGATGGCCGGGCACACCACGAATGCCTGCCGCCCCTGGGCCACCTCCTCCCGGATGCGCTCCCACGCCCTGGCCACCCAGTGGGGATTACGGGCGGTGTCCACGAAGACTGTCTTGACCTCAGCACGCCCTGCGGGACGATCCCGCAGCTCGATGGTCTCCAGGTCCCCAAAGACCGTCATCGCCACCGAACGGGGGATCGGCGTGGCGGTCATCACCAGGGTATGGGGCTGCTGGCCTGCCTTGGCCACCAGCGCGGCACGCTGCTCCACACCGAACCGGTGCTGTTCGTCCACGACCACGAGACCGAGATCAGCAAATGCGACATCCTCGGACAACAGCGCATGGGTGCCGATCACTATGCCTGCCTCCCCGGAGGCAACCGCCTCGCGGGCTCTGCGGCGCTTGGCAGCAGTCAGCGTTCCCGTCAGGAGCGCCACCTGGGTGGCCTCCGGCTCGGCCTCAAGGGTGCCCGCAGCTCCCAGCCCTCCCAGGAGCGCGGTGATGGACGAGTGGTGCTGCTTGGCGAGGACCTCCGTCGGCGCAAGCAGGGCGGCCTGCCCCCCTCCGTCGACGACCGCCAGCATGGCACGCAGCGCCACCAGTGTCTTTCCTGAGCCGACTTCCCCCTGCAACAGGCGCTGCATGGGATGGCTGGTGGCGAGTTCCTGGAACAGGATCTCCCCCACCTGGCTCTGCCCCCGGGTGAGCGGGAATGGCAGCCGCGCATCGAATGCCGCGAGCAGGCCGTCGCTCTTGCGCACCCTGGGAACAGCAGTGCGCTCAGCGAGTGCCGCACGACGATGGGCCATGGCCAGTTGCATGCCGAAGGCCTCATCGAACTTCAGCCGCTCGATGCCACGCTGCGCATCAGCTTCGCTGACGGGTTCATGCACCTCACGCAGGGCCTGCGGAAACGCCAGCACACCGGCCTGCTCCACCACCCAGTCCGGCAGGGTGTCGCCAAGCGGCAGCACCTGCGGCAGGGCCAAGGCGATGGCATCGGCGATCTTCCAGGTGACCATCTTCGAGGTCGCCGGGTAGAGGCCGACGAGCCGCGCTCGTTGGATCACCTTCACCATGGCGGCTCGCGCATCCGCCTTACGACCTGTGATGGCGCCGAACTCATCAATGATCACGTAGTCGGGATGGCTCAGCTGCGGCTCACCCCGAAACTCACCGACTTTCCCCACAAAGATCCCTCGCGTACCAGGAGTCAGCTGGTTCGCCCAGAACTTCGCATAGCCGGGTCTTTTGGAGGGCACGAAGAACGCTGCCCGCAGTTGGCCGTGTCCGTCGGTCAGCACTGTCTCCACCCGCGTGGTCCTGCCGTCGATCACGTTCGTATGCCGCACCCGTGCGACCACTGCGACGTCCTCGCCGGGTCTGAGTGTGCTGAAGTCGCTCATCTCAGTGCCCGCGAGGTAACGACGTGGCGCATGCCGCAGCAGATCACCCAGAGTGAAAAGCCCCAGCTTCGCCAGCTCGTGGGCGGAGTCTGCCCCCACGACATCGCGCAGCCTACGGCTCAGCTCACGATAGATCGGCGTACGAAAGCTGGTCATGGGTGCGAGCCTACCGATCAGGGCTGACAAACCCCGACGATGCCCCCGCAGCGACCTCAGCGTTCCATGCCCGGTCCTGGTCTGCGCCGATGGGCATGGTGACTCTCCTGGCGAGACGGCTGAGCACGCGGATGTGGCTGCTTTCCAGCTAAAAAACTCTCGCGCAGGCTGGACAAAGCCTCCTGAAACCTCACCGTGTTCGCTGCGATGTCATCGCAAAGCTCAGTCTCCCCTTCCCTGACAGCGCCGTAGTCACGTTTGTGGCCTTTCCGATCCCAGACGGCAACCCGATCGGGCCGTCCCAGTTCGCGTGAAACCACCGTCAGCTGGACATACTCAAACGCCTCAATTCCAGATGCCAGTTCCCGAGTCTGGTGGGCATTGGCGAGAGGGCGCGATGCCTTGCCCCCATCCGGTGTTCCCTGATACATCGAGCTGACCGCCTCAGGCGGGGTGAACCGGGCGGAAGCATCACCGCGGCTGCGAGGCTCAGCCCATCGCCGCTTTGCCCCGTCCAGCGCCAGCTGCTCAGAGGCATCGACTGCAACCACATCCAGTCGAGTGTACCTAGCATCCATCAGCTCACGAACCAGTCGCGGGCCCTGCCCCTCATGGCCCAGCACGGGATCCGCCGACCACTGGAGAGTCCCCTCGATCACCACGTTGGTGCGGTCTTTCAGCAGATCTGCACGGATGTCATCGGCCAGTTGCGTGGAATACCGGTGCACCAGCGTCGCGAATTCCCCAATCAGCACCCCCTTGCCATCCGGCAGGAGCCCACAGGACGCAGCCAAGCCTTCCCAGTACGCCCTCACCGGCGCCAGCCGGTCCTCTGACAGCCGCGGTCCTCTTGGGGGGTTCATCCCCAGCAGCAGTTGCTTCACATCATCCGCGTCGATCGTCACATAGCGCGACCGATCAATCTGCAGGGCACCCACTTCCTGAGCCATCGCGATGCCGCGGCTCTTCCCGGCACCTGGCGGACCAGCCATCAGCACCGCACAGCCTTCCCGTGCTCCCTTCTCCGCGGCATAGGCCCTATACGCTTGACGAATCTCCAGGCCATACTGAAACCAGACGCTGGCCTCCTCTGGAGGAGCAGACAGCGAATGCTCCTCCCCCAAATGTTCAATACGCCATTGCAACGCCCTGGCGGTAATCTCTGGATTCACGTATCCGCCCGTCGACTCCTGTCAGCGGCTGAGGCCGAGCTCACGACGGCGTTCCCTCGTGATCTGAGACAGCTCCCGGAACTCCTCGCGCGTCAGGAATCCATCGAATTCCAGGTCACGCACTTCATCCCACGTTCCCCGCACCACCACATCTTCATGATGCTCGGCAAAGGTATAGGGCCAAGAGCGCAGCTGCTCCATCATCTCCTCGCGGCTGATCTCCCCCACCGCACACCGCCACCCGACCTCTTGCGGCGTCGATTCCAAATACCTTTGTGGTTCCTCTCGCATATATCGAAGCGTCGATTCGACCCAGCCCACACGAGCATTGATCCGGGCAGCTATCTCCTCTGCTCCCAGCCCTTGGCCCGACAGCCTCCACATCTCGTGCCGTTGCCGGACCGGCAGTAGATACCGCTCAGCTCTTTCCCTCAAACTCTCAGCCATCGAGTCCTCCTGACACCAGCATCTCCTCTTTGAGACCCACCTCCTGGCTGGAAGCCTACCACGACCAGAATTTGCCTCCTGCGCCTCAGGGTGTGATTGCCCCTCTCACGTCAATTGCGATGTCCTGCTGCTCCTCATAGATTCCCGAGCCCAGGTGCTCCCTGCGCAGACGAAGGACAATCTGAGCATCGACGCCACAGATCAGGCACCACTGCTGTGCGCTCATCGCACACAAGGGCCCGGAGCCTCAGCCCCGGGCCCCTTAAACGAGTGTGACTCAGCGGGTGACCTTCCCGGCCTTGAGGCAGGAGGTGCACACATTGAGGCGCTTGGGCGCCCCGGCCACGGTGGCGCGGACGCGCTGGATGTTGGGGTTCCAGCGGCGGTTGGTCTTCTTCTTGGACCAGGGCACGTTGTGACCGAAGCCAGGTCCCTTGGCGCAGATATCGCAAACGGCTGCCACTGGATTCTCCTTGTTGCTCATGCCAGGCGCACAGAGTGCGCCCGATTCGATCATGTGGGCTGCCCTTCAGCATGGGCAACCGGTAGATCATAACCCGAGTCCTCGGTAAACCTCAAACTCGTGGACTACGTGGCGACGACCACGGGCACGATCATGGGGCGGCGCCTCAGCCTACGGGAAACCCAGGCGCCGATGGTGCGTCGGATCACCTGCTGAAGCCGGTAGACATCGTCGACGCCATCGTCCAGAGCCTGCTCAAGATCCCCCAGGATCTGCTCACGCACACCGTCGAACACCGAGGGGTCCTCGGCGAATCCACGGGCATGAATGTCGAGTCCGCCGATGATCTTCCGAGTGTGGAGGCTGACCACCGCGACGACGGAGATGAATCCCTCCTCCCCCAGGATCAGCCGGTCGCTGATGAATTCGGTGCTGTCACCTACCGTGGAGCCGTCGACGAAGACGTATGAGGCGTCAACCCTGCCGACCTTGCGGGCCTTCCCATCCACGAGGTCCACCACATCACCGTCCTCACACACGACGGTGTTCTCCGCGGGGACCCCCGTCGCGATGGCCAGTTTCGCATTGGCAATAAGGTGCCGGATCTCACCATGAACCGGCATGACATTCTTGGGAGTCAGGATGTTGTAGCAGTACAGCAGCTCACCGGCGGAGGCATGCCCGGACACGTGCACGAAGGCATTTCCCTTGTGCACCACCTGGGCGCCGAGTTTCGTCAGTCCGTTGATGACGCGGTACACCGAGTTCTCATTTCCGGGAATCAGCGAACTGGCTAGCAGCACGATGTCCCCGGGCCCCAGCTCAATGACAGGGTGTTCACGGTTGGCGATACGACTCAGCGCGGCCAGCGGCTCCCCTTGAGATCCGGTGGAGATGATGACGACCTTGTCGTCGGGATATTTGTCGATGTCCTTCATATCGATCAGCACGTTGGCGGGCACGTTCAGGTAGCCGAGGTCCCGCGCAGTGGCCATGTTTCGCACCATCGAGCGCCCGACATAGGCCACCTTGCGACCATGCTTCACAGCCAGGTTGAGCACCTGTTGGACCCTGTGCACGTGAGAGGCGAAGCAGGCGACGATCAGCTTCTGCTGGGCCTGATCGAAGACACGGGCCAAGGCGGGCTCAATGTCCTTCTCCAACGGGGTGAACCCCGGTGTCTCCGCGTTGGTGGAGTCTGCCATGAAGAGATCAACGCCCTCATCCGCCAGCCGCGCGAATCCCCGCAGGTCAGTGATGCGACCATCAAGGGGCAGCTGATCCATCTTGAAGTCACCGGTGTGCAGGACAGTCCCGGCTCTGGTGCGCAGCGCAACCGCCAGTCCGTCGGGAATTGAGTGGTTCACCGCGAAGAACTCAAACTCGAAGGCCCCCGCGCTGTGCCGCTCCCCCTCATGCACCTCGATCAGCCTGTGGCCGCGGATGCGATGCTCCTTCAGCTTGTTCGCCACTAGGGCCAGCGTGAGCTTGGATCCATAGACCGGGATGTCCGCCCGCTGCCGCAGCAGATACGGGACAGCACCGATGTGGTCCTCATGCCCGTGGGTGAGCACCAGCGCCACGATGTCGTTCAGACGCTCCGAGAGCAGATCCAGGGCGGGGAGGATCAAGTCGACCCCAGGATGCCGATCCTCCGGGAACAGGACTCCGCAATCGACCAGGGCAATCTCACCATCGATCTCGAAGGAGGCGCTGTTGCGCCCGACATCACCCAAGCCTCCGAGCGGCGTGATTCGAAGGGTGCCGGGCTTCAACTCGGGAGGTGTACGCAGGTCACTCACCCGTCCAGAGTAGTGCCCGCCCACCGGAAAAGTCGCGCTGCCCTCTGAAGGAGGAAGTCAGGTCCTAGGGGCATCAGTACACTGGCGGCCATGGCAGCACCCGACTCCGTCCGACTGGCCATGCCCGCCGAGGCCGTGGACATCGCCCGACTACAGCGGAGGGCGTGGTCACGCACCCCCGGCATGGAGCCTGCGCTGGCTGCCTTCCCCGCAGACCATGCGGTCCGCACCTGGCATGAGGCCATCGTCAAACCTCCACTGGCCCACTGCCGAGTTCTCGTGGCACTCGGCCGAGGACAGGTTGTGGGCTTCGCCGTCACCGGCCCGAGCAATGATCCTGACGCCGAGGCAACCGACGGCATGGTGGCAGAGTTCATCACCGACGAAGAGTTGGGCGATCACGCAGCCCGCCTGATGAACGCAGCGGTCGACACCCTGCGCGCCGACGGCTACGAGACCGTCACGTGGTGGGTGCGCGCCGACGACGATCCCCTGCGCGGGTTCCTGGTGGAATCTGGCTGGGGCGCAGACGGCGCGCACCGCTGCCTAGGGTTCGAGGATGAGGCGGACGCCGTCAAGCAGGTCAGGCTTCGCACCCAGATTGCAGGAGACGAGGGCTGAGGGAATCCCTGAGCGAAGGTGACGCTCCAGGTGTCCTGTTCGTCAGTCAGAGGCTGCTTGCGGGGCGAATGCTGCGCCAAGGCAGCCAAACAAACCCGCACTGGACGTACCGTGCGCGAGGTGTCGTAACCGGAACCGAAACTCCCAACGCACTCACGCAACGTGACGCTAGATCCCAATCACTTCCTCGATGCCCTCGGTGAGCCCAGGATGGTTCACCACCCACCGGATTCCTGCGAGCACTCCCGGCATGAAGCTGGCCCTGTCGAAGGAGTCGTGCCGGATCGTCAGGGTCTCGCCGTGGGTTCCGAGCAACACCTCCTGATGGGCGACAAGCCCCTGCAGTCGGACTCCGTGGATGTGGATGCCCTCCACCACCGCGCCGCGGGCTCCGGCGTCATGCACCGTGGCGTCCGGCACCGGGCCGAGTCCCGCCTCCCTCCTCACAGCGGCAATTTTCGAGGCCGTGGTGGCCGAGGTGCCGGAGGGCGCATCGGCTTTATTCGGGTGGTGCAACTCCACAATCTCAACACTCGGGTAGAACGGGGCAGCCTTGGACGCGAACTGCATCATGAGCACCGCGCCGATGGAGAAGTTGGAGGCGATCAACACGCCAGTCCCGGGGTGCTGATCACATAGACGCCGCACCTCGGACATGCGCTCGGGTGTGAACCCAGTGGTCCCGATGACCATGTGGATTCCCCGTTCCACACACCATGCGATGTTTCCCATGACTGCATCCGGATGGGTGAAGTCCACCACGACCCGGGCCCGTCCAACCTGTTCGCATGGCTCTCCCAGGTCCACGCCGCCCGCCACCTCAAGCTCTGGGTCCTGCTCAACGGCGTGGCGAACCTCGCTGCCCATCTTTCCGCCGACCCCGAAGATTCCCACCTGAATTCTGCTCATCACTACCCTTTCTGTTCTCGTCATGCCAGGCCATCCGGGCCTGGTCTTGCATATGCACAGGAGCCGGCCGCCTCACGGGCAGGCCGGCTCCTCAAAGCCCCGAATGGATCGGATCAGGCCTCCTCGGCCTTCTCCTCGTCCTCCCCCTCAAGCACAGGGATCAAGCTCAGCTTGCCACGGTCATCAATCTCGGAGATCTCAACTTGGAGCTTCTGCCCGACGGAAACCACGTCCTCGACATTCTCGACGCGCTTGCCACCCGCCAGGGAACGCAGCTTGCTGATGTGCAGCAGCCCATCCTTGCCCGGCAGCAACGAGACGAACGCCCCGAACGTGGTCAGCTTGACGACAGTGCCGAGATACCGCTCCCCCTTCTCCGGGAGATGCGGGTTGGCGATGGCGTTGATGGCCGACACCGCAGCCTCCGCGGCCTCTCCCGTCTCAGCGCCGACATAGATGGTGCCGTCGTCCTCGATCGTGATGTTCGCAGCCGTGTCGTCCTGGATCTGGTTGATGACCTTGCCCTTGGGGCCGATGACCTCGCCGATCTTGTCGACGGGGATACGGAGGGTCACGATCCGGGGAGCGAAGGGGCTCATCTCGTCCGGCACGTCGATAGCCTCACCCATCACCTCAAGCAGGGTGTGGCGGGCCTCACGTGCCTGGAGCAGAGCCTTCTGCAGTTCCACGGCCGGAATGCCGTTGAGCTTCGTGTCGAGTTGCAGCGCCGTGACGAAATCACGGGTGCCCGCCACCTTGAAATCCATATCTCCCAAGGCGTCTTCCGCACCCAGGATGTCGGTGAGCGCGACGTAGCGGGTCTGGCCGTCGATATCCTCACTCATCAGCCCCATGGCGATGCCCGCGACGGGGGCCTTCAGGGGGACACCGGCGTTCAGCAGCGACAGCGTGGATGCGCACACAGAGCCCATGGAGGTGGAACCATTCGACCCCAGCGCCTCAGAGACCTGCCGAATCGCATAGGGGAACTCCTCCCTGGGGGGCAGGACCGGGAACAATGCCCGCTCCGCCAGGGCACCATGGCCAACCTCACGGCGCTTCGGCGAGCCGACACGCCCTGTCTCCCCCGTGGAGAACGGGGGGAAGTTGTAGTTGTGCATATAGCGCTTGGTCGACTCCGGGGAGAGGGTGTCGATCTTCTGCTCCATGTCGAGCATGTTGAGGGTGGAGATACCCAGGATCTGGGTCTCACCGCGCTGGAACAGGGCCGAGCCGTGAACACGCGGGACAACCGCAACCTCCGCGGACAGGGTGCGGATGTCGCGGGGCCCACGTCCGTCAATGCGGATGCTCTCGGTCAGGGTCCGGTGGCGCACGATCTTCTTCGTCAGGGACTTCAGCGCTGCCGAGACCTCATTGCCACGCCCCTCAAAGCGCTCTTCAAGGGCCTCAAGAACGTCCTGGCGGATGGCGTGGGTGGCCTCGTCGCGTTCCTGTTTACCGGGAATCCGCATGGCCTCGGAGACCCGCTCGGCGGCCAGTTCCTCCACGGCAGCATAGACATCGTCCTCATAGTCGAGGAAGACAGGAAACTCGAAGGTCTCCTTCGGAAGCTTCGCCTTCAGTTCGGACTGGGCATCGCACAGCACCTTGATGAAGGGCTTGGCTGCCTCCAGGCCCTGCCCGACGACCTCCTCTGTCGGAGCTGTCTTCCCAGCGCGAACGTTCTCCCAGGTGGCCTCTGTTCCACCGGCCTCGACCATCATGATGGCAACATCGCCATCCGGCAGAACCCGGCCTGCCACCACCATCTGGAATGACGCCTTGGCGACCTGCCCCACCGTCGGGAAGCACACCCAGGTGTCATCGATGAGGGCGACGCGGACGCCGCCAATGGGCCCGGAGAACGGCAGCCCAGCCAGGGTGGTGGCCATGGAGGCCGCGTTGATGGCGACCACGTCGTAGTAGTGGGAGGGGTTCAGGGATAGCACATCGACGATGACCTGAACCTCGTTGCGGAGGCCCTTGACGAAGGCGGGGCGGAGGGGGCGGTCGATGAGGCGAGCCGCGAGGATCGCGCCCTCGCCAGGTCGGCCCTCGCGACGGAAGAACGACCCGGGAATCCGCCCTGCGGCGTACATGCGCTCCTCAATGTCGACCGTGAGCGGGAAGAAGTCGATGGCATCGCGGGGGGCTTTGGCCGCTGTGGTGGCGGCCAGCAGCATGGTGTCTCCGTCGAGGTAGACGGCGGCAGAGCCATCGGCCTGCTGGGCAAGGATGCCCGACTCAAACCGGATGGTGTGGCGTCCGTATTTGCCGTTGTCGATAACGGCTTCAGAGAATTCGAGACCAGGTCCTTCCATGGACAAGGCTGGCTCCTTTCGGGGAGGGCTGCTCGCAGGGCGCGGTACACCGCCGGTGCCACCGGTCTTCGATCGAGGCCTGCGGGGAATTTGAGTCGACCCGAAAGCCACTACCGAGGACCAAGTGAGACCCCCTGGCTGACAGCGAATGCATGAACTGTAGTTGTGTGATTGTGATTTTAGCGGCTCGTGGTCAGTAAACCAGGCAAGGCGGCCCCGCGTTTGCGGGGCCGCCTGAAAAGCCCTGGCTGTGTGATCAGCGACGCAGTCCGAGACGCGCGATCAGCTCGCGGTAGTGCTCAATGTCCTGGCGAGCCACGTAGTTGAGCAGACGACGACGCTGACCGACCATCAGCATGAGGCCGCGGCGACTATGGTGATCCCCCTTGTGGACCTTCAGGTGCTCGGTGAGATGCGCAATCCGTTTTGTCAGCAGAGCGATCTGCACATCCGGCGAACCGGTGTCGCCCGGGGTTGTGGCGTACTCTTCAATGATCTTCTTCTTTTCCTGAGCATCCATCTGGGCGCTCCCTTCGGTTCGCTGCACGGCGCCCCAGTCGCGGGTGCTTTCGGGGCTCTTACTGGACCGTGGCCGATCAACGGCAACCGGAGAAGGCTAGCACCCCTGTTGCCGTATCAGCGAATCCACGGTTTCTTACACCAACCTCCCTCCACAGCCATTAAGGTTGAGATCAACCGTTCCGAGGCAAGGAACCTGTTATGACCATCATCGTTCGCCCCGTGACAGAGTCTGACCTGCCTTCCCTGCGTGAGTTGCAGGCCCGGCCGGAGCTGCGGCTGGTGGATGAGCATTTCATCGCATCCCAGCGTGGCGAGCTGATCTTCGCAATGGCCATCGAGGCCGATGAGCCCCTGGGCACGGCACTGCTTGACTTCAGTCCCGGGCCGCTGCTTCCAGAACTGCGGAATATGTACGTCTCCCCGCAAAGACGACGCCGGGGAGCCGGCCGGGCACTGGTGAGCTGGCTTGAGCAGCAGGCCCGGCTCAATGGCCACTCGGCCGTGCATCTCGCGGTTGACCCGAACAACGAGAGGGCAATACCGCTCTACGTCTCGCTTGACTACCTGCCCACCGGGGATCATCTGTTCGTCGCTGATGCCGAAGTGCCCCAAGTCGCCCACGGCGTCGAGCGCAGCAAGCACTATGCGATCTACAAGAAATCCCTGACGGCCTACTGACCGAGAAGACCCCGGTCTCCTACGTCACCGCCGGCCATTATGCAAGCCCCAGAATGCGACGGCAGTCGGCAACATCTCGCTCCATCTGGGAAACCAGTTCCCCCACGCCGTCGAAACGCACCTGCCCACGAAGCCGTGAGACAAAGTCAACATCAACCTGGACCCCGTACAGCTCCAGATCCTTACGGTCCAGTACATGGCTTTCCACTCGGCGGTCGGTTCCCTCAAAGGTTGGGTTCGACCCCACCGAGATCGCCGCCGGCAGCCGCGGCCCATCCTCGGGCGTGAGCCACCCCGCGTAGACCCCGTCAGCTGGCACAGCCAGCTCGGGAGCCACGATGAGGTTCGCTGTGGGGAACCCGAGATCTCGCCCCCGCTGATCCCCCACGACGACCACCCCGCTGAACCGGAAGTCCCGACCAAGATGTTGAGCGGCCAAACCCACATCTCCCCTGTCCAGAGCCTCCCGAATCAGGGTTGAGCAGGTGGTCTCCTCCTGCACCTCAGCCAGCGTGAGGGACCGAACCTCGAATCGACCAGCGGCCAGGGCTCGGAGGACCTCCACATCACCCGCCGCGCGATGCCCAAAGCGGAAGTTCTCCCCCACCACGACCACCCGGGGTTCCAGAGGCACCACGAATCGTTCGACGAAATCGACTGGGCTCATGGCCGCCACCCTCTCGTCAAACCTCACCACCCGGACCTGCCCGGCTCCAGCCTGCTTGAGCAGATCAATCCGCCCCGGAAGATCCGTGAGCAGCTTCGGCGCCTGCGCGGGCGCCAGCACCGACAGAGGATGGGGCCAGAAGGTGATGACGGCCAGCTCTCCAGAGCCCCGCTCCGCCTGAAGCACCCGCTGATGGCCCAGGTGGACCCCATCGAAGTTCCCGATGGCCACCACTCGTGATCCGTTGTTCACGGATGACAGATTAGCCAGGTCTGGGCCCAGAGCACAGTTCAGCGCTGTCAACAAGGCAACAAATACGGCAACCGCCTGACCCCGCAGGGGCTCAGGCGGTTGCCGATCAAGCGTTCAGTTGTCTTCCAGCACGACGAACAGTTGACGTGGCCCGTGGACTCCCTCCACCCGCGACAATTCGATGTCACTGGTGGCAGATCCACCGCTGATCCATGTGCAGGGCCGTCCTGCATCGATGGAGGCTCGCAGCCGATGAACAGCTTCAGGAACATCAGAGACCACGCTGTCGGCGCGCACCACACAGACATGCCGGTCGGGAACCAGAGTCAGGGCCCGGCGTCCCTGATCCTCAGCGTGGTCGAGGCAGATGGTCCCAGTCTCAGCCATGGAGACCGCCGAGCCGGTCAGCACCGCATCAATGGAGTTCAGCTGCTGATGGCTCAGCCCCTCATCGCGGACCACCTCCAATCCGGCATCGGACACAGCCTGCACCCAATGGGACGGGACCCCGTCGGGAACCACGACGCTCTTCGCCCCGAGCTCCCGCAGCGCTGCGACGATGGCACCGGGCGTGCCGCTCGCAGGTGTGCGAACAATCTTGGCCTTGTAGTCAAGAATGTTCTCAACAAAGGTCTCCAGCACATCCTCCAGCGGCGTGGGCTGGTTGTATGCCCACGTCACGGGCACATCCTTGACCGGGTCCTTGTCACGGACATCCTGGGTTGCCTTCCGGATCCGAGACAGGATCTCCTCACGGGCACTCATTTGGAAGCCTCCTCTCGCCTCTGCCACCATGCGCGGAACGACTCCCCTGGCGGGACTGGCAGATCGCGAGCCCGGCTCCATGCCGAGGCGGGGAACGGCAGCGGCCCGAAGTGGCTTCGCCTCTTGAACATCTTCCCGACGAGCCGTGAGAAGAACTGCACGAAGGCCAGGTTGCGGCCGCGCGCCATGACCCACCCCAGCAGTTTGAAGATCGTGGATTCGACCGTGGGACGGTGCGCCGTCTTCTTCTGCACCACCTGATTCCGCATGTGCACGAGGATGTCGGAGATGGGGATCTTCACGGGGCACACATCATTGCAGGCCCCACAGAGGCTGGAGGCGAAGGGCAGGGACTTGTCCACGTTCGAGGCGACCCCGCGCAGCTGCGGGGTGAGGATGGCCCCAATCGGTCCGGGATAGACCGAGCCGTAGGTGTGGCCGCCCACCCGCTCGTACACGGGACACACATTCATGCAGGCTGAGCAGCGGATGCACCTCAGCGCCTCACGACCCACCGGGTCGGACAACACCTTGGTCCGCCCGTTGTCGAGGAGGACGACATGCAAGTCCTGAGGGCCGTCGCCCGGGGTGACCCCCGTCCAGATGGAGGTGTAGGGGTTCATCCTCTCACCGGTGGAGCTGCGCGGCAACAGCCTCAGGAAGACCTCCAAGTCCTCGAAGGTGGGAACCAGCTTCTCAATGCCGACCACCGAGATCAAGGTCTCGGGCAGGGTCAGGCACATCCGGCCGTTGCCCTCAGACTCGACGATCACCAGGGAGCCGGTGTCAGCGACGATGAAGTTGCCTCCGGAGACCGCCACCTTGGCGCGCAGGAACTTCTCACGCAGATGGGTCCGGGCAGCGCCCGCCAGCTCTGGGGGGTTGTCGCTGATGCCATCCGGGGCGGGCGCGCCCCAGAGCCCCATCTCCTTCTTGAAGATCTCCCGCACCTCGGAACGGTTTCGGTGGATGGCCGGCACGAGGATGTGAGATGGCCGGTCGTGTCCAAGCTGGACGATCAGCTCTGCCAGATCGGTTTCCCAGGCGGCGATGCCAGCATCCTCCAACGCCTCGTTCAGATCGATCTCCTGGGTGGCCATCGATTTGATCTTGACGATCTCCTGGGTTCCCTTGGAGCGTGCTATGTCGATGACGATCCGGTTGGCCTCCTCCGCATCACGAGCCCAGTGGACCTTGATCCCGGCCTCGGTCATGGCCTTCTCCGCCTGGATCAGGTAATGGTCCAGGTGACGGCCGACACGGTTCTTGATCTGCTCACCGGCTCGACGCAGTTCCTCCCAGTTGCTGACCTCTGAGGCGCGGGTGGCTCGCTTGCTGCGGATGACGGTGGTGGCGTGGCGCAGGTTCTTTCTGAGCTGCTGATTCTGCAGGGCCCCCTTGGCGGCCTTCGGGAAGGCAGGCATCCCAAGGTAGGTGCCGCGGGGTGGGGCAGGCGTCAGGCGTTCATGCATCAGGGTCATGCCGTCACCTCCTCAGTGTTCGCCAGGATCTCAGCCAGGTGAATCGTCTTCACTCCCGCGTTCATGCGGTGCATGATGCCGCCAATGTGCATCAGACAGGCGTTGTCGCCAGTGACGAGGTACTCGGCACCGGTGTCCATGACATTGCGGGCTTTGTCACCACCCATGGAGACCGACACATCGGAGTTTTTCACGCAGAATGTGCCGCCGAAGCCACAGCACTGGTCAGAGCCGTTGAGCGGCACGAGGTCAATGCCCCGGACAGCCCTCAGCAGCTGATAAGGCCGATCTCCGACGTGCGCCACCCGGACGGAGTGACACGTCGGGTGGTAGGTGACGCGGTGGGGGAAGTAGGCCCCAACATCTGTCACACCGAGAACATCCACGAGGAATTCCGTGAAGTCGTAGGTCCGTTTGACCAGTTCCTCGGATGCCTGCTTCAGTTTCCGGTCCCCCGCCCGCTCGGCGAGCATGGGATGCTGATGCCGGACCGCGCCGATGCAGGACCCGGAGGGGCCGACGACGTAGTCGTAGTCCTCGAAGGCCCGCACGTAGCTCTTGACGGTCGGCACGGCCTCCTTGAAGTATCCGGTGTTGGTCAGCATCTGGCCGCAGCAGGTCTGCTCCTTGGGGAACACCACCGTGCAGCCGAGCCTTTCCAGCACGCTGACGACTGCGATGGGCGTTCCGGGGAACATCGTGTCATTGATGCAGGTGGCGAACAATGCCACCGTCTTACCCGTTCCGGGTGCCATGTCTCTCTCCTTCAATCGACGAGGCAGTGAATGCGGCCCGGCCGAGGCTGGGGGTTCCAACGCTTTGCCACCAGCGTTGCAATCCCCGGCTCCGGGTGTTCCAAACCGCGATGATTCAGTTGTCTGATGCGCTGACTCAGGCCGGGGGAAGCAACCAGCTCAGCACGGGGGTGGACATCAGGCCGGCCAGCAGGCACAGCATGAACAGCAGGACGAAGCTCCAAGCGATGATCCGACGGAGGATTGCCGACTCGCTGCCAGCCAGGCCGATGGCGCTTGATGCGATGGCCAGGGACTGGGGTGAGATCATCTTGCCCACGACGCCACCGGCGGCATTCGAGCCAACCAGCAGCTGCCTCATGCCCTCGACGCCCAGTGCGGAGTTCGCGCCGATCTGCTCTCCGACGCCGGACTGGAGACCGGAGAACAGGATGTTGGCTGAGGTGTCCGAGCCAGTCACATACGTGCCGATCCAGCCGAGCACGGGAGCCAGGAAGGGGTAGATGGCTCCAGCACCGGCGATGAACATGCCGAGGGCGAGGGTCTGGCCAGAGTCACCCATCACGTATGCCAGGGCCACGACCGCGCCGATGGTCAGCATCGCGAACTTCATCTTCTTCACATTGACCCACAGCTCCTTGAAGGCATCTTTCAGGGAGACGCCGTAGATCAAGGCGGTCAGCAGGGCCACCAGGGCGAGCAGAATGCCCGGGGTGGACGCCCATTGGAGGGTGTAGGTCTGGTGCGACGACTTCTCGCCAGCCATGCTCAGCATCTCGCCGAGCCCTGGCCAGGCGAAGGAGATGTCCGTCGACTTCAGGAACTGCTTGACGCTGTCTATGGCTGCGATCCCAAAGACTGCTATCACCAGGAGATAGGGTACCAAGGCCATGAAGATGCGGCTGCCCGTGAGCCCGGAGGTGTCCGCAGCCTCGACTTTGACTGGCTCAGTCTCCAGCTCCGGGTCCACCGGCTGGCCAATGCGCGCGACGGACTCCGTCGCACCCTTCGGCTTCCAGAACCGGGTGAACAGGATGGCCACTCCGACGCTGACCACAGCCGCCACGAGCTCGGTCAGGTTGTACAACGGGGTGGAGGAGACGATCCACTTGACAATGCCGAAGGTGATTCCCACCACCAGCCCGAAGGGCCAGCACTCCCGGATGCCCTTCTTGCCGTCCATGACGGCAAGAAGCAGGAATGGCACCACGAGGCAGAGCATGGCGGTCAGTTGTCCGGTGATGGGTGAGATCGCGAGCACATTGTCTCCGAAGCCACCGACCTTGGCCGCCTGGATCACCGGAAGGCCAACTGCGCCGAAGGCCACTGGCACAGTGTTTGCCAGCAGCGCGATGAGGGCCGCCCGTATCGGGGAGAACCCGATGGCCACCAGCATCGCGGCAGCAATGGCAACCGGGGCCCCAAAACCGGCGAGCGCTTCCAGCAGGCCCCCGAAGCAGAAGGCAATCAACAGGCCGAGTACTCGGGGATCGTCGCTGATCAGGAAGAACGTGTTGCGCAGGTCCTCGAATCTGCCGGAGATCACAGTCACCTGATACATCCAGATGGCCATCAGCAGGATCCACACAATCGGGAACAGACCGTAGACGAAACCGTGGATGCTCGTGGACAGAGCCATCATCGCAGGCATCTTGAACGCCAGAACAGCCACCAGAAAAGCCAGAGCCCAGGACACTGCTCCGGCGATATGGGCTTTCCAGCGCAGCACCCCGAGGGTGACGAGCATGCACACGATGGGTATGACTGCCGCAAGGGCCGAGAGCCACTGTGACCCCAGCGGATTCAAAGAGGGCTGGAATACCTCTAGAAGGGATGACATGTCGGGAACTCCATCGTCCAATTGGGCCCGGTCGGGCTTTATTTGGTCCGACCATAGCACACCATCGCGACGGGGTGTCCAGGAGGCAAAGATTAGGCCGGGATCCTCGGATCCCGGCCTCGACGGCCCAGCTGCTGAAGCCTATGGCAGCCGGGCGAAGACCACCACATCGTCAAACCAGCGGTAGATGTGGCCGGTCTCGGCGAAGCCCGCGGCGCGGAGGGCGTCCAGGTGAAAGTCGAGGCTGACCTTCACCGGGGCAGTCTTGTCCTTCCAGCGTCTTTCCCACTCCTGAGTCTCGGTCTCCCACCCCGGCTGGGAGCGGGCCGCATCCCACCAGGCTTCCCAGGTCATGACCCCCCGCTCCAGCTCACTGAGGCGAAATCGCTCCCTGTCAGACTCGCTCACCTCACGCAGAAAGGTTTGGGTTTCGGAGTCGTAGCTGAGGTGATCCGCATTCAGGAACACCGCTCCCGGGTTGAGCACCTCGGGGAGGCTCAGGTAGAGCCGAACCAGATCGTCGGGCGACAGCCAGTGCAGCGCCGTCGCACTGACAACGGCATCGAACTTCCTCTCACCCACCTGCCTCGTCCACTGCGGATCGGTCAGGTCGACGTCGAGGAGTTGGACACGCTCCCCGTGGCGGTTTGTCTCACGTCCCAGCCGCAGCAGGATCGGGTCGCGGTCGATGCCGACGACCTCGGCCTCGGGGAAGGCCTCCGCCACCGCATCGCACAGCGATCCCGGACCGCATCCCAGGTCGAGCACCCGCAGCCCCTCCTCAACGTGCAGGGCGCGAATCGCCTCCAGCATCGCGCGTACCCTGAGGTCTCGGAACTCAATGAAGGCGGTCTGCTGGGCATGCCATGAGGTGAGCAGTTGTTCGGGGGTCATTCGTCCTCCTTGGAAGAGTCGGTTTCCGGGGTGAAAATCAGATGTGGGCGGCCATCGTGTTCGATGCGATGAACCTTGAGGTGGTAGACGGGTTCCAGAATCTCGGGGGTGAGCACCTCATCCGGGGTTCCGCTGGAGACCACCCGCCCTCCGTCGATCAGGATCAGGTGGTGGCAGTAGCGTGCCGCCAGGTTCAGGTCATGCAGAACCATGACGACGGCGCACCCGAGGCCTGTCACCAACCCGAGGAGAGAGAACTGGTGATGCAGGTCAAGATGATTGGTCGGCTCATCCAGGAGGAGATGCCCGGCACTTTGGGCGATGGCCCGCGCCACCAGCACCCGTTGCCGCTCACCACCGGACAGTTGCGTGATGAGCCGGTCCGCGAGATGAGTCGCCTCCACCTGCCGCAGGGCATCGTTGATGAGCACCCTGTCCGAGGCATCTCCATAGGACAGGAGGTTGCGGCTGGCGATCCGGCCGAGGGCGACGGCATCGCGAACACGGAGCGGCAGGGCCGTCTCGGAGTCCTGAGCAACCACGGCCACCCGTCGCGCAATCTCCCGTCGCGGGAGCCGGGAGAGGTCGTCCCCGTCGATGACGACGGTGCCCCCGCTAGCGCGGAGCGCCCGGTTCAGGGCAAGCAGGAGAGTGGTCTTGCCTGAACCATTGGGGCCCACCACGCCAACGACCTCACCCGGCTCCGCAGCCAGGTGGGCTCCCTCAAGCACCACCCGACCACCACGGGCCACGCTGAGTTGTTCGGCGAGGATCATTGTGCTGCGATCTTCTCCGCCAGCGCGGCGGCACCCTCAACTGAGAGCACGTTCGGGGGGTCGGTGAGAACAAACGGGAGGACGACGACCTGTCCCTTCTCCACGGCCTTCAGCTGCTGCATCCCGTTGAAGGATCTGAAGGCCTCCAGGGTCTCCTCGTCGCTGGCACCGGAGGAGAGCAGCACGATCCAGTCGGGGTTCTTCTCCAGGAGATCCTCCATCGCCCCGTCAAAGACCCGGCTGGAGTTGTCGGCATAGACATTCGACAGGCCGTTCGCCTCGAAGATGGGCTGGACCATGGAAGACCTGCCGTAGAAGCTGAGCTGGGTGGCTCCGGTGGCCATGTAGATGGCCGCCGCGGATCCGCGATCTGCGGGAGCAGCGGCCTTCAGGGCATCAGTCTTGGAACGCAGACCTGAGAGCACAGTTGCGGCCGCGTCGGGCTTCCCAAAGATCCTGGCCAGATTGTTCACCTCGGTGTCAATCAGGTCCCACGAGGCCTTGTCGACGGAGTAGTTCGGGCAATAGGCCTCCGGGGAATAGAGCTGCACCCCGGCGCTGGCCAGCTGCTCACGCTCCACGCCCTTGTCATAGCCGATCACGAGGTCAGCCTTGGAATTCAGCACGGTCTCTGTGGACAGCATGACGCCGCCCGTGTCCGTTTTTCCCGCATCGACAGACTCGATCGCGTCATGCTTGGTCTGGAGCTCCGGCGCAGCTGAGCCATAGTGCGCGTCGCCCGCACGCAACGAGACCCTGTCCGCCAGTCCGAGGGCATCCAGGTTGGAGTATCCCGTGTCACCGAGCATGATGACCCGGGAGGGAGGACGGTCGAAGTGGAGGTTCTGCCCGCAGCTGACGATGTCGATGGGGTAGCCACCCTCTGACGAGGCGACGCTGGAGCTCTGCGCTCCGCTGGCACTCTGCGCGGCACGGTCGGCGGCCGAGGCGCCACACGCTGCCAGCAGCAGTGTCGCGCTGGTGAGGGCGAGGAATCGTTTCATGACTTCTCTTTCAGGTGTCTGGATGTGACTGGGATGGATGGATGATTCCCCCAGGCAGTGGCCGCCCCCCGCCGCAGGCCACATCGCCCCGAGCGTCAAGCCGGAATCACCTCGATGCGAGTTTCTCCGACAGCTTGGTGGCGCCGTTGACAGACAGGGTGGTCGGTGGATCGGTGAGCGCGAACGGCAGAACCACAACCTTGCCCTCGGCGACTGCCTTCAGCTGTCCAGCCCCCTGGAAGCCTTTGAAGGCCTCAAGAGTCTCCTCGTCGCTGGCGTCCAGGGACAACAGCACGATCCAGTCCGGGTTCTTTCCCAGAATGTCCTCCATGGAGCCGTCGAAGACCCGGGTTGTGGTGTCGTCATAGGAGTTCTTGATGCCGTTGGCCTCAAAGATGGGCTGGACCATGGATGACGTGCCGTATGCGTAGAAGTTCGGATCACCCGGGGTGATGTAGAGGGCTATGCCGCTGCCCTTGTCCTGTCTGCCGCTGGCGTCCAGTCGCTCCACTGCGGCCTTTCGCTCGCTGATGACCCCAGCAGCCCTGTCCTGCACTCCGAAGATGGCGGCCAGGTTGTTCACCTCGGTGTCGATCAAATCCCAGGTGGCGTGTTGCACCGAGTAGTCGGGGCAGAAGGCTGCTGGGGAATAGAGCTGCACCCCGGCCTTCTCCAGTGCGGCACGGTCAACCCCCTCCTCGTAGCCGATGACAAGGTCGATCTTGTTCTCCAGCACAACCTCGGTGGTGACCCTCACGCCACCGGTTTCAATGTCGCTGGAGGCCAGCGCCGGAATGGCGTCGTATTTCTGTTGCAGCGCCTCCTGCCCTGCCCCGAAGTTCTTCTCCCCGGCTCGCAGGTCAAGCTCTCCCGTCAGGCCCAGCGCATCGATATTCGGCAGGCCGGTTCCCCCCAGGATCAGCACCTTCTGGGGCGGAGCCTCGAAGGTGAGGGTCTTGCCACAGCTGTCCACGTGAGCCACGCCGCCTGAGGCCTGGGTTCCGCTGGTGTCCGCGGAGGCGCTGGAACTCTGCGCGGCACGATCTGCAGCTGAGACACCGCACCCGGACAGGGCGAGTGCCGCGATGGCGAAGGGGATGAGCAGTTTCTTCATGATCTTCCTGTTCTGACGGTTCATTGGAGGCTGTGGCCCTGACGACGGACGAGCACCACGAGGAACGGGGCGCCGATGAGGCCCGTCACAACACCAATCGGCACCTCGGCTGGGGCGAATGCGATCCGGGCGAACGCATCCGCCCACACGAGGAACAGGCCTGCCGCGAGCGCCGAGCCAAGCACGAGAAGTCGGTGGGCGGGGCCCACGAAGGATCGGACCACGTGGGGCACCACGAGACCGACGAACCCGATGCCACCGGCGGTGGCAACGGCGAGAGCGACAGCCGCTGAGACCGGGACGAGGAGCAGGATCCGCGCGATAGCCGGCTCAACGCCCACGGCCTGAGCGGTGCGGTCCCCGCTGGCCAGCGCATCGAGGATCGGGCCGCACAGCACCATCACCGCCGTCAGCACGACGGCGGTGATGACGATCAGGGGGATGGAATCCCATCTGATGCGAGCAAGTGAGCCAAGGGTCCAGAACATCACGGAACGCGCGGTCTCCGGGGAGTCGGAGGAGAAGATGACGAGGTTGGTCAGCGCCTGGAAGCCGAAACCCACACCGAGACCGCCGAGGATCAGCTGCAGGGGCGACTGGGTTCGTCCGGCGATGGCCAGCACCAGCATCGTCGCCAGCAGGGCTCCCGCGAAGGCCAGCAGACCGACGAAAGCAGCAACCGTGGTGCCGACGATGATGATGGCGAATGCAGCGCCGGAGGAGGCGCCCGCGCTGACCCCCAGAACGTAGGGTTCAGCCAGCGCATTGCGGACCACCGCCTGCAGCACCACGCCCGAGACCCCCAGGATGGCGGCGACCGCCACACCCGCAATGATGCGGGGCAGTCGCGTCTCCCAGACGATGGCATCGACTGAGCGATCCCAGGTGATCTGGATGTCAATACCCGGAATGTGGCTGAGCAGAACGCCGACGACCTCGTCCAGCGGGACGGAGGCTGAGCCGATGACGATGGTCAGGGCGGGGGTGAACACAAGAGCGGCGGCGAGCAGGACGATCCGCAATCCCACGGAGGCACGGGAGGTTCGCGAGGCGATGCTGGACATCGGTCTGCTTTCCAGTCAGGGCCGTTGCGCGCGGCCAGGTTAGCGCGCCCCCATCAGCATTCGGACTTCGGGTTGCTCCCGTTACCGTTGCGCGTCAGTCCCGGATTCCCACCGGGTTCCCTGGTGAGGGCGTAGGAGATCTTAACAGATGCCGAGAACGATTCCCGCCTCTGTCCACCACTGACGTCATGCCGCCTTCCGGGGAGTGACAGAATTGACCCATGCTCGAGGAAGATGATCGAACGGCGCACCGGATAGCGCTGGATCACATTGAGCAGCTGATTCTAAGCGGTGCCTTCCCCGTGGGTGCACGGCTGCCTCCCGAACGTGAACTGGCTCAGGTGCTGGGCGTCAGCCGAGGTGCCGTCCGGGAGGCCATCCGTGTGCTGCAGGCACAGGGAATCCTGGAATCACATCCCGGCCCTGGGCGCGGAACCCGGATCATCTCAGGCCACACCAAAGCCCTCGGGAGGCTGTTCAGGCTCCATGTGGCGCTGACATCCACTTCAGCGACCGACCTCACCGACGCTCGGGTCGCCCTGGAGCGTTCGACCGCAGCCTTGGCCGCACGGCACTGGGATGATGCGACCATCACACGGCTGGGCTTCCTGGTGGACCGCATGGAGGGGGAGACAACCCTGGACAGCTTCAACTCCCTAGACACCGAATTTCACGTCGAGATCGCCGTCACAGCCCGCAATCCCTTCATTGGCGACCTCACCTCGGCAATCCGGGAGGCGCTACGGGCCCCCATCCGTGACGCATCCATGGCTATGACGGACTGGCAGGAGCTTCGCATCACCCTGTGCAGGCAACACCGTGCGGTCTTCGAGGCAATCGAGAAACGTGACGGCGACTCCGCCGCAGCCCTCATGGAGACGCACATCCGGACCGCCTTCCGGGCACTGAGGCTGGGAATCTGACGTCGCCTCAGCTCAGGACAGCCAGGGGACGGGCTCCCCCGTCCCCCGGACGGTAGAGCGCCAAGAGCTCCCCGCCGGGCCCGATGATCCCCACTGGCTCAGCCTCCAGGTCGATGTGCAGGGTCCGCCCGAAGCCGACGTCCCTGGCCTGGGCCGCATCCACCAGCACGCAGGGAAAGCTCAGCCGTGCCGCATCAGCCATCGGCATGAGACGGGGCGGCTCCTCCCCCAAACGCACAGCCTGATCCAACCCATAGCCTCCGATGCGGGTCCTGCGCAGCGCCGTCAGGTGACCGCCTGTCCCCAGGGCCTGCCCCAGATCACGGGCGATGGCCCGGACATACGTGCCAGACGAGCACTCAACATCGACATCCACATCGAGGATGCCGTCGCCTGGTCGCATGGCAAGCACGTCCAGGCGGGTGATCTCGACCTCGCGGGCACTCAGGCTCACCTCAGCTCCGGCTCGCGCGAGCGCATAGGCGCGTTTCCCGCCCACCTTGATGGCCGACACCGTCGAGGGCACCTGCCGGATCCGACCCCGCATCGGGGAGATTGCGGCCTCCAGCTCGGCGGCACCGGTTCCCGAGGCATCCGCGAGCGCCGTGATCTGCCCCTCCGCGTCGTCAGTGGTCGATGACTGCCCAAGACGCACCGTCGCCAGGTAGCGCTTGTCATGCAGGGCCAAGTGCCCCAAGAGCCGTGTGGCCCGGTTCACGCCCAGAATCAGCACCCCCGTGGCCATAGGGTCCAGGGTGCCGGCGTGACCGATTTTCCGGGTGCCAAGCAGCCGGCGGAGATGACCCACCACCTGATGGGAGGTCATCCCCGCCGGTTTGTCAGCTATGACGATGCCGGAATCCAGTGTCACTCTTCCCCGCTGGCCTCACGCGGTTTGCGATACGGGTCGGCATCGCCTGCAAAGGACTTCCCGGCAGCCCGGGCTGCGGCCTCCGCATCCTGGGCCTGCGCCCTGGCGAGAAGGTCCTCAATGCTGCGCGCCGCCTCGGGAGTGGCATCCAGCACAAAGGTCAGCGACGGCGTGTGCCGCAGCTGCAGCTGCGATCCGAGGGCAGTGCGCAGCATCCCCGTCGCCGACCTGAGCGCAGCCGCAGTCCCGGCTCGGTCCGCCTCATCACCCATCACCGTGTAGAACACAGTGGCATCCCGGTTGTCTCCAGTGAGCCGCACATCAGTCAAGGTGATGAACCCCAGCCTCGGATCCTTGACACGCCGTTCCAGCGTGTTGGCCAGGATCACCTTGATCTGATCCGCCAGCTTCGCGTTACGCGGATGTACCATCGTCACTCTCCCTGTCAGGTGCGCTCACGCTCAACCATCTCGAAGGTCTCGACGATGTCCCCGATGCGGATGTCACCGTAGTTGCTGAGCGTCAGACCGCATTCGAAGCCCTCACGAACCTCGGTCACGTCATCCTTCTCACGCCGCAGCGACGCGATGGAGGTCTCGGTGACCACGGTGCCGTCACGCAGCAGCCGCGCCTTCTGGTTTCGCTTGATCGAGCCGTCGACAATCATGCAGCCCGCGATGTTGCCGAACTTGGAGGAGCGGAAGATCTCGCGGATCTCCGCCTGGCCCCGGACCTCTTCCGCGTAGATCGGCTTGAGCATGCCCTTGAGAGCGGCCTCAATCTCATCGATGGCGGCATAGATGACCGAGTGGTAGCGAATATCGACGTTCTCGCGATCCGCGAGCTGAGCCGCATGGGCCGTCGCGCGGACGTTGAAGCCGATGATGACGGCCTTGGAGGCCGCAGCAAGCGACACGTTGGTCTCGGTGATGGCGCCAACGCCCCGGTCGATGACCCGCAGGCTGACCTCGTCGCCGACGTCGATCTGGGACAGTGCGTCCTCCAGGGCTTCGACGGAACCGGCGCCGTCGCCCTTGAGGATGAGCAGCAGCTCCTGGGTCTCGCCCTTCTGCAGCTCGTCGAACAGCTGGTCCAGGGTCTTGCGGCGGCTGGTCTTGGCCTGCTGGGCTGCGCGCATCCTGGCCTCGCGGCGATCAGCGATCTGACGGGCCTTGCGGTCGTCCTCCACCACCAGGAAGTTGTCGCCGGCACCCGGCACTGCGGTCAGGCCGAGCACCTGGACCGGCATCGACGGCGGAGCCTCCTGAACGTTCTTGCCCTGGTCATCGATGAGTGCACGGACACGGCCATGGGCAGAGCCCGCGACGATCGAGTCGCCGATCCGCAGCGTGCCGCGGTGCACCAGCACTGTGGCGACCGGCCCACGCCCCTTGTCGAGGTGTGCCTCAATGGCCACGCCCTGCGCGGGCATGTTCGGGTTGGCGCGCAGATCCAGCGCGGCATCTGTGGTCAAGATGATGGCCTCAAGCAACGCATCCAGACCCTCACCTGTGACTGCCGACACATTGACGAACTGGGTGTCACCCCCGTAGTCCTCGGGCACCAGGCCGAACTCGGAGAGCTGACCACGGACCCGGGCGGGATCTGCAGCCGGCTTGTCCACCTTGTTCACGGCCACCACGATCGGGACATCAGCAGCCTTCGCGTGGTTCAGCGCCTCAATGGTCTGCGGCATGACCCCGTCGTCCGCGGCCACCACCAGCACCGCGATGTCCGTGGACTTCGCGCCGCGGGCACGCATCGCAGTGAAGGCCTCATGGCCCGGGGTGTCTATGAACGTGATGGCGCGTTCGTCGCCATCCACCTCGGTCTCCACCTGATAGGCACCGATGGCCTGGGTGATGCCACCGGCCTCACCTGCCACAACGTTGGTGTGTCTGAGGGCGTCGAGCAGCTTCGTCTTGCCGTGATCGACATGCCCCATGACCGTGACGACCGGCGGGCGGGCCTCAAGGTCCTCCTCATCGCCGAGGTTCTCCCCGAACTCGACGTCGAAGGACTCCAGCAGCTCGCGGTCTTCGTCCTCGGGCGAGACCACCTCGATGTTGTAGTCCAGCTCAGCGCCGAGCACCTCAAGGGTGTCATCGGCCACCGACTGCGTCGCCGTCACCATCTCACCCAAGTGGAACAGCACCTGCACCAGGGAGGCTGGCTCGACGCCGATCTTCTCCGCCAAGTCCGTCAGCGAGGCTCCACGGCGCAGCCGCACCGTTTGGCCGTCGCCCTTGCGGAGGCGCACTCCACCGATGGTGGGCGCCTCCATCTGGTCGAACTCCTGCCTGCGCTGCTTCTTGGACTTGCGTCCGCGCCTGCCACCGGCGCCTCCACGACCGAAAGCGCCCTGCGTGGAGCCGCCACGACCGCGGCCGCCGCTGCGACCTGCGCCGGGGCCCCCCATCGGGGGGCCACCGAAGCCGCCGCCCCCACCGCCGGGACGCCCAGCGCCTCCGCCGGAGCGACCGCGACCCGAGCTGGGAGTCGGGCGGGCTCCGCCACGCACGGCCTGCTGGCCGAGCGTGGAATTCTGTGTCTTGGGCATCATCGCCGGGTTGGGGCGCGGCAGGCCACCCGTGCCGCCGGGACGCGGCATGCGCTGATCGCCTCCGGACCGCTGCCCATCACGGCTGTCAGGGCGACGCTGAGCGCCCGGCCTTCCCACGCCCATGCCCTGCGAGGCCGTGAACGGGTTGTTGCCGGGACGCGGCCCCCCAGGACGACGAGAGGCATTGCCCGGTTTCGGGCCCTGACCGGGGCGTGGCCCGGGACGGGCGCCGGGACGCGGGGCGGAATCCCCGGGATCCTTCGGTGCGGGCTTGGGGGCGCTGGGACGCGGGGCTCCCGGCTTGGGAGCAGCTGCTCCTGGGCGCGGGGCACCTGGTTTGGGAGCCGCAGGCCTGGCCGCCGGTTTCGGTGCGGGACGTGCTGGCTCGCTCACCACCGACGGGCCGGGCGCCGGGGCCCCAGGGGTGGCGACCGGCTTTGGGGAGGACGGATTCGCCTTGGCCTGAGGCTTGTTCGCGGGCTTCTTCGGCGTTGGCTTGGCCGGAGCGGGCTTGGCGACCGGCTTCTCATCGACCGGTTTCGGCGCGGGCGCCTCAGGCTTTGGTGCGAAGGCTTCCCGAACCTTGCGCACCACAGGTGCTTCGAGGGTGGAGGACGCGCTGCTGACGTACTCCCCCATTTCGGTGAGCTTGCTGAGAAGCTCCTTGCTGGTGATCCCGATCTCTTTTGCGATCTCGTGGACGCGGGGCTTGGCCACTACTCTCCTTCGTAAGGGCCATGAGCGCACGCGCGCGCCACTGGCCCACTAGCTGATTTGCTGGGTCATCTCATGTACTCATCGAGTGGTCATGAGCGTTAACTCACTTTCTGAGGGACGCGGCCGGGTGGCCGCGAAAGGATGAGGCTCCGTCGTGTATCCGAGGGCCAGCGGGGATTCTACCGCGCTTTCAGCGTCAAAAGCCAACCGGCGCTGTCATTCCCAGACGTTGCCGCAGCTCCCTCGACAGAACCGCTCCCGGTCCGAAGGATCGTCTGAGGGCCTGGCGGCTCTCCGCCTTGGTGAGGCATGCGGGATGCAGGTAGGCGCCACGTCCTGGAAGCCGGGGCCTGGTGGCGTCAAGCACCTCGTCCCCCACACGCACCAACCTGATCATTTCACCCTGCTCATCACGGCTGCGGCAGCCAATACAGGTACGAATCGGGCTCACAGCCCACCATCTTGACATACCACCCCAAGGCTCTGCACAGCCCTCTGACAGGCTTCCACCCGAAGGTTGGGTGTGGCCGGAGACGCCGGCCGGGAAAGGAACCACGATGAGGAAAGTCATCATGGGCGGAGCAGCCGTCCTCGCAGCAGCAGGCATCGGGGTGGGGGCAGCCCAACTCGCCAACGCCGACTCCCCAGCGCCTCAGCCCACAGACAGCGCCAGCGCCCCCGCCACCCCCGGCAAGGGGTCAGAGGAGCACAGGGGACACGGGAAGAGGCTCAGGATGGACACCGCCGCTCTCGCCCAGAAGCTTGGTGTTGACGAGGCGAAGCTGACCGAGGCGCTCCACAAGATCCGCGAGGCCAACGCCCCCGGCAAGCAGCCCTCGAAGGAGAAGGCGGACAAGCCCACCAAAGAGGATCGTTCCGCCAGGCAGGCAGCCCTTGCGAAGGCCGTTGCAGAGGAGCTCGGCCTGGATGAGTCCAAGGTCGCCTCTGCCATGGAGGAGGTGCGCGAGACAGCCCGACAGGAACGGGCAGCCGAGGACAAGGCGACTCTGGAGCAGGCAGTCTCCGAGGGGAAACTGACCCAAGCTGAAGCCGACGCCGTCAGCAAGGCCGCCGATGCGGGGATCGTCAGGATCCGCGCTGGATGGTGAGGCTATGAGCTGACATCCGGCTGGATGTCGATTCGCCACCCCGTGAGCCGCGCCGCCAGCCGTGCGTTCTGCCCCTCACGCCCGATCGCCAGCGACAGCTGGTAGTCAGGCACCACGGCACAGCAGGCGCGCGCGGCCTCATCCACCACGGTCACAGACAGCACCTTCGCCGGCGACAGAGCTGCCGCCACAAAACGCCTCGGGTCCTCAGACCAGTCAACGATGTCGATCTTCTCATCGTTCAGCTCATTTGTGACTGCACGGACCCGCTGCCCCATGGGGCCGATGCAGGCTCCCTTGGCCGAGACATCCGGGTTGTTGCTGGCAACAGCGATCTTCGACCGATGCCCGGCCTCCCGGGCCACCTCCTTGATCTCCACGACCCCCTGGGCGATCTCTGGCACCTCCAGCGCGAAGAGCTTCCTCACCAGATTCGGGTGGGTTCTGGAGACAATAACCTGTGGGCCGCGCAACTCTCTGCGCACCGAGACGACGTAGACCCTGAGACGTTTCCCATGCGAGTAATCCTCCCCCGGGACCTGTTCGGCCAACGGCATCGTGGCCTCAAGGGATCCCAGATCGATCCGCACTGCCCGCGAATCCCGGTCAGCCTGGATCACCCCGGTGAGGATGTCGCCCTCTGCGCCAGAGAAATGGCCATATTTCTGATCGTCCTCAGCCTCACGAAGACGCTGGAAGATCACTTGCCGGGCCGTGGAGGCGGCCACACGCCCAAAGTCCTCCGGGGTGTCGTCGTAATAGCCAATCACCTCGTCGTCATCGCCGAACTCGGGGGCGAGGACCCTCACCCTTCCGGTCTTGCGATCCACCTCGACCTTGACTCCGCGCAAGGGGTTGTCTGTCTTCTGGTAGGCATTCAGCAGGGCATCCTCAAGCGTCCTGATGAGGTAGTCCATGGGGATTTCCTTATCCCGCTCAATGGCACGCAGAGCTGCCAGATCAATATCCATCTCAGGCCTCCTCGTTGTTAGGTTCATCGCCTGGCAGGGCGTATTCCTTGGGTGGGTTGAGCTCAATCTGCACCTGAGCCTTGCGGATGTCGGTGAAGGGGAAGGCCCGGACGACGCCCTCAACATCAAGCTCAACCCCATCACCGGTCGCCGCGACGATCCGGCCGACGCATTCGCCATCCTCAAGGCTCAGGCGCACCAGACGACCGCGATTGCGGCGATAGTGCCTCGGATCCGTCAGGGGCCGGTCGGCCCCCCGCGTGGAGACCTCCAGGGTGTAGGGCGCATTGCTGACGGCGGGGGTCTGGTCGAGAGCCACCGAGATTCGGGAGGAGACGTCTGCGATGTCGTCTAGCACCGGACCGCGCCCCACCGGGCCGTCGCCATCGACGGTGATGCGCAGGATGCGCCGTTTCCCTATGGGGGTCACGGTAATGCCGTCCAGCTCCAGCCCGGCCTCCGCCAGGATGGGCTCAACGATGTCCGCGAGCTGTTGTTCTTTCATGGAGAGGCTCCGATTCGGTTGTGGGCTAGGTTGTGCCTGTCATCTTACGTCGCGGACAGACCAACACCTATCGCCCACTCCACTCCAGCTGTCGGAGTTTTGGTCAACGCTCCCCGACATCGCGAGGCATGGCGGACAAGTAGCCTGGCTAGACTTCGGCCATGCTCCTTGACCGACGCCAGCTGCTGTCGGGGCTCGGGATGCTCGCCCTGACAGCATGCGCCCCTGACCCGGCCATACACGGGGACCAGGCCCTCGCCCCCAGCCCCGTCGAACCAACCCAGGGGCCAGGCATCCGGGAGCTGTCTCAGACGCTGGTGGATCTGGTCGTCGCAGTCACAGAGCAGCAAGACCCCTATCGCGCCGCCGCTCAAGCCCAGGTCGCCACCTGGCAGGAGCGGCTGCTGTCCGCCGACCCTGTGATCGGCGGCACAGCCGTCTTCACCGCCCCATCCCCCACCACCGGTGCGGATCTCGACGTGGATGCCGCCACCCAGGCCGCAGCGGATGCCGCACACACAGCATTGGAGGGCGCGGTGGGACAGCCGCTGCGGCTGTTGCTTGTGTCGATACTCCTGGGGGCGAGGGGGCTGTCGAACACATCCTCGGCACCCTCTGAAGCTGGGACAGCGCCGACGGTCTATCCGGATGCGACGGTGGAGCAGGCGCTGGGCGTCGCTCTCACCCACACCTGGGCGCTGTTGCAGGCTCTGGAGAGAGGACTGGGTGTCCTCCCGAGCAGCGATCCGGTGTGGTCGGCCACCAGCGTCCGGGTCACCGGAGTCAAACAGCTGCGGAACCAGCTCATCAAAGCTGTGGGGACACAACGTCCCGAGCAGGACATCCACTATGACCTGCCTGCCATCACAGATGCCGCCACCCTGCAAGCCGCCAGGCTGACGCTGGAGCTGCGGCTGCTGGATGGTCTGGCGGCAGTCGCGGCGGCCGGCCAGCCAGCCTGGCTGCCGGAGGCCGTCGCTCAGGTGACGCAGGTTCAGGACCTGGGTGGCCAGTTGCCCACCTGGCCTGGATGGCATGAAGCCTGACCCAGGCCAGTCGCCGCCTCAGGGCCTGCCCGTCACCCGTGGCTAAGGAGCTCCCTGACGGCCTCGATGACACCGGTCACGGGAACATCCCGGCGGTTCCCAGTGCGGCGGTCGCGAACCTCGACCACCCCATCGGCCAAGCCACGGCCGACCACGACGATGACGGGCATCCCCAGGATCTCCGAGTCCGCGAACTTCACACCCGGGCTGGCCTTGCGGTCATCGTAGAGAACATCCAATCCGAGTTCCGCGAGCTCCGCCGCCACGTCCTCGGCCGCCTGGAACAGCTCTGGAGCCTTGCCGGTGACCAGCACCTGCACCTGATAGGGCGCGATCTCAGGCGGCCAGGCCAGGCCCTTGTCGTCACAGGTCGTCTCGGCGATCGCAGCCACCGCACGGGACACACCGACACCGTAGGAGCCCATGGTCACGGTGACCAGCTTGCCATTGGCATCCAGGACCCTCAGCCCGAGGGCTTCCGCATACTTGCGGCCAAGCTGGAAGATGTGGCCCATCTCGATTCCCCTGGCCAGCGTCAGCGGCCCAGAGCCGTCTGGCGCCGGATCGCCGTCGCGAACATCCGCCACATCCAGCACGCCATCAGCCGTGAAATCCCGCCCCATCACCAGATGCGCGACATGCCTGCCCTCCTGGTTCGCCCCCGTGATCCAGGACGTTCCCTCAACAACCCGAGGATCGACGAGATAGGTGATCTTCGTCTCAGACTCCCTGCCCAGGATCTGCGGTCCGATATAGCCCTTGACCAGCCTCGGATGGGCGGCGAAGTCGGCTGCCTCGAAGGGGGTTGCCTCAGCTGGCGCGAGGGCTGCCTCAAGACGTTTCGGATCGACATCGCGATCACCAGGCAGCCCGATGATCAACGGCCAGGTACGGCCGTCGGGCTCGGTGACCTTCAGCACGACGTTCTTGAGGGCATCGGCGGCTGTCCATGCCCGGTCGGCGCGGGGGTGCTGCTCATTGAACACCGCGACGAGGGTCGCGATGGTGGGGCTGTCCGGGGTGTCCAGCACCTCGGCCGGGGGCTCTTCTGAAGCATCCACGGCAGGCGGTGGTGTGATCCGCACGGCCTCAACGTTGGCGGCATACCCCCCGGGAGAGCGCACGAAAGTATCCTCACCGGCCGGGAGAACCGCCAGGAACTCCTCCGAGGCGGATCCCCCCATCGCTCCGGATGTGGCCTGCACGATCACGTATTCCAGACCAAGCCGGTCGAAGATCCTGATATAGGCATCGCGGTGGGCCTGGTAGCTCGCCTCCAGGCCTGCGTCGTCGACATCGAAGGAGTAGGAGTCCTTCATGACGAACTCACGCCCACGCAGGAGCCCCGCACGCGGGCGAGCTTCATCACGATACTTGGTCTGGATCTGGAAGATGGACAGCGGCAGGTCCTTGTAGGAGCTGTAGAGATCTCCCACGACAAGGGTGAACATCTCCTCATGAGTGGGGCCGAGCAGCATGTCGGCTCCCCTGCGGTCCTTGAGGCGGAAAAGATTGTCCCCATAGTCGGTCCAGCGGCCCGTCGCCTCGTAGGGATCACGAGGAAGCAGCGCCGGGAACCTGACCTCCTGGGCGCCCATCGCCTCCATCTCCTCTCGGATGATGGCCTCCACCTTGTGCAAAACTTTCAAGCCGAGCGGCAGCCAGGAGTAGATGCCGGGGGCAGTGCGACGGACATATCCAGCGCGCACCAGCCAGCGGTGACTGGCTACCTCGGCGTCCGCGGGGTCATCGCGCAGGGTTCGGACGAACAGCTGGCTGAGTCGCGTGATCACGTGGGGGTCCTTCCTGTCCAAGACAGGGGAACTCTACCGCCCCAACCCCTCTGGCGGGATGCCCAGCCTCCCGACCCTATTCCCCGCGAAGACGATCAGCAGGTTCTGGTCCTCACGAGTCAGTAGTGGATCGTGGAGAGGGAGCCGACCTGTCGGAAGCCAAGACGCTCGTACAGCCGGATGGCCGGGGTGTTGAAGTCATTGACGTACAAGCTGATCACCGGATGCCGTCTCTGGGCGAGCGTCAGCATCCCGGAGAGCATAGGTGCCGCCAGTCCCTGGTTCCGAAGAGCGGGCTCCAGCCACACCCCCTGCAGCTGCGCATGGGGTCCGAGCCTGGGCCCCAGATCGGCTTTGAAGATGACCCGTCCGCTCTCAACGATTCCCCAGGCATCTCCCCCCAGCAGGCGTGCCCGGACGAAGCTGCCATAGCCTGGGCCATGTTTGAAGGGAGAGGCTCCGATCTCATCGGTGTACATCGCAACCGAGGCCTTCAGGTAGGGCTCGTAGTCGGGAGCGGCCAGGGTCCGGACCCGCGGGTCCGGGTCAACGAGAGGCGGGGTGTCGAGAACCATCAGGGGCTGGCGGTCCCGGACGTTGACCACCTTGACCCAGTCTCCGCGATAGCGAGTCGACAATCCCAGGTACATGCCGAGGGCCATGATGCTCGGCCCCAGGATGGATGCACAGTTCCGCCGCTCCCCCACCGCCTCCACGAAGGCCGGGATCGCGTCCGGTTCGATGCCGGCGGGAAACAGGGTCCCCCCGTCAAGGCACACCGCGGTGAGCTCGCCGTCGCGTTCAAACCCATGGATGGCGCCGAGAGACCAGTTGTCAAACCCGAACTGCTCCAGTTTGGAGGACAAGAACAACGTCTCGACGGGGCGCTGCGCCAACAGGTCCTTGACAGCGCCCAGGTCTTTGGGGCCGAGGGCCCGAAGCCTGGTTGTCATCTCAGGAGACCGTGACCTCGGGTTCTCCCACCTCTCCCATCTCCTCGGCGATGCGGCGGGACTCGGCCAGGAGGGTCTCAACGATCTGGTCCTCCGGGACGGTCTTGATGACCTCGCCCTTCACGAAGATCTGCCCCTTCCCGTTCCCAGAGGCAACCCCCAGATCCGCCTCGCGCGCCTCGCCAGGACCGTTGACGATGCATCCCATGACCGCCACTCGCAAGGGCGCCTTCATCCCTTCCAGACCTTTCGTGACCTGCTCAGCCAGTGTGTAGACATCGACCTGAGCCCGGCCGCAGGAGGGACAAGAGACAATGTCCAGTTTTCGGGGACGCAGATTGAGGGACTCCAGGATCTTGTTGCCGACCTTGACCTCCTCAGCCGGTGGCGCGGACAGAGAGACCCGAATGGTGTCGCCGATGCCCTGGCTGAGCAGGGCGCCGAAGGCGACAGAGGACTTGATGGTGCCCTGGAATGCCGGTCCCGCCTCTGTGACACCCAGATGCAACGGGTATTCACAGGCATCCGCCAGCAGTTCGTAGGCCCGGACCATGACGACGGGATCATGGTGTTTGACGGAGATCTTGAAATCGTGGAAGCCGACCTGCTCGAACAGCGATGCCTCCCACAATGCGGACTCGACGAGGGCCTCGGGTGTGGGTGAGCCGTATTTGGCGAGCAGCCGCTTGTCGAGGGAACCCGCGTTGACGCCGATCCGGATGCTGACCCCAGCCTCCGAGGCAGCCTTGGCGATCTCCGCAACCTTGTCGTCGAACTGCCTGATGTTCCCGGGATTGACTCGCACCGCGGCACAGCCGGCGTCAATGGCTGCGAAGACGTACTTGGGCTGGAAATGGATGTCGGCGATGACAGGGATCTTGGACTTCATGGCGATGATCGGAAGCGTGGCCGCATCATCGGCGCTCGGCACGGCAACGCGGACGATGTCACAGCCACTGGCCGTGAGCTCGGCGATCTGCTGCAAGGTTCCGTTGATGTCTGTGGTCTTGGTGGTGGTCATCGACTGGACCGCGATGGGCGCATCTCCTCCGACAAAGGTGGTCCCCACCTTGATCTTGCGGGTTTTCCGGCGTGGGGCCAGGACCTTTGCAGGGGCGGCGGGCATGCCAAGGCTCACAGTCATGGGAAAAGCCTACTAAGAGGTTCCGCATGCAGACATCACCGCAGCAACCCGCTGTTCCCACCAGAAATCCCCCGAGGCCTGCGATGCGGTTGAATGGCCCGGTGACAACACTCATTCTGGGCGGCACCCGCGAGGGCCGCGAACTGGCTGAGATCCTGACGGCACGCGGTGAGCACGTCATCACGTCCCTGGCTGGCAGGGTGGGGGAACCCGCCACGGTGGCCGGGGAAGTGAGAACCGGCGGTTTCGGCGGAGCCTCTGGTCTGGCCGCCTGGCTGCTGTCCGAGGATGTCAGCCACGTCGTGGACGCCACCCACCCGTTCGCTGAGCGCATCAGCGCCAACGCCGTCGAGGCCTGCCGTCAGGCAGGGGTTCCGCTGCTGCGGATCGCACGACCAAGCTGGATGGATCATCCGCTTGCCGGGACATGGCACTGGGTTGCATCGCACGACGAGGCCGCAGAGCTTGCCGCCCGCCATGACCGGGTTCTGCTGACGGTGGGCAAGCAGTCGCTGGACAGGTACCGTCATGTGGGCAATGTCGTCGCACGCATGGTGGAGGCTCCCGCAGCAGAAGTTCCCCACACCTGGAGGCTGCTCTTGGACCGGGGTCCCTTCAGCCTGGAGGACGAGCGCCAGCTTCTCGCGACGGAGCGCATCACAGCCCTGGTGACGAAAGACTCGGGTGGCTCGCTGACGGAGCCGAAGCTTCGTGCTGCAGACGAACTTGGCGTGGACGTGATCATCATCCGGCGCGCCCCCACGCCACCCGATCTCCCACAGGTACCGACCGTCTCCCAGGCCGCTGACTGGCTGACCAAGCACAGTCGATGATGACCCAAGCCTGCCTCTATTCAACCGGCAGGCCTGCGACCTCACCGAGGATGGTGACGGCGGGGGGTCTGATGTCAGCCTCCCGAGCAGCCTCAGCGATCTCGCCGAGGGTTGAGCGCAACAGCCTCATCTGGGGAAGACCGGCATTCTCCACCACCGCGGCTGGGGTCTGGGAATCACGGCCCCCGGCGACCAGTCGTTGCGTGATCTGCGGCAGGTACTTCACCCCCATCATGATCACGAGGCTCAGCCGGGATGCGGCCAGGTGGTCCCAGTCCAGATCACAGCGTTCGTCGCCAGGCGGAACGTGCCCGCTGACCACGGTGTAGCCCTGCGTCACTCCGCGATGCGTGATGGGGATCCCGGCCAGGCCACCGCCTGCGATCGACGAGGAGATGCCGGGGATGTAGTCCACGGGGATGCCGGCTGCGGCGCACGCCTGCCATTCCTCGAACCCGCGGCCGAAGACGAACGGATCCCCACCTTTGAAGCGCACCACATTCTTGCCCCGCATGGCGTGCTCCACCAGGATCTCGTTGATCCTCTCCTGGGGTGTGAACTCACCTCGCGGGACCTTGCCCACCTCAATGATCTCCGCGTCCCCACGGGCCTCCTCCAGCAGGCCTTTGGGAACCAGCCGGTCCGTGACGATGACGTCCGCTGCGCGCAGAGCCTTGAGGCCCGCGACGGTAACGAGATCAGGGTCACCAGGCCCGGCACCCACGAGGATGACACGACCGCTCATTGCAGCTCCTTGCCCAGCGCGTCCAGCAGACGGGCCCGGAGCCCGGTTCCGGGGACGCGCACCCGGAACCAATCGGAATTCAGCCCCGGGAACGTATCACCTCGCCGTAGCCCAAGGCCACGCGCCCTCATCTTCTCCCTCAGCCCCCCGGGTCCCCTGACCAGTAGGAAAGGCGCCGATGAGGGCACCACGTGCAGGCCCAGCTCATGCAATCCCGATGTCAGTGCCACCCTGTCGGCAGCCAGCTCAGCCTGCCAGGCAGCTACCTCCGAGCGGGCATGCGAGGAGCAGACGGCTCGCATGGCGGCCAGGGCAGGTGCAGACACCGCCCACGGTGTCTGCACCCTGCTCAGCTGCTGGATCAGCGCGGGGTCACCGCACACGTAGCCGACGCGCAGCCCGGCGAGCCCCCAGGTTTTGGTGAGTGAGCGGAGAACCAGGATTCCGGTCAGGTCGCCTCCGAGCAGAGACTCGGTCTCCCCCGGCACAGCATCCATGAACGCCTCATCCACCACGACCACCCGTCCGGGGCGCACCAGCCGGCGGATCTCCGCAGCCGGGTGCAGCACCCCCGTGGGGTTCGTCGGATTGCCGATGAGAACCAGGTCGGCGGCGGCGGGCACCCGGTCCGCAGCCAGCCGGAAACCGTCCTCGGGCCACAACAACACTCGCTGCGGCTTCTCCCCAACAGCCCGGAGCGCCGCCTCCGGTTCGGTGAACTGCGGGTGAATGACGACGGCGTGCCGGTGACGCAGCCCCCGTGCGATGAGCGTGAAGGCCTCGGCCACCCCAGCCACGGGGAGCACCTGCGAGACAGCCAGTCCATGCCAGTCAGCCAGCCTCTGGATGGTGTCACCGGGGACGGGATAGGGCGCCAGCTCAGCAGCCATGATCTCATGGCGCAGCCACGTCGGCGGTGCGGAGAGCCTGACGTTGACGGCCAGATCCTCCACGCCTGCGGCGAGTTCCGCATCCCCGTGGTGGCTCAGGTCGAAGTCCCGGCGCTGGTCGCCTGCCCAACCCTGTCCCGGCGATGACGTCATGGATCGTTCCCCCGGCTGATGGGCGTGGACCGCATCGGCGAAACGTTGCGCTAGCTGTGGATGCCCTGCCCAGTGGATGTGCAGGTAGGAGGCGTGAACGTTGCCTGTGGTGAACCCGTCGGTGCGTGCGCCGTCCGGGGTGTCCCAGGCCCACCCTGATGCACTGCCCGGCGGGAACTGGCTGGTGGTGCGGTGGAACTCATGCCCCGTGACCTCCTCACCGAGACGCGCATAACTGCCGTCACGTGTCGCGGTGGCGCGTCGGTATCCGAGGGTCAGCCTTGGACCCATGGCCGCGACGCCTGGGATGGCCCCCACCATCGCAACCCCGTCCACGCTGTCCGACAGATAGAGCATCCCGGCGCATTCCGCCACGACCGGCATACCCTGCCTGACGCACTCGGCAAGCTCCCGTCGCAGGTTCTCGCGTGATGCGAGAGCCGGGGCGTGCATCTCGGGAAAGCCGCCTCCCAGGTATATTCCCGCAGTCCCGGCAGGCAGGGAGTCATCCGCGGCGGGATCGAACACCTGGGGTCGGCACCCTGCGGCCTCTAGGAGCTCCAGGGTCTCCGGGTAGCGGAATGTGAATGCCCGCCCCCCGGCCACCGCCACGACTGGGCGGCGCTCCGAGGGCGGTGACACCTCATCAGTGGGTTCCCAGGGCTCGACCTCCAGCGCGGGAGCCTCCTGAGCGGCGGCCACTAGGGCGTCCAAGTCGATGTGAGCGCTGACCTGGGTGGCCAGGCGCTCCATGGTGGCATCGGCATCAGCGCGTTCCTCGACGGGCACCAGCCCCAGGTGTCGTGAGGGCGCCTCAATGGATGCGTCACGCGGCAGGACACCGAGGATCGGCAGACCCAGGCCCTCCAGGGCCCCCAGCACCTCGTCGCGATGCCGGGGAGTCGCCACCTTGTTGATGATGACCCCTGCGAAACGCTGCGCCGGGTCGTAACGGGTGAGACCCAGGGCCACCGCAGCCACGGAGCGGGAGGCGTGGGATGCGTCGAGGCACAGCACGACGGGGGCGCAGACGAGCGAGGCGACGTGGGCTGTGGAGCCGAATCCCTGAGTCGTGAGCTGTCCGTCGAACAACCCCATGACCCCCTCAATGACGGAGATATCGGCGTCACGCGCACCATGCGCCAGCAGCGGCGCGATCCGCTGCTCGCCCACCAGGAAGGGGTCCAGGTTGCGACCGACGCGCCCCGACGCGAGGGCGTGATATCCGGGGTCGATGAAATCCGGCCCGACTTTGAAGCCCTGTACAGTCAGGCCTCGCGACGTCAATGCGGCGATGATCCCCGTGGTGATGGTGGTCTTGCCCTGCCCTGACGCGGCCGCAGCCACGACAAAGCGGGGCAGGCTCACCATTCGATGCCCTTCTGACCCTTCTGACCCTCGTCGAAGGGGTGCTTGATCTTGGTCATGTTGGTGACCAGGTTCGCGATCTCAAGGATCGGCTCAGGGCAGCGACGGCCTGTGATGACAACATGCTGGAAGCCCGGACGGTGGGTGAGGAACTCGGCCACCTCCGCGGCATCAATCCACCCCCATTCCATGGGGTAGGTGAACTCGTCGAGGATGTAGAGCCCGTGCCTTTGCTCCTGGATGCGGCGCTGCACCTCCGCCCAGCCGTCGCGGGCTGCCTGCGCGGGATCCCCATCGGATCCCTTCCTCGTCCACGACCAGCCGGAGCCCATCTTGTGCCACTCCACAGGCCCACCCTGACCGGTGTCCTCATGCAGCTTGCCCAAGGCCTCCAGCGCCGTCTGCTCACCGATGCGCCACTTCGCAGACTTCACGAACTGAAACACACCGATGCTCCAGCGCTGGTTCCAGCCGCGCAATGCCATGCCGAAGGCGGCAGTCGACTTGCCCTTGCCCTCACCCTGATTGACGATCACCATCGGCCGGTTGCGGCGCTGCTTGGTGGTCAGTCCGTCGTCGGGGACATTCTCCGGGGTTCCTTGGGCCATCAGGCCACCTCCTTGGGTTGCAGGCTGCCGCGCACCACATCGGTGAGGGCAGCGGGATCCAGTTCAGCCATGGGGACCAGCTCTGCCCCAAGACGCAGCGCCAGGTCGCCTGCTAGGCCGAGGCGCATCGGCCCCGTCTCGCAGTCGACAACCACACAGTCGTATCCACGCAGGGCAAGGGAGTCGGCAGCCTGCCGGGAACGTGACAGGGCTCCCCTGCCGGCCGTGGCACGCCCGTCGCTGAGCAGCACGACGATGGGCCGGCGGGTCGGGTCCTTGACCGCCTCTGTCGCCAGCACCTGGGCAGCGCATTCGAGACCCTCAGCTAAAGGCGTACGCCCGCCGTGGGGAATCTGCTCAAGACGCACCGCAGCGGCCTCGATGGAACCGGTTGGCGGCAGCACCAAGTCGGCAGAGTCCCCCCGGAAGGTGATCATGCCCACCTTGTCTCGCCGCTGGTAGGCGTCTAGCAGGAGCGACAGCACAGCAGTCTTGACGGTCTCCATGCGACGCCGGGCCCCCATCGACCCCGAGGCGTCCACCACGAAGAGCACCAAGTTCGACTCACGACCCTCACGACGGGCACGTCGCACATCATCGCCTGCGATGCGCAGGCGCTCACCGGCGGTGTGACCACGTTCAGCCTGGCGGGGGGCGGCCGCCTTGATGGTGGCGGGGAGATGCCAGGTTCCAGCTGTGGCCCTCGGGTTCGCCCCGACGACACGGCCGTGGCTGGTCAGGGCGCGGCTGCGCCGCCCAGGAGATCCCTCCCCCAGGCCCTTGGCGCGCAGCACACGGGGCCGGTACGGCTCGCCCGCGACGCTCAGCCCCATGGGGGCCTGTCCCTGGCTGGGGGCGGGCTGTTCCGGATCACTGCTCTCCTCCGGGCTGGCGGGAGTCTCCGGCTCCGGCGTCGGTGGCTGATGTCCCTGGTCAGGGCTTGAGTCACCGGGATGGGCCGACTCGTCGTCAGGACCGCCGCCTGGCCCAGGATCAGGTTCCGGCTCAGGGTCCGGCTCTGGTTCGTCGTCGCCGAGCAGCTGGTCGAGCAGCTCCTCATCCAGTCCCGGGGCATCAAAGGGTTTGCGTCGGCGACGATGCGGCAGCGCCAGCAGGGCCGCAACCCGAATGTCGGCGCGGGTGACCCGGGAGCGTCCCTCCCAGGCGGCGTGGGCACGGGCGGCCCGTGCGGTGACGATGTCAGCGCGCATCCCATCGACATCGAATCCCGCGCAGACCTCGGCGATCTTGCGAAGCATCGCATCCGGAAGTTCGACATCGGCTATGGCGGTCTGTGCGGCTGCGATCCGGGAGGCAAGCTCCTGCTGCTCGGCCTCATGGCCCGCCCGGAACCCAGCGGGATCGGAGTCGAAGGCCATCCGCCTGCGGACGATCTCGACGCGAACACCGGGATCCCGTGGGGCCACGACCTCGACCGTGAGCCCAAACCGGTCAAGCAGCTGGGGCCGCAGCTCTCCCTCCTCTGGGTTCATGGTGCCAACCAGCATCATCTTGGCGGCGTGGGCGACGGAGACGCCGTCACGCTCAACGGTGTTGCGCCCCATGGCGGCTGCGTCCAGCAGCAGATCCACCAGGTGATCGTGCAGCAGGTTCACCTCATCGACGTAGAGGATGCCGCGATTGGCACCAGCCAGCAGACCAGGTTCGAAGGCAGTCTGCCCCTTGCCAAGCGCTGCCTGAAGATCGAGTGAGCCGGTGACCCTGTCCTCGGAGGCACCCACGGGAAGCTCCACCAGAGGGACTTGCGCCTCATGCTGTCCAGTGTTCTGGTGAGGGCCGTCCAGGCACTCTGGGTCGGGATGCTCAGGGTCGCAGCGGAACCTGCATCCGTCAATGACCTCCTGCCTGGGCAGGACCTCGGTGAGAGCCCGCACCATGGTGGATTTCGCGGTGCCCTTCTCACCGCGCACCAAGACGCCGCCTATCTCCGGGGAGATGCTGGCGAGGATCAGGGCGCGCGCCATGTCCTCGGCCCCGAGGACCGCCGTGAATGGGAACTTCATCGCTGTGCAGAGTGCCTTCCTGTGGGTCCGCGCCCACGTTGTTCCTGGCAGGGTGGATGATCTGGCTCGCCGGTCCGGCCACGCGGAGGCATGACAGTGTGCCCTGACCGCGAGTCCGGGGGCTCACAGTGGCGGGACCGCTGCGGAGTTGCACCGCATTCCGCACCCAGCCACGCCATTGTTCCACAACGAGAGCAATACCCCCGAACGGCAGAGCCTCCCGGTGATCGAGGCTCCGGAGGACGACTGCCGGTCACGCTTCCAGACACGCTAGGCTCCCACCGTGATCGAAGTTGTAGGGGTGCCCGCGAGTGGGCTGGCCGAGCTTCCGCCCACGCTGCGTGACCTCGTCATCGCAGCAGATGTGGTCGTCGGCGGGACGAGGCACCTGGCGATGCTGCCCGACCCAGCGCGCGGCGTTCCATGGCCCTCGCCTCTCCGTGCGGGGCTGAAAGGCCTCTTCGCGGGGCTTGGGGATGACGTCGTGGTGCTGGCCTCGGGTGACCCGCTGCTCTCCGGGGTGGCGACCACCCTGATGGAGGAGTTGGGGGCTGAGCGCATCCGGGTGCATCCAGCGCTGTCCTCCGAGACTCTGGCGCGCTCCCGGATGCTGTGGCCCGCTGAGACCACCGACTGGCTGTCCCTGGTTGGCCGCGACCCCCGCCGTGTCCTGGCGCTAGCCGCTCCGGGAGAGCGACTGATCGTGCTGTCTGCCGACCAGACCACTCCGGCCGAGGTGGCTCGCATTCTGGCAGCTGAGGGATGGGGCCCGTCGAAGCTGACCGTGCTCGGCAACCTCGGGACGGACAGCGAATCCCGTCACGAGACCACTGCGCAGGCTCTGAGCGAGCATCCCGTCGAACTGCCGCGGCTGAACGTCGTGGCCATCGAATTCCTCAGCGACGGTACCCCCATCTCCAGAGGGCCGTTGCTGCCCGACCGGGCCTTCGCCCATGACGGGCAGCTGACGAAGCTGCCCCTGAGGCTGCTGGGGCTGGCCGCCCTAGCCCCAGCGCCAGATCAGGTCTTGTGGGACGTCGGGACGGGCTCCGGCAGCATCGGCATCTCCTGGTGCCGGGCCGCCGACCGCGCCCGCGCCATCGCCTTCGACAAACGCGGGGACCGAGCAGCCCGGGCGCGTGGGAACGCCGCCCGCCTGGGTGTGGCTGATCGTTTCGAGGTGCGGGTGGGTGACGCCACCACCCTGATGCAGGATCCTGAGCTGCCGCAGCCCGACGCGGTGTTCTTCGGCGGCGGGGCGCATGCCGAGACCTGCTCAATGGCCCTGGACGCGCTGCCCCTAGGGGGGCGGCTGGTGGTTCACTCCGTGACGCTGGAAACCGAGGCGCTCCTAGCCGACCTCCAGGCCCGATTCGGCGGGGAGCTGACCAAGGTGTCCTTCCAGACTGCAAAGCCGCTGGGGAGCTATCGCGGCTGGCAGCCCACCCGCACCATCACCTGCTACAGCCTCGTAAAGGAGACATCATGACTGTTCATTTCATTGGTGCCGGGCCGGGAGCCGCCGACCTGCTCACCCTCAGGGGAGCCGAGTTGCTGCGCACCTCCCAGGTATGCCTGTACGCGGGAACCTACATTGACCAGGTGCTGGCCCACTGTCCCGAGGACGCCGAGAGGATCGACACCCAGAGCCTGAACCTGGATGCGATCGTCGAGCATCTGGTGCGTGCCCACCGCTCAGGCAAGGACGTCGCCCGGCTGTGCTCCGGCGACCCCTCGATCTACTCTGCCATCGCCGAGCAGACCCGCCGTCTGGACCAGGAGGGGGTTCCGTGGGATGTCACCCCAGGCGTTCCAGCCTATGCGGCCGCCGCGTCGCTCATCGGGCGAGAGCTCACCGTCCCGGAGGTGGCCCAGACGGTGATTCTGACACGCGCCCACAAGGAGTCGACGGCCATGCCGGAGACCGAGAGTCTCAACTACTTGGCCGCCTCGAAAGCCACCCTGGCCATCCATCTGGCCATCCGGCACACCTCCCGCATCCAGGAGCAGCTGCTCCCCCACTATGGTGAGGACTGTCCCGTCGCGATCATCGCCAATGCCACGCAGGAGACGCAGCAGATCATCCGCAGCACCGTCGGCCGACTGCATGAGGACGCGGCAAGCTCAGGACTGCGGCAGGCGGCGATCATTCTGGTGGGTGAGGCCCTGCGCGCCGAGGATTTCATCGACTCACACCTGTACAGCTCACGCTGCACCGCGCCAACTCCGTGAAAGAAAAGACGAGAGATGACGAGTCCAAGCCACGATGAGCGTGGCGCCATCACCGTCTGGGTGACGGCTGCGCTCCTGGGTTTCATCGTCGCCATCGGGCTCGGCGTGGATTTCGCAGGCCACGCCCGCGCCACGCAGGAGGCTCGCGGGGTGGCCGCTGAGGCCGCCCGTGCCGGTGGACAGCACTTGTCGCTTCACGGTGGGCAGCTTCTCCCCGACCAGGCGACAGCGATGAGGGCGGCCCAGAACTATGTCGCCGCCTCCGACTTCACTGGCGACGCCCGGATTCAGGGCGATGTGATCGAGGTCCGGGTCACTGGGGAATACCGCTGCCTGTTCCTGGGGGTCATCGGCATCCAGACCTTGAAGGTCGAGGCAGTGGGAACAGCTGATGTGACGACCTCCCGCTAATCGGGGGGCATTATCCGGGGTGAGTCCGGGCAGGCCCTCATGGTACTGCGCCGGATTCTGTGGAACAGTGGGGGTCATGACCAACGAGGCGATCAACAACACTGTCAAGGACCGGGCCATTGAACTGCTGCAGAACGCCTACGCGGAAGGGCGCATTAATGAGCCTGAGCTGGAACGTCGTCTCGACTTGGTGATGACCGCAACCTCCTACCCCCAGCTGCGCCTGGCCGTGCAAGACATACCGGCCCCCACACCCTCCCTGTCCTCCGCTCCACAGCGGCCCAGCCCGTCACCACGCCCTGGCGTCCCGTCCCCCCGTTCCGCCGACAAGGCCGCATTCGTCCATCTGTCTGGGCTGATCTCCGGACCGGTTGGCCCCGGGATCGCCTGGGCGCTGACAGACAAGAAGTCAGCGCTGAACCGTGAGGCGGTGAAGGCTCTGAATTTCCAGATCCTGTCAGTCATCGCCTTCGCAGGCGGCACCTTCCTCAGCTGGATCGGCTTCAGTTTTCTGATATCCATATGGACCATCATCTGGCTGATCCTGACCGTGGTGGGAGGCATCAAGGCCAGTCGCGGTGAAGACTGGGAGAACCCGGCTACTCAGATCACCGGGTTCCGCCCCATCAAATAAGGCCTCTCCACTCAGTCGACACCCCTGCCCCTTTCATCCCTCCTCAGCTGCGCGGAGTGAATCTGGGGGTCCAGGCCCGTCCACTCGGCGTGACGCGGGTCAATGTCGAGCCGATGATGACCAGGGTCTTCATGTCGACGTCGTCAGGGTTGAGCTCCCCCAGCGTCGTGATGGTGCAGGACTCCTCGGCACGTCCGACGTCCCGAGCGAGCACCACGACCGTCTCCGGCGGCCTCTCCTCCAGCAGCACGGCCTTCGCAGCATGCAGTTGATCCGGACGCGCATTCGAGCGGGGGTTGTAGATGGCGACGGCCACGTCCGCACGGCTGAGGTGCCGCAGCCGATCCGCCACCACCGTCCAGGGCTTGAGTCGGTCGGACAGCGACACACAGGCGAAGTCTCCGCCCAGCGGAGCACCAGCCAGGGCAGCCGCAGCCTGGGCGGCGCTGATCCCTGGGACTACCGTGATCTCAATATCCCGGTAGCGTGGGTCCTCAGCGGCCTCGAACGTCGCAGAGGCCATGGCGAACACGCCTGCGTCCCCGCCAGAGACGATGGCCACACGTTCCCCTGCCAACGCCAGGTCCAGGGCCTCCCGGGCCCGCTCCACCTCGACGGTGTTGCCGGAGGGGTGAAGGGTGAGCCCCGGGCGCGCTGGGACTCGCCGCACATAGGGTGCGTAGCCGAACACGTGATCCACGCCTGCCAGGGTCTCCCGCGCCTCCGGGCTCAGCCAGCGTTCAGGACCGGGGCCGAGCCCGACCACATGGATGTGGGCTTGCCGCCTCTGTGACGCAGCGACCTGCGGACGGTGCCGTCCGGCGTCGTCAGCTCGCCTGTCCTGTCCGGGCACGATGACGAGGGAGAAATAGGGCACGTTCTCCGGGTCCAGATCGGCTGCTGGAAGCACCCGCTGGTCCTCCCAGGTCGCACGTTCCACATACAGGGCACGGTCCAGCAGGTTGGCGGAGGCCAGGGCTGAGCGGACCTTCGGGAAGTTGCGTCCCAGCTTCATCACGATCGCCGCATCCGTCTGGGCAAGCCTCCAGGCGAGCTCCGACTCGCTCAGGGTCCCAGGCAGGATGGTCACGACATCCTCATGGCGGCTGAGCGCCGTCGCGGCTGCGGAGGTGGAGCCCTGAATGGAGGTGACCCCGGGAACCACACGGCAGTCGAGATCCGCCAACCGGTCGAGAAGGTACATGTTCGTGGAATAGAACAGCGGGTCGCCCTCGGCCAGCAGCACGACATCGCCTGTGGCCAGCAGCTCCCGGCAACGTTCAGCAGCCGCGTCATAGAAATCAGCCATTGCCCCGTCGTAGCCGCCGGGATGGTCGGTGGCTCCTGTGGTGACAGGGTATTCGAAGGTGACGACCGGAGTTTCCGCGGGAACATGGTCGCGTGCGATGCCGAGGGCGATAGAGGGACGCCCAGGCCCACGGAAACAGGCGACGGCACTCGCCCGGCCAAGCAGTCTGGCGGCCTTCAGGGTCAGCAGCTCCGGATCGCCGGGGCCCACCCCGACGGCCCACAGGGTGCCGGTCATCGCTCGGACTCGCTGGCGAGCGCATTGACGGCGGAGGCAGCCATGGCAGATCCCCCGCGGCTTCCGTGCACCACGAGCCAGGGGATGCCGAGGTCGGAGTCAACCAGGGCCTGCTTGGACTCGGCGGACCCGACGAAGCCGACGGGAACCCCGATGATGGCTGCTGGCCGCGGCCCACCGTCGGCTACGAGTTCGAGCAGGTGGAACAGCGCGGTCGGTGCGTTGCCGATGGCCACCACCGCGCCCTCGAGCTCATCCCCCCACAGGGACACCGCCGCGGCGGAACGGGTGGTCCCCCACTCCGCCGCGAGGTCTGCGGCCCGCGGGTCCCGCAGCAGGCAGCGGACCTGGTTGGCCGCAGGCAGACGCCGCCGCGTGATCCCCGCGTCGATCATGTGGGCGTCCACGAAAATCGGGACCCCGTTTTGCAGGGCCTGCCTGGCGGCAGTGACCAGCTCTGGGTGGAAGGCGATGTGCCTGGGAAGATCCAGGTCCCCAGAGGCGTGGATCATGCGCACCGCGACCTGCTCCTCCTGGGGGGCAAGGGCCGTCAGGTCGGCGCCCTCCCGGACTTGGCGGAACGACTCGGTGTAGATGGCCTGGCCGTTCGTCTCATACGGGTAGCGGCGGGTTGGTCGGTGAATCATGGGCGTCACCCTACGACAGCGCCGAGGACGCTGTCAGCATCCGGTGGGGCGATCAGCCCGAGATGCTCACCACCGGGCTCGCCGCAGACTCGGTCGCAGCCCGAGATGTGCACCAGACGCGGGAAGGGCAGCGGATGGGACCCCGCGACCTCCTCCGCGATGGCTCGGGTGTCGACCTTCGCGTTGCTGCAGGGCAGGCCGTAGCAGGCGGTCATGGTGCGCCACACCGAGTGCGGGCTGGTGACGAGCCCAGCCTCGGCGAGTTCCGCGAGACGTTCCGCCGCGCCGGGGATGACGACGCCACGCCACGGGGTGAACACCAGACGACCCCCGCTGCACTCGTTAGCGACCCGCTGCAACGCCTCAGCCTGGGGAAGGGTCAGAAGCCCCAGGGGAACGCCGACAACCGCAGCCCCGGAGACCGCCCCATATCCGAGGGGTTTTTCGGCTGTGGGGCAGGGGAAGTCGACGGCATCACCGATCCCTTCGAGCAGCGCAGCCGGGTCGGTGAGCTCACGAACATGCCAGGCAGGCCTCTTCCCCGACTCCGCGACGGCCAGGAATCGGTGAGCCAGCTCGATGAGTGTCGCCACGGCGTCTGCGGCGTCGATTTCACGTGCGGCCTCACTCCCGCCGACGAAGACCACGGCGCGGCCTCCCGGAAGGGAGCGGTATCCGAGGTCGAAGGCCTCACCGAGCACGTCGTCGGAGCCGTCGTCGAGCACGAACAGGAACCTGCCAGGCAGCTTCGGTAGCTCGGGATCGGCGATGATGGCCTGATCCAGAGCAGCCACAACCTGGGACAGATCTGCGTTGACCGGCGCGACGGAGGTCAGCGGCGAACACACGACGGTGCGGATACGCTCATGGGCGGGTGAGGGCATCAGCCCCGTCGCAAAGGCCCCCCTCACGAAACCGCTGGGGATCGGCTCGGGCAGGGCCCGCACCTGAAGGTTGTTGCGGCTCGTGATCTGGATCTCGGAATTGGCGTGCTCCGCCGCGAGCCTGGCCACCGCCACAAGCTGCTCGGCACGAACGAACCCGCCGGGCAGCCGCAGCCGAATCATGTTGCCATCGACAGTGTGGTAGGGACGCAGCAGGCCAGGGCAGCGGTCTCGTTCAACGGTTCGGATCATGCCCGTCATTGTGCCCCGGAGAGTCGGACTGCAAAAACTTCGCGGCGAGAGAAGTTGTCGACGGTGGGGTGGCGACGACGCGAGGAGCAGGCTGGGGCTTCCTGAGCCAGTGGAACTCCATGGTGGCTCTACACTGGGCGCCGATGTTGACTTTCGAATACCGCGGCCTGGGAGCGGAGCGTTTCCGCAGCGACTACCAGGAGGCCTGGGACTACCAGCGGCAGGTGCATGCGGATGTTGCCTCAGGTAAGCGTCCCGGGCACGTGATCCTGTTGGAGCACGAGCCGGTCTACACCGCGGGACGCGCAACCCTGCCAGAGGAGCGGCCCTTCGACGGGACTTCCGTCGTGGATGTGGACCGGGGCGGCAAGATCACCTGGCACGGGCCGGGACAGCTCACCGTGTATCCAATCCTTCCGCTCCCGCAGAGGGTGGGGGTCGTGGAGCCGGTTCGGCGTTTCGAGGATGCCGTCATCGACTACCTAACCAGCCACGGCATTCAGGGACAGCGAGTGCCCGGACGCACCGGGGTGTGGCTGAATGCGGACGCGGGCAAGCCGGAGCGCAAGATCTGCGCCATCGGGATCCGGGTGTCAAGACGCACCACCATGCACGGCTTCGCATTGAATGTGCTTCCGAACGCTGGGGCTTTTGGGAACATCACCCCCTGCGGCATCAGCGACGCCGGAGTCACCTCCATCTCGGAGGAGTCACCGAGTCTGTGGGATGTCGCCGGAGTGGCTCATGAGCTGGAGTCATACCTTCGCAAGCACCTCAGTGAGTTCCGCCCTCATCACCACGATGACGTGACCCATCACCCGTGATTCCGAGATTACTTCATCACCGCCGGGTATTATCCGCAAAGTGACTGCTGTACAGCCGGAAGGGCGTCGACTGCTCCGCATAGAGGCGAAGAATGCCCAGACACCGATTGAGCGCAAACCCGAATGGATCCGGACCACCGCACGAACGGGACCCAATTTCCAGGATCTGCAGCAGATCGTGAAGTCAGCTGACCTGCACACCGTGTGTCGTGAGGCCAACTGCCCGAACATCTTCGAATGCTGGGAGGATCGCGAGTCCACATTCCTGATCGGTGGCGACCAGTGCACCCGCCGCTGCGACTTCTGCCAGATCACCTCGGCGAAACCGGAGGGCTACGACCCCGCGGAGCCCATGAGGGTTGCAGCCTCCGTGAAGAAGATGGGCTTGCGTTACGCCACCGTCACCGGGGTCTGTCGCGACGACCTGCCCGACGAGGGAGCCTGGCTGTATGCCGAGACCATCCGTCAGATCCGCGGCGTCAACCCTGGTGTCGGGGTGGAGATGCTCGCCCCCGACTTCTCTGGGAAGCCCGATCTCGTGGGTCAGGTGCTGGATGCACGGCCCGAGGTGTTCGCCCACAACGTCGAGACCGTGCCACGAATCTTCAAACGCATCCGGCCGGGGTTCCGTTACGACCGCTCCCTCGATGTGCTGCGGATGAGCCGCGACGCAGGGCTCGTCACCAAGTCCAACCTCATCCTGGGGATGGGCGAAAACCGGGAGGAGATCTCCCAGGCGCTCATCGACCTGTTCGACGCAGGTGCGGAGCTCATCACCATCACCCAGTATCTGAGGCCCGCGGCGACACTGCTTCCGATCGCCCGTTGGATTCCGCCGGAGGAGTTCGACGAGCTGGCCGAGGAGGCCAGGCAGATCGGCTACTCTGGCGTGCTGTCCGGTCCTCTTGTCCGCTCTTCCTACCGGGCTGGCAGGCTGTATCGGACAGCCATGGAAGAGCGCAAGAAGGCCAAGAAGGCGGAGAGCAGATGATGGCACGCAGCGAGAGGGCCCGTGAGCTGGCCCAAAAGCAGAAGGAGCAGCGTCGCGCGGAGAAGCTCCGCCGCCGGAACTCGAACGATCCCGCAGACTGGGGGCAGATTCGGCAGATCAGGGAGAGCTACAAGCTCACCAAACAGCATGACCCGAAGCTGCCGTGGCTGCTGCTGGCAGTGGGCCTGGGACCGTTCCTTCTCCTGCTGGCCCTGGGATTCGCACTGAGCTCGCCCGTCATGTTCGGGATGCTGGGATTCATGGTCGGCCTCGTCGCGGTGACGCTGGTGTTTGTGCGCCGGGTGAAGAGGGCGGCCTATGCCCGCTATGACGGCCAGGTCGGCTCGGCTGAGCTGGCCCTCGGGATGCTGGGAAAGAAGTGGACGTACACCGCAGTCGTGGCCGCAACCCGCAACCGCGACTCCGCTGACGTGGTGCACCGAGCCCTGGGCCCGGGAGGGCTGATCCTGATCGGCGAGGGTGACGCGAAGCACCTGAAGCCTCTGCTCGCTTCGGAGAAGAGGAAGCACGAGCAGGTGGCCTACGGAGTGGACGTCGTGACCTTCACGATCGGCCGTGGAGGTGGTCAGGTGCCGTTGGATCAGCTCGCAGACAGGATCAAGAAGCTTCCCAAGGCCCTGACTCCAGCGAAGATCACCGAGGTGGAGGCCCGCCTCAAGGCCCTGGATGCGATGCGCCCGAAGCTGCCGATGCCGAAGGGCCCCATCCCCATGGGCAAGAGCGGCATGAAAGGCGCCCGCCAGGCTATGCGAGGCCGCTGATCACATCCGGTCCTGGGCTGACGTGCCTGAGCTGTGGCACGGGCTGGTAGCTTTCCGAGCGTGGCAAATCTGGTCAATCTGGAATCCGTATCACACGCCTTCGGCACCCGCATCCTGCTGAGCGATGTCAGCCTTGGGGTGGGCGAGGGCGAGGTCGTCGGCATCGTCGGACGCAACGGCGACGGAAAGACCACGCTGCTGCGGATCCTGACCGGCGATCTGCAACCGGACTCGGGGAGGGTCACCACGTCGAGGTCGGCCTCCATCGGAGTGCTGACGCAGCATCAGGTGGGGATTCCGGGAGAGACGATCCGGCAGGTCATCCTGGATGGGGGCGCTGATCACGTCTACGCGGCCCAGGCGGACAGACGGATGATCGTCGAGGCCCTGCTGGCCGGGATCGACCTGGACCGGCCCATTGAGACTCTCTCGGGTGGTGAACGACGTCGCGTCGGCCTGGTCGAGGTGCTGCTGGGCGATCACGACCTGATCGTCCTCGATGAGCCCACCAACCACCTTGATGTCGAAGCAATCGCCTTTCTGGCCGGGCACCTGCAGGCCCGGATACGCGCCGGTCTGGCGATGCTGGTCGTCAGCCACGACCGATGGTTCCTGGATGCCGTGTGCACCCGAATCTGGGAGGTCCACGACGGGGTGGTGGATGCCTACGAGGGCGGCTATGCGGCCTACGTGCTGGCCCGGGTGGAGCGGTCACGCCAAGCGGCGGCCGCGGAGTCCAGGCGGAGGAACCTGGCGCGCAAGGAGTTGGCCTGGCTGCGTCGCGGAGCCCCCGCCAGGACCTCGAAGCCAAAGTTCCGCATCGAGGCCGCGGAGGCCCTGATCAGCGATGTGCCGCCACCACGGGACAGGCTGGCTCTGGAGCGCTTTGCGGTCTCTCGGCTCGGCAAGGATGTCTTTGACCTAGCGAACGTCACCTACGCTGCCGGGGACCGCACGCTCCTCGACCGGGTGACGTGGTCCATCGGACCCGGTGACCGGATCGGCCTGGTCGGGGTGAACGGTGCGGGCAAGACCACCCTGCTGGATCTCCTGGCAGGTTTGCGTGAGCCGCAGGGCGGAAAAGTCAAACGCGGCACCACCTTGAGGATTGGCTATCTGTCCCAGAGCGTCGCGGAGCTGGATGGCGAAGACCGGGTCCTGCAGTCGGTGACGCGCCTGAGGCAGCAGACGAGGCTGGCCACGGGACGAGATGCCTCCGCCAGTGGGTTGTTGGAGGAATTCGGGTTCACCGGGGACCGGCTGACCGCACGCATCGGTGACCTCTCCGGTGGGGAGCGTCGGCGTCTCCAGTTTCTCCGGCTGCTGCTGGAGGAGCCGAACGTCCTGATTCTCGACGAGCCCACCAATGACCTGGACATCGACACGCTGACGGTGATTGAGGACTATCTGGACACCTGGCCGGGAACGCTGATCGTCGTCAGCCACGACCGCTATTTCCTGGAACGGGTCACCGACTACTCATGGGCGCTGCTCGGCGACGGCTCCTGCGTGTTGCTTCCCGGCGGTGTGGAGGAATATCTGGAGCGCCGTGCCCGGGCTCAAGCTGCTCCAGACACTCCGGCGGGCAGGCCCGAGAAGCCCCGGTCCGATGCCGCTGCGGAGCGCATGCGACGCAAGGAGCTGGCGCGCCTGGAGTCGCAGCTCGGCAAGGTGGAGGCCGAGATCACGCGCCTACATGAGGCGATGGCCGAGGCTGCGACGGACTTCGAGCGGCTGGCAGCGCTGGATGCGGATCTTCGGGCAGCCCAGGCACGCAAAGACGAGATTGAGGAGGCCTGGCTGGAGGCCGCCGAGTAGCCCTGAGCCCACTCGTGCGCCACGTATGAGGGGACGGCGTCATCTCCGCTGCGCAGCTGAAGGTCACCGTGGCGTCTCGCCACTAGAATCTGGCTGTGCCCACCGAGTCGATCCCGAAATATCAGACGATGCGGGAGCGGCTCCGTCAGAGGATCCTTGGCCTGCCGGTGGGCTCCCCCATCAGCTCGGAGCGTGACCTGGCACTCGAATACGGGGTGTCACGGATGACGGCGCGCCGAGCAGTGGTTGATCTCACCCGGGAGGGCCTGTTGGACAGGCATGTCGGGAAGGGCACCTTCGTGGCTCAACCGCGCATCGAGTTGCGGTTGTCCCTCAGCTCATTCAGCCAGGACATGCGGGCCCAGGGGAAGGCACCGGGTGCGATCGTGCTCGAATTCGGCAGCCGAAGGGCCGGGGAGGATGATCCCTTCACCGAGGGAACCCCGTTGATCACAATGACCCGTGTGCGCACCGGCGACGGGATGCCGCTGGCCATTGAGGAGACCCATCTGGATGCCTCCATGGCGGCGGGATATTCCCCGCAGGAGGCGGAGGGCTCTCTCTATGAGACGCTCAGCCGGCGTTACGGCCTGCGCCTGGACTCCGGCGAGCAGCGGATCATAGCCGTCGCCTGCCCGCCGGAGATTGCAGCGTCTCTGCAGATTGAGGAGGGATCGCCCATCATCTGCATGGATCGCAAGACATTCGTGCAGGAACACCTCATAGAGCACACGGTCTCCTGGTACCGCGCGGACTCCTATCAGTTCACCACCCACCTGCTCCCCCACCAGGATTAGGGCGTGTCTGCTGAAGATCATGCCAGGCTGCGACAGACCGACAGCGCTCTCACAGACACCCCCAGCCGCCTCAGAGCTCCGGAATCCGCGTGCGCAGCTGATCCACCAGTCTCGCGTTGAACTGATCGTTGCCGTCCCTGTTCGCGCTGCGCCACAGCGGAACTGAAGGCTCGATCTTCGCCACCATGGCAAGGATCTCCGTCCACACGGCGCAGCAGGCAAGCGTGGACATCGGACTGGTCACGGGGTGTTGCACTGGGCGGGACACATCTCCCGGCGGCGTGCAGGTGTCCAGAACGATGTCGGCCACCTCGAACAGGCGTTGTGAGCCCCGAGGTTCGCTGTCTCGGCTCACGGCCACGCTGGTGAATGCCACGACGGTTGCCCCGGATGCCCGTGCACCCTCCGCTATCTCCACCGGATAGGGGTTCCGGCCGGAGTTCGAGAAGATCATCACCACGTCCCGGGCCCCGGGGGCAGCAGCCTTGATCACCGCCGCACCCATACCGGCCCTCCGCTCCGCCGCCGTGGCTTTCAGCGCCCCGTTGAGGGGAAGCAGCTCAGGCTGGAACAGGGGCCTGACCATGGCGAGCCCTCCTGCCCGGAAGAAGGTCTCCATCACCATGGCCAGAGAATGACCGGACCCAGCCGTGTAGACCAGACCGCTGCTCAGGTGCGCCCTGACAATCTGCCCGGCCGTCTCGGCGATCGGCTCCCTGTTGTGTGCGACGACCTCATCCACCCAGGCGCCGAGAGAGGCCATCACTCGGTCACCTCGGCCAGCAGGGCATCAAGTTCCCCCTCCGACGCGGCGCGGAGACGGGCGTCGAGACCACCGGTCATGGCAACCGCAAATGCCCTGATTCCTGCGATGTGGGCCTCGTTGTCTGGGGAGGCGAGGCAGAACACCAGGTCAACCGGGTCGTTCGCGTCGTGCCCGAACTCAACCGGTTCTTCCAGGCGCAGCAGCGACAGCCCCGGGGCCAGGCAGGTACCGTCGCTCCGGGCATGCGCCAGGGCAACCCCGGGGCTCAGCACGAAGTACGGCCCCAGCTCCTCTGCGGATCGGACGCATTTGTGCCCATACTCCGGCGTGGTCGCCCCGGCGCTCTGCAGCAGGGCCGCCGCACCCAGGATCGCCTCACGCCAGTCAGCGGCTCGCCCCGTCGTCGCCGCGGTCATCACTCAGACCACCCCACCGACTTGAAGGCCGCGCGGAGCCTCTCCTCGATGACACCGTCGTCTAGGAAGTCATCGACCGCGACGACGACGGGGGCCAGCCCCTCCAGTTCATCAGTGTGCATTCCCTGCCCCACCACCGCATCTGGCGTCATGCTCCGGGCAGAGGACAGGTCTGTGTGATCGATCTCGGCATTCACCCCCATGCGGTTGACTGCCGTCTCAACGGTCATGTGAAGGATCAGGGAACTTCCCATGCCCAAACCACAGACGCACAGGATCTTCATCGGATCAGGCATCGTCATTTCTCAGCCACCTCTTTCTCTTTCTCCTCATGGTCTTCAGTCTTGTTGCGAGCAACCAGCAGCACCGCCACAGTCACAGCCAGCACCACGGCTCCCACAGCCCACAAGCCACCAGTTCCAAGTCCGCCAAAGGCCTTCCCGATCCCAAGAACAAGCCAGCCGACGGCATACCAGTCGGGATCGGCCATCGTTGCCAGCTCCGGGGCGGTGGAGCTGTACAGGCCCCAGCCGATCCACTGCCCGAAGGCCAGGATCAACCCGTTGAGAATTCCGCCGAACACGGCACCACGCCACCCGGCCGTCGCATTGCCGAACACACCTGCTGCTCCCCCGCCGAAGAAGAGCATGATCATGGGCGGGACGAGAGCAAACCATCCGGTGGCCGCGAAAACTCCCATGCACGCCAGGAACGTCACGATTGAGGCCAGGAAGCCGATCATGACAGCGGTCGGCGCCTTCGGGAAGACCGTGGGAATGTCCAGGGCAGGGCGGGAGCCGGGCAGCAGTTTCTGGGACACACCCCGGAATGCCGGAACGATCTCAGCCAGGAACATGCGCACGCCGTACAGCAGGATGGCGATGCCTGCCGCGAACTTCAGGGACTGCACGAAGCCCCACATCACCGGGGCCATGGTGCTTTTATCCATATCCAGTTGTGCTTTCACGACATCAGCCTCGGCGAACAGGATGGCCACGATCATGATGATGCCGATGACGAAGACCGTGGACACGTTGATGTCTTTGAAGAAGGAGACGATCTTGGGCATGCGGATCTTCTCGGAGTCGTGTTTTTCAGGGTCCCCCAGCCTCAGGGCGCGGGCCCCATAGCCCGAGAGCAGGGCCAGCGAGGAGGTGGTGTGCCCGAGCCCGAAGTTGTCGCCGCCGACGGCCCGCTTCATGAGCGGCTCCATCCACAGCGGCTGCAGTGTCCAGTAGCAGGCGACGACAACCGCACCCACCACAGTCAGCGCGATGGGGTCGGCTCCCGGCACGGCCTCCACCAGAGTGGCAACCAGGACCAGCGACATCCAGTACATGAGGTGACCGGTCAGGTACACATAGCGTGCGGCCTTGAACAGCGCGACCAGCACCAGATGGATGAGGAAGCCCAAGGCGATCACTAGGGGAACCACACTTCCACCCTCCTCCAGGAAGGTTTTCATGTTGCTGGTGCTCGTCGGCGGTGTGATGTTGAAGGCGCTGGAGACGATGGCTTGGAAGGATTCCAGTCCCTTGACAAAGATCTCAACGCCGATATTCAAGACGACGACCCCGAGAGTCGCCCGGACCGCTCCGCCCACCACCTGTTCGAATGGTTTTCGTTGCAGTATGAGGCCGACCATGGCGATGAGACCGATGAGGACGGCCACCTGTGAGAAGAGGTTGTTTGCCAAAGCCGCGGCAAACTGAGATATGAATTCCATTGGTCCCTCCGATTCGGGATGAAAGGCTGTTGTGGTGGCGCCTATCCACCACAGGGTCGGGGTGGCAAGACGCCCGGGGTCAGGTCAGCGACGGGGAACGTAGAGTTGAACGTCCTCGATGCTCGCGCTGCCCTCATAGAAGTTCATGTGGGGAATGCCGATCATGAAGTAGTCGGGGTAGGCGGACCCCGCAGGCCAGATGTCCGGGTCCACGAAGGTCCGGTCGCCTGCCGTGTACGACCAGTCCATATTGTGCCGCCCGTCGTATTCCTCGGCGGTCTGGTTGTAGTGGTGGATGGGATGCTCACCGTCGTCGAAGGGCTGGCTGTAGCGGTAGGTGGCCCACCCGACATTGCGGAAGTTCCCGGAGACCTCCAGGGTGTATTCACCGTTGCGGCGCTCAATGGCAAAGGTGTAGCTGAGGCGAGGCATCATCTCCGGCATCAGATCCACTTGGCTGACGATGCCGCCCCCGTAGGCCGTTCCGCACTCCGAATGCATCAGGTACTGCGTCCCAGGGGAGGATGTGTACCGCCGGAATGGGGTCATGAACAGCATGTTGACCCCATTGCCGCTGCCCCACTCATAGGGCTGGAACTCCCCGGTGTTGGGGTCGCAGTAGCGCAGGCCCGTGCCGGTGTACCGGTAGCGGTTGTAGCCATCCATCACGACTTTGCGACGCTGATGCACGAACACGTTGTTGTGCGGCGCAGCCGGGTAGTCCATGATCGACAGGAAGTAGTAGCCGTTGGAGTCGCTGGTGACGTCATACCAGTCGCACTCATCCGGTGTGTAGTCGGCGCTCGGGGAGCCGGGCCAGGGATAGATCGTCTTGCAGTGGCCGGGACGATATCCGTTGGTTTTCCCGTCGTAGTCCCAGTTCCCGTCACGCTGGCCCCCGAAGTCGATGGCTCGGAGCGTCACCTCGACCCGGTATTCGGAAGGCAGTGGGTTCGTGGATCGCAGAATGACGGCCGAGTTGCTGTCGGGAACAGTGAAGGTTCCCACCGCCCCCAGCTTCTTGGAGCGGGTCCGCTCGAAGCTGGGCACATCATCCGGGGTCCCGTCCCCGTCCCGGTCACGGGCTGCCATCTCGACGGTGAGCCACCCCTTCTTCCCGATGACGTAGGAGCGGCGGTAGAGGTCGAGCCCGGCCAGGTGCTCGCGGAAGGCATCCCCTCCGAAGGTCTGGAAGAACTCGCCATCATTGTCATATGCATCAACGTCATATTCGGTTCCCGCCTCGTCCTTGTTCGGGAACCAGCCCGTGTCCCACCGGGGCTTCATCGGACGGTTGAAGTTCTCGGCCCGGATCAGCCGCCAGTCTCGGTTCCCGTCCCAGGGGTTCCCTGGGTGCGGGTGGCGAGACGGCGTCCCCGCGGCCACCCCTGTTCCCAACATCAGTGAGGCCAGCACGGCCACGGCTATTGCGCCACATCTGCGAGACATCAGATCTCCTCCTCGCTCATCCTTGAACGGCACCCAATTGGTATAGACCAATTTTAGATTGGTCGCCCCTGGAGGGTCAATAGCCTCTTCAGGTCTGTTTCAGCGACACCTGCACCTCAGAGGGCGCAGCCACACCAGGGATCAGGACAGCTGAATCGAGAGCGGCTCCGTTGCCGGCACGGGATCGGTGGCGAGCCTCCCATAGGTCAGGACATCGACCCGTTGACCATGCATGACGAACTTCTCCCGCTCGACGCCCTCCTGGATGAACCCTGCGGCCAGAGCCACACCACGCGAGGCGGGGTTGTTTGCTCGATGCCCGAGTTCAAGCCGGTGGAGGCCTCCACCGACCAGAGCCCAGTTCGCCACGGTTGCGGCAGCTCGCCCCGTCCAGCCACGGCCTCGCACCTCGGGATGAGTCCAGTACCAGAACCAGCCGTTGCGATTCCCGGCATCAACAGTCAGCCCCACCACGCCGAACAGCGATTCCCCCGCCAGGGCGAAGACCCGATGCACTCCGGCGGGATCGATCAACCGGCTGATGTAGCGCTCGGCCTCACCCAGGTTGCCGACGTTCCCCTGCCTCACCATCTCAGGATCAGCCGCAAAGGCGTCCAGAACACGGGGGGCATCGCCGACCATCAGTGGTCGCAGTTCAAGATGCTTCACGTCACTCTCCCAGTTTCTCGCGGATCACCTGGGCGCAGACACCAGGCCCGTCCTGCCCCTCGAAGAGCTGTGCCATGCGCTTGGCAGCGGCCCTCATCGACTCATCGGCCAGCAGCGCGGCAACAAGACGGGCCCAGTCCACGCGCCTAGCCCGCCCACGGCTGACCAGCCGGGCATTGCCGAATTCCACACACCGGGTCACGTTGTACCGCTGCTCCAGCTGCAGCGGGATTCCGATGAAGGGCCACCCGCTGGCGCAGCTGGTCTGGACGGTGCCCTCACCACCGTGGCTGATGGCGACGTCCACCAGATTCCCCAGACGATGCACAGGTATCCAGCCGGTGACGTGCACGTTCTCCGGCAGGGAGGCCTGGTCCCCCGGGGAGAGATAGAGCGCGCTCGGGGTGATGATCTCCACATCGGCCCTGGCCGCGCTACGCAGCACATCAAGCACCAGGCCTCGGCTGGCGGAGCTTCCCATCGCAACCAGCACCACGGGGCGGCCTCGCTCCCGCAGTCGTACGATCTCCTCAGGGACAGGCACATCGAGTTGGGCATAGACAGGTCCCACCGCCTGATAGTCGTCGGGAAGCCGACACCAGTTTGGAATCAGCTGGGACGGGGAGGCCACCAGATTGACGTCCGCTCCGATGAACCCCACCAGCGTCCCAGGCACCCGCACCCCACGCTCCCGGGCCACCTTCCGGAATCCCACGGGAGCCGGCAGGAGCCTCGCCAGCACATGGCGGATCCCCCAGGCAACTGCCCGGTCCACCACTCGCTGGACCGGGGTTGCCGTCGGCAGGAATCCAGTGCGGCGCATCTGCGTCATGTGCGGCACGGAGTAGGCAAACGGCTTCACATAGAAGATCGGCACCGCCTCGGCACGCGCGGAGATCAGCTGGCTCAGCGTAGTGCCGATCACAACGGCCTCCGCGCCAAGATCCCGAATGAGGGCCCGTTCACTGACCACCCGGCGCCGGACCATGTCCACGCTGAACGGATGCCGCCATCCCCGTCCCTGATCGAAGGCCATCGCCATCTCGCCCTCGGCATCGGTGAGCACGGGCTCCAGGGCTCGGTAGTCGAACCCGGCCTCCCGGATCGGCGATGCGAAGCGCTCAGAGAACCCGGCGAACACGCACCGGAACTCCGGAAGTCGGCGGGCGACCTCGATGCAGCGGGTGACCTCCGCGAAGTTGAAGGTCTCAGGAGCGAACAGCAGGGTCCTGGACAATGCGTCCTCCATCTTTCATGGGTCGAGCCCCATCATCTCGCACCCCAGCATGTGTCGTCGCCAATGTGACGGCATCCAACCAATGCATCTCCATTGCCGTCGGGGCGCCCGCAGACATGTATTATTCATCACATGATGAACTCATCATGTGATGAATTTTCTGTTGAGACACGCAGCCTGGTGGTGCGACGGGGACGCAATGAGGTGCTTCACGGAGTGGATCTTCAGCTGGCGCGAGGCTCCATCACCGGCCTCCTCGGCCCCTCGGGTTGCGGCAAGACCACCTTGATGCGCACTCTCATGGGAGTCCAGCGCATCACCTCCGGGGCCGCCACACTGCTCGGCCTACCGGCCGGACACCGGGAGCTGCGTCACCGCGTCGCCTACACGTCTCAGGCAGTCAGCATCTACACCGACGCCACGGTGCTGGCCAACGCCATCTACTTCGCCCGTCTCGTCGGAGCCGGCGGTGAGGCAGCCAGGACAGCAATCGAACGGGTCGAGCTCGGCGGCTTCGAGCACCGCCGCATCGACCAACTCTCAGGCGGCCAGGCCGGCCGGGCCTCACTGGCCTGCGCGCTGGTCGGTCATCCGGAGATCCTGATCCTCGACGAGCCCACCGTCGGGCTGGATCCCCTGACTCGTCAGAGTCTGTGGGAGCTGTTCCGCAGCCTGTCCGATGAGGGAGCAACCCTGCTGGTGTCCAGCCATGTCATGGATGAGGCCACCCGCTGCGACTCCGTGCTGTTCATGCGCGAAGGCCACTTCCTGGCGCACGCGCCAGTGACAGAGCTCCAGGCAACCACGGGAGCCGCCACCCCGGAAGAGGCTTTTCTAGCCTTGATCGGGAGGGAGGCGGCATGAGCTCCCACGCTTCGACGACAGAACGCCGCGCACCCCACGCCACCGTGCTCCGCATCGCCTCCCAGCTGAAGGGCGATCCCCGGGCAGTCGCCCTGATCCTGGCAGTTCCACCTCTGCTCCTGACGCTCCTGTACTACGTCTTCCACGATGTCCCAGTTCAGCCGGGGCAGCCAAGAGTCTTCGACTCCATCGGCCCCATGATGTTGGCGGTGCTGCCCATGTTCATGATGTTCATCGTGACCTCGGTCATCATGCTCCGGGAACGTGCCTCAGGCACGCTGGAGCGGATTCTCACCACTCCCCTGACCCGTTGGAACCTCCTTGCCTCGTATGCGGTGGTGTTCGGCATGCTCGCGATCGCGCAGAGCGCCATCCTGGTGGCGCTCCTGCTGGGGCCGATGGGCATCAGGCTGGAGGGGCCGCTCTGGGCCTTCACCCTGCTCGCCTTCCTCGGTGCTGTCCTGGGGGTCGCCGCCGGCCTGCTGGCCTCGGCCTTCGCCCGCACCGAGTTCCAGGCCGTGCAGTTCATGCCCGTGTTCATCGCACCTCAGGTGTTCCTCTGCGGATTGCTGGTGCCACGGGCCCAGCTTCCCGAGGCGCTGGGGACCGTGGCAGACTGGCTGCCGATGACCTGGGCCGTGGACATCATCCGCGACATGATGGCCAACCCCGAGTTGTCACAGGACAGTTGGAGAAAATTCATCCTGCTGGCCGCGGTGATCATCGCCGCTCTGCTGGTGGCCGCGGCATCAATGCCCAGAAAGAGCAGGTGACTGCATGACCTCAACCTCCAAGTCGGAGCGCACCAGGGAACGCATCCGGCAGGCGGCAGCCCAACTGTTCGCCTCCCGTTCCTTCGAGAGCGTCAGCACGCGGGTCATCGCCCAGAAGGCAGGGGTTGACCCAGCTCTGATCCACCACTATTTCGGGTCGAAGGAGGGACTTTTCACCGCCGTCTTGGGCGCGGCGATCTCGGCTGAGCAGCTGGAGGCCGAAATCGCCGTCGAGCCCCGCAGCTCCTGGGGACGCTCCCTGGTGCTGGGGGCAGAGCGGATCTGGACTTCTCCCGCGGGGCCGGCGCTGGCGGCGACGGTGCGACGCACCATCGCGGGAAACAACAGTTCGTTGATGCGAGACTTCATCACACGCATGATCCTGGACCGCATCGTCACCCACTTGGACTTTCCCGAGTCTGAGCGTCGCCTCAGGGCAGCCCTGGCAGGCTCACAGCTGGCCGGCATGGTCATCGCCCGCCACATCATCGGGATTGAGCCGCTGGCCAGCCTGAGTAGCCAGGAGCTAGCGGACCTGATCGGCCCCATTCTGCAGCACTACCTGACGGGTAGGCTGACGTCCTCCCCCCAGGAGACATGACCCGCAGAGCCGACAGGAGATCATGGCAGGTCTAGCGAAGGCGACGGGGTTTCACCACCGCCACGCGCTCCTGCTGCTCATCATCGCTCAGACCCCTATTACGATGGCGCCAGAAGTGGGTAACGCGGGGCCGTCTCGCAGTTCCCGCTCACGAGACAACTGGAGGAATACATGTTCCAAAGCGCCGAGAAGCTCCTGGCCTATGTCACAGCGGAGGGCATCGAGACCATCGACTGCCGTTTCTGCGACCTGCCCGGTGTAATGCAGCACTTCACCATCCCTGCGGGCTCCTTCGGCCCTGAGGTCTTCACGGAGGGACTCAACTTCGATGGATCGTCCATCGCCGGATTCCAGAAGATCCACGAGTCAGACATGGCGCTTCTGCCGGATCCGACGAGCGCCTTCGTCGATCCCTTCCGCAAATCCAAGACGCTGAACATGAACTTCTTCGTCCACGACCCCCTGACGAAGGAGCCCTATTCCCGTGATCCCCGCAACATCGCACGCAAAGCGGAGGCCTACCTCGCATCCACCGGCATAGCCGACACCGCTTTCTTCGCCCCTGAGGCTGAGTTCTATGTCTTCGACGACATCCGTTTCGAGACCAGCGCAAACAGCTCCTACTACCACATCGACTCCGAGGCTGGCGCCTGGAACACGGGTCGCGTCGAGGACGGCGGCAACCGTGGATACAAGGTGCAGTACAAGGGTGGGTACTTTCCCGTCGCGCCGGTTGACCACTTCGGTGACCTGCGCGACGACATCGTCCGGCACATGGAGAATGCAGGGCTCGTCGTCGAGCGCGCCCACCATGAAGTAGGCACTGCGGGGCAGGCTGAGATCAACTGGCGTTTCGACACCATGCTGAAATCCGCCGACGACGTGATGAAGTTCAAGTATCTGGTCAAGAACACAGCCTGGCATGCGGGCAAGACCGCGACGTTCATGCCGAAGCCGATCTTTGGCGACAACGGCTCAGGCATGCACTGCCACATGTCGCTGTGGGCTGCCGGCTCCCCCCTGTTCTATGACGCCAACGGCTACGCCGGGCTGTCGGACATCGCCCGATGGTACATCGGTGGCGTGTTGAGGCACGCTCCGGCACTTCTGGCCTTCACCAACCCGTCGGTGAACTCCTACCATCGCCTCGTCCCCGGTTTCGAAGCCCCCGTCAATCTGGTGTTCTCGCAGCGGAACCGCTCCGCATGCATCCGGATCCCGATCACGGGCTCCAACCCGAAGGCCAAGCGCATCGAGTTCCGCTGCCCTGACCCGTCGTCCAACCCCTACCTCGCGTTTGCGGCGATGCTGCTGGCGGGCCTCGACGGCATCCAGAACCGGATTGAGCCGCCAGCTCCCATCGACAAGGACCTCTACGAACTTCCCCCGGAGGAGCATGCCGAGGTGGAGACGGTCCCCGGGAATCTTGGGGCGGTGCTGGATGCCCTGGAGGCCGATCACGAGTTTCTGCTGGCAGGTGACGTCTTCACCCCCGATCTGATCGAGACCTGGATCGGGCTGAAACGCGCCGAGATCTCGGCGATCGCGGTGCGTCCCCATCCGCATGAGTTCGAGCTCTATTACGCGCTCTGACATTTCGCAGTTCTCGAAGGGGGCGCATCCGGTCGATCCCGGCCGGGCGCGCCCCCTTTTTTTCACACCTGAACGCCCTCGAAGGATGGGGCCGCGTCGTAGACCTTCTGATCAAGGATCCCCTCACGTTTCGCGACGACAGCAGCCACGAGTGCCTGTCCAGTGACGTTGAGGGCGGTGCGCCCCATGTCAAGGATGGGCTCGACTGCCAGCAGCAGGCCAACACCCGCGAGCGGCAGCCCCAGGGTGGAGAGCGTGAGGGTCAGCATGACGGTGGCGCCTGTGGTGCCCGCTGTCGCCGCAGATCCGAGCACCGAGACGGCGATGATCAGCAGGTAGTGCGTCCACTCCAGCGGCACGGCGTAGAACTGCGCCACAAAGATGGCGGCCAGAGCGGGGAATACCGCGGCGCAACCATCCATCTTGGTGGTGGCCCCGAGCGGGACCGCGAACGCGGCATAGCTGCGCGGCACCCCCAGGTTCTGTTCCGTGACCTGCTCGGTGACGGGCATCACCCCCATGGAGGACCGGGTCACGAAGCCCAGTGTGATGACGGGCCAGACATTCCGGTAGAACTGCCCGACCCGCAGGCCATTCAGTTTCAGCACGCTGGGATAGACGACAGCCCACACCAGAAGCAGGCCGACGTACATGGCCAGGACGAAGACGCCCAGTGAGGCCAGAGAGGTCCAGCCGTAGGAGACGATGGCGTTGCCGATCAGGGCGGCTGTTCCGATGGGGGCGAGTCGGATCACCCACCACAGCACCTTCTGGACGACGGCAAGCGCGGACTCGGTGAAGCTGACAAACCCATCTGCCGCCTCGCCAGCCTTCAAGGCTGCGATTCCCAGGGCGATGGAAAGGACCAGAACCTGCAGCACATTGAAGCTGGGAGTGGCTGTGCTGACGCCGTCAACGGTCTTGAGACTCACCTCCAAGCCCAGGAAGTTGCTGGGGATCAGGCCTTTCAAGAAGGCGGTCCAGGAACCGACTCTGCTGGGCTCGGCAGCGGCAGAGGCGCTCACCCCGGCCGTCAGCCAGGGCCGAGACACCACGCCGGCGAGGATGCCGATGATGACGGACGCCAGGGCTGTGAGGGCAAACCAGATCAGGGTGCTGATGGCGAGCCTGGCAGCGTTGGCGACCTGACGCAGCCGGGCTATGGATGAGATGACGGCAGTGAACACGAGGGGCACCACCAGCAGCTTCAGCAGGCCGACGTAAGCCTCGCCGACCTGGTCGAGGGTGGCGGTCAGCCAATTCGGCCTCCCATCCTGGAGGCCGAGGGCGACGGCAGCCGCCCCCAGCAACACGCCGGCTGTCAGGCCCAACACGATCTGGGCGCTGAATCTGGACAGCAGGCGAGGTTTCCTCTCGTCCGTTTCGGGGGTGTTCTCAGTCTTGACGGTTGTGGGCATGGGGTTTCCTGGGTGTGGCGGAACTCCGGACATGACGCCATCTCATAGGCGAGTCAGCGGAGAAGATGGATCTGATGCGGCTGGAGCTGGGCTCAACAGACGCAGCTGGCCTGCAGGCGCAGGTCAACCCAGGCGCGGGTGACGAGCAGAACAGGCATGACGACCAGGCTGCCACACACTGAGCTATGAGCCAAAACGCGTTGTCAGCCCAGCATCAGCACAGGCTCAGCTGGGGCCTGCCGGATGATTCCCACCTCGGTGAGGAACTCCCCCATCCGGGTGAAGTCGTCGACGTTGACGCCGAGCGAGATCTGCTCTCCGGGCTTGGCCCAGAGTTCGACTGTGGCCTCAAGCACCCGGGTGGCCTGAGTCCGCTGCTCCGCATCGGCAAGGGTTGGGACGTGACGCTCCGTGGCTTTCAAAGCCAGCTCCGGGTCGGAGACGATGCGCCTGTCAGCCTCCAGCACAGCATCCACGATGGCCTTCAGCTGTGTCTCGGGCACCGTTCCCGCCATCGTGACTAGGCCCGGGCCCACAAGTTGCGGCGCTGCGGGGTCGATGACCTCGATCTGGTGGAAGGGGGCACCGGCAGCGGTCAGCTGCACAGCCTCGTTGTTGCGGAACCCGACGACGGCGTCGGTCTTCCCCGTGGTGAGGGCCGCCACCTGGGTCCAGCCGATGGGCTGCACCTCGACATCCTCCTGTTTCAGACCTGCCAGCTTCAGCGCGGCCAGGGCAGTGAACCAGCTGGAGCCGTAGCCGCCCGGCACCCCGATGGAATGACCAGCCAGGTCCTTCATGCCTGTGACCGTCTCGGAGCCGAGGAGGACGCCCGGATATCTCTGATAGCAGGTTGCGAAGGTCCGCAGGCCAGGCAGGTCGCTGGCCGCGGCGACCATGGCCTCATCGCTAGATGCGAAGACGATGTGCTCCTCACCGGTCTGCAGTGCTGTGAACAGCCCCTCCTGGGTGCCATGGTGCCGGATGACCAGGTTCAGCCCCGCATCTTTGAACAGTCCCTCGCTCTCCGCCACATAGAACGGGCTGAACTGGACGTTCGGGATGAACGTCAGGCCGACAGTGAGGGCCTCACCCCCGGATGAGCCTCCCCGACCACAGGCGACCATCGGAGCCGCACCTGCGATCGCAGCACCCAGCAAAACACTGCGCCGATTGAACGTCATGAGTGCTCTCCTTGAAGGTTGCTGATGGCGGCGCGTTCGAGCACCGACAGCAGGGCCACCAGTGCGGCGGCCATAACTGCAATGAGAATGAGGACGGCGAAGACTCCAGTGGTGTCGGCGGCCTCCCGGGAGATGGTCAGCAGGGTGCCCAACCCCTCACCGCCCATGACGAACTCACCCACGATAGCTCCCGTCATGGACAGCACCACTCCCCCGCGAACTCCGGCCAGGATGGCCGGGGCAGCGACCGGCACCTCAAGGTGGATGAGACGCTGCCAGGCATCCGCCCCGTCGAGCCAGGCGGTCTCGATGATGCGCATGTCGAGGCTGCGCAGGCCAACAACTGTCGTGGTGACCATGGGGAAGAAGGCAATGATGGCGCACAGCATGGCGATGGGGGTCGTCCCATAGCCCACCCACAGCACCAGCAGCGGTGCCACGGCCACCAGTGGCACCGTCTGCGAGAACGCGATGAAGGGTTCGATGACGGCGCCGAGCAGTCGGGAATGCGCGACGATGAAACCCAGCGGCAGTGCTACCACCAGGGCCAGTCCTGAGCCGAGCAGCGCGGCCGCGAGAGTCGGCCAGGCATAGCGCCAGCCGATGCTGGACCCCACCCAACGCCAGACACGACCAACCACGTCGATGGGGTCGGGCAGCAGCACGACAGGGGTCACCTGGGCCAGAGCCCACCACACGGCAAGCAGCACAGCGACGGCGACCAGGGGAGGCGCCACCCTGGCGGCGGGGGTCACAGGCCGGGTCCGGGCGGGATAGGCGGACCACAGGCCCAGTCGTGCGATGGCTCTGCTGCGCCGCGCCTGCTTGTCGGTCAAGAAAACCCCGGTCCTCACATCAAGGATCCGGGGTGCACGCACGCGACCTGTGCCCTTCACGGGCCATGCCGCAGACGCGCTCCTCCCATCCAGACTTTGACTGTCGGCCCCGGAGTTTCACCGAGTCAGCCTGTCGGCTCACCAAGCCTTCAGGGTCGCGGGCTGTCACCGCCGGTTCGGACTTTCACCGACCCCGGATGCGTCTTACGGGTCATCCTAGCGCACAACGAGGGGCCAGACGTGCGGCTTCTCCCGCGCTATCCCTCCCCCCAGAAGACCTGGTTGACCACGCGCAGGGCCCGCCGCATGGCCCGGCGGGTGTCCTCAACCAGCTGGGTTCTCTCCCCCGCGCCATAGCCGAGCAGCTCTGCCACAGCCGACAGCTCCCGGTAGTCGGCGGGCAGCGTATCGCTGGGACGCCCCCGCACCAGCATGGTGGCGTTGCGCACCCGACTGAGCAGCAGCCAGGCTTCCCGCAGTTCCCTCACCTGGTCACCGGTCAGCAGGTCACATCCCTCGCAGGCATCCAGAACCTGAAGCGTCCCGGGGATGCGCAGCGCCACACACCTTCCCGCATGCTGGAGCTGGATCAGCTGCACGGTCCATTCGATATCGGACAACCCACCCGGGCCGAGCTTGAGGTGGCGGCTCTTCTCCACGCCACGCGGGATGCGCTCCTGCTCCATGCGGCCCTTGAGCCGACGGATCTCCGCGACGTGGGCGGCAGTCAGCCCATCCTTGGGGTAGCGCAGCCCGTCCAGCTGGTCAAGCACCGCAGCCGCCAGGTTTTGGGCGCCAGCTGTCGGCCGGGCCCGCAGCAGCGCCTGAGCCTCCCAGGTCGCAGCCCATTTGTCGTAGTAGGCCAGGTAGGAGGAGACGGTGCGTACCAGGGGACCGCCCCTGCCCTCGGGGCGCAGGTCCGCGTCCACCACCAGCGCCGGGTCAGGCCCGGGTTTGCCGACCAAGTCGCAGGCAGACCGGACCAGCGTCGCCGCCGCCGTCTGCTCCTCCGGTGTGGTGTCGTCGGGGATCACGAACATGGCGTCGATGTCGGAGGCGTAGCTCAGCTCACCTCCGCTCCAGCGTCCCATCCCGATGACCCCCACCGGCGGCGCGTCGATCTCCTGTCGGGCCAGTTCGATGGCCGCGTCGAGAGTCGCCCCGGCCAGGTCACTCAGTGCGGTGCCGACGGTGACGACATCGGCTGTTCCCAACACATCGGCCAGCGCCACCCGGCATAGTTCGGAGCGCCGCAGCGCCCGCACCGAGGCGGTGGCGGCCTCCTGATTGGAGGCCCGCGCGATGGCCCGGCTCATGGCGCCGGCCAGCATCTCCCTGGGCCGTGGCTCCAGCTCCTCGGAGCTGGCGAGCATCTGCACCATCTCGGGGGCGCGCATCAGCAGGTTCACCACGTAGCGGCTTGATGAGGCAATCCGCGCTAGGCGCTGCGCCATCCAGCCTTCGTCGCGCAAGGCGCGCAGGTACCAGGAGCTGGTTCCGAGCCCTTCGGAGAGCTGCCGGAACGCCAGCAGCCCAAAGTCGGGATTCGGCCCGGCTGCAATCCAGCCGAGCATCGCGGGCATGAGCTGCCGCTGGATGTCCACGGCACGGGTGGTTCCGTTCGTCAGGGCCTGGATATGCCCCAACGCGCCTCGAGGGTCGGTGAACCCCAGGACCTGCAGCCGGTCCTGGGCTGCCTTGGTCGACAGTCTCAGCTCATCGGTCGGGATCGCGCTCACAGCATCCAGCAGGGGGGAGAAGAAGATGCGCCTCTGGAGTCGTTCCACAGCTCGGGTGCTGGAGCGCCACATGGCGCGAACTTCGTCTGGAGTGCTGTTCAGGCCACGCGCCAGCTGGGTCCAGCCCGTCTCCTCGTCGGGCATCAGGTGGGTGCGACGGAGCCGCCGCAGCTGAACACGATGCTCGAGGACGCGCTGACGGCGATAGGCATCTCCCATCTCAGCCCCATCGCTTCGGCCGATGTAGCCGTGCGCGATCAGCTCTCGCAGGGCCTCAAGGGTGCCGCGAACCCGCACCCGCTCGTCGCCGCGGCCATGCACCAGCTGCAGCAGCTGCACGGTGAACTCGGTGTCCCGCAGGCCACCCGTTCCCAACTTGATCTCCCGGCCAACCTCGCGAGCAGGGATCAGGGAGATGACTCGCTGCCGCATGGCCCGCACTTCCGCCAGGAATCCCGGACGCTGAGCAGCCTCCCAGACCAGGGGGGAGACCATGTCGCAGAAGGCCTGGCCCAGTTCCCGGTCACCTGCAGCGGGGCGGGCCTTCAGAAGCGCCTGGAACTCCCAGTTCTTCGCCCACTTCCTGTAGTAGGTCTCGCAGGAGGCGATCGTCCGCACTAGCGGTCCCGCTTTGCCCTCGGGACGCAGCGCCGCATCGACTGGCCAGATAGTGCCCTCAGGCGTGTGAGCGGAGCAGATCCGCGTCAGGGCAGCTGCCAGGCGCGTTCCCAGGTGCATGGCCTCATCAGCGTCCGCACCCTCAGCCGGCTCTGCCAGATAGATCACGTCCACATCAGAGATGTAGTTGAGTTCCCGGGCTCCCGTCTTCCCCATCGCGAGGACTGCGAATCTGACTCGCTCAGAGTTGGGGATCTCATATCGGGCGCAGCTCAGCGCATTGTCGAGGATGGCATCGGCGATATGGCTGAGCTCCGCCGCCACCTCCTCCACAAGCTCGACGGGGTCGTCGCTGCTCAGGTCATAGGCCGCGACCTGCACCAGGGCCGCATGGTTGGCCCGTCTCAGTCGTTCCGGGGCCTCAGCGTCCAGGGTGCCGATTCGCTCTCGGAAGAAGTCGCCCCAGCCTGCCCCACGCAGCTGTGGGACGTCCCGCAGCAGCCGGGTCTCCTGGGGGTGGCGTGCCAGGAAGCGTGCGAGCACCGAGGAGCCTCCCAGCACGAGCAAAACCCGCTTCAGCCAGGCGGCGCTCGCGGCGATCTCCGCCACAAGCCGGGGCTCCTGCTCTCCCAGACGCACCATGCACTCCAGCGCCTGGTCACGGTCCGCCGCCACGGCGAAGTCAGCCAGCTGCACAGCCGGCTCGCCCCCGCACCTGTCCCGCCAGTCCTGCCAGATCCTGGCGGCGGCGCTGGGGGATTCGAAACCCCGCCGGGCGAACTCCCCGACGGTGGTGTTGAGCCTGTTCACTCACCCAACCTTAAGAGATCTCCCCCTGGACGGGATGACGGCCAGCGCATCCGCCTGACGTCTCTGGCACAACATCTAAGATGAGGTTATGTTCGGCGCGGACGATAAGACGGTGACGGAGCTTCGAGACCTGTTGAATTGTCTGACTGCCGTCAACTGCTCCGAGGCCGTGGGGCTGCGTCTGGAGCTTGATGGTCAGCTCACGAGGCGGAAGCCGGACCTGACTGGAGTGCTGTGGAGCACGTCCCGCGCAGCCCAGCAGCATGGGCTGGCGCTGGGCCGCATCCTGACGGCGGCCTGCTGCCGCGCTTTCTGCGCACGTCTTGGGCAGAGGTATCCCGGAGGTTCCATTGAGGTGCGCATCCCGCCGTGGGCTGCGGTGCAGGTGGGGTTCGGGGATGGTCCGACGCACCGGCGGGGCACACCTCCGAATGTCGTGGAGATGTCACCCGAGACCTTCATTGCCCTGGCGACGGGCGCATTGTGCTGGGGGGAAGCCGAGATCCAGACCTCTGGCAGCCACGCGGAGCAGGTGGCGGCGGCCTTCCCGCTCCAGTGAGCGTCACATCACCGATATGTGGCGTTCCAGCTCCCAGGGCGTCACTTGCTGCCGGTAGGCCTCAAATTCAGCCCGTTTGTTGCGCATGAAGTATTCAAAGACATGTTCTCCCAGGGTCTCCGCCACGAGTTCGGCATTCTCCATGGCTCTCAGCGCCTCATCAAGACTGCGGGGCAGGGATTGGATTCCCAACGCCCGCCTTTCCCGTTCCGTCAGTTGTGAGACGGCGTCCTCGGTCTCCTCAGGCAACGGATATTCATGCTCAATCCCGGCCAGACCTGCGTTGAGCATGAGGGCGAACGCCAGGTAGGGGTTGCAGGCTGCGTCCGGGGCGCGGTATTCGATTCGCGTGGAGCTGGACTTCCCCGGGGAGAACTGCGGTATCCGGATGAGGGCCGAGCGGTTGGAGCGGCCCCAACAGGCGAAGGTGGGAGCCTCGGAGCCGCCCATCAGGCGTTTGTAGGAGTTGACCCACTGGTTCGTCACGGCCGAGATCTCGCGGGAGTGGCGAAGCAGCCCCGCCACGAACTGCCGCGCGGTCTTCGACAGCCTGTACTCATCCGCCCCGTTGTGGAAGACATTGTTATCGCCCTCGAAAAGTGACATGTGGGTGTGCATTCCGGTCCCGGGATGCTCCGAGAAGGGCTTCGGCATGAACGTGGCATGGATTCCCTGGGTCACCGCCACCTCACGGATCACGACCCTGAAGGTCATGATGTTGTCCGCCATGGTGAGGGCATCCGCGTACCTCAGGTCTATCTCATGCTGCCCTGGTCCTGCCTCATGGTGGCTGAATTCAACGGAGATCCCCATCTCCTCCAGCATCGTGATGGCATCCCGCCGGAAGTCCGTACCCTGTCCCATGGTGGTGTGATCGAAATATCCCCCATTGTCGAGGGGCACAGGAGGCTGCAGCTGACTCAGGAGGTAGAACTCGATCTCAGGGTGGATGTAGAAGGTGAATCCCATGTCTGCTGCCTTCCTCAGCGCCCGTTTCAGGACATAGCGCGGGTCGGCGAAGCTGGGAGAGCCGTCGGGAAGCTCAATGTCGCAGAACATCCTCGCGGTGGCCTGCTGCGCCTGCCTCCATGGAAGCTCCTGGAACGTTGATGGGTCAGGATGCGCCACCATGTCGGCCTCATAGACCCGTGCGAAGCCCTCGATGGCGGAACCGTCGAACCCCACGCCCTCGGCGAAGGCGCCCTCCAGCTCCTCTGGGGCGATGGCCACTGATTTCAACGACCCCAGCACGTCGGTGAACCAGAGCCGGACGAACCGGATGCCACGCTCCTCCATAGACCTCAACACGGATTCCTTCTGCCTATCCATGGCAAACAGTCTGCCGCACCACGCCAGGGTGTGATCCGATACCCGCATAATGAAAGGTATGGCAGAACCTGGCTGGTATCCAGACCCCGACGGCTCAGAGCATCCGCGCTACTGGGATGGTCAGCGCTGGTCGGAGACAGCCTCAACGCCTGCAACCCGGTCTGGCCACAGGAGCTGGGGTGCGCTGGCGGCAGGTCTGGTCGCGGTGGCTCTCGTGGTGTCGCTGCTGATATTCCAGCCTTGGAGGAGCACCCCATGGGGCAGCACCCCAGTGGACACCAACTCAGCCCGGCCGACCGGCAGTCAGTGGAATGAGCTGGAGCCAACAGAGACGCCGAGTTCGCAACAGCCGACCGACGGTGCTGGCCGGCCGGTGGCCTGCCCCATAGTGACCGACCCGACCTTTCCCGATCCCCAGAACGGCTGGTTCGTCTCGGGAGGGATGAAATACCGGGGCGTCCCGGGGTGGATCGCTGGATCGGCGCGGACGATCGATTTCGCCACTGAGCGTTCCGGTCAGGAGCAACAAGTGGCTCGCAGTTGGGTCTCGGTCACTGCCATCGGCCAGCTCTCGAAGAAGGATTACAGCAGTGATCCGAACACTGCGGCACAGCAGCTGATCGACTGTCTGTCCACATCGTATTTCTACGAGGCCCTGGACCGGGTCGAGGTCCTGGAGAGCAACCCCCTCACCACCTCGGACGGCGTCTCAGGCTGGATGATCCGGGCGAATTTCTGGAACATACCCGACAGATACGAGGTGCAGGGCGACGAGGTGGTCGTGGCCGTCGTCGACCAGGGGGCCGCCGAGACGTTGACGCTGTTTCACTCCCAGTCGCGAATTGAGGACCCACAGGTCAAGGAGCTGGTCAAGGCCAGCCTGGACTCCCTCCAACGTGCATAGGCTTTCCCCTACGGCATCCCCACCAGAAAGCGGTTCTCGGCACCATGAGCCAACGCTTCTGGGTGATCATGATGCCTTGGCCCTACCATGTGACTCGTGTCAGCTCCAGGTTGGTATACGGATCCCCACGATGGCGGGATGCAGCGGTTCTGGGATGGTTCTGACTGGACCGGGCAGACGAGAGAGGCCGATCCTTGCAATACTGCGCCCCAGCCTTTGCGCCCTGAGCCTCCACAGCATCAGAGCAATCTTCGGTTGTGGGGTGCTGCCGGATTGGCGGCGGCGGTAATTCTCGCTGGTGGATGGTGGCTGGTGGTCCGGCATGATCAGCCGTCGGCGACAGCATCCGCCAGCGATGCTTCATCCCTCCCTAGCCAGCTAAGTCTTCCCTCCCAGCAGCTTCCCTCCCCCGAGGCCCCCGCCCCGGAGAGGCACCCTGAGTCTGCTCCGCCCGCAGACACCAGTTTCCACAACCTCGCCGTCGGCGATCGCATCCACGCCATCCCGGACTGCCCCAACACAGCCCAGGACGCCTCCGGGAAGGTGGGGGAGGATGGCAGGGTTCGTTCCGGGGAGACCGGCCTGTCATTTCCAATGATCGAGGGCTTCACCCCAGAGCCCATCAACTTCGGTTTCATCCACCAGGCGAACTCAATCAAGAAGGACTACAGCGAACTGGGCTGGGCCGCCACTGTCACCGTCGGTGCTCTGCGGCCGTCCGAGGGATTCAGCAAGGTCACCCCAAGCGCCGCCCGGGTCGTCGGATGTCTGCTGGCTAACAATACGCTGTATCCCGAAGGCTCAACCGCCGAGGTGACCAGCATCAGCTACCGCGAGGACAGGCAGGATGGCTGGCTCAACGTGCGAATCCCCGTCAGCGGAATCGCCAAGGTGACCGCAGACTACGTATCGGTGGCCACCCTTCTGAAAGACGACGTCATGCACGTCGCCCTGGTGATCACCCCTGATCACGACAAGACTGGCTACGAAACCGTGTGGAACACCCTGGGTCGGGGCTGACCAGTCAGGGCAGGCAATCCGACCCCATTAGACTATGAACCCGTGACTCCCGTTACCCCCTTCGCGGTCACCCCGCGGCTAGACGTTCCTGCCGGCATCACCCGCCCCGCTTACGTGGGCAGACGCGCACCAGAGCGCTACACAGGAAGCGATGTCCAGTCCCCCGAGATCATTGAGGCGATGCGTGAGTCCGGAGCCATCGCCTGTGAGGCCATGCACGAGGCCGGGCGCGCTGTCCGTCCGGGGATCACAACAGATGCGCTGGACAAGATCGTGCACGAATACATCCTTGACCACGGGGCCTATCCGTCCACACTTGGGTACAGGGGTTTCCCGAAATCATGCTGCGCATCCGTCAATGAGGTGATCTGTCACGGCATCCCGGATCTGCGTCCGCTGGAGGACGGTGACATAGTCAAGATCGACGTCACCGCCTTCAAGAACGGCGTGCACGGCGACAACTGCCACACCTTTCTGTGCGGCGAGGTGGATGAGGCCTCGCGGCTACTGACCGAACGCACCCAGGAGGCCATGAACCGGGCCATCAGGGCGGTGAAGCCGGGGCGTTCCACCTCCGTGATCGGACGGGTCATCGAGTCATACGCGAAGCGCTTCGGCTACGGAGTGGTGCGCGAGTACACGGGTCACGGCGTCCACACCGCCTTCCACTCAGGCCTGGTAATCCTGCACTATGACGAGCCCCGCTACGAGACCACGATGCGCCCCGGCATGACGTTCACGATCGAGCCCATGCTGACGGCTGGCTCCCCCGACTCCGAGGTCTGGGATGACGGCTGGACCGTGATCACCCGCGACGGGTCTCGCTGCGCCCAGTTCGAGCAGACTCTTGTCGTCACCGATACGGGAGCCGAGATCATCACCGCCCCACGTGATCAGTCGCCCGCCAGCTGATGGGATTCATGCCGGAGAGGGCAGCCTCAGGTACGCCGCTGCTCCAGTTCGACACCTACGGCGGCTGGTCCGTGCAGCGCCCCGAGTTCGGAACACTGGGACGTTTCTCACCGGACATGACCCGGCTTCTGCCCGACGGGCAGACGTTCGAACTCAAGCTACGACTGGACCGCGCCGCATACCAGCTCTACCGTGAGCTGGGAGCCACCCATGACCAGGCCCTCCACAACAGTCTGCTATGCGGCTCCTGGTCTGGACGGCACAACGCCCCAGGCCTCGGCGTCTGGGAGGCGGATCTCAAGGCACCCAGCTCGGACCGCGTCGAGCTGGTCGCCATGCTCTGGCCTGAGGACGACGATGCCTGGCCTCATGGCGAGATCAACTTCGTGGAGGGCCGGGTCGGGGACGGCACAACCATGACGAACCTGCACTGGCCGGATCCGGCGACGGGTGAGCCCGAACATGCGCCCCAGAGCGTGGCCATCGACGTGACTGCATGGCATCGCTACCGCATTGAGGTTGGCCGTGACCGGATTCGCTGGCTGGTGGACGATCTGCCCCACCGTGAGCTGGTGACAGATCATGCGCCACACGATGTGCGCATGCACCTCGTCGTCCAGTGCGGCGTCAATCCATCCATACGAGACGACTGGCATCCGGAGTTCGAGTGGGAGCAGCGGATCCTGTGGCGGCCGGTCAGCGCCCCATCCGCCGGAGATGCGACACCGTAAGGGACGAGTCGGCCTGTAAGCCGGAGACTCCCTGCAACTCACAAGAAAACCTTGTCAGCAAGCATTGAGACAGTTTCCTTGGGGCCTGAGAGGTCGAGCTGGGTCCCTCGGATCGCCTCTGCTGCCGGCTTCTATTCGGTCTTCATCAGTCGCCCACAGATGGCTGTAGGTCGACAGCGTCTCCGAGGCGTCCGCATGCCCCAGCCTGGCAGCCACCGCCACCGGAGACAGGCCAGCAGCAATCAGCCTGAATGCGTGGTAGTGGCGCAGCGCATGCCAGCCCTGGGGCCCGCGCAAACGGAGCCGCGACAGGCCTGTGCGCGCCGTTACGGCGCATTCAGTGCATGCTGTGATGCACTGAGTCGGCGGGTGCTGGGGCGCTACCCCAAGGCCGCCTGACGCAACCAGTGTCGCACAGCGCCTCGGCGATTCAGTCGACAGCGATGCCGCTCTCCTGCATCACCGACCGCAGGTACTGCTCCGCGCTTTCGATCCCGGTGCGGAAGTATGAGGCGTGCGTCACCTTCACCGTCTCGATGGAGTCCGAGCCGACAAGGACAATGTCATAAGTCGGGTCGTCCCGATGCTCCCTCTCTAGCCGCTGATACTCCGCGATGGCAGTGTCGACATCCGCCCCGAAATCCTCCTGCCGGACCAACCGTCCTTGCTCGCGATCAAACACAAGCAGGAAGTTCTTGATATCGCTCCTCTTAGCCGTCACCGTAATCACCATCCTTCATCATCGCAGCCCACGCAGCCTGGAACTCGTCGTCCGACACGCCTGTCAGTTCGCCACACTCGGCAGCCTCAAGTCTACGCGAGTACAGGAGCGCCCAGCGATGGAACGGAGTATAGCCGTCCTGCTTGTGGTTAACACCTTCTCGTGCTGAAAACTCCTCCACCACCACTGCCCAACGATGCATCGTCACGGTGCGGAGCTGCACCTCCACCGGGCGAACCTGGCCTTTGCCCTTCCAGTTGCAGATGAGATGCACTGCACGGTAGCCACTTTGGCGTGGTTCGCTCACATAGTCGATCACTTTGACGCCGTCTCGCCGCCGCTTCGCCACGACGGTCTTCTGGAATAGTCGCAGAATCTCTAGGTTCTCGACGACCACCCTGACCCCGCCGATGTCACGCATCCGCGCGAGGTTCATCTGCGACTCGCGCGCAGTCAGCTTCTCGATGATCGTTTGCATCCGTTTAAGGCGCTGTGTGACCTGCGCATCAACCCCTAGCTCCTGGGCATAGCGCCGCATGCCAATGTTGGCGTTCAACATTGGCCGTGCATGCGTCTGCCGATGTCGCTCGATGATCTCCAGGCATCGACTCAACTCATCCGGGGGGAGGTCGCCCCTGAGGATCTTGCGAAGCCTGCTGCCCGCTTTCTCCACTTGATTAGAGGACAGCGGATCGAAGCCCCCGTCATTCACGCCGACCCCCACCCGTCGTCGTCCTGCGACTCCTCCCTACCTCGTCTAGACGGGCACGCAGTGCGGCACCCCTGCTGGAGCCTCTACGGGCCGCGAGCCAGTACCCCTCAGCCGGGGTCGGAAGGACGGCGTCGGGGGTGTTGGGCGTGGTCTCGGCTTCGCGAGCAGCAGCCACCGCCTCGCCGAAGAGCTTGACGGGCTCCACCCAAAGCGCCTTGGTCAGCGCCGCAAAGACCTCTAGGGCTATGGCTTGCTGGCCTTTGAAGCTCTTGATGACCGTTGACTTACTGAGTCCGGCCACCTCGGCGAGCGCGTCGTAGGACATTTCCAACCGCCCCCACTGGGAGCGCAGCTCCATCGCCACATGCTCCGCCACCGGGCCGATCATCTGCCGCCTCGTCATGAAACCATCCTAGCGACGACCACCCAGAGGCTTATTCACAGCTGCTATCAACTGGGCTCTGACAAGGAGTTTCGCTGTTTTCGACACCTTCATGAATAATCCTCAATGCATTGCACTCCCGAACACAGGCATAGCCCGTAGCCAGATAGGATTTGCGTCCCCGACAGGCCAATTTACTGGATCCTGTGGGGACGAGTCGGCCTGTAAGCCGGATTCTGTGGTCGATGATCATCCATCTGAGGCCAGCCGTTGCCGACGGGCTCCTGCGACCTACCCGAGAACCTCGCGCGAGCAGCGCTCAAACGGTCCCGCGGCCAGCGGACTGGCCTTCTTGGTCTTGCTCCGGGTGGGGTTTACCCAGCCGCCCCAGTCACCTGGGACGCTGGTGGTCTCTTACACCACCGTTTCACCCTTACCCGGCCTGGGCCGGGCGGTCTGTTCTCTGTGGCACTGTCCCGCGGGTCACCCCGGGTGGGCGTTACCCACCACCCTGCTCTGCGGAGTCCGGACTTTCCTCAGCCCGGTAGCCCGGGCCGCGATCATCCGGCCGACTCGTCCTCAGGGATTCTAGCCGCTCAGCGGGGAGAGAGCCCAGCCCTCCTGAAGATCGACGCCGCCTCGGGAAGCTCCACGGTGACTCCGGTCAGTTCCGAGCTGCCATCTCCTTACAGAGATCACCGACGGAACCTCACGTCGCAGCCAGGCATCACAGCCCAGAGTCTGCGGTGCGAACCAGGATCCGGTCGCACTCCACGCATCTCAGCACCTCATCTGGCGGGGCCTTGCGGTAGGCGTCAAGATCCGAAACTGTGATCTCCAGCTGGCATCCGGTGCAGCGGCCACGGTGAAGCCTCGCTGCTCCCAGGCCGCTGTGGGAGCGGAGCTTCTCGTAGAGCGCCAAGAGCTCGGTGGGCACCCGTTGGGCCTCGGCCGCCCTTGTGGCGGCGATGGCCCTGGCCTCGTCGCTCAATGTGCTGACCTCGGCATCGCGCTCAGCGACATCAGCCCGAAGCTGCTGCTCCACCTTGTCTTTGCGTGCCGCATACCGGTCACGCTCGGCTGTGGCCTCCTCCAGCTGCCCCATGAGCTCCAGTTCCGCATCCTCCAGCTCCGAGATGCGTCGCCTGATCCGCTCAACCTCCTCGGTGAGGCCCCGAAGTGTCTTCGGGTCGGTGACGGAGCCGTCATCCAGGCGTTTCGTCTCACGTTCCAGGCGTGTCCTGACCGGAACCAGGTCGGATTCGGCGCGCCGCACGGCGATCTCCAGATCAGCGACCCGTGTGGTCGCTGCCACGAGATCGTCGGTGACGGTCTGCCGAGTCCTCATCAAGTCGGCGATCCTGGCGTGCTGGGGAAGGCTTCGAGCGGCGTGCTGCAGTCTGCCCACCTCACCATCAAGCTCGGCGAGTGTCAGGAGACGCTGCTGGTCAGCGGGATCGGCAAGCATGCGGGTCCTTCCAGTGAGTGGAAGCACAAATCTACTAGGCGGTCCCCGCCCCGTCGAAGAAAGATGACATCAGGAACATGCATCCACGGATATTGTCGACGAGGGAACAGGGCGTACACTCGGCCATCGTGAGCACTGAGCAGGCTGATGCCGAACGCACCGACAATCGCAAGCCACCTCTGTCGGAGGCCTTCAAGAAGTTCATCGTCGCAGACTGGGCTCCCTATTCGGACGTCCCACCGGCGCGGCTGGGCGCGGCGGACTGGACGCCGACACGTCAGGAGAGCCTCAGGAAGGCCTTTCCTGGCGCCACCTTGGTCATTCCCGCCGGTCCCTACAAGGTGCGCTCCAATGACTGTGACTATCGCTTCCGGCCGCACTCTGCATTCGCCTGGGTGACAGGCCTCGGGGAGGATCGGGAGCCGGACGCGGTGGCTGTGGTCTCCCCCACGACGGCCAGGCTCTACTTCCGTCCTCGCTGCCCGCGCACCGATGAGGAGTTCTACGCCTCCAGCAGATACGGCGAAATGTGGGTCGGGCAGCGCGACTCCCTGGAGGAGATGGAGGCGCGCATCGGCCTCCCCTGCCGTGACATCCGCCAGCTCCGTGAGGATCTCGACGGGATTGAGGGGCTGCGGGTTGTGCGTGACTCCGATCCGGAGATCACGAGGCTCATCGACGAGTTGCGCGGCGAGGACGCACGAGAGCGCGACGCGGAGCTGGCTCAGACCCTGTCCGAGTTGCGGATGGTCAAGGACGATTTCGAGATCGGCGAGCTGCGTCGCGCCTGCGAGGCCACTCAGGTTGGTTTCGAGGCTGTCGCCCGGGAACTGCCCAATGCCGTCAGGAAGGGTCGGGGCGAGCGCTGGGTTGAGGGTGTCTTCGGTCTTCATGCACGCCACCTGGGCAATGCCGTCGGCTACGACACCATCTCGGCGGCAGGCGATCACGCGAACACCCTCCACTGGATTCGCAACGACGGGGAGATCACCTCGGATGATCTGCTGCTGCTGGATGCGGGAGTCGAGGTGAGCTCGCTGTACACCGCGGATGTGACCCGCACTCTCCCTGTCGGGGGAAGGTTCTCCGACGCACAACGTCGCGTCTATGAGGTGGTGCTGGCTGCGCAGACCGCTGGGATTGAGGCCTGCAGGGCAGGAAACGGCTTCCTGGCACCGCACAACGCGGCCATCCGGGTGATCGCCGAGTTCCTTGCTGAGATCAGGGTGCTGCCCTGCTCGGTTGAGGAGAGCCTGTCTGAGGATGGCGGTCACCACCGCCGCTGGATGGTGCACGGCACATCCCACCATTTGGGGCTGGACGTCCACGACTGCGCTCTGGCCCGCCGTGAGCTATACCGCGATGCGGAACTCACCGCGGGCATGGTGATCACAGTTGAGCCAGGGCTCTACTTCAAATCCACCGATCTTCTGGTTCCCGAGGAGTTCCGGGGAATTGGCGTGCGCATTGAGGATGACATCCTGATCACCGATGGCGACCCCGTGAATCTCTCAGGGGCCCTGCCACGCCAGGCCTCGGATGTGGAGGCCTGGCTGGCCAGGCTGCAGGGCTGAGCAGATCAGTCATCGTTCCTGGCGACCTTGGTGCGACGTGTGGCGCGCTTGATGAAGCCGCGCAGCAACGCCGCCACATCCTCCGGCGCGGCGACCGTGACCTGGTGGGATGCGCTCGGGACGATGCTCAGCTGCGCCCCTGGCACGGACTCGGCCACCAGCTCCTGATTCACCAGAGGTGTGGAGGAGTCCCGTTCGCCGGCGATCAGCAGGAGGGGGCAGCGAATGTCCGCAAGGTCTGCCCGTACGTCGTGCTCAGCCAGGCAGCGGCACAGCTGGGCGTAGGAGTGGTCGTCGGCGGCGGCGAGACCCTCCATGATGGTGGCGGTGACCTTCGGGTTTGCAGCTCGGAAGGCCGGTGTGAACCACCGTTTCAGTGTCTCGTCAACCAGCTGCTGGGTGCCACCCTCCTCGACCTCCTCGGCACGTTCGATCCAGCGTTCCGGCGCCCCGACGGTGGCGGCCGAGCACAGCACCGCAACCCCTGCGAGCTCATCGGCATGGTCCCGGGCCAGGTGCAGCCCGGTGGCACCTCCGATGGACAGCCCCGCGAATACAACAGGCAGGTCACCAACCTGCTCACGCACCTGATGCACGACATCGATGATGGCTGAGGCGACGGCATCAAGTGTCGGCTCATCATCCCCCCACACTGGGCTCAGTCCGTGGCCGGGGTAGTCGACGAATACCACGCGAGCATCATGCTCCAGCAGTTCAGCGACCTTCGCCCACTGATGTGAGCAGTTTCCTCCGAGGCTCGGGGCGACGACGAGGACGCGATCAGCGCTGCTGGCCGGATTGTAGATATCCCAAGTCAACTCCATGACCCCGAACCCTACCCCGGGTTGGGCGGCGTCTGAACGCCCACTGCCCTTGTGGGGATTGCAGGTTCATTCTCCTACCGGCCGAAGCCCTGAGGGCTGGCTCCAGCTCGCTTCGACAGCATCTCACGTGCCTGGGCAGCGACACTGTGCTCGCAGAGGACCTCATAGCCAGTGGCCACGACCTGGCGTCGCGACTCGAAGTCGCGACGTCCACCACTCAGCCCATAGGCCAACGCAGCAGACAGCATCCCGAAGGAGATGCCAAGCCCCAAGCCCGCCAGCAGCAGACTCAGGAAGGTGGCTTCGTTGTTGAGGAAAATGTGGAACATCAATCCGACGAACAGGCCTGTTCCGAGGCCGGAGATGCCACCCTGGATGAGCACGCTCCCCCAGGTGCGCCGGCCCGTCACCCGTTCCACCGAGCGCAGGTCGGTTCCGACGATCATGAGGTTCTCCACGGCGAACCTCTCGTCAGCCAGATAGTCCACGGCGGCCTGAGCCTCCTCATAGCTGGAGAAAGTGCCCACCAGCTGCGGGTAGTCGAGCTGAAAGAGTCTTCCTGGGGTGGCGGAGGGGGTCATCACGGCTCCTGGCTGCGTCTCTTAAATGTCTTATGGGCAATAAGCAGATGCCAAGTGTAGATTCATGCCCATGAGCACCAAGGATTCAGCGGTCTTCATCTCCCGCGTCATTGGTTTGCCCGTCGTCGATGCGGTCGGCGACCAGGTCGGTCGCGTCAAGGACGTGGTCTTCCATCTGCGCACCAACAACCTGGCTCCCCGGGTGCGAGGGCTTGTGGTGGAGCTGTTCGCTCGTCAGCGGATCTTCGTGCCCATGGTGCGTGTCCACAACATCACCGCGAACCAGGTGGCGATCCTCGGCCAGGTGGACACACGTCGCTTCACAAAACGTGACACGGAATGGCTGGTGTCCGCAGATCTCTTCGACCGGCCCGTGCCACGCGAGCTACCCACCACCATCTACGACGTCTCCATGGTGCAGGTCCGCAACCGCGAGTGGGAGCTGTTCCAGGTGGCCATCAGCTCACGGGCAAAGGTCAGCAGATTCGGTTTCGGCGGACGTCGCGTCACCGACATCATCAACTGGAACCAGGTCCCGGACCTCGTGCTGAACAAGGGGCAGACGCCGGCGCATCTGGTGGCGAAATTCTCCGACATGAAGCCCGCCGACATCGCCCAGGAACTGCATGACCTTGATCCCGATCGGCTGGCCGCCGTGGTCGAGGCCCTCGACGACGAGACCCTGGCGGTCGCGTTGGAGGAGCTTCCAGGTGATGAGCAGATTCATCTGATCTCCACCCTGGACACAGATCGCGCCGCGGACGTGCTGGCTGAGATGGATCCGGATGACGCGGCAGACCTCATCAAGGAGCTGCCGGAGGCTGTTGCCGAGAACCTCTTGGAGCACATGGAGCCGGAGGACGCCTCCGATGTCCGACGGCTGCTGGTCTACGGGGAGTTCACCGCCGGTGGCATGATGACCCCAGAGCCGGTGGTGCTTGGCGCCGATGCGACGGTCGCCGAGGCTTTGGCGCGTGTCCGAGCCGAGCATCTCACCCCGGCCCTGGCTTCCATGGTGTTCATCACTCGACCACCTCTGGAGACCCCGTCGGGGCGTTACGTCGGGGCTGTGCACTTCCAGCAGCTGCTCCGCTCCGCACCCACCCTGATGGTCGCCACAATGATGGATCACAACCTGGAGCCCCTTTCTCCGGACTCCCCCCTGGCGCAGGTCTCGCGCTTCTTCGCCACCTACAACCTGGTGGTGGCTCCCGTCGTGGATGCTGACGGCGCTCTGGTGGGGGCCGTCACCGTCGACGACGTGCTTGATCACATGCTGCCCGACGACTGGCGCGGCACGCAGATGGATGAACCAGCAGAGGTGACCCATGCCTGAACGAAGCCCACTGTCCGAGCCACGGTCGCGTCGTCGCAGCCTGTTCCCGAAGGTGTCGCTGGACTCTGAGACGTTCGGGGAGTTCGCGGAGGCCTCTGCCCGGTTCATGGGAACCGGCAAGTTCATCGCCTACATGACGGTCTTCGTGACCGCCTGGGTTGTGCTCAACGTGGTGGGCATCTTCGGGTTCAAATGGGACGAATATCCCTTCATCCTGCTGAACCTGTTCTTCTCCACCCAAGCCTCGTATGCCGCCCCGCTCATCCTGCTCGCGCAGAACCGGCAGGAGTCTCGGGACAAGCTGTCCTTGGATGAGGATCGCCGCCTGGCCGCGCAGTCCCGGGCTGACATGGATTTCCTGGCCCGGGAGATCGCCGCCATCCGGATGCATCTTGGTGAGCTCGCCACCCGTGACTTCGTACGTTCGGAGCTGCGCTCAGAACTCCGGGACCTGGGGGATCGGCTCGACCAGGTCGCATCTGAGAGAAAGGAGATGCCTTGACTAAGCAGCAGCAACCCATCAGCTGGTACGCCGTCGTCCTGCTTACCGGTCACATCATCCTGGCAGGGGTCGCCGCATGGTCGCTCTGGGTTGTGGGCGGCGGTCTCTGGCTGGGTGCCGCCGCCGCGCTCGTCCTGATCGTGTGTCATGGCCTGCTGTGGCGTCTCCGGCTGGCACCCGCAGCACACAAGCGGTTCGCATACAAGGAGCGTGCCACCGTACACGTCATCCTCGGGACCGCCATCATCGTGCTGGCTGTTCTCGCAGGTCCCTGGCTGGCCGCAGTCGTAGGCGGCAGCATGGTGCTGCTCGGTGACGCCCTGGCTGTCCGCTCAGTGGATTCTCAGTAACACCTGAGACAGTATTGGAGGGTGACAGATGAGAATCCCCTCCTGCCCCATCTCCGGGCCGCCCTCCACACCGTTGAGGATCCAGAGATCCGCCGGCCCATCACCGACCTGGGCATGGTAGATGAGTTGAATGCAACCGATGACGGGAAGGTGTTCGTCCGTGTCCTTCTGACGGTTCCCGGCTGCCCGATGCGCACCGAGATCACCCAGCGGGTCACCCGCGCCCTGGAGGTCATCGACGGCGTCACCGGGATCACGGTGGATCTGGGCGTGATGAATGATGAGCAGCGTTCCGCCATGAGGCAGGTGCTGCAGGGTGGGCAAGCTGATCGTGAAATCCCATTCTCAAAACCCGGGAACCTCACAAAGGTGATCGCGGTGGCCTCGGGGAAGGGTGGGGTCGGCAAGTCCTCTGTCACCGTCAACCTGGCTCTGGCTCTCGCCAGGGCTGGTCGCAGCGTCGCCATCCTCGACGCCGACATCTACGGTCACTCAGTGCCCGACCTGCTGGGTTTGGGTGATGCCCGACCAACCGTCGTCGACGACATGATCATGCCGGTGCCCGCCGCTGAGGGACTCAAAGTCATCTCCGTCGGGATGCTGAAGCCCTCCAGAGATCAGGTGGTGGCTTGGCGTGGCCCCATATTGGACAGAGCTCTCACCCAGCTGCTCGCAGATGTCTACTGGGGGGACGTCGACTTCCTGCTGCTCGACCTGCCTCCTGGAACCGGTGATGTCGCGATGAGCCTCGGGCAGAAGATCCCCAGCTCCGAGGTTCTCGTGGTCACCACACCTCAGCTGGCGGCCTCGGAGGTCTCCGAACGGGCCGGAACCATGGCCCATATCCTGCATCAGAGGGTCATCGGTGTGATCGAGAACATGAGCTGGCTGGAGTTCACGGCACCGGATACTCAGAGGAGCTACCGGATCGAGTTGTTCGGCTCGGGGGGTGGCGCTCTGGTGGCAGAGGCCCTCACGGAGCGGCTGGGATATGAGGTTCCGCTGCTGGCTCAGGTGCCCTTCGATGAGGCGTTGCTGGCCGGTGGTGACCGGGGCGAGCCCATTGTGCTGAGCGCTCCGGAACATCCGGCGTCCCAGACGCTGCTGGGGCTGGGACAAGATCTCGCTCACCGCGGTCGGAATCTGCTGGGGCGGTCTTTGCCGGTCAGCCCTGTCTGAGGGGGTTGCAGACCCGTCTATGTCGCCTCAGGATCGAATGGGGCTCCCTGTGGAAGCGCCCGGAGAGGTTCTTCCGCATCCGCCTCGGAAACCACTCCGGCGGCTCGACTCGGCACCTGTTCACTGGGCATCGTCGAGGCGCGCTTCACGGCCTGCCCAGCGGTGACGATCTCACGTTTGGCCTCGTCCAGTGCGGCGATCTCCTCACGCATGTGTTTTGCAACGAAGGTCTTCGGGTTAAGGTCTTGGAGCTTCAGGTCGGAGTACTCAGGCCCCAACTCCTGCCGCAGGTGGGTCTGGGCGTTGTTGGCGATGTCACGGATCGCGACGAAGACTCGCGCTGCCTTCCGGGCAAGATTGGGCAGTTTCTCGGGGCCGAACATGACAACGCCAAGCACCAAGAGGAAGATCAGCTCACCGGCGTCGATGTTGAACACAGGATCAGGCTACCGCGGAATCAGTCCTAGCCAATCCCCAGGAGTCGTTTGAATCCGCTGCCTGCCCGCTCCCACAGGCTAAAACGATGCTCTTGGGTATTCGGCAGTTCTCCGCAGGCGGTGGCGAGCAGCTTGCGGGGGCCACTGGTGGTGACGGAGAGCACGCCATTGCCGACCTGCCAGGTCTCGACGAGCGGCTGTCCGGGCGAGTCGTCGACCACTCGCGCGGCCCCTGAGAGCACACCCTCCGTCCACGTGACGCTGAGCGTGCTCAGGCCGTCGGAGTACAGCAGCCGTTGGTACGGGGTCTCCCCATCCTTCGACTTGGCCACCCCCACGAGAGGCAACCCCGCCAACCGCAGCGGGCAGTCAATCATGCCAACGCACCAGCCGGGAGTGCTGGTCACGGCAGTGGTTTCAAACCCACCGGGGGTGGTCGCGCCAGCTGCGATCTGCGCCTGTCCATAGCTGATCTGCTGAAAGCCCGCGACAAGAGTGGGGTATCCGGAAGTGTTGTAGCGCTCAGTCCACAGCACCACCCCAGTCTCCCGATCCACCCACCAGCGCGATGTGACATGTCCATCGTCCACCGCCTCGATGACCTGGGCGGTTCTGCCTGCGACCCTGTCGGGAACCTGATAGGTCTGGAAGGACCAGCCGCTCCCAGGATGCGGTGAGCAGCACCCCGTGGCTGGCACAAACCAGGACAGGAACCTGTCTCCCTTGGCATCAAGCACAGTCAATGAGGCACCCTCCCCCGCCACGACGTTGACCTCAACATCGCTTGGCCGGTGGGCGCCGTCGCCATCCATCATCCAGACGCGCTGCAGACCGGAGAAGGTCACTGGGGAGTTGGGCATCAATTGCTGCCGGGCTGAACTCTCAGCCATCGGCACTGGCTTCCCCAAGGACATCTCCCGCGGGTTCAACCGAGTGGCTGGCCCGGGTTCCGCGCCCTGTTCTCGCGCCCAGAGGACAGCCCCGACGCCCTCGTTGACGTTGATCGCCGTCAGTGAGACGTAATACTGCTCTCGGGCGGTGCGCACTGGATCGCTGATGACGCTCGGCTCTTTCCCCAGGGCCAGGGAGAGGACCAGCAGCGTCACCAGCGCGACGGACACCGCCACCCCTCCCTGCATCAGGCGTCGTTCCAAGCCCTTCTGGCGGGTGGGTAGTGAACAGGACTGCCCTGGCGTCAGGTAGAGCGGCTGATCGCATTCGCCGCCGGCAATCGACTGCAGCCTCTGCGTCAATGCGCTGGGCGGTGCCGCAGCACCACCGCAGGAGCTGAGCCTGGAACGTACTCTCCGCAGGTCATCGACGACGCCTGCGCACCTCTGGCAGCGGATCAGGTGCTCGCTCACCTGCAGCAGGCGCCGCTCACTCAGTCGTTTGTCGACGAACCCGGAAAGGTCGTCGACATATCGGCGGCAGTCCCGGTCCGCGAACACCTAGGAGACTCCGAGGTATCTGGCATGAGAGTCAACAGGGGCTCGATGGGCCAGGGCATCGCGCAACTGAGAGCGTCCCCTGGCGATCCGGCTGCGCACTGTGCCCAGCTTGATGTTCAGCACCTCGGCGATCTCCTCGTAGCTCATCCCCTCGATATCACATAACACGACTGCAACCCGTTGCTCTGGCTTCAGAGCTGTGAGGGCGGCAGCCACGTCAGCATCCAGGATGCCATCCGCATGCAAATCCTCAGGACTGCGGTCCTGGCCCCAGACATGCTCGGGGGCAGAACTGAGGGCATCCATGCGGATTCGCTGCCTGCGGCGAGCTGAGTCGAGGAACAGATTCGTCGTGATGCGATGCAGCCAACCCTCCAGGGTCCCCGGTTGGAAGGTGTGGATGGATTTGAAGACCCGAACGAAGACATCCTGGGTGAGGTCCTCCGCATCATGGCTATTGCCAGTCAGCCGGTAAGCAAGCCGGTACACCTGGGCGGAGTGGTCCCGCACAAGCTCCGCCCACGTCGGGGCAACCCACTGCTGGGGGTTGGGCTTCGCCTTGCTCCGAAACATGCTTGGCCTCTCCATGAAGGTCAGTCTGGCACCTCATCCTGTGAGGAACCTGTGATTGTCAGATTTCGCCCAGTTCAGCGTGCTTCCTCTGGGTTTTGTTCCTCGGCAGGCTCACCCTGGCGTCTCCGACGGAGTTCCTGGCGTCGTGTGTCGAAAGTTCGTCAGCGGGAGGCTGTGTGCGGGAGGGATGCTGCGCCAAGGCAACCGAACGAACCCATGCTGGACATACCCCGTGAGTGAGACGCCGGCACCGGAACCGAAAAACACTCGATGAAACAACTACACCCGACGCTAGGAGAGGCTCGCCTCCAGAATTGTCAGGAAGCGTTCCAAGGTTTCCGGAGCAACTTTGCCCATCGGGGGGCGGCAGTCACCGACATGGAAGCCCCGGCGATTGAGGGCGGCCTTGACCATCATGGCTCCCTGGGTCGCGAAGACGCCTCGGAACACCGGAAGCAGGTTGGCGTTCAGCTGGCGCGCCTGTTCGGGGGATCCAGCGAGATAGGCCTCGATGATGGAGCGGGTGGGCAGCCCTGAGAAATGCGTGGAGGTTCCGACCACCCCGACACCTCCGACTGCCAGCAACGGGAGCAGGTAGGCGTCATCCCCTGCGTAATAGGCCAGCGTGGTGTTCGCGATGACGGCAGAGGCGGAAGTGATGTCTCCCTTGGCATCCTTGACGGCTGCGATCTGGGGGTGGCTCGCCAGCCGGATGAGAGAGTCCTCCGGAATCGGCAGACCTGAGCGGTGCGGGATGTCGTAAAGCATGACGGGAAGGTCGGTAGCCTCCGCAACGCTGAGGAAGTGCTCCTCCAGCGCATCAACCGGCGGGCGTGAGTAGTAGGGGGTGACCACGAGCAGCCCATCGGCCCCGGCGTCGGCGGCCTGTTGCGCCAAGTCGATGCTGTGCCGGGTGTCGAAGGTTCCCACTCCGGCGACTATCGATGCGCGGTCTCCAACGGCCGCCACCACAGCCCGGAGGAGCTCCTGCTTTTCCCTGTCGCTGGTGGTCGGGGACTCTCCCGTCGTCCCATTGATCACAAGCCCGTCATGGCCCTGCTCGTCGACGAGATGGGCAGCCAGCCTGGCTGCCTCAACCAAGTTGAGCTCCCCATCAGGGCCGAACGGGGTGATCATTGCGGTCAGCAGCCGCCCGAAGATGGGTTGCATGGATGTGTCCGTCACGGTTCTGGCCTCCTCGACGATGCCTGCGTCGTCTTCGTGCGTTGTCTTGCGAGCGCCGTGTCGCGCCCACCTGCCGTACGGGCGGGAGCGGCACCGATCTCACGACTCATGGCGTTCAGGATAGAGCTTTCCAGGTCTCAGGAGTGGATCTGGGTAGAGTTGCAGTGTGAATCACGCAGCTGAATCCCGGATCCCGGCACCAACGGCGGAGAGCTGGCGCTTCGCCGAGGACCACCACCCCATCCCCGAGGCTCACAAAGTCGCCCGTGAGGAAGCTGAGCTTGCGGGTCTTACCCCCATCTCCCCCGGCGTGGCGGCCACTCTCACGGTGCTCGCCAAGGCCACCCATGCTCACGCGGTCGTCGAGATCGGAACCGGCCTGGGGGTCTCTGCGCTGCCGCTTCTGGCTGGCATGGCGGCTGACGGGGTGGTCACCAGTATCGACCCAGAGGCTGAGAACCAGATACCCGCACGAGGTTTCCTGACCAGCGCGGGCTATTCAGCGTCCCGGTGCCGCTTGATCGCAGGCACTCCCCTGGAAGTCCTGCCGAAGCTGCGAGACGGCGCTTACGACATGGTCTTCGTCAATGGGGACAAGCTGGAATACGTTGAGTGCGTGGCTGAGGCGCTGCGGCTTTTGCGTTCAGGCGGCCTGCTGGTTCTCAATGACGCGCTGTGGCACAACACCGTCGCCGACCCGGACCGGGAGGGCGACGAGACCATCATCATCCGGGAGGCATTGGACGCGGTGCGCAGCTCGGGCAGCTACACATCAACTCTGCTGACCGTCGGGAACGGCCTCCTGGTCGCCGCCAAGAACTGACCCACGCCACAACACGGCCATTCGACTCCGTGGGGAGCCGGCAGGCGTCGAGTTATCAGGCCTCACCCACGCGGCGATGCCCGCATTCGCCGTCCTCATGTCGCCATCGGGATGCTGCAGGCGATCACGCTTCGAAGCCCTCGTTGATTGAACCCAAGCCGCCCCAACGACCTGACCCTTGTGTATGAAGGAGACCACACAGTGAGCAGATCCGGTGAGCCGCACACACCGCATGACGCGGACCATGATCCCGCAGTCGAGACGTTCCTGGTGATGCAGACCACCCAGTCATGGAACGACGTGCCGTACACGCACTACCCCGCTGGAACCCCACAGCTGGCTGTCATGCGGTTCCACATCCCCCCACAGCTATTTGCCATGGCACACCCACGACATCCCCAACGTAGCCTACGTCCTTGAGGGCGTCCTGACCGTCGAGGACCGTGAGACCGGCCTCACTCGCGTCGTGCGAGCGGGTGAGGCTTTCGGCGAGTCCGTGGGCTCTGTCCATCGCGGCTACACCGAGGATCTGGCAGCCGAGGTCATCGCAATCTACGCCGGAGCCGAGGGGGTGCCGTTGTCCAGGACAGCCGACTGACGAGCTGACCCCTCAGTGCTGGGGAACCTCCGCGTCCTTCCCGATCACGACGATGCCGTTCGCGGAGATGTGGAAGCCTCGTGCCAAGTCTTGTTCGCGATCGACGCCGATCTGCACTCCGTCTGGGACGATCACGTGTTTGTCCAGGATCGCCCGGCGCACGACGGCGTCCCGCCCGACGCGGACCCCCTCCATCAGCACCGAGTCGGTGACCTGCGACCACTTGTCCACGCGGACGTTCTGCCCGAGCACCGTGCGCTCCACCTCACCGCCGGAGATGATGCAGCCGGGGTTGACGATCGAGTCCTCGGCCTTTCCACGGATCACGAACTTGGCGCCAGGTGCCTGCGACTGGTTGGTCAGCAGCGGCCAGTCCCGGTTGTACAGGTTGAACTCGGGTTCGATGGAGACCAAGTCCATGTGGGCCTCGTGGTAGGCATCGATGGTTCCCACGTCACGCCAGTAGTTGAGGTCCTTCTCAGTGGCCCCGGGAACAACGTTGTCCTTGAAATCGTAGACCTGGGACTGTCCCTGCGCGGTGAACCAGGGGACGATGTCACCGCCCATGTCGTGCTTGGCCGTGGGGTTCTCAGCATCGGCCCGCAGCGCCTCGACGAGCGCGTGTCTGCTGAAGATGTAGTTGCCCATGGAGGCAAACGACTCGTCTGGGGAGTCTGGAAGCCCGGGGGGATCCGCTGGCTTCTCCAGGAAGCTCTTGATGCGATGGTCCTCAGCCGCATCAATGATGCCGAAGGCACTGGCCTCGCTGCGGGGGACACGGATGCCCGCGACAGTGCAGCCGAGGCCGGAGTCGATGTGGGCATCCACCATCTGCTCAATGTCCATCCGATAGATGTTGTCGGCCCCGAACACCACGACGTAGTCAGGGTCCGCGTCCCTGATGAGGTTGAGCGACTGGTAGATGGCATCCGCCGAACCCTGGTACCAGCGTGGCCCCAACCGCTGCTGAGCCGGGACCGGGGTCACGTAGGCTCCCATCAGCGTGGAGAACCGCCATGTCATGGAGATGTGCCGGTCCAGCGAGTGGGACTTGTACTGCGTGAGTACGGCGACCTGGGTCAACCCCGAGTTCGCGAGGTTGGACAAGACGAAGTCGATGAGCCGATAACTCCCGCCGAAGGGCACCGCTGGCTTGGCGCGATCGGAGGTCAACGGCATCAACCTCTTGCCCTCGCCACCAGCGAGGACGATTGACAGAATCTTCGGGCGTGCCACCATGAATGAAACCTAGCGCCTCACCGGGTCCCTCACAACAGATTCGGAAAGATATCATTGCGAAGCATGAAACTGTCGCTGTTGACTCGTGAGTACCCCCCATCCATCTATGGCGGCGCCGGGGTCCACGTGGCCCAGCTCGTCCCGCAGCTACGCAAGTTCATTGACGTGGACGTGCACTGCATGGGCGAGCCCCGCGACGGCGCTGCAGCCCATCCGGAGTCCTGGCCCGAGGGAGCCAACGCCGCGCTGAGAGTGCTTGGCGCGGATCTCTCCATGGCTGCCGCTGTCGCCGAGGACACCGACGTCCTGCATTCGCACACCTGGTATGCCAACATGGGCGGTCACCTCGCAGGCCTGATGCTCGACCGTCCCCATGTCGTCACATCCCACTCCCTGGAGCCCCACCGCCCCTGGAAGGCGGAGCAGCTGGGCGGGGGCTACAGAGTCAGCTCCTGGGCTGAGAAGACGGCCTTCGAGGCAGCGGACGCGGTGATCTCGGTGTCTGCCGGGATGCGCAGGGACGTGCTCGACTCCTATCCCGACCTCGATCCAGAGCGTGTCCACGTCGTCAAAAACGGCATCGACCCGCACGAGTTCACACCCGATCATGGCACCGACGTCGTCAGCAGCCTGGGAATGTCGCTGGATCATCCCAGTGTCGTCTTCGTCGGCCGCATCACTCGTCAGAAGGGCCTGATCCATCTGGTTCGCGCTGCACTGCAGTTCGACCCGGAGACCCAGGTGGTGTTGCTGGCAGGGGCTCCCGACACTCCCGAGATCGCGGCTGAGTTCGAGGCTGCGTTCGCGGAGCTGCAGAAACATCGCAGCTCCCCTGTGATCTGGATTCAGGAGATGCTGCCCCGGGCATCAGTGCGCCAGGTGATGACCCATGCGACGGTGTTTGCGTGCCCCAGCGTCTACGAGCCCCTGGGGATCGTGAATCTGGAGGCGATGGCCTGCGAGACCGCCGTCGTCGCCTCAGCGGTCGGCGGCATTCCGGAGGTGGTCGTCGATGAGGCCACGGGCCTGCTGGTGCCCTATGACCCCGCACAGGCAGACGACCAGGCGTTCATCTCGGCCTTCGAGTCGGATTTCGCGTCCAAGGTGAACCGCCTGACACGTGATCCGTCCCTCGCTGACCGGTTCGGCAAGGCCGGACGCCAGCGTTGCATTGACGAGTTCTCCTGGGAGCAGATCGCCCGGGAGACCATCGCCGTCTACGACAAGGCCATCGCCTTCCACGGGGCACGCTGATCATCCGGTCTCATGGGAAACCGCCCGGGGCATCTCCCCGGGCGGTTTCGACGTTCCTCGTCAGGTTCAGCCGACGACGCCTTTGAGGGCGTTCAGCAGATCACTTGCCTCAACCGCGTTCATCTCGACAACCAGCCGGCCCCCACCGTCAACAGGCACGCGCATCACGATGCCGCGCCCCTCCTTCGTGACCTCCATCGGTCCGTCTCCCGTGCGGGGTTTCATCGCTGCCATGTGCCAACCTCAATCCTTGCAGTACAACAAGCGAACTCCTCCATTATTCCGCATCCTCAAAAATGAGGGGAGACTTGCTGGCACCTGCGACGGGCTGCTCTGGCTCCCCCACAGGGGCACCAGACGGGGCGTCGGCCAAAGAGCGGACGTCTGCCCGGATCCGGTCGACGACGCAATCCGTCGCTGCCATGTCGTAGCCATGCGCGGCGAGATCGAAGACGGGAGCCTCCCTGGGAGGTTCCTCCAGAGCTGCGGCGATGAAGGCATCCACCTGTCCCCGGTGATACCCGACGGCGGCCGCGGGAAGCCGCAATTCCGCCACATACTGCCCACCGAACGGCAGCTCTGGGATCCGTCCTTTGGGACGGTCACTCACCGGCCCCGGCATCTCACCCAGGCGACCGGACCCAGCCCATGCTGCGAGAGCCAGCACCGCAACGGCGACCACCACGATCAACCACACCATGGGTATGAGCCTAACTGAGGTCGCATCTCCGCTCTGACCGCATGCCGCTCCCAGGGTCGAAAGGCAACCAGCAAAATGACGACATGCGGCATTAGAGTGGGGAGCACGTCCATGAACGATGGGGGTTCGAAGATGTCGGTCACTTTGCTGTCTGCTGAGCAGGTCGCCAGGGACCAGGGAGTGGAGCCTGCTGAGGGACTGTCGGCTGCGGAGGCTGAGCGACGACTCTGCGTCCACGGTCCCAACGAGTTGCGGGGTGCCCCACAGAAGCCGGCGTGGAAACGTTTCCTTCTCCAATTCAAAGACCCCCTGGTCTATCTTCTGCTCGCTGCTGTCGCGATCTCCACCATCGCGTGGCTCTTCGAGGGCGCGCACGGCATCCCAGTGGAGGCTGTCGTGATCCTGGTCATTCTGGTCGTCAACGCGGTCCTGGGATTCGTGCAGGAGAACCAGGCAGCCGACGCGGTGGCAGCCCTGGCGGACATGACGGCCTCCCGGGCGACCGTCCTGCGCGACGGGCATCTCGTGGACCTGCCTGCGGCCGCAGTCGTCCCCGGCGACATCTTGGTGTTGAGCGAGGGCGATGCCGTGGCCGCCGACGCCAGGCTGGTGTCGGCGACGGCCCTGCAGGTCGCGGAGTCGTCCTTGACGGGAGAGTCGTCCGCCGTCGAGAAGGACACGTCAGCTCTTGCCGGCCCGGTGCCCCTCGGCGACCAGCGCTGCATGGTGTTCAAAGGCACCTCGGTGGTGCGAGGCGTGGGAAGAGCTGTTGTGACGGCCACTGGGATGCGGACTGAGATGGGACGCATCGCCACGCTGCTGGATGAGATGGAGGATGAGCCGACTCCGCTGCAACGGGAGATCACGACGATATCCAAGACGTTGGGGATTGCGGTGATTCTCATCGCTGTGGGGATTATGGTCACCCTCGCCATCGTGAGCGGTCTCTCCTCCCCCAGGGATCTGGTTGAGATCCTGTTGATGGGAGTCTCGCTGGCTGTGGCCGCTGTTCCGGAGGGTCTGCCCGCAATCCTGTCACTGTGCCTGGCCATCGGCGTGCGAACCATGGCGGCTCATAAGGCCGTGATGAAGCAGTTGCACTCGACGGAGGCTCTCGGCTCCACATCGGTGATCGCATCGGACAAGACCGGAACCCTGACACGCAACGAGATGACCATCACCGAGGTTCGGACAGCCTCGGGACAGGTGCGTCTTGAGGGCACGGGATACATCCCGTCGGGGGCAGTGCACCAAAGTAGCGACGAGGCCTTGCAAGAGGCCCGGCTGACGTTGATGATCGGGGCCCTAGTGAACAACGCCGAGCTCAGGCAGAGCAACGGACGCTGGACAATACAGGGCGACCCCACCGAGGCGGCTTTCCTGGTAGCCGAGCGCAAGCTGGGATCTGACCCGCTCACACGGCGCCCGGAGCGTCTGGCCGAGGTCCCCTTCACTTCAGAGCGGAAGCTCATGTCAGTGCTCGTACGAAGCCGGGACCGCTATGAGGTTCTGGTCAAGGGTGCCCCCGATGTGCTTCTGGAGCATTGCACGCACGAGCAGGTTGGAGGGCATGTCCACCCTCTGACGGAGGACCGTCGTCGCGCATTGGAGACTCAGATGACGGAGCTGGGGCGGCAGGGATACAGGCTGTTGGCCGTTGCATGGCGTCATGGCAGCCGGGAGGAGGTCTCCGGCTTCGATGAGGGGAATGAAAGAGATCTGATCCATGCCGGTGTGGTGGGCATCATCGATCCGCCGCGTGCGGAGGCCAGGGAGGCCATTGCTCGCGCCCATCGCGCTGGCATTCGGACCGTGATGATCACAGGGGATCACCCGGTAACAGCCTCCAGGATCGCCCAGGATCTCGGAGTGGATGGTTCCGGACGTGCCGTCACCGGCGCCGAATTGGAGACCATGGACGATGCCAGTCTCATTGAGGTCGCGAGGGAGGCGGGCGTCTACGCCAGGGTCTCTCCCGAGCACAAGCTCAGGATCGTCAAGGCGCTGCAGGCAGATCATCAGATCGTCGCGATGACGGGCGACGGGGTCAACGACGCCCCTGCGCTGAGAGCCGCCGACATCGGCGTTGCCATGGGGATCACGGGGACCGAGGTGACCAGGCAGGCCAGCGACATGGTCCTCGGGGACGACAACTACGCCACCATCCTGGCTGCTGTCCGGCAGGGTCGGGTGATTTTCGACAACATCCGGAAGTTCATGCGATACCTGCTCAGCTCCAACATGGGTGAGGTGTTCACGGTATTCCTTGCGGTGGCCCTCGGCTCCGTGATCGGCCTGGCAGATCCGGCGCATCCTGAAAGCGCCTTCGTGCCGCTCCTGGCAACCCAGATCCTGTGGATCAACCTGGTCACCGATGCCGGGCCCGCGCTGGCGATGGGGATCGACCCGGAGCTGGAGGATGTGATGGCCCGCCCGCCACGCCGTTACGGGGACCGCATCATTGATGCGGCCATGTGGTCGCGGATCCTGGGTATCGGGCTTGTGATGGGCTTGATCGGTCTGCTGATCTTCGATCTGACACTGCCCGGAGGCCTGATCGGCGGGTTGGAGCAGCTTGTCCCTTTGGAATCTCAGGCGGAGACAGCCCGCACCACTCTGTTCACGGCGCTGGTGTTCATGCAGTTGGCGAATGCCCTCAACAGTCGCTCTGACACGGGAAGCGCCCTCCACCATCTGTTCACCAATGGCTGGTTGTGGGCGAGCATCGCCTTGGGCGTGTTCTCTCAGATCGCCGTCGTTCATGTTCCGCTGCTGCAGTCGGCCTTCGGCACGACCCATCTGGCCCCTGCCCACTGGGCGCTGGCCATTGGGGCGGGGCTGACGGTGCTGGCCTTTGAGGAGATCGTGAAGGCTGTGCGGCGGATGGCCCGCTAGCTCTGCGGCTCCCCCATCGCCTCAATGGCCTCGGTGATGTCGTCGGTCATGGTGATCAGCTCCAGGTCCTCGGTGCTGATGAATCCCCCAGACCCGACGATGTCTCGGATCCAGTCGAGCAGCGGCCCCCAGAACCGGGTGCCATACAGCACCACGGGGAAATGGGTCACCTTCCCGGTCTGGATCAGCGTGAGGGACTCGAAAAGCTCATCAAGGGTTCCGAAGCCTCCCGGCATGGCGATGAAACCCCGCGAGTACTTCAGGAACATGGTCTTGCGCGCAAAGAAGTAGCGGAAGTTGATGCCGAGGCTAACGTATGGGTTCAGGCTCTGCTCGTGCGGAAGTTCAATGCCAAGGCCCACCGAGGTTCCCCCAGCCTCCCGAGCTCCCTTGTTCCCCGCCTCCATGATGCCGGGACCGCCACCGGTGATGACGGCAAACCCCCTTTCGACCAGGCCTGCTGCGATCCTCTCAGCCGCTGCATACATGGGGTCGGAGGGATCAGTCCGTGCAGAGCCGAAGATGCTGACCGCTGGCGGCAGCCCCTGCAGAGTGTCGAAGCCCTCCACGAACTCGGCCTGGATGCGCAGCACTCGCCATGGATCCTTGCTGGCCCACTCCTCCCCATCCGCCCCCAGAAGGGCCTCATCCGCAGTGGGGGTGTTGTGGGCCTCGCCGCGGAGCATGACAGCTCCCTGACGACGTTCGTTCATGTGGTTCTCCTCGTTCATGCTGTCCTTGAGAGCCAGCGACGCAGGCCGTCCGCGCAGCTGGCGAGATCGGCGGCGGGGCAATGCTCATCGTCCCGATGGGCAAGGGACGGGTCACCCGGCCCGTAGTTGACGGCGGGGATCCCGAGGGCTGAGAAACGCGCGACGTCAGTCCAACCGTACTTGGGCCGTGCCTCACCGCCGACCGCCTCGACGAACTCAGCTGCCAGGGGCGCGTCGAGTCCCGGTCGGGCGGCGGGTGAGAGATCGACCACGTCTAGACTGGCGCCGGGGAACACGTGACGCAGATACTCGAGTGCCTCCTGCGGGCTCTTGTCCGGGGCATAGCGGTAGTTGATCTCGACCCAGGCCTCGGGGGGGATGACATTGCCCGCCACTCCCCCTCCGATGCGCACCGCGTTGAGCCCCTCCCGGTATTCAAGCCCGTCGACGATGATCCGTCGGGGCTCGTGGGAGGCCAGGGAGGTGAGCACTGTGGAGAGGTCGTGGATGGCGTTGTGCCCCATCCACGACCGTGCGCTGTGGGCGGCCTGACCCGTTGCGTGGATCCGGACTCGGATGGTTCCCTGACACCCACCCTCAATGCGTGCGGCAGTGGGCTCCATCAGGACTGCGAAGTCACCGGCCAGGAGGTCGGGACGGTTCCTGGAGAGCCGTCCGAGACCGTTCAATGCCGCATCGACCTCTTCGTTGTCGTAGAACACCCAGGTGATGTCGGTGCGAGGCTCACCGAGCTCGCAGGCCAGCTTCAACGCGACCGCGACGCCCCCCTTCATGTCGCAGGTTCCTCTGCCGTAGATCAGCGGGCCGTCGGGTCCCTCCACCACGGAGCTGGGCAGGTTCCCGGCCACGGGGACCGTGTCCAGGTGCCCTGCGATCACGATGCGCTGGTCGCGGCCGAGCTGGGTTCGCGCCACCACGCAGTCTCCGTCACGTTCCACCATCAGGTGGGGTTGGGCTCGCAGTGTCTCCTCGACGAGATCGGCGAGCATCCGCTCATTGCCTGAGACGCTCTCCACGTCGACGATGGAGCGCAGCAGGGTCACCAGGTCAACGCCAGGATCAAGTGTCATGCTGGCGAGCCTACCGTTCCACGGCCGTTCGCCTGCAGGTTCACTACACTGAACCGCATGACTGATGCGCAGCGCAAAGCCTGGGGGTGGGGCCTCGCCACCAACCATGTGTCGGGAACCATCTTGGATGTGTTCTTTCCGGAACCGGTCCTTGGGGATGGCCTCACGGATGAGATACCGAAGGCTCTGGCCGAGGCCCAGTGCGAGGATCACATCCGTCAGACCTCCACCCGAGCCGTCCGCGTTGCCATTGATCTCGACGCACCCCCGGAGGGCACCGAGGACGCCTACCTGCGTCTGCATCTTCTCAGCCACCGTCTGGTGAGGCCGCACGGGTTGAATCTTGACGGCATCTTCGGGCAGCTTCCCAACAATGCCTGGACCACCCGAGGTCCCATTCCCGTCGAGGACGTCAAACGTGTGCGGACCATCCTGCGCGGGCAGGGTGAGCTCTTGGGCGTTTTCGGGATCGACAAGTTTCCCCGTATGACGGACTACGTCACTCCCTCAGGAGTCAGGATCGCAGACGCGGACCGGGTGCGGCTCGGTGCCCACCTGGCACCCGGGACAACGGTCATGCATGAGGGTTTCGTGAACTTCAACGCCGGCACCCTTGGCGCCTCCATGGTGGAGGGGAGAATCTCCGCGGGCGTGGTCGTGGGAGACGGCTCCGACATTGGCGGCGGCGCCTCCATCATGGGGACCCTCTCCGGGGGTGGGCAGGAGGTGATCCGCATCGGTGAGCGCTGTCTTCTGGGGGCTGAGTCCGGAATCGGCATTTCCCTTGGGGACGACTGCATCGTGGAGGCAGGGCTGTACGTCACCGCCGGCACGAAGGTGGAACTGTCCGACGGCCGGATCGTCAAGGCGCGAGAGCTGTCCGGGGCCTCAGGTCTGCTCTTCATCCGGGATTCCCAGTCGGGCAAAGTCATGGCCAAGCAGCGAGGAAGCAGCAGATTCTCCCTGAACGAGGAATTGCACTCGAACTGATGCGCAAGACAATCATCATCGTCGTCATACTGGCCGTGGTGCTGGGCGCAGTCGGCTTCGGCGCCTGGAAGGGCTACGAGTGGTTGGAGGCCCGGATGAATCCCGAGCGCTGCTACCTGAAAGTGGATGGTCAGGAAGAGCAGCTCAGCCTCACCTTCGAGCAGACCCGGAATGCCTCGATCATCGTGGCTGAGTCCTACAACCAGGGACTGTCCGAGCAGGCGGCGGTGATTGCTCTGGCCACGGCCTGGCAGGAGTCGGGGTTGCGGAACCTCAAGTACGGGGATCGCGACTCCCTCGGACTGTTCCAGCAGCGCCCCTCCTACGGCTGGGGAACCGAGGCTGAGATCATGGATCCCTGGTACAGCTCCGGGCGGTTCTACAAGGAGCTCGTGAAATTCGACGGCTGGGAAACCACTGAGGTCAACGACATTGCCCAGCAAGTGCAGCGCTCCGGGCATCCCGAGGCGTATCGGAAGCACGAGACCAATTCCCGGGCCCTGGCGGGCGCTCTGAGGGGTTCCCGCCCGGGTGCTCTGGCCTGCGTCACCAGAGAGCCTGCCAGCACAGACCAGAGCACCATGGACCGGGTGCTCGCGACGGTGCCGGGACTCAACGTGCAGAAGCAGGATGACCAGTTGGTGATGCAGGCAGACGACACCGCGGCCGTCTGGGCTGGCGCGCAACTGGCGATGGCCAACACGACGGACGCAGGCATTGTGAAGATCACCATCGGGAGTTCTGAATGGTCCAAGGGCAAGCGCACCTGGGAGGAGATACACGATGCTTCCGGGGATTCCGGCACCGGGGTGATCCACTTCGCCAGTTGAGAACCAGTCTGGTGGCAGGATGGGCGAAGAGTTGTTCGTCAGGAGAGCTAGCCATGCATCGTCGTATTTTCTTGCTCGGGGGACTCGCCGCTGCTGCAGTCACAGGGTGCTCCAGTGTCATGGGCAAGCCCGAAGTTCATCTGTACGTGGGAACCACGACCTACGAACCAGGTGGGCCAGACATTCCAGAGGCTGTATCGGCTGCGAAATCCTCACAGCTGCTCGCCTGGCGTGTCCTCACGGAGGCTCCGGGCCCAGAGAACAGACTGTGCTCACCGGCTTCGATGGCTGCTGCCCTGGCCTTGGTCGGTCTCGGCGCCACCGGCAAGACGGCACAGGATTTTGATGAGCTCTTCGGCATGACGGCAACCGACAGGGCCAGAAGCATTGATGCCCTGCGCAACAACCTGCGGAACTACGAGTCCCTTCCGAAGACCTTGGATGCCAAGAAACCGCCCAAGACTCCGGTGGTGCACATCGCCAACCGCATCCTGATGTGCGGCGACGCCGAACCCAAGCAACCGTTCCTCGACGAGGCGAAAACCTATCTTGATGCCGGTGCGGAACGGGCACGTGTGTCAGAGGCGCAAGATGCTCTCGACTCGTGGGTGAAAGACAACACGGCTGGGCTAATCGAGAAATCTGGCGTGAAGGTCACCGACTCCACCCTGCTGGTTGTCCAGGATGCGCTACTGTTCGCAGCGGCTTGGAGCAGCGAGTTCACCTCGGACAAGGCACCCCTGAGCTTCACGAGGGGTGACGGCGAGCAGGTTGAGATCTCTGCGTTGAAAGGGGATTTTCACACTCGTTCGGCAAGTGGCGACGGCTGGAAGGCAGTCCGTCTATCCTACGACGACACCCTCGCCATGGACGTCCTGCTGCCGCCGCAGGGCATCAGCCCACTCAGCTGGGATGTCAGCGTCTTGCAGGAAACCCATGAGGCCCTCACCGCCGCGCCCCTTGGAACCATTGAGGTGGTGATGCCATCAGTTGACCTGAGACACACGCTTGATCTGAAAACGCTGTTGGAGGCTCTGGGGATAAACCTGAGTTCCTTCAACAACATCTTTGACGGCGCAGAGGTGGAGCAGGCAGTGCAACAGACCCGGTTGCAGGTCACCGCCCAGGGAACAGTGGGTGCCGCAGTCACAGAAATATCCATCCCCATGTCCGCCCCCGTGCCAGGCCCCGGCCTGACTGAGTTGATCGTCGATCATCCCTATCTGATGCGGGTCCTAGACGTCCGCACCGGGTGGCCGTTGTTCCTGGCGGTGGTTTCCGACCCGCTGTCGGAATGAATCGCATTTACGGGGCGGTCAGCCGATTGGCGGCTGCCTGGATACGCTCGTCACTGGCTGTCAAGGCAATGCGAACATGGCGACTGGCCGAGGCTCCGTAGAAGTCGCCCGGCGCTGCCAGGATGCCGCGTTCAGCAAGCCACGCGATGGTGTCCCGACAGGGTTCACCCCGAGTGACCCAGAGATACAAAGATCCTTCGGAGTGCTCGACCGTGAAGCCGGCCTTTTCCAGCGCCAACCGCAGCACAGCGCGTCGGCTGAGGTATCGTTGCCGCTGCTGTTCGACATGCTCCTGATCATCGAGCATCGCAGCCAAAGCCGCCTGGATCGGGCCGGGAACCATGAGACCCAGATGTTTCCGCGCCTGCACGAGGTTCTGGACGAGTTCTGCATCACCTGCCACAAAACCAGCTCGGTACCCGGCTGCATTCGATCGCTTCGACATCGAGTGGACCGCCAGCAGACCCGTCAGGTCACCATCGTTCACCCGTGAGTCCACGACGCTCAGGGCCTCCCCCTCCCAGGCGAACTCCCCGTAGCACTCGTCGCTGGCCAGGATCGCACCGACGCGGCGCGCAGCCGCAACCCAAGCCTGCATCTCCGACAGGGTCAGGATCCGGCCCGACGGATTCGCGGGTGAGTTGATCCAGATCAGCCTCGTGCTCTGGGGTATGGCTTCTGGGTCATCACACGGGCTCGCGTCGGCACCGGCTGCGAGAGCCCCCACCTCGTAGGTGGGGTACGCCACCTCTGGATATACGACCACATCGCCGGCGCCAAGCCCCAGCGCCGTGGGCAGCCAGCCCACGAACTCCTTGGTGCCGATCACCGGAATCACAGATTCGTGAGCAAGTCCGCTGGCGCCCCATCGACGGGTCAGGTACCCGATGATGGCCTCCCGCACCTGAGAGGTTCCCCACACTGTCGGGTAGCCATGGGCATCTGAGGAAGCAGCCAATGCCTCCCGGGCCGCTCGCGGTGTCGGATCAACGGGAGTGCCCACCGACAGATCCACGATCCCATCGGGGTGCTCAGCTGCTCGGCGACGCGCCCCAGCCAGGGAGTCCCAGGGGAACTCCGGGAGACGGCCTGTGAGAGTCATCACTCGCCTTGCGGGGGAAGGGCCTCCACTGTGGGGTGGTCATAGTCAACCGGCCCCAGCCTGGCAGCCCCGCCCGGGGAACCGAGGTTCTCGAAGAATTGTGCGTTGATGTCGTAGTACTCAGCCTGATCCGCAGGCAGGTCGTCCTCGTAGTAGATGGCCTCCACAGGACAGACGGGCTCGCATGCCCCGCAGTCCACGCATTCCTCAGGATGGATATACAGCATCCGGTTGCCCTCATAGATGCAGTCCACAGGGCATTCCTCGACGCAGGCCCGGTCTTTCACGTCAACGCACGGCAGACCGATGATGTAGGTCACTTCCACTCCTTCAGATAGTCAGCCATACATTTTAGCGCGACGAAGCATGCGCGGACCACAGCCACCGAGCCGAGGTCAGCTGTCTCACTTGGGAGCGCAGGTGATGCGGTCTCCTGCCGAATAGGTCCAGGTGTAGTCCTCCTTCTTCGCGACCGCGCCATTCTTGTAGAACAGCCGCTGCCAGGTGGCTGTGAAACCCTGGATCGGCTCCTGATTCTCACAGTCTGGGGTGTCCAGAACCCGGTCGGTGCCTGAGGTGAAGTTCGATTTCGCCGGCTCCGTGGACTCAACCTTGTCCCAGGTCGGAATGGACCAGATGCGGAAGGTCAGGCTGCCCTGGCCCCCGCTGGTGGATTTCACGTTGATGCCCTCGATGTAGGCCGGGTATTCCGTGTTGTTCTTGAACTTCATGTCGAAGCTGCCGTAATAGATGGTCGCCTCGCGTCCAGCCGGGTACCGCGGGAAATAGAGTGTGTGCGGGCGGTGTTCGACGTCCTCATAGCCCGCGAAGAACCCGGCGTTGTACATGGTGGTCGCAGCCTGAGAGATGCCGCCGCCGGACTCCTTGACAAGCACGCCGCCATTGATCACGTAGCCGTCGGTGAAGCCGTTCTCCTTGGTGCGGGGGCCCAGCGTGTCGTTGAGGGAGAAAACCTCTCCCGGCATCAAGACCTTGCCGTTGATCAGCTCCGCGGCCCGTCCCAGGTTGGTGTTGCGATAGTCGGCGTGCGGGTACTCGGTGGTGAACTCCCCGATCACCTGCTTGGGCTTCACCTTCTCGGCTTCCTCGGTGGAGAACTCGGCCGGCCCCGTCACCACCTCCACGCTGAAGGCCCGTTCCGCACCGCTCTTGGTGGCGGCCTCCAACACTCCGTTGGCCAGCCCCTCGGGATCAATCTGCTGCCCCTCCTCAGAGGGCACCACCTGGATTGCGCCATTGACCATGGTGTAGGAGGCATTCTTGCCGGTGGTCAGGCCGAGCTTTTTCCGTTCCCCTGCCGTCACGTTCAGCAGCTGCTCAGCGTCGATGTGCGGCACCAGCTTTCCCCCCTCTGACGCGAAGGTGGTGACGGAGGCGATCTGCTCGGGGGTGATGTCCAATGTGGCCTTCCCCACCGTGACCTTGACCGGGGCTGAGAGCGCTGGGGTGGCAAAGGTGTTGACTGCCTCGTCCACCATCGCTGAGGTGACTTCAGGCGGCTGGACCCTCAAGACGGCTGTGGCCTCGTTCTGTCCCTCCTGCATGGCCTGAGTCACAGCCTGCGTCGTCGCCTCAACATCCAGTGTCGTTGCATCAACCCCTTCGGTGCGTGCGATCTTGCCCTCATCGAACGCCAGTGTCGCATCACTGCCCTCTACGGTGAAAGCCCCGGCCTGGGACTCAAGCGCCGCGCTCAGCGCTGCGTTGTCAATCGATGTCGCGAGCTTCGTGTCCCCTCCGCCGAACAACCGCCTGAAGAGATCGGTTGGGCTGGGGCTTGCCCCACCTCCCGCCTCCACGACGGTGCGCTGATAGTCAACGCTGAGCCCGCTGTCCAACGGGTTCAGGGTGATGTGGTGCCCAGCCTCGTCGACGACGGTGAACGGGGCGGCGTATCGCTGGGCGAAGGTCTGCTCCAGCTTGGTCTGAGCAGCCTCAGGGCTCATGCCCCCGATGGAGACTCCCTCAACAGAGGCGTTGGCTGGAACGTTGTTGCCCACGATGAAATAAGCTGCGGTGTAGGCTCCCAGCGCCAGGGCCAGTCCAATCCCCCCACCGATGATCCATTTCTTAGCGCGGGAGCGGGGCTTCTTCTCGGTCACTTCGGGTCCTTCAATCTCAGCTGTTCGGGGCGAGAGCCGGACCTATGGTACGCGAGTACGCTGTCACGTTGGCTACTTGATGACTCAGGGAGGTGCGCATGCGATCCAGGTCCAGGACTCATGGCACAGCTCTGCCCAGGACAGCCTGGGTGCTGGCTGTGACGAACTTTCTGGTCGCCATTGGCTTCGGCGTCGTGATCCCGGTTCTGGGACCGTTCGCCCGGACATTCGGGGCTGACACCTTTCAGCTGGGGCTCGTGGTATCAACCTTCGCTCTCATGCGGTTGCTCTTCAGCCCCTTCGCATCCCGCATAGGCCAGGTGATCGGTGAGCGCAACGCCATCACGCTCGGAACCCTCATCGTCGCCGTCACATCTTTCGGCATCGCCCTGTCGCCGAACCTGTGGTGGATGATCTCAGTCAGGGCTCTGGGGGGCATCGGATCCGCGTTGTTCACCATCTCTGCGTTCAACCTGCTGATCACGACCACTCCGCAGCAGCTCCGTGGGCGGGCCTCAGGACTCAGCCAGGGCGGCTTCCTCCTGGGCAACATGGCCGGGCCAGCGCTGGGAGGGCTGCTGGGGGCCATCGCTCTCCAGGCTCCCTTCTACTTTTACGCAGCGACGCTGCTGGCCGCTGGGGTGGCCGCGTTCCTGATGTTGCCGTCCCGCTCCGCCCCACTCCCCGCTGCTGCGAGGAGCTCGAAGACCCTGCGTGAGGTGTCAGGTGACATCCGCTTCAGAGCAGCTTGTCTGATGGGATTCGCCCAGGGGTGGCAGTCGATTGGGGTGCGCACCGCGCTGCTGCCGATCATCATCACCGAGACCTACCTCCTGGAGACCAGCTGGACGGGTATCGCCTTCGGGCTTGCCGCGGTGTTCCAGGCCCTCGCCCTAACCCCTGCTGGGCTGTTCACGGACCGGCTTGGGCGTCGGCCTGTGATGATGGCGACCGGTGTTCTGTGCGGGCTCTCGTCGATGGCCATGCCCCTGGCACCGAACATCTGGGTGCTGATGCCATTGCTGTGCGTCTATGCCGTGGGGGCCGCGATGCAGGGAACAGCCCCTGCTGCGGCGGTGGGTGACGCATCAGGTGGCCGAGGTGGCGCCCCGGCAGCCACCTACTCCATGATCGTGGACCTTGGAGCCATCATCGGACCGGTTGCTGTCGGCGCGCTGGTGGATGCCACGAACTTCACAGTCGGCTTCGCCGTGGGCGGTGGGCTGTTCCTTCTGGGCAGCCTGGTCTCCTGCCTCATCCCACGAGCCCTGGACCGTTCATTCCTCACCGAGGGTGAGTCGAGGAGTTAGCGGACCTTGATGTCGAACGGCAGGCTGAGGGCGCCGTGGATGTGAATGCCCAGCACTTCAGCCGCACGCACCAGAAGATCGTCCATGGTGGGGATCATGACGCGGGTGGCTCCGACGTGGTGCTCGCTGGAGTGGGCTGTGCGGAACTGGTCGAGGAAGGAGCCCGTCCCGACGTCCTGCCTGGAGGCCTCCTCAGGATCAATGTCAGCGAGTGAGCAGGCCCGTTCCCAGGCAAGGGCCCATCCGCCAAGATGATCCACGAGGCCCCGTTCGTGGGCATCGGCGCCAGTCCACACCCGTCCTCTGGCCAGGGACTCCAACTGCTCATAGGGCATACTGCGGTCGTTGGCGGCAAACTCTGTGAACTGCTGGTAGATCCGATCGAGTTCCGCATCCAGCCGCTCCCACTCCTCGGGGGAGAACTCCGTGGAGGTGCTCAGCATGCCGGCCGTGTCACCGATCCTGATGGATTCCCGCTTCAAGCCGAGCTTGTCGTAGAGCCCCTGGGTGACGAATTTGCCCGCAACAACTCCGATCGAACCGGTGATCGTGGTGGGTTGGGCGATGATCTCATCAGCGGGCATGGACACGTAGTATCCGCCGGAGGCTGCGACATTGCCCATGAGCGCCACCACCGGCCGCCCCGACTCTCTGACGCGGAGCACGGTGCGACGGATGAAGTCCGATGCCACGGCAGATCCCCCGGGACTGTCCACCTCAAGGATCAGGGCCTTCGTCCGGTTGTCCCGCAGCACGGCTCGCAGATGCTCATCGACGACATCAGCGCCGACGGTCTGCCCACCAAGGCCCTCCGGGCGGCCGCGACCCGTGACGATGCCGCCGCGGACAGTGACCACGGCAACCCGGGGCCGGTCCCGGGCGAAGGCTTTTGCCAGGCTTGGCCTGGCACGGAAACGGGACACGTAGAGCAGCTGCTCAGGCTCCGCCCCCCACTGCCGCATCGCCCAGGCATAGGCCTGGTCGCGGTATCCGAGGTCGTCGACCAGACCCAGCTCGCGTGCGCGCTCAGGAGTGATGGGGGAATTGTTTACGGCCTCCCAAACCTGCTCGGCGCTGACCCCGCGTCGACGGGCGATGACCGCCACCGCGTCGTCGACTATCGACTGTCCCAGGCGCCGGGTCATCTCCCGGTTCGCCTCCGTGACCTCATCTGCGGCAAAACGGTCAGCCGCGGTCTTGTATTCGTATCGCTGCCCGTATTGGGGGGTGATGCCTGCTTTGTTCAGCAGCCCCTTCAGGAGTGTGATGCTCACCTCGACGCCGCCTGCGCCAAAGCTGCCCGTGGGCTGAAGCCAGATTCGCTGACATGCGGTTGCAAGCTTGTAGGCGCTCAGGGAGTTTCCCAGCTCACCGAAGGACTCCGCCCAGGCCATCGTGGGCTTGCGCAGGCCGAATTCCTCGATCAGCCCCCCGATCTCATCCATGACGGGACCCGGCAGACCGCACTCAACGGCATGCACAATCAGGCCTGTGACCCGATCATCCTTGGAGGCCTCGATCAGGTTTGCCCTAAGGTCCGTCAGGGAGGTGGCGCCGATCGACCGGAGGAGCTGCAGCGGGTTCGTCGGGGCAGTCTCCAGGACACCACGGGCCAGATCCAGTTCGAGAACGATGCGGCGGGCGGAGCCGGGCAGCTTGTCGAGGAAGGGTGTATGCGCCATGAGTCAAACCTACCAGGGGCACTCCCCACCCCGCCCGTCACAAGGCGGTCATCACCACATCACGATGCGGCTCACAGAACCGACTGGGCGACCTCCACGACGTTGTCGACGGTGAACCCGAACTCCTCGAAGCACTTGCTTCCAGCAGCCGAGGCTCCGAAACGCTCAATGCTGACGCTCGCGCCCTGCGCACCGACATATTTGGCCCACCCCATGGCGATCCCGGCCTCGATGGAGACACGCACCTTGACCGCTGCGGGCAGCACGGACTCGCGGTATTCGTCGTCCTGCTCATCAAACCATTCCATGCAGGGCATGGACACCACACGGGTGGGGGTTCCCTGGGATTCGAGCCTGGCAGCAGCACCGAGCGCCAGCTCAACCTCAGAGCCGGAGGCGATCAGGATGATCGCGGGATCGGCCGAGGCCTCTTTCAGCACATAGCCACCCCTGGCGACGCCCTCAGCCGAGGCGTATTCGTCGCCGCGCGGCAGGGTGCGCAGGTCCTGCCGTGACAGGATGACCCCCGCCGGCCTGTCAGTGCGCCGAAGCACCTCTCCCCAGGCGACAGCGGTCTCGTTGGCATCCGCGGGACGCACCACATCAAGGTTCGGAATGGCCCTGAGGGCAGCCAGATGCTCAATCGGCTGATGGGTGGGGCCGTCCTCACCCACTCCAATGGAGTCATGGCTCCACACGAAGATCGACGGGATCCCCATGAGCGCAGCCAGACGCACCGGGGGACGCATGTAGTCGGCAAACACCATGAACGTCCCCCCGTAGGCCCGTGTCAGGCCGGACAGCACGATGCCGTTGATGATGCCCCCCATGGCGTGCTCACGGATTCCGAAGTGCAGGGTGCGGCCGTAGGGATCACCGGGCCAGTCATGGGACTGGCGTTCCTCAGGCAGGAAGCTGGGCTCCCCCTTCATGGTGGTGTTGTTCGAACCTGCCAAGTCAGCCGAGCCGCCCCACAGCTCGGGGAGCTGGGGAGCCAGCGCAGTCAGGACCTCACCGGAGGCTTTGCGGGTTGACATCTTGCCCTCCTCGAAGACCGGGAGGGCCAGATCGGCCGGGAGTTTGCGGGCGCGGACCCGCTCCAGGAGTGCCGCGCGCTCAGGATTCTCAGCGGCCCAGGCCTCGAACTTCGTCTCCCAGGCTGCACGGGCTGCCTTGCCTCGTTCTGCCGCATTCTCCTGGGCGTGACGGACCGCCTCCTCATCGACAGCGAACGGCTCAGCCGGGAAGCCAAGCCTCTCCTTCAGCGCCGCGATCTCGTCCCCACCGATCTTGGAGCCGTGGACTGCGTGGTCTCCGGCCTTGTTGGGCAGCGGCCACCCGATGACGGTGTTCAGCTTGATGATGGAAGGTTTGCCTGTGACGGACTTCGCCTCCTCAATGGCTGCGAACAGCGCCTCAAGATCCTCGCTGTACTCAGCGCCGTCATTGGTCCAGTCCACTTCCATCGTGTGCCAGCCATAGGCCTGGTAGCGGGCCAGGACATCCTCGGTGAAGGCGATGTTCGTATCACCTTCAATCGTGATCCGGTTGGCGTCATAGATCAGGATCAGGTTGCCGAGGTTCTGGGTGGCAGCCAGGGAGGATGCCTCGGCGGAGACCCCCTCCTGGAGACAGCCGTCACCGGCCAGGCAGTAGATGTAGTGATCGAAGACGGACTCCCCCTCGGGCGCATCGGGATCGAAGAGGCCGCGTTCCTTGCGGGCTGCCATCGCCATGCCGACGGCATTGCTGATGCCAGCACCCAGCGGCCCCGTGGTGCATTCGACGAAATGCGTGTGACCATACTCAGGATGCCCCGCGCACTTCGAGCCCCAGGTGCGAAGCGACTTCAGGTCATCAAGGGTCAGCTCCGCACCAGCCAGGTAGAGCTGGCAGTACTGGAGCAGTGATGCGTGGCCGGCCGACAGGATGAAACGGTCCCGCCCGATCCACATGTCGTCAGTCGGGTCGGTCTTCATGACCTTCTGGTACAGCAGGTAGGCCACAGGAGCCAACGAGATGGGTGTGCCCGGGTGGCCATTGCCCACCTTCTCCACGGCATCGGCTGCGAGGATCCGGGCCGTGTCGACAGCCCTTGAGTCCAGTTCGGTCCATTCGAGGGTCATGTTCAGTCCTTAGAGTTCCGAGAACGACGGGCTTCTGCGCCCGGCTATCACACTATCGGATTGTTATCGTGAACACCTGGTGAGGACAGGCCGATGTCCAAGCCCACGATGTCGGGTAGACCGGTCAGCGATGGGGAATCCCCGGACTCCACGTCGTCCTCTTCAGCAACGGAAGGGGACGAGACAGCCCCGGGGATGATGGGACGGATGGTCTCTCCCAGCGCTTCGCGGACAAGACGCCCCAAGTCGGAGCCGCCTTCAGAGTCGTGAGTGCGGATCTCAGCCATGAAAGCAGTCTAATGCGCCTCTTGGCCCAGGCCGAGGGGAGGCTTGTCCGACCAGGGGAAGACGATCCACTTGTCAGTCTCCCGCCACCGGAAGTCAGGTTGGATGATGGTGCTCGGCTTCGTGTAGAGCACTGCGCTGCGCACGTCAGCCCCGAACCCCCGGAGCAGTTTCATCACGAGCGCGAGTGTGCGTCCCGAGTCGGCCACGTCATCAACCACCAGGAGTTGACGATCCGCTATCGACTCCGTGTCGAGCATCGGAGCCAGCAGCACCGGATCCGGGAGAGTGCGGTTCACGTCCGTGTAGAACTCGACGTTGATGGCGTCGGTCAGCTTCACACCCAGCCGATAGGTGAGTGCGCCCGCGGGGATCATCCCGCCCCGAGCAATGGCGATGATCACCGAGGGCTGGAATCCCGAGTCCGTGATCTGGCGGGCCAGATCATCGACGACCTCGCCAAGACCTTCCCAGGTCAATACTTCCTTGCCCTCATGCGTGCTCGCGTCAGCGTGGTAAGCCATGTCGGCATGCTACAGGCAGGCTGCGGACTGCCGGATGGCGTCAGTCAAACCGGTAGGTGACGAAGATCACGTCGAGCCAGCGCCCGAATTTGCACCCGACCTCCTGCAGAACAGCGGACTCCGTGAAACCTAGTCGGGTGTGAAACGCCCTGGACGCCTCATTGCCTGCGTCGAGCACCCCCACCATCACATGGATGCCACGGCCGTGGGCGTAGTCCATGAGGGCCCCCAGGAGCATTCGGCCTATCCCTGAGGAGCGCTTCCCGTCGGCAACGTACAACGAGTGCTCAACGGTGTGCGCGTAGCCTGTCTTGTCGCGGAAGGGCCCATAGCTGGCGAACCCCGCAACCTCCTCGTCGTCCACCATCACCAGGACTGGGAAGCCTCGGCTGCGGAGCCTCTCGAACCACTGTGTCCGCTCCTCCAGCGTGACCGGTTCGAGGTCATAGGTCGCGGTGGTGGCAACCCCTGCCTCGTTGTATATCCTGACGATGTCTGGAAGATCGGCATGGGTGGCGGCACGGATGGTTCGCGACATGGGGACCATAGTACGGACCCACGGACCCGATGTGTTCCCGTGCCCATCGGTTTCATAGCGTGGAAGAACATATGCGCCCTGTCTCGGGACCCTATGTCTCAGCCGCTCCTGATGAAGGCCGAGCAGATTCAAGTCGCAGGACAGCCGCCATCTCGGCATGCAGGTGGAGGCGACCCGCGGCCAAGAACCCGCCAGACGTGGGAGGATGGTGTGCGATGAGACTCACCGGCCACCTGCCCCCAGACCCCAACCCCGACGCTCTGTTCGACGCCTTCACAGCAGGGGTCGAGTCCTCCGGCATCTCCCTGTATCCGCATCAAGAAGAATCTCTCCTGGCGATACTGGCGGGCGATCACGCCATCGTCACCACCCCGACGGGTTCGGGCAAGTCGCTCATCGCGCTTGGCGCCCACTTCGCCGCTCTGGCGCAGGGAATCCGCACCTACTACACCGCCCCCATCAAAGCTCTCGTGAACGAGAAATTCTTCGCGCTCTGCGAAGCTTTCGGGGCCGAGAACGTCGGCATGGTCACAGGTGATGCCTCCGTCAACGCAGACGCCCCGATCATCTGCTGCACTGCCGAGATCCTGGCGAATCTGGCCCTGCGGGAGGGCATCAATGCGGATGTGGGGCAGGTGGTCGTGGATGAGTTCCACTTCCTGGCCGATCCCGAGCGTGGATGGGCCTGGCAGGTTCCACTGGTGGAGCTTCCGCAGGCCCAGTTCATCATCATGTCCGCGACGCTCGGCGATGTCTCCGCCCTCGCGGAGGAGCTCACGCGCCGCACCGGGCGTGAGACTGCGGTGATCGGCGGCGTAGCGCGTCCCGTGCCGCTGACCTATCGCTGGTCGGTCAGCCCCATCCACGAGACCATCACCGAGATCATCGAGACCCATCAGTCCCCGGTCTATATCGTGCATCCGACGCAGGGGGCTGCGGTCGATCAGGCCACGGCTCTGCTCAGCCAGGGTGTGGTCCGCAAGGCCTCTGCTGCTGTGCCGGAGGAGCTCAAAGCAGCTTTGTCGGGATTCTCCTTCGCCGGGGGTTTCGGCACCACCTTGTCGAAGCTGTTGCGCGCCGGCATCGGAGTTCACCATGCGGGGATGCTCCCCCGCTACCGCAGGCTCGTCGAACAGCTGGCCCAGCGGGGCCTGCTGGCGGTGATCTGCGGCACCGACACACTGGGTGTCGGCATCAACGTGCCCATCAGGACTGTGCTGTTCAGCTCCCTGACGAAGTTCGACGGCCGGAGTCAACGGGTGCTGCGCAGCCGTGAGTTCCATCAGATCGCAGGCCGCGCCGGGCGTGCGGGATTCGACACCCTCGGCAATGTCGTCGCCCAGGCCCCGGAGCATGAGGTGGAGAACGCCCGGATTCTTGCGAAGCACCAGGGGGATGAGAGGAAGCTCAGGTCCGTTCGTCGCAAAAAACCTCCGGAGGGCTTCGTCAACTACACCGAAGCCACCTTCAACAAGCTGATCGACTCAGTACCCGAGTCCCTCCATGCCAGGATGAGGATCAGCCATTCACTGCTGCTCAACCTGCTGCAGCGTGATGAGGAAACCAGCCTCGCCGTAGTCAGGCTGGTGGACTCCACCCACCCTGACCCGAGGACCCGCCGCGCTCTGCTGCGCCGGGCTGTGGCGCTGGGCCGTTCCCTGCTGCGCGCGGAGGTCGTCACGCGGCTGCCAGCTCCGACTCCGGGTGGGCGACGGTATCAGCTGGCCGTCGACCTGCAGCGTGACTTCGCCTTGAACCAGCCGCTGTCCGCCTTCGCCCTGTCGGTGATCGAGACTCTTGATGAGAGCGCCCAGGACTATGCGTTGGACGTGGTCTCCGTCATTGAGGCGACATTGGAGGATCCTCGCGTGGTGCTGCTGGCCCAGCAGTTCAGAGCCCGGGGTCAGGCGGTTGCCGAGATGAAGGCCGACGGCTGGGATTACGAGGAGCGTCAGGAGGCGGTGGAGGAGATCACCTGGCCGCAGCCACTGGCAGAGCTGCTGGAGCAGGCGCACATTGAGTATTCGGTCGCCCATCCCTGGCTGTCGGAGACCCCGGTCAGTCCGAAGTCCGTGGTACGGGACATGTATTCCCAGGGCATGACCTTCGGGGAGTACATCGCCCACTATAAGCTGCAGCGCACCGAGGGTCTGCTGCTGCGGTACCTCACTGATGCCTACCGGGCTCTCCGGCAGAGCGTCCCGGAGTCGCTGCGCACCGAGCAGTTGGAGGATCTCATCGCCTGGCTCGGTGAGATCACACGCCTGGTGGACTCATCGCTGCTGGATGAGTGGAATGAGCTCGCGGAGTTGGCAGGCGTCTCCAGCGATCAGCGAACGGAGGTCGCACCCCCGGCACGGCCTGTGACGGGCAATGCGCGGGCCTTCCGGGTGATGGTCCGCAACGCCATGTGGCGTCGCGTCGAGTTGTGCGCCGACGACGATGTGGATGCGCTGGCCGCGTTGACCAGCGGGGATCCCATGACTCGGCAGCGTTGGGATGAAGCACTCGGGGGCTATTGGGATGAGCACCAGGACATGGGTGTTGGGGCCGATGCCCGGGGACCGGCATTCTTCCTGGTGGAGGAGCAGCGGGGTGGTCGGATCTGGCAGGTGCGTCAGGTCATCGACGATCCGGCGGGCAACCGGGACTGGTCGATCCTGGCGACGGTGGATTTGGACGCCTCGGATGAGGCGGGAGAGTTGGTGTTGAGGACCGTGGACTTCAGCCGTCTGGACGGCTAAGGTGCGCCTCCCCTAGGGGAGGCGCACCTTACAGAGCCTTCACTGCGGTCCTGTCTCATCGGGGGCTGGGCCGCTGACGTCAGCGTTTCGGAGTCACTGTGCGCTGTCCGATCGGCTCGCGTGTCTTGATGATCAAGGTGCCATTTCCCTGCGCCTTCCAGGTTGCGGGGGCATCCGGCATTCTGCCCTCGATCACTGTGATGATGATGCGATCAGAATCCTCCTCAAGCCGGTGGCGCTGAAAGATGAAATCATCGCCACTGGGTTTGAAGCGAATCAGGAGACAGTTGTCCCCCAGCACCTCATACTGATCCCATTCCACGACTCGCTCGTCGACCAGCGGGGTGTCGTCTCCGATGGGGCCCACCATGGGGTTGACCGCATCACACCGCGGGTCATCCTGTGAAGATGATGAGCAGGCAGCGGCACTCATGAGAAGCGATGCCGCCAGAAGCACAACCCAGGCTCTGGCTCTATTCTGCAGCGCCATCAGGCCCCAAGCAGATCGAAGATTTGCAGCGGATTCGGGGATGCAAGCAGATTAGTCAAAGCGCAGTTTGTGCCAGGCCTCGCACTCGGGCCGACGCACCGAGAGGTAACAGTCCAGGTGTACCCCAGGTTTTCATTCACCCGATCCTTGATCCAGGGTCCTCCCGATGCACCTTCATTCATTCCGCAACGCATAACGGAATCGGACCCTCCATTGTCAACAGCAGTGCCATCGCAGTAGTAAGGAAGAGAGCCATCGAAGGGAGAGGCGGAGGGATAACCCCAGATTCGGTTGCCTGAAACGTTTGCGCTATTTCCGCCAACAAGACCATTGGCCCCGACTGCCTGCGTGATGGTGCGGCCATCCTTCCGCTCAAGACTGACGATGGCCTGGTCATAGCGGAAGTTCTTGTCCCTCTTCCAGCCGACGAACGCCGCCACTCGATTGCCATACCAAGCGCCCTGAGGGGCAGAACCCTTGTAGTAAGAGGGGATGAAGACAAAGTTTCCATTCCATGAGGCATTGTCGTCACCGCCTGGATGGACGCAGTGGCCTGCCGTGATGATCTTCGTCCCGTCGCCGCCAGCCACTGTTGAGGCGCTGCAGCTGCCGCTTCCTCCACTCGGCGTGGTGAAGAACAGCCGCCCCACAGTGCTCGGAACAGGAACCTCCGCAACGGTCTGATCACCAGCGCCTACGGCACGGGTGACAGTGGTTGCATCGCCACCCATCGGCCGCTCACCCGGGTCAGCCTCTGGCGCCACCGGATCAGATGTGACGACACCTCCGCCACCTTCAGCCGGGCCACTAGATTCCTCATTCAATTCCTCAGGAGACACAGTCGGCATCTCCATGGGCTCTGCGGCCTCAAGACGCTCCTTGGTCCAGAACTCCGCTGCCGACTCCTGGGATCCAGGCGAGATTTCGTGCACCACAGGATCCGTCGGATTCCCAGCATCGGAACCGTCATCAGCAGAGGCCGGAGAGACAACACCTGCCATAAAGATCAAAGAAGTGGCCAAGGCAGAAGCTGAACCAATCAACCTGTTCTTGTTTTTTTGTTTCATATTTCGACACTCCTTTCATTGATTGCCGAGCTCGACACGACAGATGAACCGACAACACATATCCATCTATCGAAGTTGCAAATAGTTTCTGGAAAAATTCAGATGCAGCTCTGTAGCGCAGGAGATGTTGATTGATTATCAACGCTGCCCAGCCAGCGGCTTGCCCGCAGGCTCTCAGAGAGCAGTGGGCCTCTCGTCGCTGTCCAACTGCCGATGGCTACGAGCGCGCCCTCCAAGATTTCTGGACATCCCAGAAACTCGACCCGATATCATCTATTTTCCCCTAGGATAGTTCACCTACGGCCATCACGCAACCCTCGCGACGCCAGGGGATCTGCAACGCCCCTCAGCCCATGCGGGGCAAGATCTGCTCAACAAAGAGCGGGGCCCAGTTCGGCTTCGGATGGGCTGGATCGACGAAGACTGCCTCGACGATCTCCGCTCGCGGACGAGGGAGGCGACTCAGGGGCTCAGGCGCCTGGAACACATCGGCGATGACCACCGCACCGGCCTCATTGGCCGCAGGCGCGCGGAGTCGCCCCAGGGGGATCAGGGATCCGGGATCAAGCTCAACCCCCAGCTCCTCGAAGACCTCTCTGACAGCGCACTCCGCCGGCGACTCCCCCGGCTCCGGCTTCCCTCCCGGGTTGAAAAGGGCGCTGGTCCCCCGCTTTCGCACCAGCAACACCCTCCCATCACCGTCGGTCAGCACCACCGCGCTGACCCGGATCTCGGCGGGGACCATCATCGCTCCTGCCCCGGCCGCACCATGATGACGTGAGGCAGACCAGCCTCACGGTATTCCGGACCACGCCGCTGGAACCCCAGTTCCTCATACATCGCGGCAACATGGGTTTGGGCATGAATCACCATTCGCTCAACCCCACACCAGTCGAGGACCGCTATCACCAGAGAACGCGCCAGCCCCTCTCGACGACGATCAGCACGCACCACGAGACGCCCAAAAGAGCGCCTCGCCCCCAGCTCGGGATCATCCAGCACGACGGTGCGCAGATAGGCGGCGCAGCCATGCCCATCAGGAATCCACCAGTGGAAGGTCGCAGGATGGCGGTCGAGCGCATCGAAGTCCGGAGCATCAATACTCTGCTCCAGAAAGAACACCTCGCTGCGCAGCCGGGCGATCTCGAAGAAGTCATCTGCCGACATCTCCGCCCAGGACTTGACCTGGATCCCATCCTCCACGGCTCTCTCCTCACTCACACCCACCCCAGGTGACTCTAACCAACGGAACCGGTACCGTACAGCCGCCCTCAGGGGACTGTCTGATTAACGGTGTGTGAGGTCCGGTCTGATTCGAGAGGAGACGGTCGTGGCTGGCACGACCGGCATGTTGGGAGACGGGATGATTGATCCTGTGATTGGTGAGGTCATTGATCAGGAGGACTTGGCCGGGCGTTTGCTGGCGCTGGCTAGGGAATAGGGGGTGAGTTTGGTCGGCCCGGGAGGGTTGTTGAACCAGCTCACCAAGGAACGTTCTGGAGGCGGGGTTGAACGCCGGGTTGGCCGAGCATCTGGGTCATGAGCACGGTGGCACGCCGATCGAGGCGAACATGCGTAACGGGGCCCGCGTCAAGGCGGTGTTGATCGAGGTCGGGCCGGTCGAGATCGGTGGTTCTCCGTGATCGTGACGGCTCTTTCGAGCCGATCATCGTTCCGAAACGGAAGCGAGGTTTGGACGGCATCGATCAGATGATGTTGTCGTTGACTGCCCGCGGGTTGATCACCGGTGAAGTCGCTGCCCACGTCGAGGAGGTGTACGCAGCGAGGGTGTCGAAGG
>ERZ773077.3-NODE-3-length-174004-cov-27.520467_pt1 | contig 174004 bp, 152 predicted proteins | sample MGYA00580612_ERZ773077 | MGnify/ENA primary metagenome ERZ773077 (study PRJEB29015, sample SAMEA2737971) | human oral metagenome | biome: human oral; feature: human-associated habitat; material: dental | place: China | collected 2021 ...
TACCCCTGTAGACCCATAGCGGATCTACAGGGGCTATATAGGTAAACTATATTTCGTTTAGTCAATGTACTATTAAGTTGCGGAAGCTATAGAAGCAATGTTTTCCAACTCCACTCGTTTACGTACCAGCCTACTAACATCATCTTTCATGTCTGCTAGACCGTATCGTAACCATTTGGGTGTTGCTTCGATGATCTTATTTACGATCATCTTCTCAGCATCCGGTGTCAGTACCAGTTGGTGGTTATCGTTGAACATAACTGAAATGTGTTTGACTTCATCATCATTCCAGAATGACTGTGCCAGTTGCATGCCCACACCTAGGGCATAGTCGTTCTCGCAAATGTTTAATAACTTATTCACACGACTGTAAACCCTAACATCCAGAGTTTGGTTATTAAACAACTTACTATACAGAGAAGACATAAACAAAGCACGTATCAATCGTTCCGGTAACACCCAACCGAGGAGATAATACAACCACTTTTTCATGATGTTCTCCTTGTGTATATTGAAACACGCTCTAGACCTCGTGAGATCCAAGCACCACTTGGGATGACAATCCCTGCCAAATACCGAAGTCACGCACTGACAGTCTGTCGTCATTACATTTGTCATGCAAGGTGACTAGGAAAGCAAACCGGTATAAGTTATCACCATGATTATAAACCAAAAGTTTCACATTCGGATACATGTTATCGATGTTCTTGAGCTGATTGCGCTTTAACATGTCGATACCACACACCAAGATGATCTCTTTTTCTACAGATCCCATGGGTATCTTAGGCTTGAGTGTTTTCATGCCTGTACCATGTTCGGTTAATAAAGAAGTACCGACGATAACTTTCTCATCAGTCTTACCTTCTAAGCTAGTCGTAACGATCTTCTCCTCTGTCTTATAGAGCAGATGAGTAATGTCATGTCCTACGATGGGATAAGTACCATCACGATAGTGATTCAATACCGTACTTAATGTATTCAGTATCTCGATATTACGGCTTGATAGATAAACCGGATCATTCACGTACGTGATTTCATTCCCATCTGCACTGTTTAAAGAAGCAGATCCCTTAGCATGGGACAGATACGCTTCACGATACTTAACCAACTTACGATGTATCTTACGATTGGAGATATTATCCAACATCAAGGTAAAGATTAGGTTGTGGTAGCCATACTTAGCATCCAACCATTTCATCTGCATGTCTTCGATGGTCTCTATGGTATCGTTACGCTCTTTCAAGTAGACGACACCAAAATGAGCATCTGCTATGTATTTGCCGATGAATATATCCTCTACCTGATGGCCTGGTGAACCGACGTAGAAATAATGCTTATCCGTTCGCCCACCAAAACCCAGATACAATCGTTTATTACTCAAGAACGGATGTATCGCTTCAGGATCTTTATCCTCTTTTAATGACTCTAGCGTCACTTCTTGATCTAGTGTATCGACCGTATCGATACCATGTCTCTTATTAGCCGACATCGCAGCACCTAATGATGCCATGTTGTCAGCCAATGTATTGGCTACCGGATTGCTTTTATCTGCATGTCCAGGTATCCATTTCTCGATGACTTCGATTCTTTTCTCACGTATGCGATTGACGATCTCATGGATCTCTCGCCAATCTTCTCTAAAAGCGATCGGATTGCCAGAGGTGTTATTGAACCCACGAGATGCAATACGATCCAAATGTTTCAGACCCTTTAACACATACGTGCTATCGGCATATACCAGAGCTATGTCCACGTCTGATTCCAATACAGCCTTTAACACAGCCTTCAGTCCCAATACTTCAGCCCATGCATTAGACTCCACTAGCCCAGTACCGTAGGCGTACTCTCGCATATTCACTGCCTCTACCGGATGATAAGGTACCTTATCTTCCCGTAAAAGCTTAATCATCTCTTCTTTAGAGATCTCTTTATTGATTGTTTCTTTTAACACTTCCTGATCAGATTGGAAGCCTACAATGGTAGGGGTCAAACCCTTAATCGGAAAATGTCTGGTCTTAACTTCAGCATCTGTTATATAATCGTAGCTAAAATACCCATAGCCCACGCAAGATGGGTTGGATTGATAAGTCCCGCCATCGCTGTAGATGACTTTTACCTTGATACTCATGTTCGATATACTCTCTATACAGTACTCTAAATCATACCAGACACCAACCCATCTTTTATACTCTTAATACACCTTAACGTTTAGGGCCATCATCGACCTGCATGGTTTTACCACGCAGTGACTGTTGATGGGTCCGAGTCTGGTGTATCAATGCATCGGTGAGTTTCTTGTGCTCTTCTTCCAGTTCCTGATTCCTCAGTTTCAATCGGCTATATTTCACTTCTAATTGCTGATAAGCATTGAAGTAAGTATTAACACGCTTGGTGACGTGATAACTATAGCCAAAAGAGATACAGAACATCAGAAAGAAGAGAAGCCTGATCTTGTGATGTTGAAGTGCCTTCCCTGGTCGTACGTCTTTACCGACGATACACTCCCAAACAAAGGCAATTACAGTTTTCCACATGTTCTGTGCCCTTTCGTAAGTGATAGCGACGTGTGTACAATACTAACATTTTCTTCTAAACCATGCAAGTAGATTTACATTTGTAAACACTACTTACCCTCTTTTACCAGTTTTACTAGATATAGACAAGGATATAAAGACATGCCTAAGTCCCTTAAAACCTTTGCGATAAATGATCGCTTCGTGACCAATACACGATTTAAAGAACATGCCTTCGGTGAACTCTCGACAGACTCCCGTACTTATCAGAAGGACATTGAGGTATTTACCCATCCGACTGATAAGGAAATCTCTCTTGCCGTATTCGAATCTCTAGAAGCCGATGGTAGTCGCGCACCTGCTAATGCCGAAGACGTTAAGCTGGCCATAGACATCGCCAAGTTCGTCTACGATACTGTTATCGATGCGGCACGCGATATACCGACAGAAGAGATGGCCAATAAGATACTGGAAGCTTTCCGCCAATCAGCCAAAGACATCCATGTCGGTAATTCAGTTACGAATAATACCGTATACTGTCCTACCTGGGTGAAATTCAAAAGCCTATCCGACAATGAATACCATATCTGGTTCAGTGACGCAGCATTCAAGCAAGAGTTCGATGCCTACGAGATAGAGGTCGTAATGCCTGTTGATAACATCGATGTCTTTTTCTCGTCTAAGTCAGTCATCGAAGCTGAGTTAGCGAAGAAACCCATCGATAAGTTAACCGAAGAAGCCAATGTGCGTAAAGCCACGTCTCCCGTTACTTCGTTTAGACTGGATATCTTTAACTGGTATAACCCAGCCACTCAGCGTCCTGAATTACCCACTAACTGGTATGTGTTGATCTGGGGCGATGCCGGTGCCAACCTGGATGCTGTTAAACTGGCAATACAGAAAGCCATCTTGGCGAAGTCCAAACATCGGGCAGATGAATGGAAGGCCATCTTCCCCGACATCTTTAAACGAAACGAGTTCGTCATCGTTCCACAATGGGATAAGTTCGCCAATGAGAACAAAGTCAGGGAAGAAGCGTCACTATACAGCCCCATCATGGATTACGCTACCATGGTCTCCAAGTACGCCACGCCTTTTATGGCAGAATATCCCGCTGACCATGTTAATACCAACCTGCAATGCATGGGTTTGTACTTCCGTGGTGTAGTCGGTGTCGTGTGTGGTAGTAATGAAAATAAGGAAGATAAGTTTAAGCTCTCTCAAGTCTATCCTGACTACATCGACGTAGCATCTACATCGACTGACTTTGCTTATCAGGCACAAGCCACACAGGCATTTAGCTTAAGATTACAAGAGATGCTGGAAATAGCAGAAAAGATGACTGAGACATCAGCCATCCCACGTGAGAAAGTGACTCAAGGTAACGGACAAGTCGTACCAGGTGCCCGTATCTACAGTCGGGTAATCCGTGAAGGTAAGATGTTCTTAGCCACTAAGTTCGGTGATTACCACTACCTAGTCGCTGCTAAGAAGAACTTTAGATAAGAGAGTGTAGAGACATGAAGTTAAACAGCCCGACTGTAGGAGCTAAAGGACTCTGGAAACTCAGAGCACCTTACGATAACCTATTACCATTGAATACACCATTAACGTGTACAGCGATATCGAACTATGGTCAGCTCATCAACATGGGTATTGATGTATTCGATACCTATTACGATAAGCATAGCCTAAATAAAGAGACCTACGAATCCCATATCCCAGATGGACGCATCATCTTCTTAAAGACGGATAACAATAAGCGATATAGTTTTCCACTACATTACTTAGAGTCTTATCCCATCGGTACAGGTGTTGCTTATGCGTCTATGGGTATCGGTGTGCGCTTAGGTGCGATGCCGGTGAATACATCGATAGATTTGTTAATACAACAGATAGAAGAACTTGTCCATCTGAATGTTGGTGTAGAAACCCATACGGAAGCGATGATACTGTCCGAACAAGTCATCGTGGATAATGCAGAGCACACTCGTTTAGAGAAAGCTCGTGCTGCTCGTAAGAGAGCTTCTACTCCTGCTTTACAGCGCATAGAGTCTTTAACTGAGACTAAGAAACAGATCGAAGTAAAACTCACTCTGGCTGAATCTAAAGTCATCGAGCAAGATGCTAAGATCAAGGCACTGGAAACTGAGTTAGCAGCATTAAAAGCAGCACCTAGACCATAGCAGCATACTCCTTAGCCTACCTACTCCCTGATATAGGGGTAGGTAGGTGTAAGGGATATGTTCTCAGTTTATTCTAACCTTCATCCATGGAGTCATTCGTACCATCTTGTGGTAATGCTTTCATGGTTTGCATGACTTCTTTATCACTCAAGATACCACTACCGATCACGAGTTCACCTTCCAGTATCGGATTGATAGGTTCACGTACTTCTACATTGACATTACGTTCTACGCGGACACCATTGGTATTACGTAATATCTGTTCACGTTTGTTCTCATCAGACTGACGAGCGATTTCAGTAACGATATCCCTAACAAGATCACTACGAGATTCACTGGCTTCTTTCTCGGCTTTGAGTTTAGCTTGAGCTAGGATAGACTTATCATTATCACCCATGGCTTTGAGCATGACTTTGAGCATCTCTGGGTCTTTAGCCACTTGCTGGATATTAGCACCCATCAGACGAGACAATGTCTGCCTCACCTTGATGTTCTCATCGAGGATACCTGTATCATCCGTATCTGTTTGTTTACCGACGATCTCAAAGTCATCAACGACATTACGTGTAGCCGTATGGCAATCAATCGTCGTATTCAATGGTGTAGCGTGATCCTCTACGATGAAATCAGGCTCTTCTTTTTCAATGGTTTGTAGTTGCATGATGATCCATCCATTATGTTAGACATGTCTGGTCAAAAACAGACATGCTGCTATGGCTGTAAACCTAAGCCATGTTGGCAAATATTTAAGTATATACTATTAAGGTAGTAAAGTCACCTATGTCTCTCTTTTAAAGGAGTAAAACAAATGTTTCAATTCATTAAGAAATGGTTCAATAACCATGTCAAGGAAGATAGTCCAGTCGATAAGATGGACATTCAATCCATCCACAATGGTCTCTTCCAGTTCGTTTTTGACCAAAACATCAGTGTCGACGATATCGATGGGTTCCTACAAGGACTAGAGACCATCCTGATCTTTTATCGCCACAAACTAGCATACTTGGACGAACAATCAGTAGAGATGCCGATGTCTATTACGACAGATGTCAATCGTCAATCACTGGGTATACACAACTATCGTAATCGCCATGTGGAAGAGAACGATTGGACACGTATCCCTACACTGACCACGTTCTTTAACCGTATCGCTAAGTTACCGATGGATGACAACACGCAGAACAATGTCATCTCCACCAAGGTGATGAAGTTATACGCTAACTGGCGTGAATACACGAACAACAGTTTATTAGAAGTCATCATGTTCTTAGATGCTTCGACTAACCTGGTTCGTAAACTGATGGCACTGCCTGATGTCAACAAAAGGCATTTCTTCTTTAATGTCTACTCACCCTTGTTTGTTGTAATAGCAAGTGTAGTGGATTTCTCTAGTGCTGTCGTGGAAGAAGTTAATCTAGATAGTCCGATTAAGATTTAAGCTGAATATAAAAGGAGCGTTTTAAAATGTCAATATTCGATACAGATACCATCTACACTTTATTGGATGCACGTGTAGAAGATCGCGAGAAAGCGATCAAGGAAGGATTATATCTGCCTAATCTAGCTGCTGATGATCCTTACGATTACCTGAAAGAAATCAAGAAAGTCAAGTTTGACGATCCAGGTAAACGCGTACCGTTTGAATCCATTCGGTTTGGATTGATCAACATCATCAAGACCATCCGAATACCACACAACAAAGTGGTCTTTTTCATGCAGTATGCTACACTTGGTACACCGGCACGTCATTTCAGTGGTCGTACTGGCAGTACTTTATTATTGCAGATGGCCGATGACTTCTTATTCCATTATCAGATTCGAGAGGATGTATTATCCAACCAGTATGCACTGGGTGCTATGGTATACGCCATCTGTATCATTCGCGATGTACAAACACGCAATGAGACAGGCACTAAACCATTAGCCCAAGTCGAGAAAGAATACTTTGCTAAAGTAAGAGGTACAATCGAGAATTATTTAGCAGCGTATGTTTTAAGCAAGAACTAAGAAGTATTATACTTGCCGTCTATTATTTAACCCGTATTTTACTAAGCCTAACAGCCTAGTATAGAAAACCAGTAAAAAGGAAATCAATCATGAATTGCCAATTACGTACCGATGACGAAATCATCGACGACGTCATCGAGACCATCAGGAACGTGGCTAGTGAAGCCATCTATTTACCGGTAGTATTACCTACAGATTACCATAAGGAACAGTTCTTTAAGCGTACAGCTGAAAGGTTTTATTTCTACCTGTCGGAGCGTGCTAAAGACTTCAACTATAGCATCGTTTATCAACCAGATGGATATGGTAAAGAAACCATACTCATCACGTCTGTAAATGAAGGTATTAAGAGTACGTATACCTTAGAAATGGAAGGCGAAGGCCGTGAGTTCTCAGCCATCATGTACAACAAGCTCTTTACCGGTAGGATGGTCAGACCTCAACTGCATGAGTCCGTGTATATTAACGTATTGTTGCTGATTGCCGCAGCTCTAACCAAGCTGAACAACGAAATCGCTTTCACACGCGTCACGACGCATAGCCAAACAGAACTCGTGCCGATCACTGAGATTCCGTCTAAGATCCTTTTGGATGAAATCTTGCTGTTCTTATCGAAGTATGCTTAAATTTTAATCAACCTATATCTTACCCTACCTATACCCGTAATGGTGTATAGGTAGGTGTAGATAGGTAAACACTCAGGCTGATGAAGTTAGTCAGCTAGTGACTATTTTATTTAGAAAGGAATAATAACCATGGGATTTGAAAAGAACATGGGTAATAAAGGTTTTCGTCGTGTCACTGACGGAGAAGGTTCGTTCCAAGACATCCCGCCTACATGGCCAGGTCTCTTAGCACTCCTCTTACGGAAGATCACCATCGACAAATACGATGGTCGTGATCGTGAGAACTGTATCCAATTACCGGATGAATCCATGTCTCACGGATACGTAGAAGAACTCTTAGGTCGTGTCATCCAAGAGTACAATGGCAACACGCTCTCGGAAGCAGATCTAAAGACTGAACGTACCAGACTCTTAACAGAGTTCGCCAGACCTTCTATTACGATCAAGACATTCGGTACCTTCCTTAACATGCTGGATCTAAACTGGGCAGAGATTACCGTGACGATCCAGCGTAAAAGCGGAACGATTAAGTCGTATACCAAACATGTCGGTGGTATCGGCATCAAGGACTACGTCGCGCCTATACGTAACCAAGAGTTCATCGAGACACTTGGTTTAAACGAAGATCCGTTCTATCCTAAACATTCAGGTCAGCTCATCGCTGGCAGTAAGAAAGGAGACAGTGATGAAGACTAAACATCTTTTCCCTTATTTGCCTGAAAACGATGGTATAGACCATATTCGTCTGGACAGGCACAGCAACAGTAACTTAGGCCGTCAATTAGCCATCGACAACGCACGTACGTTTTATCTGCCTGACTTAGGTAGTTTCACTTCGATTTCATCGGCTATCCAGTACATGAAACTGGAAGTGAAAGATGATAAGCTGCGTACCTTAACCAGCAATCCATTGTTCTCTTACGTTAAAGAAGAGATCAACAAAGGCAATAACAGATACGTCAATAAGCAAATACCTGATCGTGAGTATAAGCGTATTACACTCTATTCGTTATTGTCCAGACCTGAGTTGTTGGAAATGTTGATACAGTCTAAGTTACCACTGGTATCGTACTACATTTCAGATGGGGAAATCAAAGTCAAGGACATGCAATATACTCGTGTCCTGATGGATCTGCGTAAGCATCTCCAAGATAAACCCACTGACACTAAGTTCTAACACACATCGTTTACTAAGACAGGTACTGCCCTTATGGGTGGTATCTGTCTGGTAGACTTTGTGACCTACTATTTTTTTGCTTAGAGAGACACCAACATGGCCACACGTGCGAATAAAACCACCAAGAAGAGAGTGCCTAATCCACCTAAAGGCAGTAAAGGATACAAAGGACGAGCTTCCAAATCCAGTACATCCCTATCTAATTCCAATATCAAGAAAGATGCCAATAAGACAGTATTCAATAGCTCAGTAGACAATAAGTTAGCCACAGTAGACGTATACCAAGGCAATCTAGGTGAAACAGTCAATAGTCTTTATAAGTTCACCAACACCATGAACTTAGACACCATCATGAACGGCATCAAAGGCGGCTTATCTGGTATCGGTAAGATTACTGATTTCTTGAAAGATGCTAAAGGCATTAAAGATGCACTCCAGTCTGGTAACATCATGGATGCTGTTGGTAAGATTGCTCCAGGTGCGAAAGCAGCTTTATCTAAAGCAGGTATTGATCCTAGTACATTCGATACACTAGCAGGTGCTGCCCAGATAGCAGTCAATGTTAAGAACTCTGTAACGAACATTAAGAATGGTAAGCTAGATATCCTAGATGGATTAAATGATTTGGCTAAATCCATTACTGGGCAAGATTTGGCTTTGATTAAGGATATCCAGTCTATCCGTGCTGCTACTGGGGCGATTATAAAAGAGTTCAGTGATGCGGGTATCGCACTGAAAGATGCGTGGAATGATTTAACCAAGAGTGAGAAGTATAAGTACAATATAGCTGATCAGATCGCATCGGATATTACACCATTCTTAATTGACAATGGTGATTACGATACAGCTAAGATGGCGATAGGTTCTATCCCTAAGAACCAACTAGAAGCCATGGGTCCTACCATCGTTGAGAATGCGATACGTAACTTTAGGAAAGACTCTGTATTCAACAGGGGAAAGAAAGACGAAGAGATGTTTAATGGTCTAATGGATACATTACGTCTCTTTAGAAATGGTGAATACCTTTGGGTAGACAGAGGTACATCACGTAAAGCATTTAACATGGCTTTGTTCATCCATGCATCTAAAGACTTGAAAGAAGTCATCCAAGCAGTCTGTGCTTCTTCTTTCTATTTAAAAGAGAATGGTGAGAAGAGATTAGATTATACCGATAAGAAGAATGACATGTTGGTATTATTCAACCGTGTCTTTACCAATATCGGTAATGCAGAAGAAGAGATGAATAAATATTTCCCTGGATTCATTTTCAACAAAGAAGAGAAGACAGAGACATTGGTATCTGTTGTTGCATTCAGAGCAGCTAACTCTACACGTTAGTGCGCCACACATAGCAGACATAACCTTAGCCTACCTATACCCATTGTAGGTATAGGTAGGTATAAGGAATATGTTGTCATTCTGATATCAGCTCTCAACCCATGCGTCTTTAAAGGCAGCATCAGGCATGTTGATCATCGCGTATAGCTGACCAGGTATACTGTTAGCCAAGAATGCTGCTTGCTTAGCGGTACTGTAGGAACTAGCTAGATGTAGTTTATTAGTACTCAAACGACGCTTCAGTCTAGACATGTGGTAGTATTGTTCAGCAGTACCTAAACCAGCCAATACTGCCATGTAGTCCATGAATGGCGTATCATCATCGAATAAACCTTTTAACTTACTGTCTAGCGTAAGTACACTGGCTACAGTAGGCGATACATCAGCAGCAGCTTGCATGATGCCTGCTTTCATCATCGAGAAGAATGTCTCGTTCGTATTGAACTGTTCCGATATCGGCATACTGAGTGTTTCTTCCATGGCTTGTATCGTAAAGTTAACGGTAATGGAAGTCACTTGTCCTTCAGGTGTGAATCCCATGTTACCATCACCACGAGTAAAAGTTAAGCTATCTATAGCTGCTAGTCTAGACTGCATCCTACCTTTGTCGTAGAACTCGAAATAGAATGGATTCGTATACGAGTGTTTACCAGTCGATATCGGCATTGCTAGTGCAGCAACACAGGCCATCTGGAAGAACATGTAGACCATGCGTGCGCGAGGATGAGCATAAGGCGAACGAATAGTGAAACTATATCCAGCCTTCGGTAACTGAACCTCACTCGATTCCCAATACTTAGGCATACTCACTGTACCACCACCACCAGCGATCAATAGACCTTCCAGTCCTATACCGGATACCACACCTTTTAGTAGGTCAGCTGCCCCACCTACTACATTCTCCACCAGATCAGAAACCATGCCATCGCCTATACTACCACCAGCTAAGTTGTAGTACGTATCACGTGAAGTAGCGGACATGCTATTGAGTTTCTCAGCGATTGCAGATGCTTTAAAGCTATTAGTAAATGTCTCAGTAACAGGGCCAGTGTCATCCACCCTGAAGCTCACGAACCCACCACCTGTACGGATCTCATTCTCGAAGAATGTAGCCAAACCAGCATTAGCCACAGCACCACTGTTACTACCAGGTGCACCACTATTGCCAGTACCGGCATTCGATATCTGTTCAGCTGTTGGTGCATCTGCGATATCCTGCCCATTTGCATCGGTACTGAATGTCTGGTTACTACTAATGGCCGATAAACCATAGAGAGCCTGACCATCCTCTTTCCATTTACGGATGTATTCAGCTAATGTTAATCCAGTAGCATTGTGTTTGTTCTTATAGGCATTTACCAAAAGAGCACGTACGTTGATCTTACCACCACCAGCTTTGTTTATCTCTTGTAAGGCTAAGTAACGTGCATGTGCATGTCTCTGTGCCCTATTAGCAATAACAAACACATCTAACTGCCCCTGCACACTACCATCACTAAACGGATCACTCAATGTAAATGAATTAGAGCGATTACCCATGGAATGTACATCAGGCCAATAGTTCAACATGGCTTGTTTCTGCGCCTCATCCACTTGATAAGCATCGCCATCGACACCATTATAGAGATTAGTGCTTCTAAATACTAAACCTAAGTCTACCATGAAGTGGTTCACCATCGTCTGTACAGCAGCCCAATACATCGGCATATTCGGTTTAACATACGCATACTTGGACGTAGGCTTACGTAAGAAGAAGTTAATGCCTTTACCTAAGAAAGACGACAAACCCAATAGCCATGTCACCACACCCATGGCACTGCCGATACTTCTACCGATGCTGAACATCATCGAGTGTACACGGCCTTTATTAGCCAATGCAGCCGCAGCGGGCGAATACATGTTTAATAGAAAGCCACTTAAGGAAGTAAAGGCCAGTGTACCGACACGGAAAGACACCACACGATAGTTATCGTCGAATGTCTCCGAGAAATAAGGAGATAATGCATCAGTATTAGTATTCAACAACCAATGGTTCGGTGCAATCGGATCGGTAAAGATATTAGGCTGGAATAAGGGATTCACCACCAATGATCCACCTAGTGCCGTATCCTGAAACTTCATCTCACTACTGGACCATAAACGCAAATGTTCAGGCAATCCATCCAGTTGTTCACTACCTATCTTAAAGATCCCCCTGACCCATGATTTGTCATTCAGGTAAGAGGGACGATTCAAGGTCTGATAAGACATCTATTATTCTCCTTCAAACACGATAAAGTTCTTACACACGAACTCAATCGTATCGTAACTGACACTGTCCCTAAGTTTACCATCCGGGCCGACATAAGCGCGCTTATCTAACATGTACTCTTCCAATTCACGTCTAGACTCTACTGTCATTGACGTAATAAGAGAAGTTCTGTCACCATCATGGTCACCACCCATACCAGGCAGACGCATGACAGGCGCAGCCATACTGTTGATGGTAGACAAACCGTATATCGGGTATTGAGGCAATGGCTTCAATGTTTCGTCTATTACCCAGTCTTCATTCAAGCGATAACGCACTTCAGCACGTGTGGTCGTAAAGACCTTAGTGTGTCCAACCGTATTAGACTCAATACCGGTAATCGGATAACGTGTACTGTATCCAGGGATATTGTCTATCGCATCAGCAACAGCAATATACAAAGCCTCGATAAAGGTAATCGGATGGACATCGTCTTTACTTAAATCGCTCGGTAGCTCTTCTATACCACTGAATACCTTCACGACATCTTTACCATCTATCTTACCCTTGTATACCAAGGCCAAATAACGACCATCTACTTCCAGATACTGATGGCGTATATCAGGCGATCTGAATCGCTGTACCAGTTTCTCCAATCCTTCTTTAGACTGGAACAAATCAAACCACTCACTGGCCACGTATACTTCTTCCCCCTTAAGTGATTTCTTATTCACCAGCTTAACCGCTACTGTCGGATCGACGAAAATATCCTTTAAGAAACTATCCATCAGTGCCTTAGTGGTAAACGCACCATTACCCACCATCTGTTGGAACAATCCCACCATGATGGTATTGTGCTGGATATCACGAGGATTACCAGCAAACCGACCACTGGGTTTAGTAGCCGTAATCACATTCGCTGTGCCATTAAACACATTACGAGATGCCCACTTACCTTGGATCAGTTTCTTCTTACCATGGCCTACCATTTCACCCAGGTACATGAATAGCTTATACGCTACTAACTGCATGTTATAGCGCACATTGTCCAATAACTCAATGTTGTTTAAATGCGATGGTGTAATACTATTCGACAGAGACAATAATTCACGATAGATTTGGTTGATCTCATCGTGATTCACCTGTCCATCTTTAAACTCTAAATCACGATATCCTGCTTGCAGTACGATGAACTTATCGATCGTTAAATTGCCTTTATTCTTCTCTAATAGCTTAATAGTCGATCGTCTCTTGATCGTGCCCGTATCAGGCAACACCATCTTAGGCAAACAAGACATGAAGAATGCATAACCAGTCTTACCATCTATCGCATTGCTTCTTTCGAAGAAATTCGTTTCAGGATTAAACTTAGCGTATTCTTTACCAGCCATGATGCCAGATATCAAGCTACTGGCAGATACTATTTCACGATAGATTAAAGGATGTAAGATAGGCAGCTTTAAGTCTATCCATGCTTGTCTTTTTAAACGATCAGGTGAACCTGCTTCACCGAAGATACGGGGAGACCATAAGCCATCCGGATGCAAGTGATGGTTCGCACCATCGAACATACTGGTGCTTGTGATTTGTCCTAGTAGTTTGTATAAATTATTGTCGTTAAGATTCAGTAACGACAAATTAAACGGCTTCATCCCCTTGATACGGGAGAGTGTCTTTTCATCCATGGTAGTCGATACTCCTAGTGAAAGATATGAAATTTTACCCAGTATGCTTATCTATTCCCTAACACAATGCTCACTTACTCGGATTCAACCGGTAAGTGAGTATAGACGTGTATGCTGGGTATAAATAGCGGTTATATTTACATCTGTATTTTTAAATAAGAGGTAGTCAGAGATGTTCGGTAAGAAAAGCAAGATGGAGAAAGCCGTCGCACTAGACGACGATTTCGACTTAGACTTGGACTTCGATGAAGACTTCAGTTTTGACTTTGACGATGGTGTATCAGCGGAGAACAAGAAAGCCCGTGAATCCAGATCACCCATCATGAATGCCACTTTGGATGTGTCTAAAGGCTTGAAGAAAGCCACACTATCCAAATCAGGCATGGAAGCCATCCTGAAGGGAGTCTTACCCTCCGAATACGGTCAGTTCTTCGACAACGTATCCGGCGGTATCAACGATGTCCAAATGGGCATCAGTGATTCCACTTCATCCTTAGGTGAGATTAAGAAAACACTACAGGGCACTATAGCCCGCATGGCGGATATCGCCGATAAGAAAGAGTATTCTAAATTAGCCGCTATGCTAAACAAAGTAGCAGGCGATAGAGAATCAGAATACGAGTATCAAAGACAGTCTAAAGAAGAGCAACGCAATGAAGAGATCTCTAAGACATTAGGGGAACTCTTTTCAGTACAGGCTAAGATAGACAATAAGAGACAGGAAGACAACGATAAGAAAGAAGCCACTCGTGAAGCCATGAGTGCGGTGAAGTTCAAAACCAACATGCAAGCCATGGGGGCGATGAACAACAACTTAACCCGATTGCGCATGTTTCAAGAGCGTAATGCTTTTAACTATTATCGCAAAAGCATCGAGATCGGTATACGGCAACTCTATACCTTAACTGATATCTCAGCTGAACTGAAGCAACACAACAATCAGGTATTAAAAGCCCTAAATGACGTAAAACTCAATACAGGTTTACCTGACTACGTGAAGATGCAGAACAAAGAGACCATCAAGCAGATCATGAAACAAAGAGCCACGAATCGTGTATTCGATGGATTCATGGGGCGTGGTTCTGATTTCTTTGGTAACTTAGCTAAGAACATAGGCGATACCATCAAGTATCAAGTATCCCAAGCCATGGATATCATGGGCATGGCCTCTGACGGTGTCAACCAGATGTTGGAGTTTGAAGATCAACGTCTGGATGATGACTCCGGCATGCTGTACGGTGATGAATCCGATGTAGAACGCATGGCTAACATGGGTGCATCTACCGGATTACCATGGTTAGCTTCCAAAGCCAAATCCAAACTCTCTAAGAACAAATACTACCAGAAGACATTAAAACCTGTTAACTGGCTGCGTAAGTTCAATAGTTCACCTGGTGAGATGATCCTAGCTGGCTTACAAGGTCAGAGAGTACAGGGCTTCATGAACCGATTCGATAGCCCACTATTAGGTGCTGGCTTCGATATTCTAACTGACTTAGTACGTGGTGCTACAGGATCAGCTAAATCCATCAAGTTCGATCCTAACACTTATAACGATTTCAGTGGTCCTAATGGCCTACAGAACCTAGCCCAGAAATCCATGGGTGTCGTGATCCCTGGTTACTTATCCTTAATCTTAAGGGAGTTGAAGATCATCCGCACTGGTCAAGATCAAGGCACAGTCATCTTCGACCACAAGACTGGTCGTTTCGTCAACGACAAAGAGATGAAAACCAGTATCCTGAAGAATGTTGTCTCTAAGGATACATTGGATAGCTTTAGCCGTGTAGGTGATACGGTAGCCAATGAACTAGGCTTAAGTGAACGCGACTATCGTGGTCGTGCCAAATACTTAGAAGGCTTCAGCAAGAATGACTTCGATACCGTAGGTCGTCAATTAGCGATAGCTGCCATCAATGGCGAAGTGATCGACACTGAATACTTAACCAATGCCAAGAATTTCTCTTACTTAGGTAAAGAGAAAGCGGAGAGATTAGCCAATAAGTTTAAAGAAGCAGACTCTAAAGACCAAGATGATTTAGAGAACCGCATCATCAACGTGGCCGATAGTGCCCGCAGTGCCAAACACCTCACCATCGACAAAGCACAAGTAGAAGGCATGATCAATGCAGGCTACGGTCCGATGTTAGAGGCAGCAGGTATCCTGAAGAATGGTGAGGCCACGTCAACTGGCTACATGAAAGCCGTACAAGAGATGGCTAAGTATCAAGACAGCCAACTCTTGTACAGACCAACACAAAGAGACATCCATCAATCCATCGTACAGTCACTCGCCAATAAAGGCAAGATCAAGCGTTTTGCTTCGGGTGGTTATACAGGCGATGGCGATAAGCATGAAATCAAAGGTGCCGTGGATGCAGGTGAATACGTTGTTACGAAAGAAGAAGTAGAAGCATTAGGTGGTAAAGAAGCGTTCATGGCTTGGTTTGATAAAGCCAAGGAAGAGGCGAAGAAACAGAAAGACAAACTGAAAGGTAGTAAGCTCTATCAGGATGCTTCTAATAGAGTTAATGGTGTCTATCAGTCTACATCCGATAAGGTCAATCAGTTTAAGACTGACTACCAAAGCAATCGTAAAGAGATGTCGATTACGGATGCTCTATTGGCTTCTGTTAACAGTAACCTAGAGTCTATTCGATTATTGCATGTGGTCAAAGCCACTGAAGACGCTGAAACACCATCAGCTAAAGCACGCTATAAGATGCTCACTCGTCAGTGGATGACATCTCTACGTAACTCAACCAAAGGTATCGATAACCCTGCTTCTTATCTTCGTCAGCTGAAAGATCGGATTAAACGTTCCGATAGCTGGAATAACATCGCTTCCATGATTGAAATCAATGGTCTCAACAACATGAAGGTGGATGAAAACAAAGCCACTAAGATCGAGGACTTTAAGAAGGAAGACGGCTCTATTGATTTTAATAAAGTCAACATGGCCAATGGTGTTAACTACCTGAAGCAGAAAGTAGGCAATGAAGCATTTAATGCTGCTAAAGATGCTTACAATTCAGATACGGTTAAGAAATGGAAGAAGGCTGTAGATGCACGTATACCGAAGTCATTGAAAGAACGATTAACGGGTGAGTTAGGCGATATCTATCAGATCGGTCAAGCAGAGCCTATCCTCTATAAAGAAGCATTACACAGAGGTGAGTATCGCAACAGTAAAGGCGATATCTACAAGACATGGCAAGACATAGACGATTCCGTATACGACTCTAATGGTAACATGGTGATCTCGTACTCTGCATTCTTACAATGCATGGTACGTAAAGGTAAGTCTGTTATACCGGTGACCAGTATACCGGTTATCGCATCTAATACCCGTAAGTGGATAAAACGTGGTGCATTACTGGCAGGAGCCATGGTGTACGGTACGCCATTCGTAGCTGCTTACGGTGCTTATCGTTTAATCAAAGCCACGAATGCGCATAAAGCTTTAGGACGTAAGATAGCAGCATCTGTACAGCCAGACCTGTATTTAGAAGGTCACGAAGAACCCATCCTACTAGGACGTGATATATCTGCCTCCAAGTACTACGATGTCAGCACCAAACGACTGATCACTAAGGTAGAAGACATTACAGGCGAAGTATTAGATGCTAAAACACAGCAAGTTATTATCCGTGCATCTGACTTACCTAAGCTCACCTTAAAAGATGGTAAACACTTCAGTAAGTTCTCGACTGCCTCTACGATACGATCATCCTTAACCAAAATGGGGTTGAAAGGATCATCACGTGCGGTTAAAGTAGCCTCTTCTACTGCTAAGGTAGCCGGTAGAGGACTCTTTAAAGGACTGAAGTTTGGTTTCAAATCCGGTACAGGTATACTGGCTATCAGTGCACGTGGCTACTTATCCGTATACGATCGCATGAATGGTAAAGTCAAGTCTCCTGAAGAACAACAGGAACTTCAGACTGCCGTAATAGAAGAAGGCAATAAAGAGAGACGAAGTTTCTTCTCGTCTGTATTAAAACATCTATCCGATACTAGGCGATCTGTTTTCGGTGATAAAGACGGAGACGGCGATCGTGATAACGGTATACGGGATGTGAAACAGAAAGAAGAAGAGAAGAAGAAACAGAAAGCTGAAGAAGAGCGTCAGTACAAACGAGACAGCTTATTAGCCAGAATGATAGGTTGGGCCATAGCCGGTGGTAAAGGACGTAAGTCACTGAAAGATGCGAAAAAGGATGCAGACAGTGATGATAAAGATGGCGGTATCGTATCTGGTATCGTCGGTGGTATCTCTACGCTAGTAGGTGGTGCCATCATGTCCAGATTCCCAGGCTTAGCGAAAGTAGGCTCTAAGATACCTCTTGTAGGTAAGATGTTCCAAGGAGCAGGTGCTGCTGGCACTACAGCTGCCGCAGCAGGTACGATGGCTAAAGGAGCCGGATTCTTATCTAAGGCAGCTAAAGTCGGTAAGGTACTAGGCCCATTAGGCATAGCCGTATCAGGCGGTAGTGCGATCTATAATGCATCCCAAGGTAACTGGGGCGATGCTGTTGTTGATGCAGGATTCGCATTAGGTGGTGCAGCCATGACATTCGGTGCTGGTGCTACAGTAAGTGCTATAGGTTCTGCCTTAGCCGCTATACCGGTAGTAGGCTGGGTAGCACTAGGTGTCGCCGCAGCAGGATACGGTATCTACAGATGGGTAACACGTATTAAGATCAACGACAATGTTAAAGCACGCATGATGATCTACGGTTTGGCGAATGACGAATCGAAGATGAAAGACATCGTCGAGTTTGAACGTTTGGTAACAGAATGTACCGAGATGAATGGGTCTACGCCTATCATCAACGAAACCAAACTGAATGAGAAGAGTAAGGATATAGCAGATATTTTCGATTTAGAAGAAGGTGATACAGAAGGATTCGGACGATTGATCCAGTGGTATCGTGATCGATTCATGCCGACATTCTCTAAGGTGTTTAAAGTATTACGGTCTATCAATCCTAAGTACACCGTGGATGATATCTACGACTTAGAAGGTGCTGATCTCTTGAAATACTTGGTAGCCATTAAACCCGCACCAGGTCAATATACTTCACCTTACATGCCATTCCCTGATCTACCACAACCTGAATCCAATGGTGACAATGCATTAGCGTTCATCCAAGAGATGATTAAGCCATTACAGGATAAAGGTGTTGGTACACCACCTGCTGTTAATCCATCCCAGATGGCTAATGCTGTCAGTCAGACACCTGATGCTAATAAACCCACTGAAGAGAAAGAATCATGGTGGCAAAAAGCAGGTAAGGTAGCCCTCATGGCTAATCCCATTACCGCTGGTTTCATGTTGGCTAAATCCTTCCTAGGTAAGTTTACAGACAGTAATGTTACGTCGACTCAAGCTGATCAACCTGTGTCTAATCAATACCAGGCATTTAACAGTGCGTACTATAAAGCATTGGGTTTGAATGGATTGGATAATACAGAGCGTGTTTCTATTTTAAACAAAGTAGAAGCCGAAGCCATGAAGTCTATAGGCATGCGTGATGGTTATGCTACGTTCAATGGTAAGTTGAGTGAGTTAGCTGGATACAGTGCACCATTGTTCGGTATCGATCCGGAAGATCAAGGTGCGATGCAGGCATTGATCCGTTATTTAAGGTTAAGGTTCTTACCTGTGCTCTTGAATAAAGTCGTAGCAGTATACAGAGAGACTGGACAATTCAAAGCAGATATCGCCAGACTGAGACCCGCTGTCCAGATGAACATCTTAAACGAGGTACTCAATACCGAATACCAAAGTGAAGAAGGCAATGGCTCTATTTGGTCATTTGCTGTCTCTCCATTCGGTGATCGATTGAATACTGATCGTGGTACGACATTAGTCGATGTAGAAGCATTAAGAAAAGAAGTAGAGTCTAAAGGTTATAGCGATGCCAAGACACGCGCTCAAGATGCTGCTCAAACAGCCGCAGCAGGCCGTGAAACAGCTTCTCTGTGGGATAAGGTCAAAGCTGGTGCCTCTAAGGCTTGGGATCTCGTTAAATACGGTCCTGCTGGCCTAGCAGCTAATCTAGCTGATAAAGCAGCCCAGTACATGCCTGACTCTATTAAAGACACCTGGAACAACACCAAAGATACATTCAGTAACTTCTTCGGTAGCGTTACCGGTACGCAAGCCCAGATGGGTTTGGCTGTATACAGTGCCTTTAGGAAAGCAGGGTTTAGTGACAACCAAGCACGAGCATTAACGGCTGAAGTAGGTCGTGAGAACTCATGGCGAGCCGATACGATCTTCGGGTTCCATCCGGATCCGAAGAACAATGCTGTTAATGTCGGCATGATCTCATGGCAAGGTGCTCGTGGTAAGAAGTTAGCACAATACCTGCAACAGAAAGGGTTAATCCAAAACGGTAAATTGGTTCGTTCACCCGATGCCTTATCTGCACAAGCAGAGTTCCTGATGGAAGAAATGAAAACAGGTAACTACGGCGCATCGCAAGCGAATAGACAAGCCATGAACGAGTTCTTATCTAATCCGAATATCGATGTAGAACGCGGTATGGATCTAGTCGGTAAACACTTTATCAAATGGCGTATCGACGATCCTAAGTATCGTTCTGGTGGCATCAAGAACCGCACTATGTTCTTGAATAAGCTCAATAGTGAGATCGATAAGAACCCTGAGATTAAAGCAGGTAATGGTGGGCCAGGTGTAACAGCTAATGTTAATAACCAATTAGCCGCCCTAGAAGCCCAGCGCAATGCCATCCAATCTGCTAATATACCGCAAGCACAGAAAGAGAAAGCACTAGCCTCTATCGATGCAGCATCCGGTAGATTGAAAGCCTCTCAATCCTACGCTTCCTTAGGTGGTGGTAATGCCATGCCATCTAAGACAGATGGTCAGTTTGCATCAGGTAACTTCGGTATGTTAGGTAGTAACCCATTAGGTACAGGCCCTACAGGTACATCTAAAGTACCGTATGCGAATACCTCTACTAAGTCGCAGAAAGCAGCAGATATTGCTTCTCGTGCAGCCAGAGGTAAGTCTACAGGTCAATGTGCTAAGTTCGTCCGTATGGCACTACAGGCAGCAGGCTATAAGTTTACGCCTAATGGATCTGCTTATCAGTACGCTACTTTAGGTACGATGGAGAAGATGGGTTATAAACAACTGCCTAACGGTACACCTGAGGCTAAAGGTGACGTGATCGTTTGGGGACCGATACCAGGCCACAAACATGGTCACATCCAAATCTACGATGGTACCACTTGGGTATCTGACTTTAAACATAGGCGTAATCTATCGCCTTATGGTACGTCTAAGTATTCTAGATACTGGCACTATCGTGATACAGGTGGTAGTACTTCTACAGTGAATACCGCACCTGAATCTAAGATGTCGGATGTAATAGGTGGCAGTTATGGTCAGTCTGTAAGTAACGTGCGTAAGAATGCACAGCCTACCGTACAGCAGATGAACCAAGTAGCTAAGCCTACGACCATGGATGAATCGGTAAAAGCATCATTGCCTAAAGACAATACGAAGGCGATAAAAGAGTTGACGAAGACTGTATCAGTCGATCAGGCATTCCCGCAAGAGATGGCTAATGAACAAGCTTATGTTAATAAGCTGACTAATCAGGCCAACAGCACGAATAATGCCGTAGATCAACTCCAGCATTCTATACGTAATCTTTTAGGCATGAATAGACAAGAAGCATCGGCAGTAACGGCTTCTCTAGCTTCGACTAAGCAAGCACGTGATGCTTATAGCCAAAGACGTGAGTTAACCAACGAGATGATGCGCATCGATGCATTGAATGGCGTGTCTAATCAGGCACGCAACATTGCACAATCCGATGCGAAGATGAAGCAGAATGTAGAGTCAGCACAAGCCCAACAAGCGAAACTGATCCAGACGAGTGAAGCGATATTGGAAGAGAATAAGAAACAGACTCGTGTATTGACCGATATATTGGATTACATCCGTAGTAGTAAGTCTAAAGAAACTGCTACACCGGAAGCCAAGGTATCGTATAAAGGCACGATCAAAGAGCACAAAGAGAATGTACGCTCTCCTGTTAACTTAACCAAAGCAGCACACTCTTAAGCAGTATTAGGATGCTGATAAGCAGACTAAAACGATACGACATAGCGTAAGCTACGCTAGAACGATAGTGAAAGCATATACCCTAAGCCACCTATAGTCCATATCGGGCTATAGGTGGTGTAAGGAGTATGTTCTCATGTTGTTAATTAGTCTATCACGATAGTTTGACACGATATATAAACCAAAAAGGCAAACATCATGTTACTACAGTACAATCAATTCTACCTAAAGTTCGGTAATCGGTCTGCCAATAAGCTCACCAATCCCCGTATCTTTAGATTATCCCAATTCAAACTCCCCAAGTCATCGTGTTATCATTTCTACGATGAGAATGAACCCATCCCTTCGCACAAGACACCTCTATTAGCTGGTTATAAGCTTAGGATGCCGATGATTACCTATACCGATACTTCTACTCGATTAGGTACCATGACCCGTCGTGCATTCAATAGCGAGAAAGTATTGCGAGATGCCATCCGTAAAGACGGTAACCATTACATCAAGGTAGATGACTTAAAGAAAGTGGATCCTAATCCATTGGTTCCTCTAATCGTTAACCATGCATTGTCCGATAAGAGATACCATTACATCGGTAATGAAACCCGTATTCCTTATTACAAGGAGATGAACATCTTAAACAACATCATCCGTGGGATGGTGGATGTTTACAATGTTCATGGTGCCACGTATCAGCAGTTCTTACTCTTTACTGTACCGAACAAGATCCCATCCATGGGTGATTTGAAAAGAGCTGCTTCTACGGTGAATACCAAGTTCTTTGCTAACTTCAATACACTAGAGAAACTCCTGATATTCGAGTTGTGGAAATGGATCGGTATAAGAAAAGAACAATCTGTATTCGCTAAGCTACCTGATGCCTTATTAAAACAAATCAACATTGTCTTTACCTACAATAACCTCTTTACGGTATTTAACCTAGGGGATATTAGTAGTTGGGTAATGAGTAAAGAGAATCCAAAAGGTAAATTGGATATTAAACTGACTTCTAAGTACTTCCTCGTCATGTTGGTACGTTTGTTTAAAGCAAACCGAGATACTGACTTGATTGAAGAGACTGAAGAAGAGATATTAACCAAACGACAAAATGAAGAAGATAAAGGAACAGACGATGAACAAACTGACATTACTGCTCGTCAAGATACAACTGTTCGTCCTAAGCATCAAGATGTGGATGAAACTGAAGAGAATGAAGATGAAGTAGACGACCATGAAGTAGACGGCCATACAGGCAATATAGAAGAACTACTAGACTTTAAAGAAGACTTTAACGATTTAGAGTTTGCTGCCGATATCTTCGACGAAGACGATGATGGGCAGGATGTGTTGGATAACTTAGAGAAACGTGAGTTAACACATTCACGTGTGGTATCGGAAGATACGGCAGAAGTCATGGAAATAGAAGAAGTCACTAATGCCACCATGCAAATGCAAGATGCATTAGGCTTAGCCAATATTAAACCAGAAGAGATACCTGTCCTGATTAAGCATACTGCTGAAAAGACACCACCAGAAGTCAAAGCCCGTAAGGTACTCGATGAGTTAGCCCAATCCACAGCCATGTCGCAATCCAAGTACGATGGCATCAAGAAAGCACTCTCTAAGTACAAATCCATCCAGCTAGATAATAAGTCCCAACAGACAGTCGCTGAGATGATTGACATCAAACCAGAAGAAGTTACTATTACGGAAAAAGACCGTGAAATCTCGACACTGAATGTCTTTACGCCTAAGTACGTAGAAGAAGTATTAGGTCGAGATGTAGCGAGCATGATCGTGGCTGTACAAGCAGCAGGTGTCGTGATACAAGACATCAAGAAGACTGAAGTCGATAATATAGCTGGTGCTTATACTGCTTATTCGATCAAAGTGAAACCAATAGAAGGGCAGCCTTCTACGATACGTGTCCGTATCCCTAAAGTGGATAAACGTGGTATCTTTAAGATCGGTAATAAAGAGTATTTCTACAAGACTCAGCGTTTCGATCTGCCTATCCGTAAGATCAATCCGGATACAGTGTCCCTTTCTAGTTACTTCGGTAAGACCTTCGTGAGACGCAATGAGCTTCGTCCGTATAACTACGAGAAATGGTTAATCTCTCTTATTAGACAGAAAGGTTTCGATAAGGACGACAATTCCGTATTAGAGACACGATCTGCTAATGTGTTCGATAACTACTACAAAGCGCCGTATATCTACTCTTTACTCAGTAAGCACTTTAGGGCCATTACTGTTCCTAATGCTTATCTCTATTTCGACCATAAGCAAAGTGAAGAGCGTTTTGGTAAAGATGTTGTCAATAGCGTAATTAAGCATCAGCTCACTTTTGCTGGCCTATACCAGAAGAAACATCCGATAGGTGTATCTACCGATAACGTGTTCTTCTACGTAAATGGCAATGAACTAAAAGAGTTAGGGTCTATTGAAGATATCATCCAGAGTACAGCTAAGAAGATACCACTGGAATCTCTAACAGTAGACATCATGTCTAAGAAGATACCTTTAGGACTGATACTATCGTACTACTTGGGATTCGATAAGCTCTTAGCTGCACTGAAACCTAAGCATTATCGTACGATAGAAACAGGTAAACATCCTAAGCTATCCCCTACTGAGTATCAGATACGCTTTAAGGATTATAGTGTAATACTGGATAGACGAGACAGGATGACTTCTCTCATCATGTCGTCGTTTACCCGTATCGAGGATACGTATAAGTACTCGGTATTCCAGCTCAGTGAGAAAGAAGTCTATTTCAATCTCTTAGAGTCGATTGGTATACCAGGTCGTTATACGAAAGAGTTCTCGCTCTATAACCAGATGTTCGTGGATCCGATTACTGAAGAGATATTGATCGAGATGGGTGAACCGACTGATTGGGTAGGCTTACTCATGCGTTCAGTTGAGTTATTGATTACATTGGATCACCCAGATGAGACAGATGGTTCCATGACACGATTCCGTGGCTACGAGCGCATGGCTGGTGAGATATACACCCAGCTAGTACGTTCGATACGTGAACACAACAGACATGGGATAAAAGAGAACTATCCATTAGAGCTACATCCTGAAGCAGTTTGGATGTCCTTAATCAAAGACACCACCAAACAGATCAAAGAGACACTTAATCCGATACAGGACTTGAAAGAAGTCGAGATTACTACTACTGTCGGTAATGGTGGTCGTTCTAAACAATCCATGGTGAAGCATACTCGTGCGCATAACCAAAACAGTATCGGTGTATTGTCCGAAGCATCTGTAGACTCATCCGATGCCGGTGTAACGGTATACATGTCGTCTAATCCATTGTTAAAATCATTACGTGGATTACCGGCTAACAGTAACACCATGGATAAGAACAAGGACTTAGATGCTAAGAGTGTTCTCTCGACGACAGGTAACATGTTGCCTTGTAGTGACATGGATGATCCTAAGCGCCAGAACTTCGCCCAAGTACAGATGGGACACACCATCGCTGCTTCTTCTTATAGCGTGATGCCTACTCGTACTGGATACGATGATACATTAGCGAAAAGGTGTAGCGATACCTTTGCTTCTATCGCAGAGCAAGATGGTGTAGTACTAGCAGTCGATGACTACATGATCACTGTTAAATACAAAGACGGTACAGAACGCTCGATTGAACTAGGACGTAAGTTTGGTCATTCTGGTGGGTTTACCACGACACATGACGTGGTTACGAAACTGAAACCTAATACCAAGTTTAAGGCAGGTGATGCACTAGCCTATAACGAAGGGTTCTTTACTGAAGATACTGCTTTACCTGGTAAATTGGCGTATAAAGGATTTACCTTAGTGCGTGCCGCCTTGATGGAGCATCCGTATACCTACGAGGACTCCTGTGCGGTATCGTCTAAGTATGCTCAGTCCACTAAAGTGCGTACGGTAAAAGAGAAAGAAGTGGTTATTCAGTTCGATCAGTCCATCCACCGCTTAGCTAAGCCTGGTACAGTGGTTAAGATAGACGATCCATTGTGTTTCATCGAGAATAGCTTAACAGCATCAGCTGGCATGTTCGATGAAGAGACTATTGACTTACTCCGTAACGTAAGTGCATTATCGCCACGATCTCCAGTAAATGGCGTAATCGATAAGATCGAAGTCTATTACAACGGTGACATGGAAGACATGTCCGATAGTTTGCGTAATATCGCACGCATGTCGAATGTTAACTTAGCCAAGAGACAGAAAGCATTAGGTAAGTCTGTTTATACAGGTGAAGTTGACGAAACCTATCGTGTCAATGGTAATCCTCTAGTCTTAGACTCAGCAGTCATCATCTTTACGATTACGACTGAACAAGGATTAGTAGAAGGCGATAAAACCGTATTGGGTAATCAGCTTAAGAATACAATCGGTCATGTGTTCACTGAACCACCGCGTACAGCGAATGACGACTTATCGATGGGTGAAGAAGTCGATGCGATCTTCAGTACCACATCCCTCTATAAGCGTATCGTGAACTCTCCATTCTTGATGGGGATGAACAATACACTCTTAGTGGAGATGTCTAAACGCATCGGACAAGCGTATATAGACGAGAAGACGAAGTAGACATCGAAGAGATATCGAAGATGCAATAAAGAGCCATAGGACACTCTGGTAGGGTATATCCCTATCAGGGTGTACCTATCCCTATGGAAGTAATGTGACCTGCTCTATAAGCGATCTAGACGCATCTAGAGCATGCTGTAGTTTATTTACCTTATAAGGATTTTTTAACATGTTAGAACAAGACCAGCAAGATGCGGTAATACTGGCTGCCGCAGCATTCTTAGTCGGACAGTTCTCACTGCGCTTGATCACCCACGGTGCCGGTGTGATCGCTGAGCGCAATGGCGACTATCTTGACACCAATGTCGTAGAAGAGATGGCACTGAGTGAACTCAGTCGCCGTATCGTTGACCGTGCACATGGCAAATAAGGAGACTTAGAACATGATTAGCCAACACTTGCTTACCCTAGCTCAAGAAGCCGCCAAGTCATCCTTACTGCCTGGTAGCCACTTAAAAGTAGACGATGATACACCTCTCGGATACATCATCCGTAACATCACACCACCTGAAGAAGTACTCTTACAGACTGAGGCCGCTAATGCACTCAGTACTGTATCCGATACAGCTTATACTAAAGTGGCTAATATCGGCCCATTGGCACTACCACTTGCCATGGATGAGATCGAACAGCAATGCATCAATCCCCTGATGCAGCAAGTGGCATTCGTGCGTACTGTCGTGAATCCCTTGGTACGTGAAATCGCTGATCAGGTAAAATCCACACTGAATACAGAAGCTTCTACTGATGATTTGGTGAAGATCATCAAGCTCTATACACCTGATTTCATCCATGGGGCTTATGGTGAATACATCCGCCAGTGTGAGACCACTTCCAATATCCAGAAAGGCCCTGCTTTCAGACCTCAACTCGATCCTAATCTGGATCGCAATACCATCTTGGATGTTGTTAAGACTGACAGTGATGAGATCAATGCGGGTTTAATGGAACTCTCGGCTATCTATACCGATTTGGTAGGTGGTGATTTGATTACCGATGCTTGGGCATTGATTGCTTCACCTAATGAAACCATCGGTGGTTTGATCATCAACTTCCGTAACTTCATCTTAGCGACAGCAGCATTCATCATGGTGGATAACATCGTCAAGCATTTGCCGATTAAGACTGGTTTGAACAGTGAAGCATTGAATACATGGGGCGCATTTGCCCGTTGTGCATTGGCACGTGTAGCATCTGCTTCTTTGTCTACCTATGCGAATGCCATTGCCACTAAGCGTCTGATACAGAATGCCGATCGTAATACCATTACTGTATACGGCCCTGTATACGATGAGTTCTACCATGAAGACAAGATGGACATCATGGTTGGTATAGCACACTCTAAAGACAATACCCACTATCGCATGCTCTCTGAAATATTGGAGAGTGCAGAGACCTTGTCGGGGCGTGGTAAGATTGCTTTAGCCTCTTTGAATCGTAGTCGTGATAACCGCATGTCTGCCCGTATCTCCGATGGTATACAGGCTTCTATCTTGGCTATGGTAGACACTGCTAAAGAAGACACGAATCATGGTTTAAATCCGTTCTTGATTAAAGGCCATCTACCGGCTGAATATCGTGCTGAAATCGGTAAGTACATTAACGATTATTTCCCTGGTGATGTCATCCGTCGTGAACCATTAACAGAAGTCGTGTCACGCATCATGTGCCATCTCTTCTTTAAAGACACGATGGCCGGTGTCATCCTGACCCGTATGGCACAAGTAGAAGCCAAATATCCTAAGTCTGAACTCTCTACCATCGTTTCTATCACGATGATCGACATCTTGATCGAATGGGTAGGTTGTCAGATCCAAGTAGCGAAGTAACGCGATAGTGTACCGGTAGGTACGCTGGAGTGAAATAGAGTTACCCTTATACCTGCCTACCTTATCCTCTCGTGGGATAGGGTAGGTAGTGTATTAGGTGCTTTTGAACCTATAGTGGAGTATAAACATGAATATCGAAGGTGGACAGCGTGATGCTGAAAAGATCAAGTCTATCTTAAAGACAGTATCTGGACAAGTCATCACGACAGAAGGATGTCGTATCATCTTTCCAGCCAGATGGGCATTGTACGACTTAGCAGAAGTGAATGTAGAACCGTATTTCTACGGATTGGTGAAGATACAGACATTGGATGGTAATACCTACGCCATCCAGAACATGCTCTCATTCATCCATTCCGATCCAGATACGATCGAAACAGTAAAAGTAGACGAAGATCCTTATTACGTATTAACGTATCATCCAGGTAGTGTGGTGATTAAAACAACGACACTCTTGAAAGATAACGATATCTTAAGTGCCGTCTACAGTGAGTTTATTAAACGAGGCAAAGTGCCTTTCTACGTAACGTATAACGATTTAAACAAAGTGTTCGATACAGCAGCCTCTCATGCAGGAAGATCATTAGGCGATACAGCCGACATCATGGCTGTACCGATCTCCATCATCGCCCGTAACCCTAAAGATGTTACGCAATATTACAGGGAGATCATCAACACTGTCGATCCTAATACAGTGAAGCCGGTATACGTACCGATTACTTCAGTCGATCAGTCTGCGACTTCTGCCATTACCAAGATCACTGGTAGTTATTTCTACCAAGGTGTGGTATCGGCGATTAACAACCCAACCGATCAGGCAGAGGTCTTGGACTTAGTCTTACGCACTTGATTTTATTTATTTTATCTATTAAAAGGACAATACAATCATGCCACTTGATAGCATGCCACAGAAAGAGTTCGTCTACAAGATGAACCGTCTTGAAGGTACCAATAAGAAAGGTATCTTAAAACCCGATGCCGATGGCTGTTACACGATGTGTATCGGTGCACTGGATCATGCCTCTAAGAACTTAGAAGCCAATGGCCAAAACGTTTATTATTCTAGCCAAGGTGCTAATCGGTTCTTCGACAAAGGCACTATTTTCCATTCCCGTATCCAAGGTGGATTCATCAAAGCAGAATACGGCCATCCTAAACGGGATGGAATGAGTGAGCGTCAGTTTCTAGAACGTAACTTATCGATCGATGAGCGCATGACTTGTGCGACATTCGTAGAGATTTGGTTAGTACCCGATTACGTCGATCCGAATACTGGTGAAAAATGTGTCGGTATATTCGGTAAGTTTAAACCATCAGGCCCTTATGCTGATGCTCTAGTACGTGACTTAGAGACTGCTGGTGTGAATGTGTGCTTCTCGATTCGTTCGTTGACCACACGTAAGATCATCAACGGACGACTCTGTAAGCTATTGCACACTGTCATTACCTTCGACTTCGTGAATGAGCCTGGTATATCAGCAGCTGAGAAACTCGTCTCTCCATCCATGGAGCAACAACACCATCACTTAGATGGCCCTGCTGATATCGAAGTAACTGAACACACACTGCGTAAAGTATTGGATCGTGCAGCAGATGGTAAAGTATCCGTAGAGTCTGGTATGCTTCATCTCTTAAAAGAAGTCGAGATGTCATTCCAACGCACGACACGTACACACGAGTGGTAATCTAACCAACTTAAATAAGAGGTCATCGTCAACATGGAAATAACACTCAAAGACAGTGAGATCGATAATTTCATCCGATACCTCAATACGGCTTCTACGATTCCATTGACAGCGGATGACATCATCGTTGACAACCCAGTAGATCTAGGTACATTGCCTAAGGTCATCCCTAAGGATGAAATCGCTAACTATACGGATGAATTACTAGAAAGAGCGAATACTGAAGTAACCATCCTACCGACTAAGACAGGGCAGGTATCTGGTAAGGGATACGTAGAAGCTTATTCACGATTGCATATCGCCATCATTTGGGATAGGGTAAAAGAAGCCTGTCCTAAGGTAGATGATCGTTATGCTGTAGAGATTGATCCGATATGGCGCTCTCCAAGACCGACACTAGAAGACTTGAACGAATGGGTGGAGAAACACCTCTATACCAGAAGTCAGTCTGTAGGCTGTAGGTTAATAGGCTATCGCAAGAAGAAAACAGACTATGGTGTAGCAACATTAAAGATTGTAGTAAGAGAGTCCAGCTTGCTTTACATGGGTGAGTTGGAAGTAGAAGTGGTATTCGTACCGATACCGTTCGTGAACATTACGATGGATGGCTTTGAAGGTGAGATGTACATCGAAGAGAACTTGTTGAGTGTGAATGCATTCCCGCGTTATATGCGGGATAACTTGACACATCGATAGGGATAGTAGCAATGGGTGGTTCCAATGGGACAACATGGAGGAAAATATAGATACTTACTATTATAGTAGTGTAAGGGATGAGTGTCATCTCTTTTAACACTGTTAGCTTACGTAAGCTTATTTTTTATCTACTTAACCCATACAGACTGGACGTAATGTCTAGGATGTAAACCTTAGAAAGGAATCCCATCATGGCCATTCATGATACAGTAACCAAAATCGCCGCTAAGATCGAAAAAGACCATTTGTCCTACGATGCCGAAGCGCGTAATTTGAAAACATCCGGCGATGTCATCGGTACGGCTCTGGAAGTATTGAAAGAAGAAGGCATTGTCGATCTGTCTAAAAAGCAACTCGACGATGCATCCAAAGCACTGGACTTCTTCGTATCCAGTACTGCCTTGGCTACCGGTGAGGCATCTTTGGGTGTGTTTAAGAAACACAAAGACGTTGACTCCACTAACGTGGAGTACGACTTTGCCAAAGGCATCAAGGTGAACCAAGCCGTACGCCGTGAGTTCGAAGCTTCTGCGCCTCCACGTGATGGCGAAGAACGTAAAGTAACCACTCGCTATCTGCGTGCCGATGCCAAGATCACCATTAAATCTGTTTCATCGAAATCACAAACCGGCATGTTGTCTATCCGCGATCACCTCTACGAGATCGGTGAGAAAGAACTGGCTCCGAAAGAGAAGAAATAATTACCTATTACCGGTAAGTATTCCCATACCGACAAGGTATTTTAATACCGCGAAGGTAATTATAGTGAATCGAAATAACACCGTCTTTTTGGGCATATTGGGATGGTGTTACGATTGCTTGGTGTATACTGTGTTTCATGTACACTCTGCTATCGGGTTCATTTTTCTCCTAATCTTTAAAGACCATCTATATCTCCTAACCGAGATATAGATGGTTTCTTTTTTTGCCCTTATGTCATTTACTCGCCTCTATTTTAGATGCTCGTATTATTACTTAGTATATCTCCCTATATCCGGTACTTACTGGGTATAGGGAGCTATGCTCTATGCTTTTATCTTTTGTCTAAACAGAAAGGAATCTAACATGGATGGATTAGTTAAATTAACCGAGGTGATGTTGATGCCTAATGACATCGTCTCTCAAGTCAACTTTGCTTACCGTATATTAAGCATAGTAGGCCGAGACCGTAACATGCCTGGTGACTTAGCCAGTGCATTAAGAGAAGGTTTTGGTGATGTTAGTATCTTCGACTTATTGAAAACAACATTAGAGGGATATCGACTAGAGGAAGGTCTCGATATAAACGATGCGATGGAACAGTTCTGCATCAATTATCTCAAGAGTGATCTACAAGCCATCTGTCCATTGAAAGACAGTAATGGTAATGTGGCTAAGTATTGGGACAGTGTATACCTAACTGATATACAGGAAACCATTATCGGTCTCTTGGTTATCTCGTCGATAGCGATGGTTGATCAGGTACTAATCGACAGGAACATCGGTAAAGATGCAGAGTCACTCTGCTTAATCGTAGAAGAAGCACAGAAGACATTGTACAAAGTAGGAGTATACCTAGATGAGCGAGATCACGACACCGTATCCCCTTAACGGTTCGGTATATTATTTAAGGTATCCAGTATACGAATGGGCCAGACGTGCCAATGCAGTCATCCCTGATCCATTTATCCAAAACCACAATACCGTATCGTACGAATTAGTAGGTAGTGAATACGTCCCTTATTTTAACCACGAAAGACCATTCTCACCGCTTTCTACCGAATATATCCTCGATGCGATCCTCTTTAATATCGCCATTACAGCCGAGATGTTTTATCTCGCCAGTATGCCTTATACGGTACACACGGAAGAATGGTTAATTGATTACGTAGAGAGACATTTCTTTACGGATATTGAAGATGTCTATTATGGTTTTCTGGAGTATCTGGCTGAGTCAGGTGAATTCTATTTTACCGTTGATGGGGATAGTCCTTATTACCGAGATCATCATGGCAACATCGTCGAGATAAAGGAACCTGTATTGGATTATAACGAATGTAGGTTTACTGCTTATATCATCTACCTGATGGTACAAACCATAGCAGGCTATTATCCTAATTTGGTGCAGCAGTTCTATTTCCATCGGGATAAGCACTATCACTTACACCTAGAGGAAGTAGAAGAGACACCCAGGAATAATAGGCATCCTAAAGTAAAGGAAATCACCAGATGGTTAAGAGACACGAATCGTCTTAGTTTGATTAGAATGGAGGTAAGATGCCTCACCTATTAAAAGGCAATCGTTTCTACCTATCACTAGATGAGGCTTACGCATATGGCATTGAAGCTGTCAAGCAGGAGTATCCTCGTAATCCTTCTTTTGGTTCACGTGATTTAAAGGAAGAGCTAGAGTTCATCGTACACAGTGCATTCAGTGGTGTTTACTACTGTAATCGCAAAGCACGTTATACAGTCGATGATGCAGGATACTTAGCCGAGATGGCTATGCAGAGGTATCAGGATAAGCTTAAGCAATTTAGTAATGTAGACTTGCATGAGTTTGAAGATACGTATAAAGATCATTTCATGGACTTACAGAACAAACTAGACCATAACAGATATCCATCGTCTAAAGGCTATGCGTTCCTGAGGCAGTATTTCTACCATACAGCCAGAGAGATGATCAATATCGGTATCTTCGATACTTTATCCGATATAGAGATAGATGTATCGCGTGTCAACAACAGCGATAGAAGTTACGCATTGAATGGTATCGTCCACTATAACCATTACTGTTTTACCGTATACGGATACAGTGGGTAGATAGATAAGTTTACACTAAGCACAGTGCGCTTAGCGTACTGGGATTAAAGGAGCATTGAAACATGGATATACACGCTATACCCGATATCGCCATCGATATGGGTGTAAACTATTACGAGATAGAACAACTCAATCGTTTTCTATCTTCTCAATATACGACATCGTTCGATTACCTAAGTATCGTAAACGATTACTTGCAGAACCTCAATGGTCAAGAGATCAACTTTGGATGGCGGAATTCCATCCCAGGTTCTTTAGTACCAGTTAACCTGGAGACGGATGTTATCGAAGTCACACTGGAAGGATTGGCCACTAAGCTGAGACATACAGCGATTGATGAGAAACACATCGATGTGTACATCACGATCTTCCGTAAGCTATTGTTCTACATTTCACTGGTGATCCGTACTGAAGTATTGGACATGATGCAGAAGATGTTAGTGGAGATACCTCTAGTGTTTAACTATCGTGTCGTGGCACAGGAGCATAACCTGATCTATATCCGTTATCTATTGGATGGTGTAGAACATTACTCATTCGCAGACTGGGTCACTCGTACACGACGTGATGCACCTGTCGTCAGGAGGTTCTAAGATGTCACTACACGATAGACTAAAGGATATTCATCCGGATGCACATCACCATTTCTTCCATGTAATCGATCGCTCGAATATGGGAATTAAACTGAGTGCAGATGACATCGTGATGTTCTACGAGATAGATAGAGTAGTAGGATTAACTTACGGCACGAACTTAGCCTCGTTTATTTTTATCTATCATTTAGACATGAATAGACACTTTGCTGTCTATAAAGACATCATGTTAGTCGAGTATCGTAAGCGTCTAGACGATCCTTCAGTCATGACACCCTACCTTATCGCAGCTTACGTGATGAAACAGAATGATCCGAATCAAGCCAACTACGAGATGTTAGAACGTGAAGTAGAGACTAATCTCTACTACCTGACAGATGACACTCGTGTCGTCGATGGACTACGAAAGGTGAGACACCAGTGGCAGAACCATGGTAGACACATCATGTCACGTGACAGATAAACAACGGCAACACAGCGTAAGCTGCGCTGGAGAGTATCGACAGCATAGACCTCACACCTACCTATACCTGTAATGGGTATAGGTAGGCTAAGGGATATGTTCTTACTTCTTTTTTAGTTAAAGGTTAGTCAGTCTAGCTCAACTTGGTACTATTAGCGACCTCTTGAGTGACTTCATTCGAGATGCGTTGCTCTTCACGTCTCATCCTCATCGCTACATCCAGTATCATGCGCTGTTCGATCTCAGTCATGTGCATCCATTGAGACAGATCTAAACCAGTGTACTTATTCACTTGATTGATCGTAAAGTCTTCAATGATGCTTTTAAGATAACTGCCTTCACCATGTAACACATAAGCACGTTTCATGTTGTAGGGATAGAGATCAGTACTCGATGCCTCAGGTGTACCCTCATCTACGTCTTTTAAACCATATACCTTATCGTGTAATGATAACAAAGACAAGTGTTTCTCGGCTATGTCGTTGTAAGGCTCTACTAAAGAACTACTGACCACCTTAGTGAATTCATCATAACCGGCATTGATCAATATACGCTCATCCCCATTGATAGCATCAGGATAGATATCCCGTTTATATACTACAGTAGAAGCAAACAAAGGATCCTTGATTGCTCCTACTGCATTGGGATTGACCGTATTGGTCTCTACTGAGCGAGTGACTGATAGATCTTGCCGGTCAGTATAAAAAAAACGACAACAGGGTTGATGGCGATGACTAATTTAGACACATTGTTCGAGTCATTGGTCTCGATCTCTTCTTCAGCAGCAGGAATAGTAAAGAGTACCTTGACTTGATCTTGGATATAGTCAATGATGGTTTTCACCATGTTCTGCACGATCTCAGGATCATTACCGATCATCTCTAATGTCTCGATGATGGTATCACCACTGTCCATTTCAGTAATCACTGGATCAGCATGATCATCCACGTATTCTTTAATCGTCAGTTTCTTGATGAAATGACTGTACTCACGCAGCATGGTAGCGGTAATCTTACGTGTAATGAAATCATTGCGTACACGTTCATCTGCTGCTTTCTCCAAGACTTCATTCACTGCATCTCGAATATAGGTATCCCATGCCGCACCATGTTCGACCATGGTACTGATGTTGGTATTACCCAAGGTTACCCACACTTCTTTTACAGTCTTACGACGTGAATGGCGTTTGATGTCTTCACGACGATGGATCATGTACTCACGCTCAGGTGCTTCTGCTTTCCAATCACGCTGATAAGCCTCGATCTCTTTCAGTGTGGTTTGATTAAACTCACTGCTGATCAAGAACTGTTTCTGGCGTGTACTGAAACGATTATCCACGAACAATGGCATATCAGGCATGTACAGTGTGCCAGTCACCATGCGTCTATTCCCACCTGTAATGTCCACAGCACGGCTATACGGATAACCATCAGGATAACGAGCAGCAGCTAAACCAAATGCGATAGCAGGAATATCCAAAGGTGAAATAATGTCCCTTAGTGTATTCGGATCGTATTCATCATCCTTGATGTTGATGTGCGCAATCTTACGGATGAACAAATCCACGATCTTTTGCGCCGTATACCAAGTCATCAGGCCGTAGTTAGAACCACCGTATAGTCGACCGATCTGTATCTTAGCCTGATCGAGTTGTGTCTGTAAGTCTACGAGTTCATTCACCAGTGGTGCACTGATGATGGCTACGATACCAGAGTGTGGCAACACGACAGTAAAGTGAGAACCGATGCCCAATGCATCTTGTACGATGATGCGTGCTTGACGGCCAGTAGCCTTACCGGTATTAGAACGAGTCGTGCTGCGGTGATAGTCTACACGATCACGACCATTGCCTAAAGAGAGTTCTTGAGTAAAGGTATTGTCTTTATTACGCAGTACATCCTGAGCGAATGCAGCTTCACTACCTACAGCTTCCATGCCTTCACTTAGAGAGGTAGTCAATACAGGAAGATTAGGATCAGATGAGAACGGCTCATTGTCTTTCACCTTAGCCACGACATTGTTCGGTGTATCAGGTGTCAGTTGAATGGCACGGATAACATCTTCAGTATCCTTAGCGTTCTTAAAATCAGCAGTGCGCTCATCTTCCAAGATAGGTTTCTTGGGATTCAGTGTAACCGGTTGAGAGATGGTTTCCAATTCATCGCGATTGACTTTACTGAAATCCCAGAGTGATTGATCAGAACCAATCTTCTTAACGGTTTCTAATACCTTATCTTCTACCGTGCGGTTGTCTTCTACTTTATCGTCTGTAGTTTCAGCAGGAGCAATAGACTCAGTAGCCTTAGCGGGAGTTCTTTCAGCTAACTCTGTTACTTCATGGCTAACATCCAATGGACGAGTCTGTGCTTTCAGTACAGCGATGTCTTCCATTAGTTCAGCATGGCTACGTTCATCATCCACAGGCACTAAGATAGGCTCCTCAGTTACTGCTTCAGTAGCCTCAGTGTCTTTGTCAGCATCCTTTTCAGATGCTGCATGAGGTCCTTTAGCCGGTACAGTATAAGCAGTCTCTACTGGGATATCGATTGGGTTTTCATCCCTAACAAACACTTCTTCTTCCGTGTGGTTCAAGACGATGTCTTCTACCGATACCGGACGAGTCATCTCTTCGATTTGTTTATTGGCTTCTGCCTGTGCTTCGTTGTTTACTGTTGCACTGGTAGATAGTTCAGCATGAGCCATGGCTTGAGCCATTTCAGGATCAATCGGATCTTTTTCCAGATCGATGCCTAATTGTTTATTGAGTTCTTCTTGGGTTAACATTTAATTCGCTCCTTCTACAGCTACATCAGGTGCTTCTTGTGTAGCTACTGTATCTAAGCCAGGCTGACTGGGTTTACGCTGCTCATCAGTCGGTGTTTGTGGTTGTACGTATTGTGCCAAACGCTCGTCCAGGAACTTGCGTACATCATCCGGTGCTTCATCACGGTGTTCAGGTTGGGCGTAGTAGTTCAATACCATCGCAGTATGGAAATCAGACAGATGCAATACGGCAGGCATCAGCACATTACGGATACGTGAACCAGCAGTAAAGAAACGCAATTTCACATCGAGGATCTTTTCTAACATGTAAGGATCCAAGTCTTCAGTGGTATCTTCTTTATCCACTTCAGTACCTAAGTGACTCTTATAAAGGTCACGGATGGTTTCTACTTCACGTTTCAGTTCAGTTACGTCACTCGTGGACATCTTCACCAGAGTTAAGAACTTATCACGTTCCATCAGGTAAGGCAACATGTTCTCTTTATCGGTGATTTGCTTGATGGCTTTCACTGGAGCATCGAGTTGTTTGCAAAGGTTCTCGTACACGTTCTCGCAGCTTCTCCATGTGGCATCGACGATGGCTTCTAACTCATCTTCGTTCATCAGCTTCTTCAGGCCATCTGGCAATCTACGATAGTCTACTTTACCGCCATTTTGTTTCTTGTCACGACGCATCTTACGGATCATGCGTTCGAACTTATCTTTATCTGTTTCCATCGGTACGTCAAACGTAGGGGTCAGTTTGATCTTACCTAATTCGATTAGAGGCTTAGCCATGGTAGTATATACTCCTATTTAAAAGACAAAGGGAAGGGATTCCATCCTATAGGCAATCAGTCTGCTATGACTGACTGCATGATGGAGAAATATAATCACATATAACGAGCCTTTACTCGTGCAGTTTATTATCTTATACAACGATTATAAGGATTATTTAGGCCATGCATGATATCGACAGCTTAACACTCATCCGTGATTTCGTGAATGAATACATGGACAATACATCAGGTGCCATATGGACAGAAATCACCGATACGGTACTGGGGATAAACGAAGACTGGGTAGATAACTTAACTGTCTACTGGAACAGTATAGACGATAACTACGATGTTAACCGTATCGTAGAAGAACTCCATCTTATCCAGAGGGATTGGTTGATTGCTTTGTTGAAAAACATTGGTGTATTCGTCTCTCAAGAACATCCATTGGATAACCATACTCTCTTTACCATCTACATGGAGTTCATCCAGATAGAGAACAATGAATTGGCTGAGATATCCCTCTCTATCTTACAATCCGATAACTACGACGATATTACCTTGTTTTACGAGCTATTAACAGTAGTCGGTAGCTTACAGGTAGATGAAGAAGTATTCAGTAGCCATATAGCCAATATCTCTCCGTATACTAAAGAGAAACTGATTAGCTACCTATTAAACCAAGAATCGGTTAAAATCAAACAGGATGAACATGATGTCGATACCGATATTATCGTCAAGACTGTAAAAGCATTCTTAGAGGCTACTAATGACGATAAGTTCTACGTAATAGACCTCATCCGTAATGGTGTTAATATCGGATTGCCATTCGCATCGTATCTAACACTATTCGGTACGGATCTATTCGATCTGGACGATAAGGAATTAGCGTATAACTTATTCCTCTTATCGGCTATCTCCGAAGAAGGACATCGTAATATAACAGGATGGTTAGAGACAGACCTCATGAACTGGATACCTGACTATAGACGACAAGACACCATCATCCGCATGGTCAGGGAAGTCTCCATCCATGTAACGAATAAAGTAGGGAGTGCGACATGTTAAAAAGAGATTACCTTTTAGAAGGTATCGAGAAAGGCTGGTATTTAGATGCCTATTGGGTAAAGAGTATCTTGTCTTTATTCCAGACTGAGGCTAAAGAGCATTACTTAGCCAGACGAGATAAGGATGGTTATTACTATCTGGATGATGCTGGCAATAAGATACACTTAGAAGATGCTAAGGATATCACTAAGCCATTATTCAGAGTCGGTGAGATGATCGATGTACCAATGCAATCTAATGTCAAAGCACCTGGCATTAAAGGTGGATTCCGTACATCAGTAGGCTGTCTGATCATGAACTGGATATTAGTCGTCTCTCCATTTAGAGGATTGGTATCTTACATTAATAAGCCATTTACACCTAACCATGTAGCGAAACAAATCATCCCCAGATGGTCTCGTTCACGATCTAAGGTATCCGATAAGCATCCAGCACGTGACGATGAGATATTCACGGAAGACTACATCAAGTTCAAGAACCATGTTCTGTTCTTGACCAACTTCACCCAGACTGTCATTCCTTCTGTCTCTGAGAAAGCTCTAAGGACTAATCCTGTCTTAGAGAAGCGCAAGCAAGAACTCTACAATGAGTATAAAGACCAGATACAAGATCCTGTTATCGCAGCTAAGATCGATAAAGAGTTGGCCAAGATAGACGAAGAGTGGTTAAAGGACGATGAGTCCAGTGGTTTCATCTACGGTGGTAACATGTACGGTAATATCCGTAAGAAACTCAATACACACTTCGGTATTACTACTGGTCTGGATGACAAACCCGTATTCGTACCTGGTTCTTTAAAAGAAGGGATCAAGTTAGATAACCTATCTGTTTACGTCAATGACTCTTATAGTGGTTCTATCGGTCGTGGCTTAGAGACGCAAGAAGGTGGTGTATTGGTAAAAGATGCATTAAGGTCAGCAGCTAACTTGAAAGTCGGTAAAGATGAGTGTGGTACGAAACACGGATTCTACATCCGTCTGGCTGATAATGTGGATGATAACCACAAGTACATGAACTATTGGTATCTGGATGAAACGGGCAAGTCCGTCCAAATTACACAAGAGAATATCGCTTCTTTAAGTGGTAAAGTGATTAAGTTAAGATTGCCTAGTTATTGCGTAGCCGGTAACAGTAGCTATTGTGCTAAATGTTCAGGTCCGAATATCACGGCATTTGAGAATGGCATCGCATCTATTAATGCACAGCCAGGTTCGATCATCATGTTGTTAAAGATGAAGAAGATGCACAACACCGCCAAAGAGATTACGACTTGGACGGATGATTACATTACTTAGAACAGACTATACCTTAGCCTACCTATATCCGCAATGGGTATAGGTAGGTGTATGCTCTATGTTGTCGCTATCACGTCTAGATAACATGGCGTTTTTTACAGATATATACTATTAAAGTAGAAATCGAATGCTAATTTTTTTAGTATTCACCTACCTTAACTCTTATTCTTGGAGATCAACCATGAAACTCAACGCTATTCTCTTCTACGTATTTTGGATCGCACTATCTATTGTAGTTCTTCCTTTCTCTTTAGTGTATCGTATCGTACACCGTCTAACAGGCTACACCTTTAAAGGTGTATTGGTAGACTACACTAAACCTTTCGGTAAGAAGGCTGTAGAATGGTTCTGTCGCACATTCGGCACACCTGTTGAAACTTTACCCTTGGCATGGGCAATGGGCTTTGCCTACACCATCACTACCGATCCTAAAGTGGTATTAGAAAACGCTACTCGTGATTCAATTCACTTGGCAAAACTGATGGGTGTTACTGTTGACCAGATGTTCGTAGAAGAACTCCTGGCTCACGAGACACGTCACTGTCATCAGTGGTTGATGACATCTGGTATTTCATCCATCGGTTATGGTCTATTCACCCGTGTTGGTATAGACATGGAAGCTGAAGCGGTAATGGCTCAGTTGAAGTACTACACTGACCGTATGTTGGGTGAGAACGCAGTCTATTGCCAACCATTGGCTGTTATCATGGTGAATGGTTTAGCTGACGCTATCCGTTATGGTCACACTCGTTCACGTGACTTAAAGAAATGGTCTGTAACTGATATCGTTAACGTAACGCATAATCGTTGCATCTCCATGCTGGGAAGCTAGGTCTTCCAGTAGATGTTATCAATACTATTCGTGAAAACAAAGCCAAAATGGCTGCTAAGTTCACTGAAGAACAGTAAGAATCTAAAGCAAAGAAGTGTATATTAGTCCGCTCCATCTGGTAACTATGTTACTGGGTGAAGTGTACTTTACTACGCTTCTTTTTTAGTAACCGCTCTTTCTATCGGTATAACAGATAGCTTAGAGTGTCTATTCGTCGTGTTTGTATTATCTCTATTTATAGAAAGGATCCTTGAGATGCACACTACAACTGCTAAAAACTTTGCTAAACGTTTGTCTGATAAGTTACGTAAAGGCGTAATTAAAGCCAAACTTCAAGAGCAATACTATTTTAACCATGTTATCGTTCCGTATGCTGAAGATGGCTTATGGAAGTTTGATACTACCGACACCAAAGTGCTCTTCGTTCCAGTGGAAGTGTTCGATACGACTGAACATGTCAATGACATCCAAATCATGAAAGGTGAGAAACCAGGTGATGTGGATTTCGGTAAGTTGGAAGAGAAGGCTCGTTTCATCTGGGACATGGGTATGTCTCTGTCTGATTTCTTAAGTCTCATTGAGCAGGCTTATCAAGACATGAAAGAGACCAAGCAGCTCAAGTACGTGCCTATCGTGCTGGATCTGACTTATCTGGAACCATCTGAAGAAGAGTTGGATGCCTACCACAACCAAGTCAGAAAGGCACGTGAAGGCGATGCTAAAGCTAAGAAGAAACAGGAGGCAGAGAAGGCTTCCATGGAAGCTTTGAAGGATTTGGTTGCTCCCCAGACTAAGTTTGTAGCGGTTGAAACTGACGTACTGAATAATTTGGTACAGACGATCGCCACACTTACTGAGACGAACAAAGAACTGACAGCCATCGTGAGTCGTTTGTCCAAATAACCTTATAGAGGAGCCAGTATACACTGGCTTCTTTTTTTAGTTTAGTTATTACTTTTTTCTTAAACCTAAAGGATAACCCAATGTTGTTATTGATTTCCAAATTACCGCATCGTGAGCGAGCTATCCATGGCTTGGATGTCTCACCTGTAGACGAAAACATCGCCAGACTACTCACACCCACCATCGTCATGAACCGTGATCAAGCTGAAATCCAAGCTCTGAATATCGCAGACTATGCACGTACTAAGATGGAAGAAGCTAAAGTTAAAGCAGAGGCCGCTAAGGCAGCACTCTTAGACTGGGAGAAGACCATCCTCACTACCCTCTCTGAAGAAGAGCAGAAAGCTTACCACAAAGGACAAGAAGTATCGGTTGAACCACCACGTATCCCGCCTGCTTCTGAATCCATCGATGGTGTATTGATCGCAGAAGACGTACCGAGTTATTTCGTGCCTTCATTGCATTCTCATTTCCGTGCATTGAGTGTACCGATCTATCATGGTTGCTATTATCAGCGCGACTACAGCTTCGAGTCGAAGAACCCACGTGAACAGAGTCTCGTCATGCCGGATGGTGGTACCGTTACCATGACTGTGGCTGATACCGTATCCATCCCTAAAGGTGAACCTGAATACCACATCTTTAAGTATTACTAAGACGTACTTGATCTTACTCCCTATAGTCCATCTAGGGCTATAGGGAGTATAAGAGCTGTGAGACCTATCTTTTTTTTACTTTAATAGAAGGAAATAACAACCATGGCTTTTATATACGAGGACGGCAGCATTAGGCAAGCAACACCGCAAGAATACGTACCAGGTGATGCGCTCATCAACATGATGCGTGTTGCCAAGGCACAGTATCCGGAGAGCTTGAAGGTATTCCCTCAAGTCCGCAGTGCCATGATAAGATTATTCAATGATCTCTATCCGATATACCGCAACATGTGGATCTATCGTTATTTAGCTAACCCAGCCAATAGCTGGATGAATGTTACAGAAGCTTTAGTGTTGAAACGTATCAAGAAACCATCCGAATATCACGTTACGACTACCATACCTGCGGATAACATCGGTAAAGCCAATACGGATTTCTGGACGAAGTTCAATGCCTTCTTAACATGGGCCGCACACAAACACGCATCTATATCCACTGTATTTGATAATTACATCAAATACAGACGCCAATTCATTATCGAAAATGACATGCGCCGATACGAAGAGGGTAGAGACCCAGAAGATTACCGCATCCTACTAAACAGACTTAGTGTTGGTGTAGATCAACTTAATCCTGACCCATCAAAACCCCTCACTGTCGATCTAGTCAAAGACCAAAGATGGCGGACACTACAGAGTACGTGGAACAGAATCGTATTCACTTTAGTCCACATGACCACGGTCGCTTTGCCAGAAGATGAAAGAAGAGGTCTGATGACAAATATTCACCAATTCTTCAACCTGTGCGAATACTACATGGCCGGTTATAATCAGCCTGTGTTCCCAGAGGTGAATATTTACCAGAAGACTTCTATCCGCAACAGACCACTAGACGCTTTAGAGGCCGCTCAATACATCGACAACAACTTCAGACTGCGTATCCTTAACCTCGTGATGAACTTCTCACCAACAAGCTTCCACGACGTTCTATTCAACGCCCACAACATCAATGGTCTGACTGATGATGGACTTATATTTAATGCTAATTTTAGTGGTTCTACTTATAACCACATGTTCGATGTCTTTATAAACGACAGACCGTTTATTAACTATCTTACGATCAACATTAAAGAAGACAGTCTTTACAAGCAAGCGATTAATACTTTTGCCCAAGAGATCCGTAAGAATGGTACGATCAAGAACACGTCTTTTGATACGTATTTCAACGCTACGATATCAACTTGGTTCAGTAAGCTCAGATACGGTATCCCTGTCAATGTTAGGTCTTCCCAACCGATACACGACGATGGGTTAAGGCTAAAACAACTCTACGTAGATGCACGTACATCTGGTGGTCGGTTCAATAATGGTTATAAACCTGATTCAGTAGACTTTAGAGCCGCATTAAATAGAGCAGCACACGCTAAACCAGCTAAAGGTACGCTAGTAACAGAAGCTTCACTACAGAAGTGGCTAGACCGTATCTTCATCGAGACGATCAAAGCCATCCCGACTAATAATATCAAAGAGGACACCGAGTACTTCTTCGGTCAAGAAGAGAAAGTATACAGAGCAGGATCTCTTTATCAGAACCTCATCTACCTGATGGGTAGTGAAGAGAAGATACTCGAGCTACTGTAACGTATAATCCTTGTGATGTTTACACTAAGCACAGTGCGCTTAGCGTATTGTGGTTAACGTTAACCGCATCATTTTTCACTTAACCCAATACAAACTGGACGTATGTCTAGGATGTAAACTAAACTTTATCGATAAAGAAAGGTAAATAGCCATGGCTAGACGTAACCGTAATGGTAACCAAAACGAACCATTGTCTCTAGAAGAGATGGAACAAGAGCAAGAACAAGCTGAAAAGAATGAAAAAGAAGCTGCTGGTGATGAGCATCCTGAAGCTGCTTATGCTGCACTCCAGGCTGAAAATCAACCTCAGGCTCAAGAAGGACAAGAATCTCCTAAAGAGACCACTGAAGAGAATAAAGAAGGCAATACTGAGGCTTCTACAGAGGAGACTACAGTAAAGCGTGAAGAACCTCGCCAAGAGATAGAGTCAGATACACAGCCTGCTGCCCCTACTGAGCCTCAGCCAGTAGAGATTACAGAAGGTGATCCTCGTGCCTCTGACGATGATGAAGAAGAATACTACGATGTGCTTATCGATACCATAGGTGATAATCAACCCATCGATCCACCTAAAGTAGAAGAAACCATCGTACGTGAAGAAGAGCAAGTAGAACAAGCTCAACTGACTCCCACTATCCGTGGTGCCATGACCCTACAGGATATCGAGAACCGTATCGACATGGTGGCTAAGACTGCTCTGTACGGTATCGAGGACTACGTGCGTGTCATGACTGAAACAGGTGGCCATATCCGTGCCTACATGGAGAACAAACGTTTCGTAGAGCATTTAGGCCCATCCATGCAAGTAGGTTTCTACAACAACATCATGAACATCATCAACAAGACAGATGACAATAGCTTTAAGTTAGCCATGAACTACCTGATGTGTTTGTTCCAAGAGCATAGTCACTCAGGTAAAGCTCTAGCTGCTGAACGTGTCATGATGTTCATGGAGAACATGCGTGTTAGCCATGTGGATGTGAAATGTTACCACAACCTGATGACACTCTTTACTACATGCTGCGATCCACGTACACGTCGTAAAGAGATGCGTAACATGGACATGGGCAAGATCGTCGAGTATGGTCTCTCTACCATGGCTCAGAACCGTTTGATCAACTACTTTAACAGCTGATAAACACCATGAATGTTGAAAACTGGAAACAGATCCTCTCTAAAGCAGGATGTGGTTTAAAAGAAGCCAACAAATGGGCACCACTGTTCGTAAAGCACCTCAATGGCTCACGGATCAACAATCCCAAGCATGTGGCGGCATTCGTTGCCAATCTGGTTATCGAGTCTAACCATCTGCGTACTGTACGTGAGAATCTCAATTACAGTGCACAAGGACTCGCTAATACATGGCCTAAACGATATAGCTCATCTGGCCTACCTAAAGGCAGACCGAATGCCTTAGCCCTCTCTATCGCCCGCAAACCACGCCAGATCGCTAACCATACCTACGCTAACCGCATGGGTAATGGATCTCCTGAAACAGGTGATGGCTGGAAGCATGCGGGTAAAGGTCCGATACAGATCACTGGTAAAGATAACTATCAACAGTTCTTTAAAGCACATGGTCTACCAGCTGATACTGATACTGAGAAACTGACTGATCCTGATCTAGGTGTCGCATCAGCAGTTTGGTATTGGAATGCAGTTAAGGCTAATGACTACATCGATCGTAATGATTTCGATGGTGTATGCGATATTATCAATATCGGTCGTAAGACTCGTGCTAAAGGCGATGCCCATGGCTACAATGCCAGATACTCAGTATACAGTCGTCTATTAACATGGCTGACTACGTATACTAAGCTGATAGACAGTGATCAGCGTCAAGCTGTGTTGTCTATAAGAGAGATGGAGAATGTTACTCCACCTGAGATCACTTACCTAGAAGAAGATCCTCTAGGTGAGATAGCAGTAGAGTCTGTGCAAGACTACGAGCAACTATAGCGTACTACACCTTCCCACAAAGGGATAGGTTAGAGTGGAACGATAACATAGCCCTTAGCCTCCTATACTCCATGTCGGGGTATAGGAGGTATAAGGCTTATGCTGTCACTTCGTTTAGTCTGTCTAACGACATCCTAGTACTTCGTTCCATCATGCTCTAGCGAGTATGCTGTCATGGTGTTCTGTGCTGAATAAGGGCTATTTAAGCATCCTAGTGTACTCTTGTTTAGTACACATGCTCAGTAATGGCCCTAGGATGCGTTTATAGGGCGTTTACATCAAAACCTAGGGTAAGATATACCTGAAGAGTATAAACGCTCTACAGAGGCCTCTACGAGCCTGTAATCACTATATACGCATCAGCGTAGTGTACTGCATCTACATGATCTTTTACATACCTACGCATCTTCCGTATCCACTCCAGTATGCTTCGTTAGTGTAAAGATCATTGTCTAGTAATGATATCTAACTTAAGTCTATTCCATCTATCCTAGTCTACACATGCGTATAGCCTATCCCATGCTCGTGTATCCTTAGTCTATCCTGTACTATACGCATCTTATCCATCCTAGTGCTATACGTGCGTATACATGCGTCTGTAAGCTCTCTATAGGCCTAATAGTCTACTATACGCACTTAGCCCATGTAGGTAAGCTTATCGTGCCTTATCATGCGAGTATATCCATCCTTGCGCTTACCTACACCTAGAGCCTGTATAGAGCCATCTAGTACTTATACGTACACTTAGCGTATACCGTTCCCTTTATTGTTATCGTTATTCAACGTGTACGTATACAAGAGCCTATCTAGAATACAATAGGTAATATCACCAACGTATACAAACTCAACTGTTCAATACCGAAGTACCGTAACGTACGTGAGGTACGGAGTATGCAACAGTTGGTTTGGTATACTCTACTCTAAATATACCATCTAACTATCCTCCTCTAAGGGTAGATAGAGACTATACTTATCCCTAGTAGAATAAAGGGTAATAGAGGATAGTTAGATCCAAGAGGATACAAGAGCTATATCTTCTCTAATCCTGCCGTTAGAGCTAACACGTATCCTACTCGTATACTCGTAGATACTGAGTGTAGGAGGATTAGAGAACCATGGCCTATACACGCACTCATCTAGTAGACTTAAGTCTACTAGGGAGTGAGTGATAAGACAGATGCGTGCTTATTTCTTTTTTAGAAAAAATAGCACGCTATATTTTCTGAAACAACACTAAGATAAAAGTTTACGAAAAGCGAATGAAGGAATTGACTGACTGACGGACATGCAGGACGGAAGGAAGGAGATGACGGAATGAGGTTGAGGAAACAATAGCTGACTTGGAGCAGAGCGACTTATCTGGGAGCGTAAGCGACATACCTACAGGGCGTAGCCCTGTAAGCTTGCTTGCTTACTTACTCATAACCTTAAATGAGTCTGAGTAATTTACTCTTAGTAAACACGTAGTGTACAACTATCCATTAGACATGCCTACTTACACCTGTATTGGGTGTAAGTAGGTATAAGGTCTATGTTCTCATGTTAGTCTAGATGGAGTATACGGCAGTATACGACTTTCTATACCTTACCGATAGGTAGATAGACCAACATGCTGGATACACATCCGAATAGAGACAGCTATCCTTAGGGATAGGTGACGATATGCAGGAAATTACAGATACTTACTATCTAGGTAGTAGAAGGATGGTAATTATACCAGCCTACTACGTTATTCTCTTTTGTTTATTCATTGCTACTAGAGCTTAACAGCCTAGTATTAGTAAAGTTAGAAAGGAACTAGACATGGATCTAGGATTAGCATTACGTCTGTTAGAACACGCTCAAGCATACACCCGTGAGCAATACGGTGCTGAACTAACAGACAGACGTACTACAGACTTGTTGGTGATGGTACCGAAACGTATCGAGATTATCAACAGTCTGGTAGGTAAAGACATACGAGGATGCAATATCCCGTATACACGGTTCTACCGTGAGGCTACATTGCATCTTAATAAGAACGAAGAGGAGATAGGCAATAAACGTATTATCTATCTCTTACAAGGTGATGTACGTATCTCTAGGGATGACAACATCGTAACCAGTGTAACAGGCATTAGCCTAATCAAGCGTACGCATGACGTAGAGACAGGTAAGGTACTGAATGTTGAAATGCTGAAGAACAACGATAATGATCCTGAAGAAACGTTGAAGTTATTCTTCGAACTGATGATTAACCATCACTATCGGCACTATAGACCACACCTACAAGCCATTAAAGGCAAGAAGTAAGTAGTATCTATTTTTAACCAGTATTAAAGACTAAAAGGAATTGTAAAATGAGTAAAGTAACGTTCGAAGTAGAAGGTATTAAAATTACCGTAGAGAAAGAAGACCAACCTATGTTTGGTCGTCGTGGTGGATACCGACATGAAGACCACTTCCAGTATCGCGAGCGGTATGGTGGCGATTTCGCACGTAGACCGTATTACCAACGTGGTGAAGAAAGTGATGATGTAAGAAGACCGTACCAAACGAACTTCTATCCTAGTCAAGAGGATTGGCGTTATGCGGTTAACCACCAGTACGGCAAGCAATCTACTGGTGAACCCATGTTCGATGAATCGGCATTCAGTGCATTGCGTGCTACCGCTAACAAAGCAGCTGAGTTTGCTAATAAGGTAGATCGTGGTGAGCACCATCGTGAAACTCGCTTGCAGTTAGATGCAGCAGAAAGCGACTACGAAAATCTCGACGACATCACTAACCGTGTTAAGCGACCTAATCAATTCATGCCTGCCATGGTTGGTGTAGACAGCGTTGAAGCAGGTATCGCTGCATTGGCTGAAAACAACGATGAGCATTTCCATCTGCTTGGTGCTTACGATAAAGTTAAACAGGCTATAGCTACGTTTATCGGTAAGTACATCTTCAGTGGTGAAACTGTAGATCTGCCGTTTACCCAGACTGATCGTGGTGACTATGCTCTGTTGTTGCCTGTACCGTATCTTTCCATGGACATCCTACTCTACGTAGACATGGTTGAGAAAGACAGCAAGCATTACGTTATATCCATCAACTTTGACTATCAAGCCGATATAGAAGGCGAAGATGAGGATACTCCTGTAGAGCAATCAGCTAAAGATTATATCTTAAGTGTGTTGAAAAGCTACATCGTACGTCGCCGTGATCGCCAGTATCGTAATACTGCCGCACAGCAGCCCTCTATTAACCCTGAAGCAGAAGGACAGACAGATGGAAAAGATGGAAATAGTCAGCCTACTGGCGAAACACCAGTTACCCAGCAGAAGAATCAGTTCTAAAGGCTATCTGGTCAGTGCCAAGGTAGACCCTAAGATCCTGAATATGGCTCTAGAAGAGATGGGTTGTATCACTGCCTATTGCGATATAGAGAGACGTGTCTATATCTCTCTAGATGGGCGTGATGTACCCATCCTACCCAGTGACTGTGTGTTGTTTAAAGAAGATGGTGAAGTAGAAGTATTAAGCCAACTGGCAGTAGAACAACACTACGGAGGCTATCCAGCTGCAATATAGAGAAAGGTAAACACGATATGCGTAATCTAATCCATTGCTGTATCGTGTTCTTATCCTTATTCGTCAGTACGTATAGTCATGCTTCTGTAAGGGATGAAATCCACTACTTGAGCATGGCTATCTACTACGAAGCTGAAGGTGAGAACATGAAAGGCAAAGAAGCAGTAGCAGATGTCATCATCAACCGCATGAAGCATCCTGAGTTTGGTCATTCGATCAAGAGTGTGGTGACAGCCAAAGGACAGTTCCAATGGTACCATAACCACCGTTTAAGAAAAGGCCGTGTATTCGACCCTGTACGTGAAATAGAAATCGTCAAGTTAGCACAACGCAAATACTTGGAGAATCTACTAGGGATACGTAGAGATACAGTTAGACAAGCTGTGTTCTTCTCTACAGGTAAGAGACCAGCCAAAAGAGCACGTGTCTCCCAGCGTATCGGGAACCATGTGTTCTTTAAACTGACAGATGCTTGATTAATTTAAATATAAACCATTAAAACGCTTGTATTTTGTACAGGCGTACTATTATTTACCTATTTTTAGAAAGGAATCCCACCATGGGACTGAATTACATTAAGACTATCCCCAACAGTATTGAATCCCTGAAAGCCGGTCGTGTCACCACGATTACCCATTCCAACATCAATGCCATCACGGCGTTCATCAAGCCTAAGAAGCCCTTTGAAATAGGCCAAATCCTCGTGAGAGATGTCGATGAACTCAATGGTGTAAACTACATCAGTTACATCCTCCTCACCTCCGAAGGGAAGCAGCTCTATGTCTTCCGCAGTAATACTTAACTGGGGGAGAGTGATGATGACTAAAGTCATTCCTATCCCTAAGGGAGACTTCGATAAACTCATCGAAGAGACTTCCGTATACGAGCTGAAATCATTCCTCAAGGTGATACGTGATAGTTACCTGAAAGCCATCTCCAGTGTACGACTGGAAGATGTCATGGCACTATTCGATGGCTACACCATGAAGAACCAGCCTGACGGTAATAAGCTTTATACCTTCCAATTAGCTCGTTATTCTAACTCACGTGGTGAGTATCGTCTTAACTTTACGGTGACGTATCTTCCTGAACGTAACGTGATTAACTTCGGTGAGTTGTTCACGACCTACATGAAGAAGACGATACAGCCTAAGATCGAAAGTGTATTCAGCGAGACTAAACATTTTGCTGTCATCGAAGACTTAGCTGCCCGTATCACCACTGAACACAAACGTCACGTAAGAGCCATGCAAGCTGCTGCTAAGCGCAAGATGTACGGCGACTATGGTGACATCTGAAGAAAGGAATCCTTATCATGTCTAAAACCATTACTGACATGACGACAGCACTGACTGTACTGGCACTGAACATCGCCAAGAAACGCCGTGAGATGTTCGATCCTAAGCACGCTCCGGCTAATGCGACTAAGTTCTCTGTCGTATCGGACAGTAGTCGACATGTGGTGGATTTAACTGCACTGGATCGTGAAGAGATCAATACGCTCTTCCGTACCATGGTGAAGACTGTAGATGATAAGAAATCAGGATCTTTCATCTACATCTCAAGGACAGAAGACACGATTATGTCTCGTGCTGTTAACACCATCGAAGCTCGTATCTTCAATGCAGATTACTTCTACGAGTCTTTCAATCAGATGCTGTCAGAAGCCAACAAGCATGACAAATACGTTATCTACGTCATGCCTGACTTGACACCTGACGATGCATTCGTGAAGTGGTTTAACAAACTACCCTAGAAAGCTTGTATAATAAGCAATGCGACGTACCATACCTAGCCGGATAGTATCCTTTGCGGGTACTATCCGGTGTAAGGTATATGCTCTCTTTTTTGTTTTACCCATGTTTAGACATGGCGAAAATTACAGATATATACTATTAAGGTAGAAGAAGGAAGATACCTTCAACTACCACTTTTATTTTTAACCTTAATACGCTAAGCGCATTAAGCTTAGTGTAAATCCCAATAGACTAAGTCTATCAGGCTTACGTCTAAATTTAACTAAAAGGACACTATCATGTACACTACCTTCACTTATGCTTTAACTTCCATCATCGCTTACGGATCTGTGGCAGCTACTGCCTTCATTCTGTTCTGCAAGATCTTTAACGATTAAACAGTAAACGACACTTATGCAGAGCGTATCAGGCATCCTAGGGTGTCTGGTACGTATCTCTGTAAGCACCTCTTTTTTACACCCATTTTAGACTGAGTACAAACCATGAAACAGATTAAACTCATCTTCTTAGACATCGATGGTGTCATCGCCCACCACACATCCAGATTCGCAGCACAACAAGCAGGATACGACATCTACAAACCAGAGCAGAAACATCGTCAGCTCGATACCAATATCCTACACCTGATCCAGCATCTTCAAGATACCCATCAAGCCAGTATCGTCATCTCGTCTAAAGCATGGTCTTTCGACACCATCCAGGAACAAGCAGAACTCTTCACCAATACTGGTGTAGAACTGCGCCTCTTTAACGAAGTAGAAGGCATGTATAAAGTAGACTATACGATCCCTTTAGCCAAAGATCGTCTATTAGCCATATTGCCTGAAATCGTGAAGCATGACTACACATCCGTACATGGGCGTAAGTATACGCCAGCTGAGATAGAAGACAATCTTTACGATATCTACAAGACTCAACGTGGTTCCTACATCCAACGTTATCTGGATAAACTAAAAGACCAAGGTTACGATGTAGACTACATCTGTATCGACGATGATGGTGATTACAGTGTTATCGATCCATTACGCTTTATCCAGGTAAAACGTGGTGAAATGACTAATGGCTTTAACATGCCCCATTACCAGAAAGTAGACGATCATTTTAGCAAAGCAGTTACTCATCCTGAGGTTAAGGCCGCTTAGTGCAGCATAAAGGCCTCTAGAACGCATCAGAATGCGTCTACAGAGACGATAACACCTAAGGTACACCTTACTATACCTTACGCTTAAACATGCGTATAAACGCATCCTCGTGCCTGTAATAGGCATTTCTATTATTTACACCGAATAGCAATAGCTGAATATCCCTGAAAATATCGAGAACATACACCTTATGCCCCTGTAGACCCATTACGGATCTACAGGGGATAAGGACTATGCTCTTACTTCTTTTTTAGTTTGTAAATCGATTATTTAATACGGCTGCGTGCGATGTGTTGGATGGTAGAAGCATAAGACGATTGTCCTGCTGCTACCATCGCATCCAATCCTTCTACGAATGCTTTTTCGTACATCACATTCGCACCGATCGGATTCAATTTATCCAAGATGGTTTGTGCCCACAAGTCCACACCATAACCGTAGTGGAACAGGGCAGTCCAACCGATATTGAGTTCACGACCAGTAGCCGGATTTTCTTTATCAGATTGTGCTTCATTGTCACCACTGTCACGTGGAGCCATGTTAAAGCAATACCAAGCTTGGTTTACACGACGACCAGTCACATCAGGTTCAATGGCCAACATGCTCATGGTGTACATGTCAGGCAGGGCATCGTACGCTTCTGTACCTGCCACAGTAGCAATAGAAGCATACTTGGTTTCTTCATTCATCAAGCCCATGTCGATCCAGAAATCCAGATAGCGTTTAATCGGCATACCTGGACGTTCCCAAACAGACATACTCAACTGACCATATTCAACCGTCACGTTGGTGTAGAACTCGTATTTCTGTCCATCCGCACCAAAGTTCTTGCTGTCCCAGTTAACCACTTTCTTGTGCTGGAATCCAGTCCATTTCGTACGGACTGTCTCTACCAAACTACGCAGCATGGAGATGTTCTCCTGCGCATGAGGCAACATCTTGAAGAACAAAGGTGCTTCTACCAACAATGTAATCACAGGGCGTGTGGTAAACGGATGATCGTTCATCCACGCGCGATAGTTTTTACTGTAGCCAAACTGACCACCTTGCAATAGGTGGGCTACAGGAGTTTGTGCATAACCGGCAGGTGTACTGTCACCACGCTCCATATACACGGGACTAACTCGTGCCATGTCTTTTATCCTTTAGAATAAGTACAATAAAAGGCTAAGCAGTAAAGCCCTACTTAAAGTAAGACCTACTGCCTAGGTGTGTATTTAAGCAGTGATGGTATCGTCATCGACGGTTTTGTCACTACGACGGCGGTTAATGGACTCGAAGGTCTGTACAGTGTAGAAGTGATCACTGAACACAGTGACTTCAGTGTGCCAGCTGTAACCACGTTGAACGTCCATCTTCGTAAAGGTAATCTTCACGTTGATTTCGACTTTACCACCGTATTTGTTGCCTTTGAGCTGATCGTAGAACCACTCAGTCATCTCTTGTTTCATGCGATCCTGAGTCCAGTCTTTACCACTGAACACACGCTGCATCTCAGCACCGATCTTGTTGATGTCCACATGTACCAACATGGTACGCATGTTCGTCAAGGTAGACGTATCATCATCGAAGATAGTCCTGTAAGCAGGGAAGTAAGAAGTCTTACGTTCATCTTGCTGTGCCCACATGCCACCAGCTGCCCAGTAGCCATTACGTACTTGATACGGCACGAATCCTGAAGTGACATCGATCAAGTAGTTAAACTTATTATTCGAGCCTTCAGACCAGTCCCAACGGCTATTGGCGATACCATTACCAGCACCCCAGTATTTAGTCAAGAGTACAGCGATCTCGTAAGTGATCGGTACACGTTTCTTATACGAGGATACAGACTTAGCTAAGAGGCCACTGCCTTTAGCCACGACACAGCGGAATGCAGAAGTACCGTGGATCTGGCTATCCGGATAACGACGGATGGCACCCGCGATCATGCTGATACGACCGAGTTCTTCAGCAGCTGAGATGGGTTTCTCACCATGCACGTAAGTAGTCGCCAATACCCAACGGTCTTTACGGTTAGCCAGGTAACGACCCATCTTACGTTTAAAGTCCAAAGAGTAGCCAGTGTCGATGAACACAGAGTCGTTGAACTGTACTTCATCCATGTACTTAGAGTTAGGATCTTCGAACTCTTTAAGCAAAGCATCCACCTCAGCTTCGAACAGAGCATCCGTCATGTCAGGATCACGACCACCTTTAGCCCACACGTAGGTGTTTTCACCCAGAGGAGTGGCACTACCACCAATCGTCGCACGACGGTAAGTCTGGTAAGGCGTACCATCAGAGTGCGTACCACCCAGTACGTTAAAGAGATAACGCATCTCGTTGATGTTCTCATCGGTAACATTGGTCAAATCACCGATCTTCTCTACGTCAGTCTCTTTCTTCACGAGCATGGAGAGGACAGAGTCTACGTTCTCTTGGTAGACATGCAGACGGCTAAATGGGCCGTAAGTTGGCGGTACCAGCGGATTCTCAGGGATCAAGTCGTTGTAGCTATCCAAGAACACATCGCCTATGTGGTAATCCACACCTGCTTTAGAACGTGCTTCTGGTTTCAAGCAGAAATCGATCTCAGGCATACCGAGACGACTATAAGAGATAGCAGGAGAAGAAGTGGCAGTCGGCTTAGTCACGAGACGCAAGCGATAAGGATAAGCCTTAGCATCGTTCAGTGGCACGTAGTTGACTGGAGACGGACTAATAGTCGTCGGTGCCCACAGAGCCATACCGTTCAAGTTACCATGCTCACCAGGAGAAGGCGCAACGAAATCAAACAGAGGCACACGCTTACCGACTTGACCATTACCATCGGTCAAATCAGAGACAGACTGAGCACCCATGCCGAATTGGAATGTTTCGATGTTACCGGCACCGGTATTCAAGGTGACAGTCGGGATCTCTTCCACATGGAAGCGGAACAATGCACCTGGTACTTTACGGCCAGTGGTTTCGTTGTCGTTGTTGTTGTTGAGTTTGAAGTGACCAGAAGGATCACGTACGTACTCGTCTACTTGAGTCTCTACGTATTCGAGAGACACACGCAGTGAAGCGTACTTACGGTCTTTCTCAGGCACGATACGCTTAGCGATGATCTTACCGCCAGCGTTCAGGATGCCTTTAATAAAGACAGAAGCATGGTTAAAGTAGGGAGAGCGCTCATCCAGTGTTTCAGCACCGTAAATGGATTCAAACGCTGCACCGTCTACCAACACTTCGTCTAAAGTGCCCTTGCGACCGAAGAAAGGGAAATAAGGCAAGAACATAGGACGCAAAAGTGGAGTACGATCCACCACACGTGCTGACAAGTCCTTAGTACCCAGATGGTTGCTGTGGGGCGTGGCATTACTAATGTAAATTTCAGTAGCCATGTTTATCAAGCTCCATAGTCAGGATATTAACAGATTGTGTAACCGTTAAAAGTGTTAATTTAAAGCAAAAGGAAAAGAATACCGGTATTCTTCTGCTGCCATAATCAAGTGCCTAGACAGACGGTAAACACCGTCCGGCCGGACACTTTCATATAACAAAATTAAGGATTCCTATATGGTGGTACTGAAAATATTTACATTACAGATGGAAAGAGAAGGACTTTGAGAAGTTATGAAAATCGCCTATGGCTAATAGAATATAGCCACTATAGGCCTTGTTTGAAATCATCTTTTAGAAAAGAGAAAGAAGAAGCATGATCTACTATTCATCCTACGACACGACTTTAGGCTCTAAGTTCCTGACTAAAGAACTAGAAGCAGAAATCCGTAAAGTCATCGTCACTTCGAATAACTTCACGAAGTTTAACGATAACAACAACACCATCTTGTTCTATCCGAACAGATTGGTGCGTAAATTCGACCACACTTTAATAATAGAGACAGGTAATGGACATCGATACAGTGTGGCTGATTTGTCATCCTTTATCACCATGCGTGATGAGACTGAGATGTCTGTTACGAATAAACCGATGTATACCTTACAGGTGACACGTAATGCACTATCGGGCCTTTTAGCCAATAGCGGTGCTCGTGTAATCAAATCACTCTCATCGAACCTGATTAAGTGCTATAGTGACTTAATTACCACATCCATCGCTACTGCCTTATCTTTAACACCTGAAGACATCCTGAATGTTCGTGCTTTGTCAGCATGGTTCTACGTGTCTTTACTAACCGAAGAAGAGTATTTCAGCGAGATGGAATACCAAGTACAGATCGCTAAGCTCTCTCGTGAGATCGGTATCCCTGCTGTATACTTACAGCGAGTACTCGATAACCAAGTTATCGCTTCCGTACCAGCATTCGTGGAGAAAGTCAAATCCATCTCTTCCAATCCCGTGATGAATAACCTAACCGATGCCCTGCTCTATACAGTAGTGGCTAAGAACCTTGCTAATGTCTCATGGACAGGCATCGAGAAAGAGCAGACCATTGCGATTGGATTGGAACACTTACCGACATTCGTAGCGATTGTACTGATTTGTCTAACAGAGCCTGTGTTCAAGAAATCAGGTTTAACCCGTATCTGCCTACGTCACTTTAAAGACAAAGCACATTTCATCAACGCAGTCGTCCAAGCCACGAATGGCTACTAATATACTTTAAATAAGGAGTAGATCACGATGGCCGTACCATATTTGGTCGCCCATTATATCCGCCACATCTGGTCGATGCCATGCCAAGATAACCCTTCTATCATCAGACTGGAGAACATCTCTCCAGTCGAAGGGTATCGTAACTTCATCACCGTCATGAGTGAGCGATATCGGCTACCGACACTACACGATCGATATTTCCTCTATCAGTTAGGGAATATCAAAGAGCACCTCTTGAATCTGCCTATACTGGAATGGGAAGATACGTCCACTTGGGTGAACATGGCTGACTATGTTCGAGAGAGTACGATTGCATTTACGTTCTATACGAAGACTGGTAAATATATTCCATTGTCTTTGGTATACTTTACCCGTACGATCAGCAACAACTTGATCTTTGTAATAAAAGAAGAGACAGGACTAGGGATAGACTTTAATAAACAAGAAGTCACCTTTAAGACGTATAAGAATGCATTGATCACCACACGTGATGCATCATTACGTAAAGAGAAGATAGATGTCATCTACCAGAAAGTGAAAGATGCAAGGGATAAGAATAGATTATTGGCTTTTGTCAATGACTACAGTAAGAAGACAGGTGTATTAACCGCTTATGTCAATGGCTACTGGGTAAAAGACATCATGGGTGTTAACCTAGTAGAAGACGATATCGTCGAAGTGGTATACGATTCTACTATAGCCAAAGTGATTACGATGCGTTTGGGTAGTACACCGACATTCAAAAGCACATTGGATCAGATACGCAAATACATCTTCTCGTACGATAAGACTACAGGACGAGATGATGTAGAGTTCTACGATGACTGCGAGTTCTTTTTAATCGCTGCTCCTAGACAGACTCCTCTATTACAGAGAGGTGTTATCCTGCATCGAAATGATGTTACGAATATCCGTCAACTAGCGAATCGTGATTTCAGCATCAGTACGAACCTAGTACGTGAACTGATGGAATCTAATCCCATCTTAGACCCTAAAGCCAATGAAGTGTATTTCTACGTCCAGTATCGTAAGCAATACAAGACACGTAGGTTGCCTTATGTCAATAACCGCATCCATGAACTCAATCGTCTAAACTATAGCGATAGATTAGCAGCGATGCGTGGATTGAAATCCAATGTAAATGCATGGAGGGCAGAGAACCTAGAGAACTCCATGGCGATCAAGATGATGTCACTGGAACATCCTACTTGTAAATTAACAGATGCAGAACAAGCATACGGTTATAATGCTGCTGTTTGGTATACCGCTAAGTCAGTGCATCCGCATTCATCGTTTATCGATGGTCAGAATGGTGCCAAGTACCTGACTGTGCCTTATGCTTATAGACAGCAATGTACAGCTTACGAATACGATCGAGAAGGTAAGCTACTCTCATGGGGCAGATATGCTGGCATGAACGAATATACCATCGTGAATAAAGACCAGTGTTTTGCAGTAGAGTTCATCGGTGGTGTCGGTACCGTACAGCCTTATCAATACTACGGTAATGCAGGTTACGAGTTTGAATACAGTACAGACGATCAACGATACAAGATCTACAGTGCGACAGATGATGATATTCGTTTAAAACCGAATGATCCTAAGATTTGGTCAGATGTTACTGATCTGGTGCAGACGACATCTCGTGAGACACTGACCAATAAGTACTTAACCATACAGCCGACGAACACAGCTGAATTCAGTACAGCAGACCGTAAGTTCATTATCCGTACCGATCGTGAGTATCTATCCGTCAATACCAAAGTAGAGACGTATAGAGGTAACTTAAAGTTCACCTTGATGCAGACTTACTACGATGTTACTGATAGACGAGTCAAGACACAGCCTGTTAAGATCCCTTATGGTTATTTGGATATCTTCTTAAACGGATATGCTTTAATAGAAGGTATAGACTATTTTGTCGATTTCCCAGAAGTACACATCATCAACAAAGATGCCATCAATCCGAATATAGACATGCAGTCTATTACGTATCGTCTATACGGATTCCCGAATGAGACGACATTAAATGGTAAGAAAGTCTTATCAGGTGTGGTGAATGCAGACAGACAAGTGGGCTATGTGCGTAACCATCAACTATCTCGTAATAACCATTTCGATCTATTAGACGATAAGAACTTATTGATTAAAGTAGGCAGTGGTGTCATCCCTAAAGAGAAATTAGGCTTTGGTGAGCATGGTTCTAAGACCATAGAGAGAGCTAATATCTTAGAAGGTAAACCATACGAGATCATGGAGATCATCCCACCTAAAAGGGATATCTTTACTAAAGATACCGATACCTTTAAGAACGAAGCCAATATAATCGATAAAGAAGTGACGGATTACTTATCCCAAGTACCTTACCTTAGGGATAAGCCGATGACTCAGGTGATACCATTGCAAGAGAAATACAAGATATTCTCTCCATTGGTATCCAGACTGATAGATGATTTAAGCCGCAATATGGTGACATTCCCTAAGATGAATCTTCGTTATACAGACGATGAAGTCATTGACTACATCGAAGCGAACTATCGTGAGTTCTTTAACATAGAGCCCCTCTTTAACTTAGAGTACATCGACAGGCAATACGTCACCATACTGCCTACATTCAAAGACCATGTCACGACCTTATCGTATCATGCCAACAGGTTCTTACGAGCAGTGATTCGTATCTACCTGAAAGATGAAATCGAAACGTCGCATTTTATTAGAGTAGGAAATTAAGAAGATGCCAAACAACTATCCTGGTGCCAACCTAACCATACAGGCACACAACGTCGCCAGACGCGTTACTGTAACAGGTACCGATGGCGAACCACCTGTCTACGATGAAACACAGTTGTGGAAAGTGTGGAACATGAGCGAGATCTACTTGGGTGCTGCTGGTAAGAATAAGTGGATCCCTAAGGTGAATGACTTAGTAGAAGACATGGTGACCCAGAAAAGGTACCGTGTCGCTTCGATAGATAATGTAACATTAGTGCCTCAACTAGAGGAATACAATGTTAAGATCACAGCCGATGAGATGTCTAAAGAGGAAGGCCGGTTCTTTGCTGGTGGCTTTCTCATCTCTCCTTGTGCCAGACAGATCTTTTACGATAACTCAACCGCTAAGCGTACACTGTCTATCCCTTCTCAGTTTTACCTGAAAGGCACCACCATACACCATGCGATTGCTTTTAAAGGCACTATAGTAGGTAATGGTGGTGTACCGATCTCTGTACGCTACGATGAGAACTTCAATATCATTGGTTCTGAGATTCCATTGAAGCCATTGCAGCAGAGAGATCCGAATAATAAGTCGATGTGGTATATACCGGACTTCTATACCACACATGACCTAGAAGAGGGTGAAATGATCACCATCGTCATTTACGACGATAGAGGTGGTGTACGAGGACGCACGAACTGGATCGCGGAGTATTCGTCTTTACTAAGAGATGTCTCAGATGCCGATAAGTTCGTGTCTAATATCTCCTTAGTCTCTCCGTATATCGATGCTTCGGATGAATCCAACTTACTCATCCCTGAACAGATCCTAAAAGCATCGATCAACCTGATGGGTAAAGTACACTACAGCGATGGCTCTACAGCCACATATCCGATAGATGGCAACAAGTTCGAGTTACTCTACTTAGAGCGTGCGATGGAATCTGTGGCTTCTACTAAAGGTGTACTGGTATTGAAATACCATCTAGCAGAGAATGAGAAAGCAGTTAATACTAAGTTTAACGACAGTGAGTTCTTCGTGACTCGTACGTTTAACTATACCATTACTGAACGTGATGGTGCGTACAGTGTTAAACTCTATCCTGTACCACGCTGGGTGAACGATACCTTAGGCTATCAGTTGGATTGGTATATGTTTACACTGGATCGTAACCAGTTCCGTAAAGTGACTAACCAAGTGTATATTACACCGAATAGTCCATCCAGATCACTCAATGGTAAGCTCTACAATGCCGTACAGCAACTGAATGTGGCCATTAACTTAGGGACGATTAACAACACCTTCCAGAACCATATCCATCCGCAGACAGTCGATATTCGATTCATGCGCTCAGGTGGGGATACATCCGGTACACGATACCTCTTAGGTTTCGATCCGTACCAGAACCCATTGTACGGTGAAGGCATCGTCTGTATCGCCAAACAAGTGTCGGGTAATAACTTCGCATTGGATTTAAGATGCGGATGTACGACACTTGAACAATGGTTCGAGAAAGTATACGATAATACGAAACCTCAGTTCCGTACTTCACGTGAGTCTGAAGCACCACGACCCACCATGATGAAACTGTTGATCAATGAACGTGAGTACGATTTCCCGATCCGTAAATGGAATACTGAGCTATCCGTACAAGAGAGCATCACGAATGCCACGACAGTAGCCGTGGTGTTCTACGATTCAGCACAATCCAATGATCTCTACTACAGCGTCGCACCGATGCCTGTACAAGTGATCTAGCGATATAGACAGCATAGTCCCTTACCCACCTATAGTCCATAGCGGGCTATAGGTGGTATAAGGAATATGCATGTATTAACTCATCCAGTAATCTAAACTGTCTAATCTCACTTCTCTATTATTGCTGTACTGATCCATGACATCGTCTTGGAACATGCCCCATCTGTCAGCCAGTCGTCTATTCGGTATATATCCGTTAGATAACATGACATCTCCTGCACGCGGTTTCTCAGTCACGGCACCTAATCCATCCAGTATATCATTTACGATATTGGAATTGGATTTCATCAGTTCTACCTTACGTTTATTACGCATCTCTTCAATCATGTCAGACATGCCGATGACTTCATCCAGATACTCACCTTTCAGTTGCCCTTCTAACAAACGTATCTGTTTCTCGATGTGACTAAACTCGATAAATGAATCAGCTTCACCTAAGTCTTCGTATAAACGTTTTACAGTATCCCTAATGGATATCTGTCGTCTCTTAGCCATGTCTTCTTCAGGATTGTATTCTTCACCTGCGTTCACGACATCAGTCAAGAATCGAACTCTGTGTATATCGTATTGCTGTACTTCACGTGCATTGAAGATAAACCAACAAGCCAATAACCAACTGATGACTTGGTCATCATGGCCACCTTTAGGATGGTCTATTCTATTGTCCTTCAATACCAGAGCCAATAGCTCTTTAATCAAACGTTCATCCTTGATCTTATCAGCCGATATGTCAATCGCTCTAAACAGTGTTTCATTGTAGAGATTCTCACGACTGTACTTACCACTACCTGCTGTAACATAACCGAATTGATTACGATGCTGATTCGCGATAAACATACGGTTAGGATGAGCCATGACTTGATCGTATACGCGAGGCTTCGCTTCCCTATCATTTACAACCGTATTAAAGATACGCCTAAATGGATCAATACCACGACTTGGGAACACTTCGATCAAGTAATCCAATATACCCTGAGCACTGGATTTGTTCTCTGGTACCAGTACCATCTTAGGGAAACGTGTCATCAAGTCAGCCAACCATGTGGCGTACTTATAGAGATTGACACTATTACAGTTAACTGTACCCAGTATATCCAATGTGGTGGCATCGACAAAGGTAATCGTGGTACTGTCACGACCAACGTTCTGCGAAGTATCCATACCAGCCACTACTGGACGTGTGCCCATGATTTGGTTAATGGTACCCATCGGATAATACCAGTTAATCGTGATTCCGCCTTCCATGTCACGTGTTTCAACTTCCTCTATCGATCCTGAGATCATCTGGAGTTGTCGTGTACTGAATGGTGAAGTTTCATTACCACTTGTCCAGACGTTATAGTAGTCCCTTAATGCTGCTTCAGGTGAGACTTTGTTCTCTACGATCTTACCGATTAACCATTCATCCGTATAACCTAGTTGACGATGAGAGAACGTACCTTGTATCGCGAAGATACCGACCATCTTAGCCAGCTCATCCAGTGGATTACTATCCTTCCTCACCATCTTCTCGAAATCATCCCTGTCCTTACAATCGTAGTATTTCTCATTCCACTCAGCTGACTCGATGAACACCTCGTACGCCCAAGCACCATGAGGGGAATCCTTCTTACCAGCAGTAGTCGTAAAGATAGATCCAGTGACCTTACCTTCAGCGATTGCATCTTCCTTCGCCGCGTTCATCGCACTACCCATGGTCGGCATCGTCACGAAGTTATACGTACAATAAGCGATCTCGTCCGCATGACGTACTTCTACCGTATCACCACGACCTTTCTTATCCGCATCTTCTTCATTGTCCTGTGCGACGATGGTGTTGTAGTAATTACCACGTTTCAGTACTGTAATCGTATCCCTATTAGCCGAATCATCACGTGTCATCGGGTTTAAGTACTCAGGCATACGCTCGAATAGCTTACGTAAACGAATGATGTTCTTAGTAGCCAGTGGTCTATCTTTAGTATAGAGCAATGTACGGATACCGAAACTGAAGCTTAGGATATAGACCATTAACGTGTCTGTACTATACGACTTACCCGTCTGACGAGGTTGGATAAGCAGATATTGACATCGGTTAAAGAACGACCAAATAAGGGATATATTCGCTCGGTTAGCACGGAATCGGTTCTTCTTACTGCCCTCAGGTACAGGCGCAATCTCACGAAAGTAATACCAAGGATTGGCAACACATTCTGCGACGATCCAGCCTATCTCTTGATCGGTTAATGTAGGACTATACGGATCGACATTCTTCAGTCGTTCATCATGCAGAGCTAAAAAGAACTTGTTGTTCTTAATACCCATCTTTTTTAGGATGTGGTGCAGACGGATAAAAGATTCATTGGTGGTTTCGTTGTGTACCACCACATGTAGATTCTCTTCTTTATACCAGTCTTCTTCGAATAGGATCATGTTTCATTTCCTAATTAATATATTCAAATAGAGTAGAAACATCCATGAGGTGATACTTATTATTAAGATAAAAAGAAAGGACATCATGCGTAATGATTACGTGAATTTAACGAAGCCTAGACTGACAGCCATGTTAACCAATTATCCAGTAGAAGACAATAAACAACTCAGGCATATCGCCGAGATGTTTATCTACGAGGATAAGGATGATTTCACTAACCTAACATTAAAGCAAATCAGAAGACGAGATGAACAGACAGCCATCCTTTTGGCCAACAATGGTAAACCACCACTAATACCGACACTGATGACTTCGGCCATGGAAGGTGGGTATCCGATACTTTACAGTGTCTATACCGGCTACGTGGAGTACCAAGAAGATGGATTAGCTATACGACAGATAGAGTCTACTGTAGCTGTATACCTAGACATGAATGTGGATAGGGAAGGATTAGAACAGGCACTTTCTAAGATACAACTGATATCAGTAAGACATTTGGTGCCTAGATGGAGAAGTTACGATAACTTAACCGAGATAGATGTTTATGCCAAAGGCATGACAGAGGAGATAGACCAACAGGTCTTGACCATCACCCGTATGGTGAATGATTTGTTCATCGACAAGATCGTCGAGAAGCGATATGCTGAATATTTAAATCGTGTATCACTACCAGGACGGCATTTATAGACATGGATAAGATCACAGAGCGTATACCTACCTATACCCATTACGGATATAGGTAGGCATGTTACCCCATGTGATCACTCACGGTTAGCGTTAGCTAAACGCTCGTATAGATTCACTCTTTTTTGGCGTGGTATTGTACCATCAACTTATCGATGTGGATATCCAAGTAAGCAGTCACGACAGCGTTGATTTGGTTCTCTTCACTGATGAGTTTACTCAGTAGCCTAGGCATGATGTATACGCCTTTGAATACTTCCTTCATGACTTCAGGGAATGCATCACCCAGCTGGCATGATACTTCGTATAAGATAAAGACCTTATCCCGAAACAACCAACTCTTCTTACGGCGTGCTAACACGTACTTCTTCTTTACGACTTTGATCTTCAAATCATGACCAAAACGAGTCAGAAACCGATACGATGTATCCTGACTAACTTCACTGGCTTCTTGATAAACAGCATCACCGCCTAAGGCATCCAAACCAACCAAGAGTTTACCCACTATATTTTTCAACATAACGAGTACCTCTGTTTAGACTATAAAAGAGTCATACTAGCCGCCGTAATGTTTACGTGTAATGGCTCTTAGGACGATGTAGAGCATCAGTCCAGTCCGTATAACAGAGACCATGATGTCTCGTTTGATCTTAGTCGTCTGGATGATGTGTGTCTCCAGTATATCCTTAGCCTTCACGAAATCATCGCTGATATCAGTCCTAGTAGCACCGTAGATGTTCTTCAACTTAGCCAACAAAGAAGCAATATCGTTCTCATGTTTCATGATGTGTCTGTTATTAGTCACTAACACGATCATGTGTGTTAAAATAGCATTGAAAACAAAATCAAACTTCTCACGTGCCTGAGTGTTCTTATTATAGGCATCAACTAAACCATTTAATGCCACTCTAAAACCATCTTTAGGCATGGTCTTATTCATCCCCTCGATAATCGCGATCAAATCCATTTTGATAAACGATATCTTATCTCCTGCTATAGAGAGCAAATAGTTCCTATACGTCTCTAGAGCATTGTCTTTATCTTTTATTACCTCTACACCATCTTTATCCAAGAACGTACTACTTGAAGCATTGATCTTAAAGCCAGACTCTTGCACTTCCTTCTGTAAGCCGTAGATGTTCTTTAGCATGGCTTTATTACGTGTCTGTGTATCGGTAATCAGATAGCCAACACTATAGCCTTTATTGCGTATATCGTAATCCATCTTCTTAATGGTTTCACGATGGACGGAATGTTTCATGTCTACGATATCGAGACTTCTGTCCTGTATCACCTTGATCCAAGAACCTTTCATCTTGATGGCGTATTTATTCGTCATGGCGGATACTGTAGCCTCTGCGACTTCCTTACTACAAGGATAAGGCCAGTGTCTCTGTAACCTAGAAGTAATAAACCTAAACTGCATGATGTTGTATAGATACGACATCACTTGTTCTTTACGCGTGGGATTAAGACTACTCTTTAATAGAGCATGACTTAGCCACACGATGGTTAAGTTCAATACGTCACCTGCCACCATGAAGTGAGACGGATCGATCAAGGCATTTAACCTAGGTCTTAATTCATCCTCGTCTACACCCAATACTTCTTCGAAGAATGCAATACGATCATTCGTCGTAAACTTTACTACATACACGCCAGTCAGATTCCCACCGAAGAACGAAGCATGATCATGGTTCCTGGAGATGAATTCATTCATGTATCGCTCTATACGCTTACAGAATGCCTCATCCAGTTTCACATGGCCACACACGTCGTCGAATACGTCTTTTACCAATTTATCCATCTTTACCTCTAATGTCTATATAAACCGAGATTATTTCTTTTTAGTCATTTATACTCTATTACAACTCTATCATGGCTACACATGCTCAGTGTCTGGTCTAAGACCAGATGTCAGCATGCTGTAAAATACAAATACTTACTATTACAGTAGTCAAATCACTTAAGAGGTACTTTAAACCATGATTATTCAATCCAATATAGATGCTTTATTCAAGAAGCATCGACTACACTTCGATAAACCAGTCTCGATTAGAGACATGTTAGTCCATCCGTCTACTGAGACGATCATGGATCTGGTTTTCTCTATTAACCAAACATTAGCCGTAGGTCAGAATCAACGCATTCAAGCACTGGAGCGTGACTTCAAAAAGGCCATTATCTCCAATACCCGATCTACGTATAAGGTACTGGATAAGGTTGTAGCTGATACTGAAGTCGATGCGTTTAGCTACTACGTACGTGCTTGTGCTGCACTGATCACTTACTTAGACGATGCGCTAAACGATAGTGACGAAGCGATTAAGCTATCGTCTTACCTGACTATTGCTTTAGGTGATCTTCTCAACATGACGATACATTCCAGTACCAAGAGTGTATTAAGTCAGGATGAGTTAGCGATACTGGAAGAAGCAGCCATTATCCGCATGTGGATGATGTTAACCGGACATGACACGTCTAAAGGCTATCATGCCCAACATGCGACTATCCGTACGATCGCCAAAGGCATCTTAAACGACGAATATCAGAGTGAAGAAGAATACATCCAGATACTGGAGAATGATTGTTCTAAGCGATATGCTGCCATCGTCAAGAACATTGCTTCTTTAACATCGATTAGCCAGGTCATTACCAAGGCCAATGAGTTATTCAGCATTTTAGACTAGTTTAGTCTTAGTAGAGGGACAAGCAAACATGAGTAAGATGAACAGAGTCTTTAACTTCAATTTTAAAGACGCACCATCTAAACAGATTAAAGACTTCATCGACATGAGGAAATACATCTTAAAGGAGATATTCGATCGATTCGAAGTAAAGGATCGGGAGATGTTCTTCTATCCGTCTAATACGGGATGTGGCACCTCATGGCGGTACTATCATCCGGATGTCGGTCTCTATGCTGAGTCGATATCCAGATGTGTATCATCCGATGTAATAGAAGAAGTCGTGAAAAGATCTGTAAAAGACTGGGAGACGGATGAAGAGACTGTACGTAAGAGTCTAGTCATCCGTTACAGTAGGAACGATGCCTACATCCCCAATTTCAAAAGAGGGATAACGTATAAAGCATCGGATGGTGAAGTATACGATATCGTGGCCGTAGTGCGTGCACTCTCTATACTGGAAGTCATGGGCAACCAGCTATTGGCAATCAGCACGCACTTTTTAACCAAAACACATCCTAAGAAGGCTAAGGTCAAACCTGATCCTAATGCAGACCCTAAGGAATTAGCTTTGGATGTGTATTTGTCAGTAGAGTTGACAGACAACATCAAAGCGATCGAGTCTGTTAAGTTCGAAATAGAAGATGAAATCAAGCGTAAGAAGTTCGATACGCATGATGACCATGTTAGAGCCATGTCCCACCAGTACATCGCGTCTAATATATTGGCGACTGATGAAGTCTATTTCTTAAACCATGAAGAGAAACGCGATGACGATTGGGAGTTGCTGTTATCCCATGCCTGTGCCTTAGTAGGAGATCCGTTAAACATCGCCAAGGATAACTATCTTTGGTCTTTGTAGTTAATAATCTATTTTTACCCAGTATAGAAAAGGAATCCAAAATGAAAGATCAATACGTAATCAAGTTAAGCGATAACCATACCACCATGTCTCTATTAGAAGAGATCGTGAATGACGTACGGGCTGAAATACACGAAAGAGGTGCTTACAAGATAAATGCGAAGTCTTATATCCTACCCACAACCTTAGGCATGTTGGTCGATAAGTGTATTTCGGTTACTTCTTTCTCTCGCATGGTGCATGAAGACGAAGTAAACATCGCTTTTAACAGTGAGTTAGAACAACTTTACGGCAATGACTTTGAAAATAAAACAAAGTCATGCGGTGTTAAACGCACCATCAGTACTTTCATCGTACCGGATGTAGGTACAGATTGGCTAAAGGCCGAAGTCTACCCTAACACTCGTGAATACGAAAGACTGTTTGGAGAAGGCGATAAGGCACATGTCGTGGACGTAATCGCTATTAGGCAGGTGGTGATGGAATTAGAAATAGAAGGCAGTATCCATTACGGTCTTACACGTGCGACACTCGTGGCGGATAAAGCTGGAAATATCGTGAGGACGAGATACGGTTTCTGCTTGAATGATGAAGATGAAATCATCAATCTCAAGCAATACTTCGACAACATGGCTCGATTGAATCGATGGGAAGAAAACAAACGATACGATGAGGTCATGTCTTACCATGGTGTCGTGTCTGAACAAGAGGATAATGCGTATTTTGATCTTGCTCTAAACACCAGTGAGAACGATCCTGTGTCGAATAAAGTCATGGCTTACATAGAGACCTCGACTGATTTCTTACTCCAAGCGGTACAAGGAACAAGTTACAACCAACCCATGAAGTCCGGTAATGTTAAGTTAAACTAAAGGAAATCCAATATGGAAATTATCGATTTAAGGAAAACATTCGGTGGAGAAGAACTCAGGAACTTCATGCGTGTGTTCTCCGATATCAATAGACAAGTAGACCTTGGTGATAAGAAACATCGCTGGGATGCTGATGATGATCTCATCACTGCGCCTATGCTCATGTGGGGAGATGATCAAATCGCCTCTATGTTTGTTTCTATTAATCGTCTCTACGATAAAAACACGCATGAGATGGTGAGTGACCTATTAAGGAAAGAAGAGAGCATTGGATATCAGGTAGAAAGCCTCGTCTATACTTTCAACCTATCCAGTTGTATTGCTATCGGTAATCGTTCCATTAAGGTAATCGATCCAGAAGGCGGTGAGTATTACCCGAACTATCTGTCCATGTCCAGTTCTCTTCTGCATTTGATCAACGAAGAAGGCGATAAGCGTAAAGTCATGGTGGTAACGTATAGCTACGGCAAATACGCATCCAAGACAGTCTCTACGCAAGATAACATCGCCATGGAGGCTTGTAAGCGCAGTGTATTGTTTTCAGAAGGCAATTTCCTGAACGATACGATAGATAACATCAGTGCATTGATTCAAGCATTCAAGCTTAACCAGAAGAAAGACTACAAGTACGTCATGGCGGAAACATTGTGGTTACCTGAAGTCGTGTCCGACAACCTTAGCGACTATGCTGCTAAGAAAATGGAAGAAGCAACAGGTGATTACGAGCATGATCCTAGGCTCATGACCACATTGGCGACAATACCTTCTCTCATCATGCGTTATTCACCTGAAGCCCTATACAGCAAGAAGAGTGAACTCGATGATGAAGGCAAACCAACCAGTATGCTTAACTAAAGAGCGTATTGGCTATTTTTAACCGTTTAAAGGAATCCAAAATGTATCCAAATTGCAGTATCTTCGACATTACAGATGGTGCGAAAACATTCGGTAAGAACATCATGGCAGAATGCCTAAAGATACGAGATGAAATCATCAACGACCTGATGCAAAAAGATGTGTGGTCAGCACAAAACGAAAACGGTTATCCGTATCGCATTATCGGATCTGAAAACATCGGTTTGTTAACTTACAGTATCCATCGTACCACTAACGATAAGTTAATGGAATGCATGGAGGAGTTCTTCGAAGATCAAGGCGTAATAACAGACATCGTCATCGCCAGAACCATGAGTGTGGTTTTAACCGATGGCCGCACTATAGGAGTCATCACCGAAGATGGTGAAGTACATCAGTTGGTTCATGTTTCGATCAGTGAGTATACGGTAAAAGTAGAAAACAAGGAAGGGCGTGAAAAAGAGAAGTATTTCGTGGACTACTACTTCAGTAAACTGGATAGTGACATACACGATCAAACTGATACCGAAGGTTTGTCGATAGAGATTGCACGACATGCTACTCTGGCCAGTAAAGACGCATTGGTCTTAGGCGAACAAACAGACTATCTGTTGGATTTTGACCCACAACCGGTTGAATACGACATGTCTCTAATCGAACGTATCCATGTGCCGTCTGAATACACTACCGACTATACGCAGTACGACTCTGTTGCTAAAGAAATGGGTATCCCATCTGACCGTATGGATATTGCATTCTCGGCACCTGACGTATGCCTCATGTTCTTAAGCAATAGTGACTTTAAAACACCTGTAAAAGCCACTATCCATTAGCCCTTAACCTTGATACAGACTGAGTCGTAAGACTTAGGATGTCTAATATACAGACTGAGTATATTAGACTCAGGATGTAATCTAGAAAGGAATCTTTTCATGTCTAAACGTATTATCGATATCCGTGATCCGAATAGCAAAGATACCTTAGCCGCTGAAGCTTGGTTGGATAACACCATCCTATTAGCATCAGGTGCAGCTAAGTCTAAAGAAGTAGCCACACTACGCATGATGCCTAATCTTGTCATGTTTAATGCACTCACCAGATACGATGAAGTGAACAACCTTTATCACTATCGGTTACCATTGACTATCTTCCCAGTATCTAGCCCAGATATCGTATTACCTGCTGGGTTAGAGTCTAAGTTGGCTAATTGGAATCACGATGTCACTAACATCAATAACGACATGATGCATGGTGTCGTGGATGTATTGACCTTACCTCGTGGTACGATTGATGTTAACACCACTAGTGATCAACAGCCTTTAGTCGGTATTGCTCGCGCCACACTACACTTTGGTTTGAATGATGGTGAGTATGCTAAGTTCGTGACCTATTATTGGATTACCGTAATGGATGGTACGTTCTACGCAGCACACTCGACGCATCATCTCTTAAATAGTAATGCAGTAGCACATCACGCATCTATCCAAGAATTGCAGTCACTCACTTTCCTATCTGGCGTAGCAATCACTAAACAGCGCGATATCCGTGTTGGTACCATACCCAATGATCCGAAAGCAGTAAACGATATCTTGGAAGTATTCAAGAGACTGACTCTGATTACACCTGAGATATACAAGGATCCTGCTAAGCATGGTGGTTATACACCAGTGAAGTAATGGCAACATAGCGCCAGCTACGTTCGAATGTAGCTGCCAAGCGGAAGTGAGAACATAGGCCTTATACCACCTATAGTCCATTACGGGCTATAGGTGGGTAAGGTTATGTCTGCTTCTTTTTTAGCTTAACTATAGGTACTAAATAGTGTACGCAGCATATACGGCTATATTACTGGCTTCATTACGCATCAGATCGAAGAGTTCAGTAGATTGGATACGGATATCGTCTACTGCTTTATTCGGATCATCCAATGCAATGATCAACACGATCTGGTGTCCCGCTTTAATCAGACCATCCAGTTTCTCCACCGTTTCGGTGTCTATCAAGCTGTCTTTTACCGTATAAACGATAGGTCGAGTCATGCCTTTTACCATACCAGCCACATCGTAGATGATGTTATACAACCCTACACCATCAGTAAAGTGTGCATTCTCTACAGTCAAACCAGGTGACTTCATCGTAGCTGTATTATCGTAAGCAGTAATGAGTTCTTTACGGATACCGTAATTGAACTGCGTAGACTTATCGTCTATATCAGAACCCAATGACTTAACTTCTTCTTTCTTCTCACTCTCTTTTCTAAAGACAGCATTCAACTTATCTGCCACCATAGCAGCAAAATCACCATACAGAGGTACGATATCGTACTCTTGTTTGTACTGGATGTCTTCCAAACTCAAATGGGTAAAATAACCTTCCATCACCAAGCATTTCATTTTCTTGTTTATCCTTTATTAGTTTTACACTAAGCCTGTTAGGCTTAGTGTAGCAGAGTTAAATCAAACCACTGATCGTCATGCGCCACAGATCAGTCTTCATCTCTTCATCAGACTGCCATTGGATACGAGAAGCATGCATCAGTTCTTCCTGATATTGCTCTTCAGCATCCGCATAGCGATCGATGAACTCACTGAATACTGATATCTCAGCACCACCTTCTATACGGGCTTTATTCACCTTAAACACCATCTTACGATAGATGTAGGCCTTAGTCGCCAACACGATCAGTTTCTTAATGTAGTTAGCAGTCATGATCGGTATATTGTTCAGTTCAGGATCGTTCTCGATGATGAGTTCTACTGCTACTGTACTGTTCAACATCGGGCTTCTTCTCACCCTGAATGAATTACCTGATATCATGTCTACCTTAGTATCGTAATGGCCTACTACACCCATGTTGCTATTGGCCATCTTCTGTGCGACGTTCATGATGGCTGATCCAGAGTCCCCTGCCATCTCGTAGTAAGCAGCACCTGCTACAGATACATTGTAGTTCAGTCCCATGACTGAGATGATCTTACGATTACCTGTAGCTTCAGGTGGTACTGTCACCACGTACTCTTGAGGAGAGATTTGCTGTATCTTACATTGTGCTAGAGGCACTTTGATCTTTTGTGCATACTCGACATTCAAGTCAGGTAGTACACGTGCCTGCACGACTTCACTGGTAATTAAAGCATCGACATTAACAGGGTTGTAGAAATTAGTACGGAATGGTTCTAAGAATGTTGCATCCAGTAACTCTTCCGGTATCGTTTGGTGCACTTCATTCAGTGCGAGGGATAACATGGACATGGTTTACTTTATCCTATACTGTGTTTTACTTACGATTAGCAGTAGCTAATCGCTCGTACGGTAGTACTCATGGTCGATAGCGTTAAACGTAAGTACTCTATACGAGTGTTTAACATGGTTAAACATGAGTAAACTATACTCACACGAGTAGATAACATACAGTAGCCTGATCGTCCTACATGCAAGCACTCATCTAGCATGCTTAGCATGTTGGAACTCTATTCGGTATAGTGGTGCGTTAGTGCCAGTATAGTGAATAATACGAATATATACTATTAAAGTAGTGATACGGACCTGATCTCTCTGTATTCACTTCTTAATCTTTTATCTTTTTACATGTAAACTGAAAATAGAAAGGATTGACCTTATGTCTAATCGTACTGTTAATTTATTCGCTGCCGGTGGTGCAGCATCCAATATCGTCGCTGATATCTTGAAAACCAACAACACGTCCATGACGGCTAAGTTGGCGAATCTCAATATCACGCTTCTCGACACCTCACGATCCAATTACGATCGTAATAAGGAGCTATTCGAGAAACACGATATCAAACTCGTTACTATCCCTGGCTTAGATGGTTCAGGCCAGAAACGGGACACCAATGTACAAGAAGCCACTAAATACATCGCCAAGTTCGTCAGTGAAAATGGTGATAAAGATGCTTCCCTGAATATCCTCTTGCATTCTGCATCAGGTGGTTCGGGTTCTGTACTGGCTAACTTAGCGGCTAAGTACCTACTATCCGAAGACAAGAACGTAGTCGCTATCGTAGTCGGTGATTCTACCACACGTAATTTCGCCAATAATACGATCTCTACCTTGAAGTCTTACGAGAACATCGCACAGACTGCCGAGAAACCCATGATCGCCGACTACATCGAAAACGATGGTAAGCGTACGATTAAAGAAGTCAATGACTATATTGCTTCTACGATCATCGACTACCGTATGCTGTTCGGTGGTCATGTCCATGGGATTGATTCAGCTGATCTGAAGAACTTCTTGCAGTATAACCGCATCTCTTCTAATCAGCCTGCTCTGACGCTGATGACCACTTTGGGTATCGACTCTGATGCTAAGGATCAACATGAAGTGGCTAAAGCATTGCAGCGTGAGTTGAATGACGATTTGCCTATCATTGCGTATGCCATGGTCTCTGTTACAGAGAAAGAGAATCGTCAGCTTGTGGATTGTGATTTCAAGATTGAAGGCTCTGTAGATTTGCCTCGTGATGAGAAAGTCAAACCTTACGATTTGTATTTCTGCTTGTCTAAAGGACACTTCTTTAATGTAGTCGACAGACTCTCTAAAGTCGTGGAAGAATATCGTAAGAAAGAAAACACTCAAGTAGATCGAGTGATCGATGTCTCTAAGGATGTAGACCCGAATAGTGGGTTAGTCCTGTAATGCCTCTAGAATGACGCTATAGACCCATACCTGCCTTTCCTATAGGTAGGTATGGGTATAAGCCTTATGTCGTTTATTTTAGCTTCTAGGGGCCTTTAATCGCTATTGATAATACTCAGGCCAAGCATTAGCTATGTTTCGATGACTATAATACCACTATACGAGCGATTAGCTACTGCTAATTGTAAGTAAATAGACCATTTTGAGGTTTTCCCCCTAGAATGAGGTTAGGACGATGATTAACATAGACCGTGTCATCCATCAGACGACTGAGCATTTACTCGATGTCTTAGATGCGCTACAGATGGACGTCACCACACGCAACAATGTCGATGCGATAATCAAAGCGTATCGCAAGAAGAAAAGATACAACATCCATACCGTGAACTGGCTATACAGCCACCGTATCATGGACATTTACCTAAAAGAATACAAGAAGAGTTGTCCCAGTGACATCTACAACTGTTACGCCATCTTAGGCTGTGTCATGATGTGTCATCTCTATCGGATGGGGATATTAGCATTCGAGTATAGACCGTATAGCCAAGAGGAGTTAACTAATATCCTAGCGAGGTACCATCCCAGTGATAAACAGGAGACACTACCTTGGCAGTACGATGAAAACAACCTAAAGGACGAACAGTCTGTCGCTAAGGTATTCCCTAAGACACTACAGGCATTGAGTGAAATGTCTCTTACGCAAGATGTACCTGAGTGTTTTAAACTACCGGAAGATCCGAAAACACAACTGAAGTATCCCGTATCGTACTATATCGACCCTATCTACCTATCCATTACCTTTGTTTGGTAGTGGATACCTATTATTTACCCATTACAATCCATGCTTAAAGGACATGAGAACATGAAACCAGGTGATTTTGTAGTAGCCCAAAATACGAAAACATTCATGCAAGCTGACTTAAGTCTTTTGTTGTACTATACACCGCTGAATATTAAAACAGCATTAGCAGAAATCGATACGGCATTCGGCACCAAGTTCATTCAGACTAAAGATGCCCATCAACGTCTAACGGCAGTATTACTAGATGAAATGGAATACTTCAGTACCTATAATCATCGTCTGTTGTTTCAGGAAGATGTAGAGTATAGCTTATACGATCATGCTAATCGATTCATCGAGAAGATACCGTATAACCAAGACACCAAGCATCGTTTCATTAACCGTATCGTACGTGTCAATGACAACCCTAAGTATCCTGAACTCTATAATCCCTTTATCGCTAACATGGTGACACCAGGTACGACCAATATCCCACCGTGTTGTCCAATAGGGCTAGAGTTTGCTGTCGATCTAATACACGATATCCTAAGACATCGTTTACCCAGAAGGTATCGTACTAGGATAGATAATACAGTAAAATTCGATAGCTATACTGGATACTTCGATCCTGAAGTCCTAATGGATACACCTACCGTAAAGAGAATGAAAGAGAGTTTTGATTACATCGTTGAAATGTTAGAGAAGATGTTGTCTTTAACGACTGACTGTAGTGAAAACAACCTAATTGATTTCTTCTACGTGAATGGATATCTACACCTGATTAACTACGGTGATTATCGATTGGTGGACATAGCCTTAGTAAAATACATTACTAAAGCGGATGAAGTGGATATATTCGAGACTCGTATACCTGATCAAGAGACAGCAGTAGATGTGTTCTTTACCATCAAGGAGAAAGTACAGTCTACTGTCATGACTCAGCTACTGAATCCTAAGTTAAAAGTGTTGACGGCTACATGTGGGTAGATCGTATCCACAAGGACATCGTCTACATCGGTAACATTACCCTCTATCCGCTCTATGTCTATTTAAACGATATAGCGAAAGAGTATAGGATCACTAAGCGAGATTATCAGTTAGTCGGATACGATAACTTACACGATGTCTTTGTTAACTTATTAGGTAATTATCTCGAGTCACTGATAGATAGTAAGAAAGACGGATACGTAGAGCTATACGAAGCCATGAAGAACATCGGTTATCCTGACGCGGCTTTAGACTATATCGAAAAGTATCTGGCCAGCCACTGGAATGATTTCATCCACTATTACAAGATCAGGATACGTCATCCAGACAAACTCTATTTTTATCTCGAAGAAGAAGAAAGTGTTTATCCGCTCATGCAAGTCATGTACCTGAACACGCAAAGAGAGATCCACTGCCCTCGGTGATAGTAAAGGGCGGTGGGTCTCTTCTTTTTTAGTTTAAATCATGCCCACTTTAGTTATCCCTTTTTATTATACCACAGAGAGTACGTACCCATCATGTTGCTGCAAGACTTAAAACATACACCAGTGCCGATTCCCCATGTATACGAGCGATTGTTTAACGATATTCGTAACTTATCGCTAGAGACACCTGCGCATTACTATTCCTTACTGCAAGAGATACTGGTGATCGCTACCCACCACAAACAAAGAGGGTTAAATAATAGACAACTAACAGAAGCGATAGTCGATAACTTATTTAACTTATCGTCTACAGGCATCTTATCCGAAGTGTTGTTCCTGAATGAAAGACAAAGGCTACTACTAGAAGAAGACTTAAATACCGCTATAGCTGAGTTTCTCATGGAGATTGAACCACACCTTTTAAATTGTCAAGACTTCAGGATACTGGATAATGAAATCGTTTTCATCGAAGGTAAACTCTGGTGAACTTCCCCATCCGAGTGAAGCCACTTCCATGTTCGATCCGACAGAAGACATATCCCTCTATCCTAATCATCTTAACCTAGACGGATTCGTTGATGAGTTTATCAATAAAGCAGACTCAGTATTAGTCACGGGTGGGATACGTGTCTATAACTGCATGAAGAGATTATTGGATGTAGCCAAACTAGAACAACCTGAGCTATTTGACTACATGATGGTGTTATCAAGAGCATTGGGATTATACACGATAGATGATTTGGTAGAGAACCTAGAAGAAGTCGTGTGTGGATTGAATTTCGAACCGATATTCGTCCACTATAAGGGATACGTACCGGATTACGTATACGATACTTTATACGATGTGGCTTTTCTATTATTGGAACTGATTGTCTATACTTTAAGGGATTATCACTTAGAGCAATCCCACGATAGGAAAGTCTATTACCGTATTTCTCGATATAGCTTATTTGCCATCTTATTGAAGAAATACCAGCCATTCTAATGATGATTGTACACCAGATATAAGGATATTCGAAACATGCCGATACAGCAACTAACAGTAGGGCGTTTGTATACGTTTAATACCTACGCACCAGAGGTACTTGGCTTAACACAAATCAATGTTAAGTGTGTGGCCATCATGAACGCACAGAACGCATTAAGAGATGGGATAGACATCCACGCCATGCATGAGCGTATTAGGCCACATCTGCCTGCAGGTTATAATAACGATCCATTAACCATGACTTACGTGAAGCTGCGTAATACATCAGGATTAGAAACCATCTACTCGATGGATTGGATCAACATGGCTACGGTAAAAGAAACATCACCTAGACGCATCGTAGCTACTATTAATGGTGTATCTGAAGCGGATGTGAATACGATAAGAGAAGCATTAGTGATACAGGGATATACTGACATTCAACTGTCCTTAACAGATTAAGCAATATAGAGTACTGTACTATATGAGAGTGTTTTTTACATTCTCATCACTGTCTAGTCATGCGAACTGAGACATCTAAGAGAACTATAACACGGCTGCTTTGTTTATTCCTTTCTGGCTGCCTTATTCGTTATCGTTGGCGGATGTCTCTACATTTCAGGCATTTTAGCCCGTTACGCAAAGCCTAACAGGCTTAAGTAAACTTAGATGGTATACTCCAAAACGAAGAGAAAGCACTCCTGAAACACCCTTACCTACTGTTTGATTCCTTCGGTAGGTAAGGGTGCTAAGGATCTATGTGTTATCGTGTTTGTTTAAGTATGAATGAAAATACGAGTAATGAATATTACGAGTAAATGAAAGTTTTTGAAAGTCTTTCGAAACCGCGCGTGCCATTCAGTGCGCGATGCGTATACATGTAGTATAAAGGCCATGGCGTTATCCCCTGTTTTCATCTATTAACCTGTCTGTTGTGAGCGATACGAACGCCATGAAGTCTTTTAATATTTGTGTGCAAACATCCCATTGGGTTGTGCGTGCGCTGGTTTCACCCTATAACAAACCTTGCTGAAGTTTTGGTTGTTTAAACAAGCAAGGGCTTCGCTAGATGGACGGAGTTGGTCTAGCTGCCGGTAATGGGAAACTGACCCTATAAGCCTCAAGGTACGAGCATGGGTTGTTTAAGGCAGCTTCTTGGGGGTTCCTTGGTCCGTTTGTCTATTAGCAGTCCACGAGCCTTTCACGCACTGAAGCGACTGCATGCGAAGTCTATTTTCTAAACAACCACCCTTTCTTGTACGTTTTAACGCTCCTTAAAACGAAACGCCTTGGTACCCTCTTGCACTCCTAGTGGGTGTGAGAGGGGATAAGGTTATGTCTGTCATTTCATTCTGCCATGACCTTCGGTTATGTCCACCATTTTTTCAGTATGCTATCCACTGTATCCTATCAGTCAGTATGAATCCTTAAAGTTAAGTATAAATAGTGCTTACTTTAGGAATATTCATCACCCTTTTGTTTAACCCTGATACGCTAGGCCTATCAGGCTTAGTGTAAACCTAAGAGAAGGATACTAAAATGGACATTCCCCATTTTTTGCATACCGATAAATTCGAAGGCTATGTTCCTGATGCCTATGTCGCCACTATGCGCATGCTGTATAATAAAGATACAGTCAATGACACCAAGAACGACGAGTCTTACGAGTTCAATATCAAAGCCATGTTGAAGTTCCCTGCCGATGGTAGTGAGAACCCAACTGAGAAATTGCCTACTGCTGAAACAGTGGCTAAAGAAATACAGGCTCGTTTCGTACCACACATCGACGGTACTGAGAACAAAGAAGCCAGTCAGACTGAAGGTCAGTCTCCTAAAGGACCTAAGTCACCTAAAGGTGGTGAAGGGGGTGAAGGTGCACAAGGTGGTAAAGCTGAAGGCACTCAAGCTCAAGGCGGTAAAAAGCCTAAAGCTGGCAGTGAAGGTCAAACCGGAGAACAAGGCAGCCCCCAGTAGTACCATCACTGAAAGTCGAGTTATCAGGTTTCAGTGATCCTCGTAGCACATTTGAAGGATAACACACCACATCTACTTAGCGTATGCCTACCTATACCTGTAATGGGTATGGGTAGGCACATGCTTTATGCTCTCTGTGCTTATCGGGGAAGTATGTCTCTACATGATCGTTTGATATTATAATAGACTGACCATGAAAGACCAAACATGGAAACAACAAATATAGACCTAAACGAAGATGTGTTTATTTATCCTAAAGAGCATTATAAACGCAATATTGATTTAATCGGACATTACATCGAACAACAATCCAAGTTCTTGAGCATCATGCGTGGTGTCTCGATAGAGAAAGCCACTGACTATGTCAAGAACCTTATCCGTAAAACAGGTAAGCATCCTCTAATCGATCCTAAAGTCATCTACGTACGTAAGGATGAGAATGACGATAGGATAGAAGATACCACCACCATGCATCGTTATCTTAAAGAGACGATAGAAGATAGGGATATACTGACAGCTCCCTTTACCACGTACATTGCGCAAGATAAGAAGCTTGCCTATATCTCCAAATACGTGGATGCGCAGTTCCCTAAGAGAAGTAAGAAGAAGAAAGAGCAGTTTGCTTGTAAACAAAAAGGTGATTTAGTAGGTGCAGCATTTGCCAATAATGCGCAGAACAAGATTAAGAGGAGTATTAACAGTATCAGTGGTGCTTCTTCGATTACATCAGTGCCTATCTATCAGGCAAGTATGCATCCTGTACTGACTTCTACCTGTAGGATGACATCAGGTTATGCGAATGCCAACAATGAGAAGCTATTAGGTGGTAATCGACATTATCATTCACCTGAAGTGACACTGAATAACCTCATCGCCATGGTGTGTCGTATAGACGAAGCCAATATCGCTTCAGTACTGGATGAGTATAAGCTATATACACCAGATGCAGATGAGCTCTATCAAGACATCATGGAGTCAGCACACCAATACTGGAGATGGGGAGAGCGTGAGCGTGTCATCAAAGAGTTCATCTCCAAACTCAACAGAGAGCAGAGAGCTTCTATTGCTTTTACTTACGATTTGTATTTAATGCGTAAGTACAATCCTGAGTTTACACGATCCTTTATATTGGGTCTGTGTGCTAAGGATATAAAGAGAAGCAACAGAACACATGAAGAAGCCAAAGACATTACATTAAAGGCTAAAGAATCCATCCGTAATATAGCGATCCAGATACATGGCAATAGCCTAATCGGTTTAAGGATGGATGAATGGCTAGAGATGGACATCGTATACGACATCGCAGAGACGATACTGAATATCTATCGTGTCTTTAAACAGCATCAATCGTATATTGAGTGTTTCCTACGTAGTGATCATGTACCTGCATCATTGGCTAAGTTACCACATGCATTACGCCATGTCGTATTGATGTCCGATACAGACTCTTCTATCTTTACACTACAAGATTGGGTAGAGTGGATATGTGGGGAAGATTATCAAGATGATAAAAATGAATTAGCCGCAGCAGTATCGGCTAACATGGTAGGATTATCCGATGCGACATTGAAACACATCCTAGCCAACATGTCTGCTAACCTAGGTGTGTCTACGGCTAAGATACACGATATCGCCATGAAGAATGAGTTCCTATTCGAGACCTTTACAGTCATGTCTCGTACGAAGCACTATATTGCTTCTATTCGTTATCAGGAAGGCAATATCTATCGTGAGCTTGATATCGAGAAGAAAGGTGTCCATCTTAAGAACTCTAATAGTCCTCGTGAGATCATCGATCATGCTGAAGACATCATGAAACGATTGTTCTACTTCCATCAGCGTAATGAAATATCATTGCACGATATCTTAACAGAAGTCGCTTCCATCGAGAGACAAATCATCAAAGGCGTAGAAGAAGGCAATATGGAGTATTATCGTTCACGCCAAATCAAATCAGAAGAGACCTATAAGGCCGAAGGTACGGTATCGCCTTATCGTAACTACATCTTCTGGAATGAAACCTTTGGTGAACATTATGGCTTTACTGCTTCACCACCTTATACATCGGTGGATGTGGCACTAGAGATCAACAACAAAACCCAATGGAAGAAGTTCTTAGAGTCGATTGAGAACCAAGACTTACGACTCAGGATAGAAGACTACATGCGACGCAATAAGAAAGACTTTCTTGCATCCATTAACTTACCGTACGAAGTATTCATCGGTAAGCCTATCCCGAAAGAGATCATCCCTTGGGTAGCCAAGAAACACTTGATTGCTAATATTTGTTCTCCTTACTATATCGCACTAGAAGCAGTAGGCATCCACATGCTTGAACACACCAGTAGTAGACTGCTCTCTGATCTATATTGACGACAGTGGCAAACATAGCCTTATACCACCTATAGCCCGTTATGGACTATAGGTGGGTAAGGTATAGTAAGCTAAACATGATACAACCATTGTATCTCTTCTTCGAAATAAGGCTTCAATTCCCTTATTGCCCTATCGTTAAATACATTACCATGTTTCATCCAGATGAGTTCTCTCTGGAACTGGTTAATGTAACTCTTATTCACATTACGCCAAGTACCTCTTGGTATCCTTAAGCAATGCCTAATATAACGACTACAGGCTAACAGATAAGCCCATTTGTTTTGTCTATTCAATAGCACGTGTGGTGTATCCTGTATCTCGTAGGCATTATTGCCTCCTATACCGAATGTATTCAACACCACTCTATCTATATCGTAATCACCACTTCTCATCCTACCGAATACATCTTCGATTACACTGTCTATCAGTTTACTGTTCGTATTAACATAGAACGAAGTACCGACATAATCCATGGTACTAGACATTTCATCATCTGTCAACATGATGTTCTTGTTGATCAATACCTGATCCATGTGCGAATACAGAGCATTAGGCAAACACACCATACCCAGAAAGTAACCTACATTCGGTATCGCATGATCAGGGTTAACCATCTTAATGGCTTTCTGTTCACGATACCAAGCTAAGTACTGCATGTGCAATAAGTTAATGTCTATCTCTATTACCGCAAAGCCATGTCTATCGACGTAGTTATTCGGTGTCTGTAAGTTATAGCTAATGTGGTTTTGATCATGTCTCAGTATACGAACAGGAGACATGTCCATGTAGTGCTTACGCACATAGTCCCAATTGTGGCTAACATCGATAGCGATATAAACTTCCTTAGTATTAAAACCGTAGAAGCTACCTGGATGTATCCTACCGATATTCAAGTTAGATGTTAGACCCATAGCCACACTATGCTTAAATGCCCTATCTCGTATATAGTTCTCCACAGCATCATCCGGTATTAACTTGGGGATGTTAAACGACTCGATGATGCGATAGAGGATATGCCTGCTGTCTACGTAGTATCGGTTATTACGATACCAGTTCACTGCTCTTTCGATACGTAACTGTAGATTACGTAAATGATCAGGACGTTTAGTGGTTAAACCCTGATTCGTGATTTTATCGATACCGATAAGATGAAACATGCTTATCCCTTTTATCTAATATTGATCTCTTCTAAAGAAAGAGATGGTAGTATTGAGTTTTCATACAGTCCTTAAGATATCGCACTGTAGGGACTGTTTGTCTGCTGCTTTAGCTCTATAGCGTAGGACTACAGACCTACGGTAATAATAACGTCTGTGCAAGTATATATGATTATGCCCATCTGTTTTTGTAGTATCATGGATACGTGGGCTGATTTACCGGTAGGTATCTGGATAAAACCAACATGCTGATTTTTTCAGATACTTACTATTAAAGTGTGTTGATAGATGGAATGTCTATTCTACACACTCCTTATCGATACCTTATTCTTTAGTCTATAGCGTGAGAATATTGTCTCCCTAACGTTGACCGATAGGGATACGTTAGAATTTTCGGTAAGGATGTAAACCAAAAGTACAATCGAATACATCGAGAGTGCTTTCTCTTTTATTAACGTTAATAAGAAGGAGTAGTCTAAAATGGCTATTAACAACGAAAAAGATGTACAACAAGATGCCATCCGCGCCAAAGTGCGTCGTGGTTTTACTTTCGCCAACATGGGCGGCCGCAATGGCTTGACAGTGTTGAACAACAACCTGTCTCGTCTGACTGAGAAGTTCGAAGAGATCACTAAGCTGCCGCTGAAGGACGCTTCGGTTAAGGTGGACTTCTTCCCGATCGATGCGACTAACACTCGCTTAGGTCTGGACACCATGCTCGTGACTTTCAGCTATCGTAATGGTTTCAGCCTCAAGCCCCAAAAAGATGGCGAACAGAAACCCAAAGAATACGTACAGCCGAATACTGGCGTATACGCTTTGATTCTGTCTTCCTCTGGCGACACTGTAGGTGCTGAAGAAGTCATCGTCGACAACCGTCAGTACACGATCAACCGTTACCCGACTGAAGCGACTGTGGATCCTGAAATCACCAAAGACTTCCTCGCCTACGCAGCCCAACGCCTGGGTCTGAGTACTGAAGGTAAGTTCGATACCGTCATCTACGCCGGTGGCGCGTCCCTCTACACTGACCGTACTAACATCGAAAACACCGATGAAGTAACGAATGTGTTGATCAACGCCATCAGTGCCGCCCAGACTGTTATCGACAGCCAACCGCTGCCGGTTGCACCATTCGTGGATGACATTAACTTGGTAGACCACAACCGTCCAGATGATGGCCGTCTCTCTGACGAAGTAGAACAACTCGAAATCGAACGTAAGTTGCTCAACGGCGTGGCCATCGACCCGCATGGTAACATCATCCGTGCTGACTGGGGCGTGAACCTGATTTCCCGTATCAACCGCAACAGTGGTGGTTACGGTTTGGGTTCAGCAGCTAACCCTGTTATCAAGACTACCGGCTATACCGACATCGTGATGTTTAACCCAGCGATCTCTGAAAAACAAGATTACTGGAACCGTGCGATCCGTGATACACCTGATGGCAAACAGATCTTGGCACCGGTACATGTCTTCACTTCCATCGTGCCGACATACAGCCGCTCTAAAGGTAACTTCCTCTATGGTTTGGCTGTAGCTGCTACTGCTGTACGCTACGACTACTGGGACTTTAACGCCATCCTGAATCCGGCTGAACACCCTGCTGATGATCCGCACTCTATTGCTGGTCTGGGCTACGAAGTGGCTAACTTGCTCGATACTGAGTTTGCACCATTCCCGACTCCGGCTAATACGCCTGACTACAACGATCGTATCTGGACTAACCTGATCGGTGACATCTGGTCTAAACGTTGTAGCTTCGCGATTGAAGCTGCGGTTGGTACGCCTTACTACTGGATCGTGCGTGACTTTGTATTGGCTGCTTACGAGTCTGATCGTGACATCCGTAGTGCGGACTCTGCCACTGGCCGTATCATGGCTGCCGCTAACCACCTGACTAATGGTCGTCTGGCTGAATTGTACGGTGGTGGTGAAAACGCACTGGTCGGTCATCGTGTATGCTTTGCCTTAAATGGTCAGCAGTTCGTAGCCGGTAGTTATGTTAACAGCGCAGGTGAAACACGTTCACTGCAAGACTTCGACCGCCGCTTCTTGGACAACACCGTGAAGAAAGTAGAAGACCTCGAGTACACTAATGCTTGGGTACGTGCTACCAGCGGTTTGGACATCGCAGCTGATGTACGTGTGTCTACTCAACTGGACATCATCTACGGCCTGTACGCTCATGCCAACGTGACTGGTTACGGTCCGCGTGTGAACATGGAAGAGCAGTTCATGGCTCTGTTGCAACAAGCAGTATCTGAAGTCGGTCCATCTGTGGATAACCGTTCTCACTACGAGAACCGTAGCGATGCCCAGTTCAACACTTACCTGGGTGATGCGATGTTCGAGAACTTCCACACCACCATGTTGCGTAGTAACGGTGGCCGTCAAGCATCTCGTAATGGTGGTCAACGTCGCCACAGCTTCTTCTAAGATAAGGCAAAGGTAACTCTGCCTGATACATAGCCCTCCATGCCTCCTGTACACCATCACGGGGTACAGGAGGTATAGGGGATATGCATGTATTTTTTATCTGGCAGTAACAGTATATAGTAAGGTGTTCTGAAGTATTTTAACATCTTTCTATTATTTATCCTATTTAAGACTTATCTAAAGGAGCGTTAACATGGGCATCCATTTGGCTTATATATCGACAGATGAAGTGTTCTACAGCACCTCATCGGCCAAGATAGTAGTAAACGATTTAGCCAACTCCACTTTGGATGACAAAGCCAAAGTCAATGACTTACTCATGTTAGAGGTAGGTGAGGCATTCGATAACGTACCAAGATGTAGTTGTGGGGAGATCTCCATGGCTGCATTTAAAGGTGTGCGATGTAAGAAGTGCGATACCGTAGTAGAAGAAGTCGTCTCCAGTGACATGGACAACAAGATGTGGGTGAGAGCACCTGAAGGTGTACCGGCACTCATGAACCCCATGTTGTGGTATCAGTTACAGACGTATCTGGCACGTGGCTCTAAGTTTGATTTGTTGTTATACTTAACCGATCCGACGTATAAGATGGTCGGTAAAGAAACCAAACCGATACGCCGTATGCTGGATGCATTAGAGATGGCTGGATTACATGTACGAGGTTATCAGCATTTCTACGATAATTTCGATACGTATATTCGCTTTCTATTGACCGAAAAGGTATTCAGTACCACGTCTAAGAACAATATCTCGATGGATGTAGGTGCAGACTTATTGCGCTTGTTCATGGAGAACCGTGACATTGTTTGGCAGCAATATATACAGGTACCGAATCGTGCTTTAACGATTGTGGAAAAGAGTAATGGTAAACGTTGGATAGATCCATCGACACCTGTCTTGTTAAAAGCAGTCAGGCTGATGGTGGGGATAGACAATATAGAGAATGAGAAACGTGCTCTGAGTTATAAGACACGCCAATCACGTGCTGCTCGGTTTCTAACCGATATTGGGGTATATTACGCCAAGCACATCTTTAGCCAGTACTTAGGCACGAAGCATGGTGAGATCCGTAAGCACGTGATCGCTACTCGTTCTAACTTTACCGGTCGTTTCGTAGTAACCGCAATCGAAGGCCCGCATGACTACGATGAAGTATTCTTCCCATGGGTAGGATTCATGGGGATATTCGGCCCACATATCCGCACGAAGCTATACCACAAGTATAAGCTATCGAATAACCGCATCAACCAGATCATGATGAAGTATCAGCGTAAGTACCATCCTGATATCCACAAGATCATGCTTGAGTTAATAGACGAAGCACGTGGACCATGTGGTAAGCGCGGTATACCGGTATTGATTAACCGTAATCCATCATTGAAACAAGGATCGATTGTACTATTAAGATTAACCGATGTGAAAGTAGATGTACGCGATATGTCTGCCTCTACATCTGGTACGATCGCAGCATGGTATAACGGAGACTACGATGGTGACCAAGAGACTTTCCAAGTGCTATTGGATAACCGTACAGCGAAAGCATTCGAGCCATTCGCTGCTCGTTACTCTGTTACGAATCTAACCGATCCATTCGTCATCGATGGTGTTACTTCCTTACCGAAACAAACCACGATGAAGATCGCGACAGCTTGTACGATACGGGATACGATACCACCTACTTCGGAACAAATCAATTTCATGCGCAAGTTTGCAGCATAGACAGAAAGGAAAACACATAAGTGGCCAGATTAATAAGGGGCGGTAGAGCAGCATTAAACCATATCGCCTATGGCGACATGAGTGATGAAGCTTATGCCTATGTTGAAAGCAGGCTATCCAGTATTACAGAGCGTTATGGTGATACTGAACAGACCCGTGCATTTCAGTCAAGACTGATGGAAAGATACGAGCATGATCGTTTTGTATCGCGTTCATTGGTGGAGAACAACTTCGAATATGCAGGTGGGATGTTCGATGATAAGGTATTCGTACCTAAGGATGTTAATGCATTCAGGTCATTGAACAACAGAATGCAAGAGTACATTGTTGCTCATCCTCATTTTGCTAATGAGATCAAACAAGGTAGGTTGAGTGGTTGGTCTCGTCCTAAAGACAGTATTAGTGTTAGTGAGGACAATCCGCATTATCAAGCAGCAATAGATGGATTGATCCAATATGGTGATGAACATCTGGATGGTATCGAGCGTGAATGTAAGTTCGAGATCTTTAGTTTGGATGAAGATGCACCTAAGTTGAAGTTTAACGAGCAGCTCATCATGCGTGAAACATTCAATAAGCTGATGAATCTCATCGAAGAGGGAGAAGAAGACCCAACCTCACCTGAAGGTGGATACCTGTAGTAGTATATTGACACGAATCACTCTGGTTGCCCGTATGGGTAGCCAGGGTGGTTATCTATTATGCTTTACCTCTTTTTTTTTAATTTAATTCAGGTACAATATACTCAAGGTGGTCAATATGGCACTGAAAGACAACAAACGCAAAGACAAATTGGTTTTATCTCTAGATGGTGATGGTTGGTTAAGACACAACACAGAGGAACGTATAGACAGGTTGATGTCTCATTTCTTCACATCCGATGGACTACAGTCTTCTTTATACTATCGTGACTTCATGACCTATCAAGTCATCCATGCAGAACACAACAACGATATCCAATCCATGGCGGTTACGTTAAACGAGTATTTACAACAATACTTAAGTAAATTCATCGACAACATCAACGTAACTGTATCCACGACTGAAGGTGGTGTCATCACCGATCCTTCTGATATAGAAGGTGCTGTAGTAGGTCTATTGGTAGAGATAGAATACGCAGAAGGTACGAACATCAATCAAATCACCAAACCAGTCTTCTACAAAGACGGGTTATTTAGATATACACTGGGCAAATTTAACTCAGGGGTATAACCCTTCGTTTTAGAATCAACACAGGATCGTAATCCTGCATTACGAGACTAATAGCGGAGTATAGACATGGCTGAACTATTATACGGAAGAGGAGACATCAAAACTGCAACAGCTGGGATGTCTCGTAGTGAATACCAAATGATGCGTGCTAAAGATGCAGTGGATGGCCTAAAAGGCATCGTCAATGAGAAGAAACAAATCAAACCCAACATGTTGGTAGACGATTACATTGAGCGATTCTTACCTTGTCACTTAGGTATCTACCAGAGTGAACAGGATGAATCACTGAATGAATGGATAGACTTTGCTGGTAGTGCATTCGATGAAGTAGACTTAATCCGAACAGATGGTAGTTATTTCGCTACTGTTCCTTCTATCTATCCTGAGAATGTATTAACTCAATCTACTGAAATTAGGGAAGATGAAGTACCGCTAGGTAATAAGATAAAATATCTGCAATCTATTGCTCAGACTTATCAAGGCATGGCAGATGAGGCACAGAAAACACTCTTTCTACAAGTTGGTTCTAAACTCGATAAAGACATCATCGAACAACACCGTAAGAAGTGGATGGATTTCTTCATCAAGATGGGGATATTTGATTCGAATGGTAAACTCAATACCATCGCCGATAATAATACTCCCCAACCCAAGCAAACGTATACTAAACCCAAAGAAGACCAAGTGATGTTTGTGCGGGATGATGATTAGGATAACTTAATGTTAAGACCGATTACGATAGAAGCATTCAGTGATGTCCACATGGGACATTCTACCACGAGTGCTAAGAAGATATACGAAGAAATCAGGACATGTTTCCCACTGGATAAGAACACGCATAGTGACATCTTAGTCCTAGCAGGTGACTGGTGGGACAAACTCCTACCGATTAACCATCCGGATAGTTACGAGACTGTATCGGCTATCTTTTATCTACTCAATTACGTCAAGAAGACGAATAAGACACTATTGATCGTAGATGGGACACCACTACACGATAGTGGTCAGATACAGATGTTCAAGACGATCAACGAGCATGCTAAGATCAATGCTGATGTGGTATTAGTCGATGATATAGACATCGTCTACATTGCCAAATACGATATCCATGTACTGTTCGTACCAGATAGGCCTCGTGTATCACCGATGGCGACGATAGCCCGTGTACATGAACTATTAAAAGAGAAACAGATAGAGTCAGTAGACATGGCTGTCATGCATGGATGTTTCCAGTATCAGTTACCTCAGATAGCCGATGACCATAAGCACAAAGAGTCTGATTATCTCGATATTGTTAAGGGACCTATTATCATCGGCCATATACACAAGCATTCGGTATTTGAACGCATCATCGCACCAGGTAGTTTCAGTCGCTTAACCCATGGTGAAGAAGAACCCAAAGGCTATGTGCGTATCGAGATGAAGACACCGACTGAGTATACAGCTTCCTTTATCGAGAACAAAGATGCTACTGTGTTTATTACAGTCGATGTCACGAACTTAGAGATGGCTGAATCATTAGCACTAATAGACAAAAAGATACGTAATCTACCAGAAGGTTCACGAGTTCGTATCCAGTGTCAGGCTAAGCATCCATTGGCTTCTGATAAGGATTTCATGGAGATGAAACTAAGATACTTAGACCTTCACTTTACCATGAAAGTCACCAACAACAAAGACATCGTAGAGGAAGAGAAAACACTCTTCGATACTTTGGAAGACTATCAGCCATTGATTATTAACAAACAAAACATCACAGACCTCATCCTAGAGCGTGCTACTAATGCTTCTAATAGTGTATTAAAAGCCATACCAGATGCCATGAATGAGATCATGAAGGAAGTTAGGTAAAGATCATGCAAGCTAACTTTGAACGTGAGAAAGGACAATATCCCTTAAGTATAGGCACATCATTAGCCATCGAGTCGTATCTGAATGTATCGGAGTTAGTGAAACACAGAGTGAATCCTTATACTAAGCATCCAGTCATGTATGCCAATGTCAAGACACTCTTCCGTAACCTATACGGATCGATACATCGTGATCTGTTACCTAAGCTATCGGATAAGTTACTGGCACAGGCACTACTGGATGACATGACGCATATGCACAACATCCTAAGAGATGAAGGCAATGGTGCTTCTATCGTCTTTTATATACCAGACTATCGTAGACTGGATAAGATCAACAGTGAAACACTCTTACGTCTGGATAACACTTCTTTACAGAGAGCCTATACGAACAGGATGCGTAATGTATTGGATCTAGTCGTAGGATTGTTCAGACCTGAACACACTAACCTTAGGCCTGACTTATTGAAGTTCTACGATACGACTATTACTGACCATGTACCTGCTAATGTTGTCATGCTGACTCACTATCCTTACGACTTATTAGCCCATCGTAAGTTTAATCACTTAGTCTTACTGGAATCCCATACCGGTAATATAAAGGGTAAAGAGTATTGGTATACGAAGTATTACCATGGTAAAGACCTACCAGAGATGCCTTTTCGATTAGACTTACTGACACTACTAGGTGACAATATCCAGTTTCGTAATAAAGTCAGGGATTATCGTACTGAGATCATTCGTTGTGCGAAAGACTACCATTGGACGACGATTACGACCACAGGACGTATCCGTCAGTCTTTTGAATCCATCAAGAACCACGAGTTAAGAAGACGCATGTTATCCGTTTTGACTGACCAGTATACTTGATTTCTAAATACTATAGTGGTATCTACTACTATAGCCAACATTCCTCTTTTAACTAACTATCCTATCCTCTAAGGAGTATAACATGTCGCAACAAAACCAATACGCTAAATCGTATCGTAACAACATCACCAACACTCGTCTCTTTAACTTAACCGGTGTAAACTCCGAAGGTACTTTAGGTTTCCTATCGGTAGAAGTATCCGGTAATGGTGTTAAGGTATCTGTCTATACCGGTCTATCCGATGACAAACAGCGTGAACGTAAAACCATCACTGCTCGTTTTAAAGGTCAGGCCATTAACAGTTTCTTAACTGTACTGAACCTGATGGTCGATATGGCCAATCACCATGATGATGGTAAGAAGATGACTTACCGTACTGAAGTGATTGGTGGTTACAAAAACAAAGAAGGTAAGTTCGTACAAGCACCCATGGCTGAACTCTTAGTACGCCGTAATGAAGAAGGTATTTACCAGATGGCATTGATTAACCGGACACATGGACGTGTGTGGTTTGATTTGACTGTCTCTAAACGTGACCTGGTGATTTACGATGTGAATAGCAACGAGCCTGCATCTGAAGCATTCATCTCACGCCAGTACATGTTGAACTGGGTACGTAACATCAACCAGACAGTACTCAATGTACTGACTCAAGAGTACGCTGACGAAGAAACCAAAGACGAGCGTAAAGATCGTAATGGTGGTGGCTACAACAAAGGTAGCTACAACAACAACGGTGGTGGTAACTATAACAAACCACAACAACAGCAACAAAAACCAGCAGCACAAGAACTTCCATCTGATTACGATGATGATTTCATGGTGTAAAGGCATAGACACCACACCACATAGCTTCCCTATACCTACCTATACCTGTAATGGGTATAGGTAGGTATAGGGACTATGCTGTCATGTGCATTCCAGCGTACCTGGCGGTATGCTGTCACTTTGATCCAACATCGAGAATATTTCGTCTACCACTATCGTGATAGCCAATATGGGGAGCTCCCATCCAGCATGGAGATGCTTAACGATTAGTTAGGTGCCAACATGGTGGGAAATGAAGATATATACTATTAAATTAGAAGGAGCACAGACTGGTATAAGCATTCTACCAGAGTTTCCTTCACTTTTACCTATCTATCTGGATAGTCTATTTTTCATCTTTAGCTAAGGAGCATTGAAATGAATGTCAATTTCACCCAGTTCGACAATACCGAGATCACCAACCTGATCCGTAATAGTGAGCTTTATATTGTCGACCGTAACAGCGGTGCCATTACGCCATATGCCTGTTTAGGTGCACATGCTAACACACCTGAGTCTGGCGATACGTTGATCCCGCTGAATCGTTTCATGGAAGCCTGGTGGCTGACTGGGACTAATCCCAATACGTGGCGTGTAGAAGAGCCTACTCATTCAGCAGATGAGTTACATGGCGTTATCTCTAAATCTACCATGGTGACACTGTCGTTCCCGACATACACCCAGGTATTCACGCGCTCTAATACAGAGCAGATGTTCGAAATTGACGTGAAGGTATTGTAATCATGTTACAACTAGAGTACGCTACTTCCACCATGGCCCAGTATGTGTTGTCGAAACAAGTAGACCACACGAATGAAGATGGACTATACAACGCCTACGTCACTCAGGCAGATGGTACAGAGATCGAGCTTCTGCCGTATCTCAGTAAGCTGGAAGGTAATATCACCCAGCCTGGTTTACCGATACCTGACGACATCTTCAATAAAGCCTTAATTGTGTTAGTTAGCTACAACAACGGTGAAGATGAAACATTCACCCGTAAGTCGACTGACCACAATTTCATTTACACACCGTAATATAGAGCACTCCCTTAGCCATACTGGTTAGGGGAGTGTTACTCTATGTTTTCTTTTTTACTCTTAATGTTTATTTTACTCCATTCTAGTATCCACTAGAACATCGTAATTTTATTTTTCGAGTAGAGAGTAAATAATGTAAAGCATGTGTGTAGTCCCCGATAGACCTCAACCCATACGAGTGTTTAACTGGTTAAACATGAGTAAAGAAGGAGCGTAAACAGAAATGAGAAAGAATCTGGTATTTGAGTTTAGTAAAGATAAGACTGAACTCTTGATCCAATACGGGAATGAAACCATCCCGTTTGCCATGCATCTTTACAAGAAGCATCGCAATAAGATAGCCGTGCAGAATGCCAATTCAGCATTCGCTGAGTTCAATGTGTGGCTGACAGAACAACCACAGAAGTGGCAGGAGCACATCTTCAATGTTTATCGGGATATCCGTAAGACGATAGACGAAGAGAATAACGTACAACGTCTCTTGAATAAGCTCAATGACTTAGTCGTTGAACTCTATCGTGATATAGACCTACAGGCCATGGAAGAATGGATACGTCGTCCGGATACGCCTGCCTATATACCGAATAAGCCAGCACCATTAGCGACGTATAACGAAGAGACGACTTATGGCTACAGTGATTATCTAAAACTGATGGCTTTTAGTTTAGCATTGCGCTTAGTTGCGCCTATTTGGGGCGACATTGCACCGCAGATGAAGACTGAGTTCAACCAGGATAAAGAAGCACATTCCATGGAGATACTCTACGGTACGTGCATGATGTCTAAGCCAGATGGCTCTTACGTGTGCGAAGCAGAACAACGTCTTAAGAAGTTTATCCGTAATACGAAGATCCAGTTGGATAGTAAAGCCATTTTGGTATTCGGTATCTCGGAAGAAGACTTCTACGAGAACATGTACTCATTCATCGTCTTAAAACAAGTCGCACAGGGTGATTTAACATCCCAGGACAATAAGTATCAAATCATCGCCCAGACCTATTATACGCTCAGCAGCAAGATCAGCGCAGCGTCTAAGAACTACGGGCCGGATAAGATGCAGATCCAGATCAAGAAAACCAGTGCTAAAGACCGTATACGTGGCGAAGGTCCTGATAGCCGTAGTGTATTGGATATCGGCTATGTTAGAAGTAAGCTCTTGATGGATGTCAAGATGTTCCTGATCCATTCGGTACGGGATCATCAGCGCATTATTGACATTATTTGTCCTGATTTACCACCTGAACTCTATCGTGAGTCCATGGATACTATCATGCAGATGGACACGAACTACACGACATTACACGATGAGCGTCAGTTCATGAAACCTATCCAGGATGTACAGTTAACACTGACTAAGTGGATCGTAGATGAAGCAATCGACACAGTGATCTTCGATCATCTGCCATTGAAGGATTTGATTGAATTGATTGGTTTGGTGAGAGCTATTCTTTGGCATTGGGGATTCCACGACATAGCTGCATTGATATCCGCCATTGCTATCGTGCCGACAGATGACAATGCACCGATTATGCCGAACCATAGGCGCAATATCGAGGTTACATTGGCAGATAGACTAGCAGCTGCTTATCCATTAGCTGGTACGACTAAAGCAGTCGGTCGTAACATGACTTACTTAGGCTGTATCGAGATGATCGATCGTGAGATCAGTGCATTTAACTGGATCACGACTTTGCCTGAGAAATGGTTAAGTGAAAGTACGATCGTAGAGCGCAATAAAGTATTGGTAGTCTCTTCTTCATTGCGTAATATCTTGGGTGATTTGATGTTGTTCTTAGAGAGACGGCAACAGATGCCTAATGACCCGTTTTGATGGTATGTTGAAATATATACTATCTAAGTAGCAGTACCCAGAGCATGTTTATTTATCCTAGTGCAGTAAGCCATTACCTGATCAGTAGTGGCTCTAGGGATAACTTGCATTTTATCGTTTTAAAACGTTTTAAAAGGAGCATTTAAAATGTATCAGGACTATGGTTCAGCATACATCGGACAGAGAAGGGATAAGATGACCATCATCAACCTTCGACTATACGAGACGATGGGCTATCAGGATCAGTTTCTAAGACCGAACAAAACCACGGTGACAGGACAGATTTTGAATAACATCGACCACATGTTGGGTCAGTATGGTAGTAAGATACCGACACAAGCCATCTCACGTTCAACATCTAAGTTCATGTTGCCATCCGCACGTGTAGAAACGTTCAGTGATCGTGGTACACCTCGTGCCATGAATGTGCGTATCGATAATGGATGGAATGAAAAACGCTTCATGTTCATCATGCAGGTAGAAATCGAAACCAATGGTATCCGTAACATTGAGTTGGTATCCGGTTATACTGATAGAGCAGATCATGTTGTACGTGGCAATGAAGTGTTCATTGCAGATGATACGATCTTTTACGTCAATAGTGTATCCCGTATCAAGCAGATGGGTGTACCGATGATTCAATCCGCTTACTCTGTTACAGGTGGTGGCATGGGTGCCGGTACGTTCCATGACCAGAATACTTATCGCATGACTCCGATGAACTTAATACAGCATGCTGATATTGAGCGTATAGAAGGTTTGTCTACTGTGGCCAACAATCCCGATATCCGTATCGCAGGTTCTCACGTAGTGGGTAATCAGCCGGTTATTACCGATAGGTTGTATTCATCTCCTACCACGATGTTCAGACGCATCATGCAGTCATTCACGTCATCCATCATGCAGGCATCTAACAGTGCCATGATGACAGCAGATGATATCTACACGAATACCCGTGCAGCAGTAGGGGATCCTGATATCTTCAGTTGTCGCTTCATTTCCAATATCAACATGAATGGGACATCCGGTAGCGTGTTTGAATACAGACGCTTGAAAGACCTTTGTCCTCATCTGGAAGAGATCGTGGATATTTCACTCTTAGACTTTACAGTAGATGGTCGATTGGGTGAGTATTGGGATACCTCTACACGTGAAACCCAGATGGCATTGATTGCCTCTACCATGGTATCAACACTGATGCTCAACATGTCTTTAACAGAGTTGGCATTCGTCTCGACTAACATGATGGGTAATAATGGGTTCATGCCACTGGATCAGCCGTTCTTAACTGAAATCAGAAGGGCACTCTCCCTACAGTCTGATCGGTTAACACCTAATCACTTCGATGCGATAGCGGATGTAATCAATAGTGAATTGGCAGAAGTCTTATCCGAGAACAATGAAATCGGATACGATATTGAAGTACACGCCATGATCAACCAGGACATCCAGATCCGTATCCGGTTTGAGAATAACCCATGGACTGATTATACCTTCCCATCGTTTGCCGATTCGATTATCTCGCCTATCTTGACGACTAAGACGGATACTTATCGTCAGTCCATTAGTGATGTGGGTGCAGTGATGGATCATGTGGTCAATAATCGCAGTATATTGGATCCGCGTAATGTCATGCATGACGTGAATGATGAATATAGACCATCATTCGCTGACCGATATGGTGAGAGTCGTTATCCTGATCGTTACGATTATCAGGATGATGTGCCCAGATACGACGAGCCATCAAGATACGATCCTGAACCTGTTCGCCATGACACAGGCAATCGTTTTTAGCGTGTAATCTCAGTACGCTAGGTCTAATAGGCTTAGCGTAATTTCTAATCTAGAAAGGAATAGCAAATGAACCTTTTAACCGTATACGAAAGTATACTGCGTACCTGCGGATACGAAGTGGATGATGACGGTATCGTCCGTAAAGCCACATCCAAGAAGAAACTGCCAGTCACCATGACAATCGACAATGAAACACGCACTATGTGTCTTCCGACTCATGCAGCACTGCGTTCTGAAAACTCGATGGCGTATATCTTCTTCCATCCGTTCCAAGAGAACCTGATCCATGGTGAATCCCGTATCATGGCTGCCATCCGTAAGGAACTCATCCACACGTATGGTGTATCTGTAGCCGCCATGATGGATGATATCGTCAAGATCGCAGCCGGTGCAGTAGAAGCCAGCGAACTCACCATGCTACAGCGTGATTTCATCTCGAAGTTAGGCCCAGTGGATCAACGCTTTACCGAAGACTTCTACCACATCCTGGAGAAACTCGCTAAGCGTTCGACCAATAATACGCCGATCATGCTCTCTTTACGTAAAGGAGCAGAAATCAATGGTGAGAAATACTCACGTGCGGCTATTTGGTCATCTCCACTCGTGGAAGAAATCAAGAAAGGGATAGAAGAATCCAAACGGACTAAGGATACACCTAAGATACTCGGTGTGTCTATCCGTAAGAAAGACATCGATACTTACTTAGGTATCTGCGATGCGTTCTTCCCTAAGATCGATACTAAAGACAATCCGTTCTTTGCCTATAGCAATGCCACTGATGCACCGTATTGCGAAGCATTCGTGCGTTCATTGCGTACATTGCCTGAACACTTAAACAATATTGCTAAGTTGTTCTACGATGGTAAGCACCATGTATACAGTGCTGAAATCGCCAAACAGAATCTGACATTGTCGTTGTTGGATATTGATTGGATCGGTGAAAACTTCAGTGTCAGTGAATGGGCTAAAGAGTATCGCTTGATCCCGATGCAGGATGGTAGTGATGGCATTGCGCCGGTAGAAGATCGTGCAGTAGCATTGACTGAAACCAAAGAGAAGTCAGCTCGTAAATGGGGCGATGTAACAGAACAGTCCCACCAAGGTGCACGTGGCCATGCAGCAGCGACTCGTCAACCGGAGCCTGCCTATCGTGAAGAAGAAGTTGAGGTGAAACAAGCCGATCTTCATCCGATCGAGAAAGCACGACTGGAGCGTGAAGCACGAGCACGTGAGCAATACGAGCGTGAACGGGTTGAAGCGTATCGTGACGATAGGCGGCCAGCACCAGCACAGCAGACTCATGCCGCCTCACCCTGGATTCGTCAGCCACAAGCACCGGCAGATCATCGTGATGCGTTAGAAGATGAAATCGCTCGCCGTGTACGTGAAGAGCTGGAGTACGAACGTCGCTATGGTCGTTCAGGCTATGGTGGTCAAGGCGGTCGTTCTAACTGGTTTACGGAATCTAACCGTAATAACGGCTATTACGATCGTGGATACTACGGACAGTCAGGATACGGACGTAGCCGTATCGCACCTGCTACCGCAGACCATGTACCTGGCGTATCCAGCACCGCAGCACGTAGTTACTACGATCAACGCGGCTACGGATACGACAATGGATACGGTCGTAGACCTGCACCGTTGAGCCGCTTCGGTAACGCTCGCTAGAGCGTCTTAGGACATCGCAAGATGGACTAAAACGCACGATAGTAAGTAACAGCAACATAAACCTTACCCACCTATAGCCCGCTATGGACTATAGGTGGTGTAGGGTCTATGCCGCCATGTATGGTTACGTTGTATATTTTTTAGCACTAGCTTACTATAGTGTCTATAGACTGAGTGGTTTAACCAGCTGAACGCTGATTGGGTTAACCAGCTGAACGTTTCACGACTTGGTTGTAATAGTTACGTAATGCAGCAATAGTAGCTGTACTGGGTTTATTCAGTGTCAGTCTATCGCGCCTGTAGTCCTCAGGAGACATCATGTTGTTCACACGCATGATGATCCAATGCTGTTCGATTGGGATGCCTTTGTAGCGTAATAGTCCGTTTAAGTCGTATTCAAAACGAACAGCATCCACAGGATCGATCAGGATGACATCTTCAATATCTGTCTTTAAACTAGACAGATGGTCTTCCAGGACGACTCTGAATCCTTCTTCCGATCCCGTCTGATCGATAAAAGGTAAAGTTTGTTCTAATAAAGACATGGTAATAATCCTACCTTTAGTGTTTTCTTGTTTGTTCTAAAATGTAGATATATACTATTAAAGTAGATAACCACAAGGAGTATCTTTCTATTTTTATCCGTTTAATCCCAATAGACTAAGTCCATTGGGCTTATGTTTAAACCCTATTATTTTTTAGTTCTAAATTAGGAGATCCAATAAGCCATGATAGACAGACAGCAAATCAAGAACAACATCATCGAAAACGAGAACGATATTCGATTGTTGTCCACTACAGCACTTTCGCCATTTGCGCGATATGTGTCATCATCACGTGGCCAGATGTTTTCATCGGCCATTTCCCAACATTTTGTCATCGCCAATAGTGAGCCTAACACTATTCAGACAGGGGCTGAATTTGAATATGGCCGATTTACTCATGCCATATCCACGCCCCATAATATCCGAATAGAGGCCATCGTAGACCGCTATAATGCCAACCACATCACCAACATCGCCCATGTGCCTCAACGTGTCGTCATCTATTCGACTTTCGATGATGGTGGCAATAAGCCTACTTACGGCATGATCGATTTAGTGCGCATGTCGCATAACCATCCTAAGTTCGGTTACTACTATCGTCCTACTCGTGCAGCCGAGAACATCAAAGTCGGTGCATCTATCCCTAAGGATACTGTACTCTACGATAGCCCAGCTAAAGATGAACTCGGTAACTATAGCTTCGGCCGTAATCTCAATACTGCTTACATCAACTTAGAAGGCACGATTGAAGACTCGATCATGATGTCTAAGAAACTCGTCAATGACCTGAAGACCACTGTATTCAATACGTCTACGTTTGAATTGGGATCGGCTGACTTTCCGTTGAACTTATACGGGGATGATGAGCATTACAAAGTGATGCCTGATATCGGCGAGTATTGTCGTCCTACTGGTATAGGCTACGATGGCTTGATCATGGCTAAGCGTGAGTATAAGCCTGAGTTACTCCCTATTACCTTTACCCGTAATAAGACTCGTGTGTTTAACGATGTAACCGATATTGGTTTAGATGGTGGTGGCTACGATGCCCGTGTCGTGGACATTATCGTCTTAAAGCAATCTAAGGCATTATCATCCGTATCACCAGGTGTCATGACCCAGTTGGATAAATACGCGAAATACTATTTGGATTTCTGCGAAAACATCGTGGCTGAGTATCGTAAGATCATGGCCAAGCATAATGGGCAAGTCAATTTCACCGATGAGTTTGACCAACTGATTCGTCATTGCATGGCGTATACGAACTATCAGGACAGTAATGCTAAGTTACCTGCTATCCAGAAAGTCGCTAACTTTGGACGTAAACTGGATGATGTAATCGTGATTGTAACGACTGAAGTGATTAAAGAGATCGGCCCTGGCTTTAAAGTCATGGACTTAGTCGGTGGTAAAGGTGTAATCAACAAGTTGACATTAGTCGATCCGGATGAGTTACCGTACGATCCAGTGACTGGTATCCGTGCTGAAATCGCCATTTCAGGTGAAACCACCTATAACCGCATGAACAGTGGTCGTCAACATGAGCAAGAAGTCAAGTCAGCCATGTTAGAATTAGAGCGGTATATTGCTCAAGTGACTGGATTGACTAAAGACACACCTGGATTGAGAGAGAAGGTATTAAACTTGAAGGCTGATGTTAAGAGAGATATCTTTAACCGTATCGAGTTATTCCTCGACATCATGACGGTGATCCAACATGACGAATATGTCAAGTGGTCTGATAAAGAGAAGACTGAGGATTTGTACCACATCATCAAGTCGCATTTCTATCTCTACATGCCGCATGATAACCCTAAAGACATTACTGTTAGTATCGAACAGTTAAAGTCGTTTGGTCTACTGTCTCCGCCTAATCGAGTCAGGTGGTATAACCATCACCTAAACCGTGAAGAAGAGTCCATCTTACCGATCCGTATCGGCCCTGTATACCACATGTGCTTAGAGAAGATAGGCGACGATGCTTCAGCCGTATCCGCAGCAGCCACTCAACCTAATGGCATTATCGTGCCACTAACCAGTAAGGATAAGTCCATTAACCAAGTACGTAAACAAGCGACTCACTTCCCAGGTGAGACAGAGTTCCGCTTGATCAGTGCCGGTACCATGGATGGCCTGGCAGTCGAGTTACACGATAGGAGTAATAATCCATTAGCGGTTGAAAAGATCATGGAATCCATCTATCGTACCGATACGCCTACTGATATCGATATCGCTATTGACCGTAATGAAGTGCCATTAGGTACCTCACGACCATTGCAGATATTGCGTCAGTTTATCCAATGTGCCGGAGCCAAGATGATGTATACGCCGTTTAGAGCATCTTTACAGAAACGTGCTGAGTTCATCAACGGACGCAATGTCATGGAGATAGAAGACGATGCGGATGAAGATGAAGCAGATGCCGAGGTATTGGATGGTGATGTGACTGATACCAATGATACCGATACGGATAGCGATAACCCAAATGAAACCAATAGCGAAGAGAAGGATGAAAACCATGACGATCAGGATTAATGCCCTGAAACTGATGGATGCATCACCGACTGATGTACTGGCCATGTTCCAAGGCCCTTTGGAAGTGTTGTTCGAAGATGGTAAACTGATCAAGATGGGTGGTACGGAATTGGCTATTAACCGATATGCTTGGGAACTCTTGAAACACCATCCTAAGCCGTATCTTAGTAGCCGCTACCACATCGGTAACTATACCGATACCACGAAGACCTTTACCTCAGCTGCATTTCGTAAGTTATTGTCAGCCGTGATGAATGACATCTTCGACATTGAGATGGCTTCCCTAAACGACAACACAGAGTCTAAACGAGATCAGAACCACCGGGATGAGTACATCTTCTCCGTACAGGATAGGGTGTGGGAAGAGATCATGCAGATCAACAACCGTGTCTTTAACGATGTGTTGGTGCACTACATGCCTTATCACATCGACGGTGGGTTGGATCCATTACTGGAGATCGTCAGGCACCCAGAGATGCGCAAGATAGACGAAGAGAATGTCGTCACATCCGAGTCTGTCCATAGGCGCAATATCGTCGATAAGATCTACAAGGAAAAGACCAACCTGATCAAATCCCATCCTGATTTCAATCAGAACCCTGTGGCCATCATGTTGAAGTCCGGTACGATTAAAGGACCACAACTGATGCAGTGTTTAGGGCCACGTGGTGTATTGACTGATATCGATGGTTCGATCTTCACTGAGCCGATCAAGACTGGATATCTTAAGGGCATGAACCGTGCGTACGATGTACTTGTAGAATCACGTACGGCAGCCATGTCCTTGAATAACCAATCCTCTCCATTACAGTTTACCGAATACTTATCTCGCCGTATGCAGTTCATCGGCATGGAAGTAGAGAACCTACACTTCGGTGACTGTGGGACGGATCAATACATGGTGTTTCAGGTACAGGCTAATCGTCCTGGATACGTGATGACAGACCTTGAGTTGCTACAAGGCATGTATTACTTAAACGAAGAGACGAATCACTTAGAGATGATCACTAAGGCTTCTACTCATCTCTACGGTAAGACGATTAAGTTGCGTACCATCATGGGTTGTAAGCATAAGGATCCTAAAGGTGTTTGTTCGACTTGTTTAGGTGCCATATCGCGTAATATACCAAGATATCGTAATATTGGTCACTATGCCACTGTATCGTTAATGGAGATCATCTCTCAGTTGGTATTGAGTACGAAACACCATGTGGCTTCAGCAGCAGCATCTTCCTTGATATTGTCCGACTATAACAAGCGTTACTTGAAACTGATGAAAGATGGATTGGCATTGGGATTGAGTGACAATATGTTTAACCATTATAGGTCTGTTAAGTTAGTCTTACCGGAAGTCTGTATTACCGGTATGGCTGATTTGATTGAGATTAAGGATGTGTCCTTGTTATCGCCTAAGCGTACGTCTAACTTTAGTCGTATACTATTGGCTACAGTGGATAACAATGGTAAGAAGGATGAGGAAGTATTGGATGTAGCAGGTCTAGACGATGGTGGGTTCTTATCTGCCTATATGCTCAACCACATGAAGGAGTATGGTTGGATTACGAACAATGCCAATGGGACGATTGAGATTGAATTGATCAATATTGATCCTGAAGCATCGGTGATTGAAGTGACAGCCAAACAATCCGACATGTTCCGCTATGCGAAAACGATCGAGAAGCTGATTAAATCTTCCGTATCGGATATTCGTAAGCGTGCGACTGCTACGACACCTGAATCATTCCTGATGGAGCTCTCGGATCGTGTCAACTTGAAACTGGGGATTAACTTATCGATATTGCAGGTGATTGCCTATAGCATGTTAGCGACGAATATCGAAGGTAAAGACTATAGTCTACCTAAGCCATGGACGACTCGTGGTGTGGGTACCATGGATCACTTGTTGTGGGGACGTAGTCTATCAGGTGCATTATCTTACGAGAAGCACTTGTATACTTTAACCACACCCAATAGTTTCAGGTATACGAACCGTACGGATAGTCCGATGGATCAGTTTTTCACGCCTGAACAGATGCAATTACCGTATTTGAAGTACAGACGGGTGAAGTGATACCCTTGCACCATCATTAGACGCTTATAGAAGGCCTCCTACCTATGTCTCCTCGTTGAGGCATAGGTAGGTATACCTTTTGGCCTATATGCCCTAAAACACGCTCTATGGCCCTGTAATCGCTATATAGCTTAAATAACCTCTGTAAAAGGTAAAGGAGCAGACACTATATTTGACATCTGACATTTTCAGGAAGGAAAGAACATGCTGAAGATCGTAGCGAATCACCTGGGTGTGACGCTCTATCCAACATGCGATAAACATTTAGATTGGATACGTCCATTCAATAGACGTTATATTGCATTCCAGTCTTACTGGGATCCACGTCAAAGACGTAAAGTCAATACGCCAGTAGCTTCTTTTTTATTCTTCAGAGCAGACAGAAGTGAAGTTCGTTTTCTAAGAACGATGCTGGATGAACTTAGGAATGATTTAAAAGGACAGCGTTTAATAGAAGGATTAGACTTTTACGTAGAAGAAGAGTATCACGATGTGCCTAAGACCAAGCATCTAACGATGAAACCAGATTGGGTACCGAGGGAAGAGCAGGCTAAAGCCATTGAGTTTGTAAAAGGAATAGACAGTGGTGCTATCTTACTACACTTACAGACAGGTGGTGGTAAGAGTAGTCTGGCTTTGTATTTAGCTTCTACTGTATTTAAACATTGCTTTGTGTGCGTGATGAGGCCGACATTCATCGGTACTGGCCCTAGTACAGGTTGGTTAAAAGCGATTAACAAAGACATGGTAGGCTTTAAGAAGCACGAAATTTGTACTGTTAGGGGATCGGAACAACTGATTTCCCTGATGAACGAGATACTGGATAAGGGACACAATCCCTATAAAGCCATCTTGTTATCCTCTCGTACGATACAGAACTATCTGTCTACTTACGAGGACAATAAGGATGATCCTAAGCTATTCGAGAACAAAGGCTATCCGGTTAAACCTCAGGATTTCAGTAAGCTATTAGAAGTAGACATGGTTTACTACGATGAAGCACACTTTGACCACAACTTCGTGTGCCACTTAGTATCTACGATTAATACTAAGCGATTCATTGGCATGTCTGCGACTCCGGATGCCGATATGGCATTCCAGAACCGAATGATGAAATTACTCTTTCCACTGTCTAAACGATACGTGCAGAAAGTGGCTAATGTTTATCAACAGCCTATCGCATGGCATTATCAATTCAAGCGCCCTGAATACCTAAGAGTCACGACTAAGATGGGTTATAGCCACATCTTACTGGAACAGACCATCATGAAACGTGGCTGGATGATGGATGCTTACTTTAAGTTGATCAAGAAAGCCATCGATGATTATTTCTATCCTAAGCATCAGGCCAATAATAAGCTAAGGTGTGTGGTCACTGTAGCCACCATCGAGATGGCTCGTGAACTCAAGAACTATATCGAAGAGCAATATACAGGTATCTTCGAGAAAGTCACTACGTATGTGGAAGGTGAAAACGTGTCTAATCTATACGGTGCGACACTCTGTGTCTCCACGATTATCGGTGCCGGTACTGGGCACGATATACCGATGTTGGCAACTGTCATCATGACGAATGCCATCTCCTCGACTAAGAGTAACTTACAAGCCATTGGGCGTTTACGTAAGTTGGAGATAGAGAACATGCCGGATATCGAGCACAGTTTCGTGTACTTTGTGGCTGATAACTTGGATCAGCATGTTAAATACCACCACAAGAAGGTCAATGAGACATTCAAGGGCAGGACACTGCCTATTAGGAATGTTGATACTGGCGTGATTATCTAGACTGTTTATAGCGAAGATAGGGATGCTCTAGTGATAGAGTGTCTCTGTCTTTATACCCTAAGTAGCCTAATCAGGCTTATTTTTTTAGTATAAGGAAATAAGAGATGTCGTTGAGTTTGAAAGAAGCATTGCAAAACGCTGGTATTCGTCAGAGCGTGAAGAAGACTGTTTACACACGTGAAGAAGTCTTGGCTCGCATGGATGAATTAGATGCAGAAATGGGTAAGACTCGTAATCTACACAACATCCTAGAAGCACTGGATGATGCGATCGTAGCAGTACGCTATTACGTACGTAACGAACAAGATGAAACGAATAAAGGCACTGTATTGCTTAACCTTGATAAACGATGCCGTAAGATCTATACGGTCTTGGCTAAGGTATTACAGGCATTCATCAACCGTAAAGATAAAAACGATGATGTCGTGTACATGAAATTTGGCGAATATGTAGCTTATGGTGCTGTTTGCACAGTGACTAAAGAGCCTAAGTTCGACATCAAGAAGACCATCGTCGGTAAGAAGACACGTGCATTCATCGTGACGTTGCGTAACATCAAGCAAGACTTGACACCTGAGATGGTGGATGTTGTTTACCTGAAGGGTACGCGTACTGATGAAGAACTCTACGCTAAACTGGTCTTGCCGGTAGTAGAAGCACCCACTGAGGAAGATACAAGCGTATCTACCGAAGAAGCGAAAGAGCCTACTGAAACAGAAGAACCTGTTAAAGAGGAAGTAGTTAAGCCTATTGAAGTACCTACTGAGGTAGAGTCACCTGTTGATGAAGCTAAGACTGCTGAGGTATCTACCGAGGCAGAAGTAATAGATACAACCACTAACACTGAACAAGAGGAATAAACATCATGGCTAAAGCACCAACCAACTATGCTGCCGCTAAACGTATCGTATCCAATATCCGTGGATTGCCGACATCATTAACCCGTAATTGGAAGATGATGCCGTCTAGTTACGATAACATCGCTACAGTGCTTCGTCAAGACTTGGCTAAGAAGATCGATCCGTTTGAGCAGATCATCGACACCAAGAATGAATACACACGCTTGAACGAAGAAGCCGAGAAAGCCGCTAAAGTCTTCATGGAGAAACACACCAAAGAAGGTAAGTACGATTTCCCAGCAGCATTGAAAGAAGCGTGTGAAACATCTTTAAAATACATCGATAAAGATGCCAATGTACTCACCAAGCCTTTTACACCCAACATGTACAAATCCGTCATGGTGGTGACTTACGTCTTGACTCTGACTGCTATTATGTTGAAAGAAGAGAAAGACAAGGCTAATGCCGATAAGAAGAAAAAGGCTGAAGAAGAAAAGAAGTCGAAAAGGATAGTACGTACCCGTAAGCGTGCTAATCCTGAGTAAATTACGGTTTACATTGCAACATATACCCTTAGCCACCTATAGTCCATTACGGGCTATAGGTGGTGTAAGGAGTATGTTCTACTTCTTTTTTACTCTCCTGTAATGTACATTACAGTTTCGTATAGGTTAGATGGTCTTTACATGGCTACGTTATCACTATCGTAGTAATCCAATACTTGGTATACATCGGGTGCACTATACAAACGTTTAGTGATCTCCATGGCGTTCACGAATCCACCGGATAAGTTAATCCCACAATCACGTCTATCTCTCTCACTAACACCTTCGATGCTGATGAGTTCTTTTACTAAAGTCTCACGTGAAGTATTCAGTGTACTATTGGACTTCGGATAAGACGATGTTACGTCTATATCGGCATTCTCACGGAAGATGAAGGTAATCAACTTACGGGCATCTTTAAAGTGGTTCTTACCTTGTTTCACCAACAAATCAGCCCTTAAGGTAACAATCCAGTCATCCCTACCTATCAGTCGTTTATCCAGTTCTATCTCATTGTTCTTACCACCTGTACCGTAAGCATAGCCATCTTCCAAGTTAATCCAATGCATATCACAAGCCAATCGTCTAGGCTCAGACTCGTAGTCCTTATATTCACACGTCTCGCAGTCCGATACCAAACTAAAGGAAATATCCATGGTTTGTTCATCAAGATACTCTAGAGCGATGCAGTCGAACTTATTGTAGATGATGTATTCGAACGGATACTTAGACTGCATCTGGATGTGCCAATCTACTGTACCGACCAGTGTATTTGTCTCTTCGAACTTTAACTTACGGATAAGTGAGTTGTGTCTGGCTTTCTCGATCTCTTTAGGAGAGGCACCTTCACGTACAACATCAGGGAACTCTTTAGTTAAAATAGCATCTAAAGAGTAAGAGGGCTCTTTACCTTTGTGTTTCCTATTACCGTAATAGTAACACATGCTGTCTACGAAGGTAAAGGATGCTGCTACTGTTACTTGTGGCCATTTCTCGAAGTTAGAGAGATTACGCCATGTGCCTTTCTTCGTGATCATCGAATCACGACCAGGATAGTATTTAAACATCCTAAATGGTTTAGGCACAGTCGGATGGGATAACAAATCCTCTATCTGATAGTCAGCACGTTGACAGGCTTCTATCGTACGGTTAATATCGTAATCCATGTTCCATGCCACGATGAAATCAGGCATCCATTCATGTGCTTTAGCGAATACTGTCTGTAATACTTCAATTTCACTGTCGCAGATTACGAACTCTTGCTGTATCTTACGCTCTTGGTTGATCTCGTTAAGATAAACATCATCTGCCTGATACAGTCGCTTATACATGTCCTCTTTTGACATGTTCGGATACTTCTCTTGTAAGAAATGCTTATCGATGGCGGTAATGACTTTGTCTTTATAGGTTAGAGAGGCTATTTCTACCCATTCCCATCTATTCCTATCTCTAATGTTAGTCTCTACGTCAAATGCCGCTACTGTACCACCTAGTTGAATACCTTGTGCTTCTTTACGGTTATTGTATCTAAATTTGAGTTCAGAGGCACTGGATAAGTCAGAACCGTAAGTATAAGGCCCTCTGACGATGTCTTCCCAGTCTTCCCATTTCACGAATTGTGGTTTATACCCTAGTGCTTGAGCTGCTTCTTTCCTCAAGTTCATCTGCGAGCATTTGATCTCTTGGCACCAGTCTATAGGCACACGCTCTTTCTTTTGCTTATGGTGCCTGTGATCTCTGTTACAGACCCAGAAGGTGCGCTTATAGTCTTTATACAGCTTTACAGCTGGTCTCGTCGTACCATCTTCTAAAACATCGATGACTTTGGCTAAGTGTAAGTCAAAGTCCACGTCTTTAGGTGGTGGTAAATAGATTACATTACGGCAAATGGTGCCGACTACTTTTTTATCCATGTTACGTCTGTCCTCTCTATGGTAAGGCTATGAAAACCAAGCCTAGTCGATATATTTAACACAAGGTATTTTGCGTCGTTAAATAGTCTACTCTGTTGTAAATGATCTACTTTATAATCTAGAAAGAAGGAAGATGAAGTTATTCGATTTAGAGATCAGTAACGAGATGGTGAATGAGTCCAATGTCCATCTCTATACGTCGGATCTGATGAAAGACTTAAGTGCTGCTTATCGTTATTTAAGGGATAAGGACAATGTCCGTACTGTCTATAGCGATACAGTGGGACTGAAGATGATTACCGATGCGATATTCAGGCACACAGGTATCAAGATGGAAATCATCAAGAATGCACCATTATTCGCCATGATGCCGCCTGATTTGAATAGAAACCATGTACTCTTAAAAGAAGCACATGAAATTAAAGGTTATTACAGTGCAGGTGAAGTGCGTAAGAAACAAGGTAAGATAGAAGGCAGTATCGATTTGAAGAACTTCAAGGTAGGTGGTGATTTCAGTAAGATGACAGTACAGCTCTATATCGATCCGTACATGATCTTCGATACCGATTATCGGGATGAGGTATTGGCTGCTATTACGATGCATGAAGTAGGTCACGCATTCTCTTACTTTGCTTTATCGGCACACCAGTATAGTGCTAATTTACCCTTACTCAATACACTGAATAAGATCACGAATACTGAGAATACAGAAGAGATCAAACTCATCCTGAAAGAATGGAATGGCTATAGTAGTACGACGACTAAAGTGAGTGAAGACTTAGCCACTAAAGATAAGAGAGTGATCGTCGAAGCTATCGTCGTGAATAAGCTACGTGATGAGCGTTCGATTACGAAACACACTGAATACGATAAGATCAATAGCGAACATTTAGCCGATAAGTTCGCTGTGCGTATGGGTGCCGGTACTTACTTAGCTGAAGGACTCGATATCCTGAATCGTACGTATGGCAGTCGTTATCGTGGATTGGCTAACTTTATCGGATACGAATTGAAGTTATTCACTTATGGTTTCTTTACTCTACTATTGCCTGAAACATCAGGACAATACAAAACACGATTCCACAAGTTCTTGGCTATATTGTTAGCTTACTCGAATACATCCGATGGTGTATACGATCATGATGTCAATCGTTTTACCCGTATACGTAACGATATGGTCAGTATGCTGAAAGATGAAACGATCAATAAGACAGTCGGTGAACGTATCCGTAATGATATTAAAGAGCTAGACGACATTTTGTCTAATTATAAGCACTATATTTCAGCATTCGGATATCTAGTCGACTTAGTCGTACCGAGTAAGAGACGACTCTTAGCACAGACTGAACTGTACGAACAACTGGAAGCTTTATCTTCCAACCCATTATTCGTGGCTGCGTATGATTTACGCACTACGGCCGGTTCTTAACTTATACAGACTGAGCCTATCGGGCTTAGGATGTAAACCTATCTTCTTTTCTAAAAGGAAATGTAAACATGTCTATACAAGCTACTATACGTGATATCGCGAATACTTCGTTCTCTACTGAAGATCGTTCTAAAGCCATTTCATTGGCTGTTGCGTCAGTATTGGTACTCTCTAGCCAGAGACACATCGCTGATGTCAATAGCTCGGAAGAATACGATGCCTCATTCGCACGTGCACATCGCTCGTTTATTAGCGAGTTGAATGAATCCGTTCTGTTCGATGTGCGCTATGCGACAGACTTGACTCGTCGTCTTTACGATGCGTTTAACACCATGAAGCATCCGACTCTGTCTCATGTTCGTCTGTCTGCTTTGCCATTCCCATTCTCTTTGTTCGGTATCGACCAGTACTTGAACAGCCAAGAGATCGAGTGTTTTAATAACAACGCAGAAGGCATCGTGAAGATCATCAACTTGTTTACCTCTAGCGAAGCTGTTGAGAACCAAGACGTGTTGTTTAATTACGATCAAGGCAATAAAGAAGAGAATGTGGTTGATGCAGTAGAAGATATAGTCGATGCTGTCGCTGATACGGTAAACAAAGACTAAGGAATAATAACCATGGGATTTGAACTATTCAATAAGGATACCGTGGATGTGGATTATCCGACTGAACACGATGTCGATACCGAAGTACCGGTGAGTGATGTCATGTTTACAGGCGATACAACACACATCTACGAGAAAGAGCATTCGATCTTAACTTCCCCTAATACCAGACGTGTGCCATTGGTACATGTTCCTGATGAGTTGACTGTAGAGTCTGTACTTAATAGGGCACGTGCACACGAAGCATTTAAAGAAGCAGCTAATAACAGCAAACACTCTGCTAGCATCGGTAAAGTGGATGACTCTGACCTTGCCCGTGCTCAAGAAGAGCGTTTCGATAAAGAAGATCAGCTCAAGCTACAGAAAGCAGAAAACCGCAAAGAAGCCGCTAAAGAGTTAGGTGATCAGCTCGTCTCTATCGCCAAAGCTACTGGTAAAGGCGTAAAAGAAGTCGCTCGTCTAGCGTATAACTTATCCTTAGGTAAGAATGTATCGGCTGATAATTTCTTAACCGTACAGGGATTGAAGAACTCGTTTAAGAAAGGATAAGCCACTATGTCTAAATACGGCTGGGATGATACGGATACTGTCGCTACTACAGATAGCCCGTTCACTAACCCGACACCAGAGGAACTTAATAGCACGGCTCCTGTAGAGACACGTAATGTCATCAAGATCGAAGATGTACTGAATGTACCGAAAGAGGCGATAGCCAATACGGAAGAATTGCAAGAGTCCATCGATAAGACAGAAGAAGATATCAATCAGACTTCAGTCGCAGTAGAGCAACTGAAAGATCTACTAGCACACATCGTGAAGATGAAACAAGTCTCTAAAGAGACACGTAGTGCATTACTGGCTATTGTACCTACAGTAACATTAGAAGCAGCATCGGAATACACATCCGTGCCTTCTAACATGCAGGTGACTGAAACAGCGACAGCCTGTCACGATGCAATCTGTATTACACAGACCAAACATGTCGATCAGCTCTCTACTGCCCTGTTTGGTAATGTTATTGCCTTATACGCCAATGACAGCGACATCCGTACATTGGATGCATTGAAAACCCAAGTAGATGGTAAGATTGAACACTTGAAAGAAGTGTCTGATTACTTCGATGATGATTTCTATCAGCTACGCCTAGCGATACTGAAAGTAAAACAAACCATCGTTAACAGACTGAAAGCTGTAGACGAGGATGAGACTTATCGTATCCATCCTGAGTTTAGAGAACAAGTCATTTCTCAAGAGGCTTACGATGCTTCTGTTAAGTTAACAGAACAAGATGACTTCAGTGCCTTGATGAATATCGTTAAACTCTCCTTAGTGAAGTTTAAAGAGCGTCTGGATACTGAGTCTAAGATGAGTCCTTGGAAAGTCATCCAAGACTATAGACGTGATGATAATGCACTGGATACTGCACGTAATACACGTGAGTATTTTAACCAAGTCGTTACCCAACAACTAGACCTTGTTAATAAGAGCATTACAGAGCTCTATAACGGCGTTTTAGACATGGGTGAGGGTAAGGTACACTTTAACGCGATAATCGAATCTAAGCGCATTCTAGATGCCTTAGTGAACGATTATTTAAATAGTGCGCGTAATACTGCCTACGACAGTAAACATTACTTGGCTAAGTTGGATGTAATAGATGCTGGTGAGAGTGATGAAGATATTGCTCGTGCAGTCCATGATTTGATCTTTATTAGTCCGTCTGATTTGGTAGATATCCAATATAAGTCTTACTTACATGCTTATCGTTCAGCTGAAGCCTATGCTAACTATATTGGGTTCTATCACCAGGTAGCAGAAGCATTGAACGCACTAAGTGGACATGAGGGTGAAGTCGTACGAGTAACATTGGGTGATCACGTGCGTAAGCTAGGTGAAACCATCACTGCGATGGCTCGCTTAGACGCAGCAACACACAACTTCATCTTGCAGTATACCGATACACTGAAAGCGGCTCAGTTGTCATTGCTGATTGTATTATCTGCGATGAAACTACCTGAAGTGGGTGAAGTCGTGACACATGGTGTATTGAGTCAACTTGAGAATGTCAGGGCACATGCTGTCATGGCATTGAAGCACTATAAACCTGAATTAATTAAGTAATAGAACATAAACCTTATACCTCCTATAGCCCGATGTGGACTATAGGAGGGTAAGGGATATGCTGTTACTACTTTTTTTTAATTTAGATGTTGTCTATATCGACTCCACGTTTAGAGTGCTCGATGAAGTTAATCAACACATCTTCCTCTACCGTGAGTCGCTCATCCGGTAATACAGTCAACCGTTTCTTCAGTGTGGCTCTCTTACCTTCATCCATTACAGTAAAGGATACGATCGCATCATCACCACCGAAGTTGTTAATCGTACAGCCTATTACATCATCACCGTATTCTTTCACCAAACGAGCGATAATCGTAGACTTAGATACTGTCTCACGGCCCATCTCTTCATTCAAGATCGCTATCGTAGACTCGGATATCTTCTTACGTACATCCATGTCTGCTGCGACTGTAGACGATACAGTTAAGTTGACACGTAGTGATTGAGAAGCATTGATCATCGTCGCGATGCCTTCATTGTAGATCACGTTGATCTGTCCCATCGTAGCTGATGGATAATATCGTATACGTGTCTCTTCCAATGTGTTCTCATTCATCTCTTTTAAGTCATCGGTTAACCAGTCGATGAATGTCTCAACAAGCTCTTCACGATAATCACGTGTAATATCATCCGTCGCAAACCAATACGCACCATCGATCAGCATGATCTCCAGTCGTCTGACGATCTTACGTGGCTCTTTGATGATCGGTTTGCCATCACTGTCTTTCTTGGTATCGCCTACACGATGTAAATAGACTGGTTGTCCTTTACTATCGAGTACCTGTTCACCCTTACGATGTCTTAAGTTATACGTTACTTTACCATTAACGACATTCACTTTAGAACCTGTTACCTTATCGGTATCGTAGACATCTTCGCTATAGAGTAAGGGTACATCAGCTGTGTATTTCTCGTAGACGATGTCATCGGCGTAAGTGCGGGCACGAGTCCAGAGGTATTTTAAGCTATAGCCTAAGCGTATACGGATAGACTCCAGTAGGATAGCCTTAGCATCTAGTTCAAGTAGATGCGTACCACGGATGTTATCGAGTTCAGTACGAGACCACTTAGGTACATTACCGTATAAGCCGAATAGGAACTGATATTCAGTCTCCAAATCCACTGGTAAGTTCACCAATCCACTGTTACGGAATGAGAAGTTAGTCAGTATCAGTCTATCGTTACCATCGACATCGAATTTTGTATCAATGTTAAACTCGAAGATAGGCTCTCGATTACGGTTACGACCTACCATTCTACCCTGAAGATAGACGTAGTTATCTTTATCGCCATGAGGCGACAGGAGTATCTGTGCCCAATACGCTTCATCCGGATAGTTCTTATACGCATCGTTAGACTGCATCTCGATACGGATGGTATAGCCACGCTCTGTCTTATAGACCATGTAAGTATCGGATATGGTTAAAGAGGTATCCAATACTTCATTGGACTGTTTGTAATACTTGGTAATGGCCTTAGGGTTATCCAAGTAATAAGGTCTCAGTTTAACGGTTTCACGATCACCATCTACTACGTAATGAAAGGGCGAATAGTAATACTCGTGGCTATTGACCATACGTGCTTTGTTTTCAGAATTCATCTGGTTGATACGCGTTACTTCACTCTTATCGACTAATTTAAGCTTACCATTCTCCATGCGATAGATGGTATCCGGTGTAATGGTAATACGCTTATCGTTATCGATTACGGTACCGATACCTAATAGTTCAGCCGTAGAAGTGATCAGTGTTTCAATCGAAGCAGCAGCTGGCGTTAACAAAGACTCATTCGTCGGATCAGGTAAGGATCTGGTTGCCCAATAGTCACGTGTGGTCACGTAGTCGACTACCTTAATCACCTTGAACTGGTTATCCTGTAGCTTATCCGTTATAGCCCGATTAGAGACAGGTACCAGATTAGGACCAGTAGTGTTATTGACCACACGATCTCTCAGTTCACTGAAAGTCAATGGATCACGTCCTTGGGAGATAAAAGATCGTGAGAAGATAAAGCAATCCTTAATACCGGTCAATGCAGACGAGTATTCGGATAAGTTATCATTCCTACCTTTACCTTTAGGATTGAAATCGTAGGTAAATTGATCGATGGTATAGTTCTCCAAATTCATGGTGACTTCACCGATCGTCGTATAGATCTCTAGCTTAATGCGTGCACCCATCGTACTGTAGACGATACCATTAGAACCTGTATTAGAACGATTGTATACAAGAGGTACAGAGACATTTAAAGTATAGTCTTCTGCATTCTCGATCAGTTTCAATACTGCTGTAATGCTGTTAACATCGTAGATATCAGGTGCATGGGTGGTCTTGATCTCTTTCCAACCTGTTCTGTCATCGCCATGGTAGACACGACAGTAGTAGTAATAGTCACTGAACGTGGACTGGATATTGACTTTGTTATCCAGTACGATAGAGTCTTCTATCGTGATCTCACGTGCCTGTATCGCATCGACAGTAATATTCAAGCGATGGGCACCTTGGTTTGCAGCAGCAACCTCATGCTGAGCGATATTAGACTTTAGTGTCTGTATCGGTGACTTTTCAGTCGTATCGTACGTGACTTTAAAGCCACCATGCTTCAGCTGTTTGATGTCGATCGGGTAGTCTACCAAGAAGTCTACATCACCTACCGAGATACGCATGCCTCTGGGGATACGTAATAAAGATCCACTACCATCTGGTAAGGGACGCATCATTTGCAGTATCTCTTCGTAGCTAAATGATATTACAAACTGTGCTTGTGCCGGTAAACCGAATACACCTACCCAGTCTAAGTCGGATAGGTGCGGATATAAGTCTTCGTGTGTTTGAGCTGATACCGGATAGAGTCTACGAGTTAATAACCAACTCTTACCGATGTTACCAGCAGTTTGCATGGCAGACATCTCTAGGAGTAATGCACCTGGGTTCTCTGCTGATATAATGCCGTATTCATTGTCCAGTGTCTTAGAGATCAGTGCTAAAGCATCTCTCTGTAATAAAGCAGGAGACATGCCATAACGCACGACATTCTTCACGATGCCACTGACATCTGTTTCTTTAGTATCCATGTTACTCTTTTATTCCTTTTCTTACACTAAGCACAGTGCGCTTAGCGTATTGTGGTTAAATATTTAGCCAAATGTGGCTGCTGCTTTCAATGTACGGATGTGGCTCTTCACTGTGGCTAGAGGACACCACCACTCTAGTTCACGAGTCGTCAAATCGATACGGGGATAGCATTTATTATTCAAGATAGGTTGGTATTTCTTCTCTACCTTCACCATGGTCTTTAATCTATTCTCATGGCGCATCAGTGGATTGAAATAACAAACCGTTTCGTTGAATTGCTGGATCAATATCTCGTCGAGGTATATCGCCCCACTACAAGCAAACTCTATTTCAGTGGTCTTATCGGCATAAGGCCTAGGGTTCTCGGCTGTTTGCTGATAATCAAACACAGGGCCGATGTCTATAGACCTAGGGACAGCATAGCCTGTAGCAGCCATCTCTTCTACGTAAGTACGTGTCTCGTCCATGATTAAGCGGTAGATACGTGTCGTATAGTCTAATCGTCCATTGAATAGGTATTCAGGCCAAGGAGCCATGCCGTAAGGCTGAGATACGACAAAACCAATGTAGAGTATCCAGAAGTAATAAAGATAGAGTGTTGCATTGCCTTTCATCGAGTCTAAGGATAAGTTTAGACTGTATTCATGCGTATAAGTCATGGGGCCATCGACCATGATGTGGACTTCCTTCATGAGGCCTGCATTACCACTTAGGATGCCTAATTGAGAGGAAGGCCATCCTGTAAGTGATTTAACAGTATTGTCACTAACCGCGATAAAAGGATAAGATGGATCGACTAATGGTGTCGCGTCTATATTGCGCGGTTTGACAGCACCCTGCATCTCACCTGCTAATCGCTTAGCCATACGGGGCGATAAGATCATCCTGATGGCACGCATGATGCTATTAGCCTCTGTAGTCAATAAAGGCACCATAGGGCGATTAGCTTTCAGGTTCTCTGTCGCTAAATTCAAATCAGGTCGTGTAGTGAATATATAGCCTGCCTGATTGGTATTAGGCTTGAGCATCGTAGGGTTCTGTAAGATATTGGCACCCTGGAATACCGAAGTCATGGCTCTGTCTAATGGAAAGCCATGCTTAATCGCTATTAAATCATTTATCACCTGTCTGAAATCATCGAAGTAATCACTACCCAATACCGAAGCATCGAATCGGTTATTGGTCTCTTGTCTAAACGTAGCGATGACATCCGCTACTTCTTTAAACGCTCTATTCCCTGATTGGGATACGTAGTTGTCAGCCATGTTTATTCGTTCTTCTTTCTTTTAAGAGTAATAGGTCACATGCTGTGTTTAGCATAGTCTAGGTCTCGGTGTGGCTTGTTATTTACATTAGTCTGAAGCACTGTAGCCCGTATACAGGCTATAGGATCATTTGCTTTATTATCTGTAACGTTACTAAATAGGAAAACATATCCATGGATATCATTCGTTCTGGAATGAATGTGGTCTCTGCTATCGCATCTTCCGTATATGGTATCGGTCGAAACATGCTGGGTAATGTGGGTGATGTACGCGCAAAATCACTCTCTCAGTATTCGACTGATCTACAACTTCGTCCTGTGTTTGCCATCGAGAAAGAGATCCTCAATGACGAGAAAATCGACGTATTGATGCAGGCAGGATTGGCGAACTACGCTGGCTTCTATATCGTTGCTTTATCCATCGACAACACCATCAATGGTGTACGTGTCGGTAAGATGGTCGGTAAATACAGCCCTAACCGTGATGCGGTAGGTAGTGCACTGGATTTCTTGGGTGAGAACATCGCTTCTGTATCACGTGAAGACTTTAAAGTAGACATCCCCGAATACGATCGTCCTACTCTGTCTACATTGGGTTTCAAGAGTGGATTGCGTTCCATTCCTTCTTTACCTGAAGCTTATTTAAAACAACTTGAATTGCGTACTGAAGCAGCTTATGCGACTCGTGAAGAAGCACAAGCTGAAGCCGATAAGATCAATGCCGCTAATGCAAAAGAGAAAGCACAAGAACCTGACACCAAACCGACTCCTGTCTATCCTTCTACTAAGGTAGCAGAGCAGTCCATGCGTGATGAAATCAATAAACTGCAATCACTGGCGATTGGTCGTATCTTGACTGTCACTGTCTCTCGTGACAAACAGTCTGCCGATATTAACATGGTGCTGAAACCTGAACTGAAGTCTCTTCGTTCTAATCTCTTAATCGATGTGGCTAACTTGAGTAATAAACCCACTTCGATGCGTGATCGTTTCATTGCTTACTTTAAGCGTGGTACGATTGCCAGTATGTTGGATTACTTGGTGTGTTTGGATTTGATCCAGGCACACAGACGTGCTCTGGTACAAGATACAGCAGGCTACTACGAGAAAGTCCATGACCGTATCGTGAATAACAAAGTGGCTGCATTGTTGACTGGTGAATTCAGTGTTGGTACGGTTGCTAATACTTGGATTATTTCCGATACGACCGCATTGCGTCTGCAAGCCTCTATCGGTGGTAAACTCGATAACTACGCGGTACGCAATAAGTTCATGGAGAAATCAGGTGTCATGACCCTGATCGTCTATAATCCTGACCATCAGCGTGTCTATATCTACAACCACGGTATCGAAGATGTTACCGATATCGGTATTAACTATCTGGTTAAGAAATCAGAGTCCAAGTCTTTCGACATGGATATCTTCAAGATGCTCTCCCAAGGTAGTGCACCGATCGTATAGAACGATCTATACGACGTCCTAGCGACTGCTAGGAGTGAGTAAATTAAACAACAGAAGGCTCGGTTATCCTAGAGAGGGTAACTGAGCTAACTAACCTATTATAACCCTTTTTTAGTATCCGGAAAGGACGATAGAAACATGGATCTATCCAGTATCTTCAGTCGCATCGGTAACAGTTTTCGTGGTGAAAACATCACCGATACCTTGATCGCTACACGTAATCAGTTGCGTGATGGCGCACAAGAGGCGATTGCTTTGTGTATTAAAGACACCGCCAATATCGATTTCAGCAAGAATCCTGAGTATAACAGCACGTTGTCTACAGTACGCCGTCACTATGGCAAAGACACACTGAAACTGAATCTCTTTCAGTCATTCGGCTATATCCTACAGCGGTGTGATCATGAACTCAGTCAGCTGATTGATCTCTCTGGCCATTATTTCACCGAAGAAGTCGACAAAGACAGCTTAACTTATCAGCGCACGACGATTATCAGTTTGGGTGAAACCATCGATTTCGTGGCGACATTCATTCCACGTTATGCTCGTTATGTTATCGCTAAACAGACTGAACTCAGTGGTGGTGAGAAAGTAGACAAAGCACTGACTCGTGCTCAGCTCAATTACATTAAAGAGAATCTGCTGGCGTTTTACAAAGCACTCTCTACTGTAGCCAAATCAGATACCGATATTAAAGCCATCGTGAAATCCATCCCTGAAGTGGTAGTGAGTGATGATGCTTCCCGCATGTTCGATGAGCGTAAGTTGAATCCTACAGGTGCCGCTTCCCGTTTTGTCTCAGCTACCTTCAATCCGTTCTATTACATCGGTATGGCCATCGTACAGTGGCAGCACAGCCGCTATACTCAAGCTAAGACTGAAGCTGAAACCATCAAGATTGAGTTGGAAGCATTAAATGCTCAAGCACGTAATGGTCAAGTAGATGCACTGACAGAGCGTCAGCAAGACATGGCTCGTGAGCGTTTGAGTAAGCTTGAAGCTGAAATAGCCTCTTACGAGAAGAAAGCACTCTCTACAGTGTACTAAGGAGACACGACTATGCATGTACAAGCTATAGGTGCTTTCCGTATCGGTGATTTAGGTAAATCGGATATGGTAGAGTTAGCACAAGATGGTTATACTCTACTCTACGTACCGATAAAAGAAAGACAGGAGACTTCCAGGTCTCCTTATCATCGTTTAAGTCGTAAGATAGAAGCAGCGACTTACAATCGCTCTATCTTTAAGCAGAATGAATTGCCGGATCGTTCATTCGTGATGTTGGGTCATGCTGATGTGGATAATCTGCACGTCGTGGCGACGAATCATCCGGATTGGTTCGATGGTAGTTCTAAAGAAGCATTCTTGAATCGTGAACATGTCTTTAAATTGGCTTATCGTGTATTTGGTAAAGACATTATCGGCATGTTCCGTAATGTCGCATTGAAAGGTCACGCCAACTTATTCATGTTGCGTTACTTTAGCGATGTGTTAAAAGACATTGATTTCTACGGTAAAGCTGAAAAACCTCGCTACGATTTGTTGGCGTATAAAAGGATGCGTATCGATCACTATACGCATGACATTGCTCTAGCTGACTATAACAACCTAGACTTTAACTTCAATACGGCTAAAGACAACATAGACGACTATGTTCCTGTTAGTACGAATGCATTATCTACTAAAGCATTCATCGAAGCATGTTTGCGTAAAGGTGGGATATTGTATTTGGTGGAAGTGATGAACATGCTCTACGGCAGTGTATTGATCGTCACGAAAGAAGTGAGGTAAAATGGATACGATATTGATGGGTACCCGCATCGTCGTAAGAAGATGATGCGGGTGTTATCCGGTAATTAACAACTATATTAACGACTATTTTAATCACGGTAGACTAAGCCACCGTGCTTAGTGTAAACCACATTTAAAGGTAATAAAGAAATGGCTATTACATTTAGCGATTTTGATTTGTCTCGTGAAGAAGACATCAGTAGTGGTGTCGTGACAGACGATGCTGAAAAAGATCCGCATGAGTTTCGTGATGATCTTTCAGAGGCAGAAGATGGTGTCACTACTTCCGATGAAATTGAACGTGTGGCGAAGATCGTCCAAGTAGTGGAATCACTGGAATCATTCCGTGAGGATTTGTTGAAATACGAAGATACCGATGCTTCGATGTCTCGTGAAGATGCGATGACTTTGGGTTCTCGTATTGCATTCACGTATGCGAATCACGGTGTGCCTATGGATTATCCGATCCACATGAGCACTGAATCCATGTCTCACTTTGGAGTGAATCGTCTAGAAGCATCAGTAGAGCAACTCGATTACCACATCGACATGCTCTCTACTGAAGCGATGGGTATTTTCGAGAAGATCAAGAAGAATGTCGCTGATTTCTTCGGCAATGAAATGAATAAACTGCGCCGCATGGAGAAACACATCGATAATGCCATTGAGCGCGTAGAGAATAGCGATACTTGGGCAACCAATGAAATTCCTGTTGCTGGTGGTAGTTTGCTAACAGTAGGTGGACAATTCAATCCACAAAAAGTGTTCTCTAACTTAGAACAACTGATCGAATCTGAACTGAAAGGTAAGGTATTCAATACCTATATCCAAGGTCTGGAGCGTATTAACGATATTATTGGTAATACTACTTTTGGCGATATGGAAATTGGTATTAAGAAGATACTGGACAGTAAACTCTTCATGCTCGGTCGTCCTTTTGTAGAGACTAAGAATGGTGTTACCAACTCACGTGAGCAACGCGCATTTGAAGCATTCGTATCGGATGGCTTACAGATCGAGATGATAATGCCTACAGGTGTGGGTAGACTGATCCCTGAAACTAAACTGATGAAGTCAGGACAACTGGGTTCTGATGTCAACAGTAAGAACGCTGGTGTTAGACGTGGTTCGTTTAAACGGATTAAACCACTCTCTAAAGAAGAAGTGATTGGTTTGTTGAAAGACTACAAACAAGTGATCAGTAACGCACTGTCTGAAAATGAAGTGACTACGATTGTTAAAGACTTCATTAGGCGTGTTGAACGTTTAACTGAAAATAAACCACAGTACGAAGCTGAACGCCAACGTATTCGTGAGATACTAGAAGAAGGATCTGCCGGTAAAACACTAGGTGCTGTGGCACACAATGCAATAGGCATGCCTGACTATACGATAAAGTTACTTCGCGCATTGAAGACAGGTAAGGTAGCCATTCCTCTGTTTGCTATCGCTAACTTCTACGCCATGCCAGTGATGGCTAGGAATATTATCTTAGGTCTACAAGATAACGCAGACAGCCACGTAGCCAGACAGTCGTCTTACCAACACGGTAAGTTAGCTAATTTCTTACATGGTTTAGGGGTAGGTTTCCTTCAGAACTTCATCGAATACCAGTGGGGTAAGAGAACCATGCGTTTCCAGAACTTGGCGATGACATTCTGTTATAGCTTGATGCGTGATGCTTATGGTGGTATCGCATCAGTAGGTAATGCCTTAATCGGCCTTGCTGATGTCCACATCGATAGTAAACATTAACACTTATAGATAGCCTACACCATCTCTTTGTGGGTGGTGTGGGTATATTTGCCTATGAGTTCTTAGGTTGATGGCTATCCTACAGCACGAATATGCATGTAAAATGTATGGTAGACGGACTTATACTTCGGTATAGGTTATATTTTCAATTCTGAGGCTCTTCCCTTAGTTTAACAACTTAAACCCTTATTTGCAAATAAAGGAAATGAAACATGTCAATAATGCAAGACATTCTTAATGGTGACTTGGACTTCGCTCGTGAAGAAGATGAGTCTGTAATCGTTAATGTCAACACTGATGAAGAAACCAAAGTGGAAGATGAAACTCCTCCCGAAGGTTACGAAGAAGTAGAAACCACTACTGATGCTGATGGTGAAGAAACCATCGCTTCTGATGACTTGGAAACTGAGTTGTTGGAAGTACAAGAAGAAGTCAACACCATCGAACAAGCTGAAGACAAAGTAGAAGAAGCTGAAGAAGCTGCTATCGCTACTGAAGCCCTGTTGGCTAACTTGGTGTATGCCTCTGTTAACGGTGGTTTGAACTACGCCCATGCCGATTCTATCCGCGTATCCACTGAACACATCGTTCGTTCTTTGGGTATGGCTGAAACCGACATTCCTCACCTGGATTTCGGTCGTGAGTCTTTCACTTCCACTTCTGCTGTTGCCCTGTCTACAGAAACCGCTATGGAATCTGTTAAGAACTTCTTCGTGAAAGTTCTGGATGGTATCTTGAAAGGCATCGCTTGGATCGTTGACAAAGGTATGGCTCTGGTGACTCGCCTGTTTAGCAACTTCGAAAAACTGCAAAAACGCGCCAATGCCATTCAAGCCGCTCTGAACAAGTTGCCTGCCAATGCCAAACCTAAGAAAGACACCATCAAATCCGCCGGTATCGCCAATGCCCTGACCATCGATGGTAAAGTGGCTTCTGGTAGCGAATGTGTCGGTGCGATCCGCTCTGCTTTGGATGAAATCATCAGCAACTGGCAAGTTAAAGCCATCTCTGCTACTGCGCTGAAAGAAGCCAAAGAAGCTTACGCTAAACTGGATAAAGAAGGTAAGAAAGAAGTTGTTGTTGCTTCTCTTGAAGCCATGGGTAAAGAATTGCCGTTCAGTTCTAAAGGCGTTGAGTTGTCTAAAGACGCGGCCGCTAAACGTGGCATCAAACTGAAAGATGGTGAAACTTGCCGTATCTCCGATATCCTCCCACGCAACAAAGCTGTGGTAACTATCGTAGGCGCACATTCTTCTAAATTCGAAGAGTTGCAAAAAGTTCGCACTGTTTCACGTGTGGTGTCTGTTAAACCTGCTGCCACTGAATCACGCGACATCGAAGTGAAGATTCCTGGTAAAGCCGAAATCGCTAACTTGGTGAAAGGCGTAACTGGTTTGCTGCGTGATCTGGATAAAGTGAAAAATGGTATGGAAGCTGCACTGCCTGCTATTAAAGCACTGAAAGGTGAAATCTGGAATCTGCGTAAGAAATACGTAGCCATCACTAAAGAAGGTCGTGGTGGCCGTGGCTTTATCGACAATAACCGCTTCGTGAGTGGTTCTATCGATATCGTTAAAGCATCCATCACCAACTTGCGTGAACCTGGTCAGTCCTTCTTGACCTATGCTTTGTTTGAATTGAAAGGTCTTCTGGACTTTGCTAACGCTTCAGTTAAAGCATACGCAGCTGGTAGTGGTAACCTGGATTACGAACCTGCTAAGGCTAAGTAATCTTTTTTAACTTAGAGTGATCGAAAAAAAAAGAGCCTATCCCACTGCTGATCGTTTGGTCAGTGGTGGGTATAGGCTTTATGTTCTCACCCTGCTATAGCAATGATCCCCATTCGTGCTTTCGGCGTTCTTGATCGTTTTAATATACGCGCGATTAAGTCAAACACGCATAGACCACTACCCACTCCTCGTAAGAAGAGTAGGTAGTGTATACGCTATGTTTCTATTCTAATTCGTGTCATTTAGAAATGGCCGACCCATTCACTCATTGCTTGTAATACAGGGCTTTTAAACTTGTGTTTAGGTAAGCGGTCCTTATAGACAAAATCACTAATGACCTTTATCATGTTAGCATTAGGTCTGTATATCTTAATAGGCATTTCTTCCACAAGCTTTAACACGTATCGCTCGACCATGAAGTTGTAATAAGTAATTGACACATGAGATTGTCTTAGTTCCTCTCTAAGATGGCTAATGTCTTTACCCGTTCTTCTGGGAGACAAGCCATTCTTTTTAAGCAGTTGTTCAAGTCTATCGCACTTCAGTTTTGACTGATGTCGTTCTACAAGTAGTTCTCTAATGATCCTTAGTGGGTTTTCTCTGTAGGGTAGGCTGTGGATTGTCTTAACTACAGAATCCTTTATCTTACCATGATAAAACATTATCTACTCATCCTTATCTTTTTACAATTCTTCTTTCGAGTTCTTCCATGTATTCTTTACTTGCTCGGTTATCCTTCTTGGCTTCCATAAGGCTAAACAAACATCTTATCTCGAGGTATTTTGTCTCTGTATTTATAGCGATAGACTCTTGTCCCTCTTTAGTGTCGGCATTGAACATCAGACCTACATCCATTGAATCGATGTTGCTGATATACGCATCACCTTCTAATCCAAAAATACAAAACTCTTCATCTACTTTTCTAAAACCCACGTCCAATAAGATCAGATCGCCTTCTTTTACTTCTAATTCATCCAGTTTATTATTGTCGTTATCTCTTGCTATCAAGATAGACTGATGATCTTTTAACGGCTTCAAATGACGAATGTAATATATACCATTATCTACTGTATAGTTGTAGTTGATCTCACGCATCCTGTTTTTGTCGGTCTTAAGAAGACAATACTTGGTTACGATTTCATCGTTGGTTAAGTAATCGTAGAGTTCTTCTGGTACGTGTGGTTTTACCAGATTACACAAACCGTACTTCAGTACCTTGAATACATCAGGTAGTATCTCATCGACTAGATTTAAATAGCCTTCCCTCTTATAGTCAGGAACTAATCTAAACCAATAATCTAAAGCAACCAGATCCTTAGTGATCTTCATTTCACTGACTGCCTTGTAGTATTATAGTACGTTATCATGGCTAAACGCATCCAAAAGAGCTTGACATGTATCTACATCTTCTTTAGGTAACTCATGTACCATGATCTTACCTTGTCTATTGATAAATACTAGTCTCATTTCCTTATTCCTTTTCAGTTATCAATCATGCATACGGACGAGCCTCAAGTTCATCAGCCATGTCTTTAATATAATTTAAATACGAGACTTTACCATTGAGATAGTCGTTAAACTTTTCACTACGCCTATCCCGATACGCTTCTTTCGAATTAAAATCTACGGTAAGTAAATCAACATGCCCATGTGCGCATATAGCTGTATTCTCTAACATAGAGCGATCTCTAAATATAATAACATCGCCTTCTTTTAATTCGTCTTTACCTATTCCCCATTTTCCATTGACAACCAATTCAACACGGCTATCTTCTCTTATTCTATTAACTATTGTAAATGTTGACTTAGGAGAGTAGTTCACTCCTTCGCAAGCCACATAGCCGACATCCACATAGTCGTCATGGGTCATTCTAACTATATTAAGAATGGCATTTTCTTCGCACTCATTAGCGATCACCGCTAAAGCCCATTGTAAATCTTGAAACCATTTTACAGATAGATTCTTAATCCCTGTTGCAGTAATCTCGTACCTATCTTCAGTAGAGCCAGGTTTGGTGGTGCTTTTTAGCTGGAGAACATCGTCGTAATATTTTCGTGCAAAATCATTTCTACTTGTGGTCTTCTTAGTTTCGAACAAGTGAGTCAATAACTCAAGGTTTATTGGGCTTCCGATAATAGAAATAATCTTAGATATGTCGTCGTTTGATTCGAATCTTTCGACTATGTTGCTGTTATTTACTACGTATACGTGATTCATTTTGGTCTCCTTAACTGGTTTATTTAAGTTAATGTTTATCTCCCCTAGGCGGTAATCACCATAGGCTCAAGTATGAATATTGGCTTAAAAGGATTTAAAGCACTATGTTGGCACGATTTCCTATTACAGGTGAAAAGACATCTGTCATCAGACCGATCGTACTCGGTATCGTGCGTGACTTAACACGCATGTTGAATATACTACCTAACGATATCGATATTACTTACGTAGATGAAGAAGGTACTCGTCTAGAGAAAGGCTCTTCTCTAGATGATAATAAAGAAGGTCTCTATACCAAAGGCACTAACCTGATCTCTTTAACAGTCAGCGAAGAACTCTTCCAAGGCACACTCTTACAACATCAGGATTATCAGCAACAGTTCTTACCTGTCTTTATAGACGAAGGATTAGGCTTGTCTGTTACGCCTTATTATATCCACAACGAAATGAAGATTAGTATTACTTATCGTGCTAATAGTAAGGCTTCAGCTCGCGCATGGTTAAACAGCATGAGAGGCCGTATCACGCACTATGGTGATGCCTATCCCCATCTACTCCAATACCACTACGAAATAGACGATAGGATCATCTACATCTTATCGGAGATGTACAGGATGGCCAAGATCCATCGTGATCTACCACCACTAGGTGATTGGTTACAGGATCGATTCAGTCATCAGTTCGGTGTAATAACCGATGTCGGTGGTGTGAATACTAAGTTTGCCTTGAGTGAGGCGCAGAACACATTTGGTTATTTTGATTTTGATGGCCAAATAGAGGAAGGCCAGAAGGAAGATGGCTATAATACCTGGAATGTATCGTTCGAGTATTTAGTGCGTTATCAGAAGCCTGCTGTATTGAATGTCTATTATCCATTGGTTGTTTGCAATAATATCGTAAATGATAAGTTATTACCTGTTAACCAGGATGAGCATCAGGATAAGCACACGTATAGTGAAGAGTACGACATTTACAAAGAGAGAGGATACTTTAGTCAGTTCGGTTACTTGGCTGACATGCATTCATCTGCCTATACACTGAAAGATAAGTTTGCTAACTTAGGTATCGCTGTACCTTATTGGAATGAGTTCATCCCTAAGCCTGAATTTGAACTAGCAGGTACCAGAAGGTTCGTGGATCAACTCATGCTCTTAGAAGGCAATGAGAAAGAAGGTGATGTACTGATGGATCTAAGACATCTGGATGGCTTTACATTGCATCCTGATTTGTTGGATTTCATCATCAGTGAAGATAAGCACTTATTGATGCCTACGGATAGTGTATTCCAGATCATGCTCTACGAGGATGATGAATTGTTAGAGCGTAAGGTGATCGATATAGTCGATGGTAAAGTGATCCTGAAAGGTAGGTTACAGATTTGTCGTACGTACAATATCCGTATCGCTATCTACGATGATTGGTCTTTACTGAATGATGATGCCTTAAATAGATTGAAGAAATGGCTATCTAAACATCCTGATATGCGAGGTATGTTTGGTTGGGAAGAAGTGTTCTGTAGTAAAGCACCTTATGGTATCGATCGTGAGAAGAACTCCAAACTCTACTACGCTGTGGTTCAGTATCTGGCCGGTGACAGTTGTCCATTCGGTGACATGAATGATCATTGGGGACAACGTTACTACGATATGTCTACGATGAAGACTGTCCAGACATTCGAGACGATCAACATATCGCCTAAATACAGAGACATCGCTAAAGAAGAAGTAAAACATTCGATACGCGCTTAGTAGTATAATACACCTTATACCACCTATACTCCACTACGGGGTATAGGTGGTGTAGGTCTATGTTCTAATAACACTAAGGAGATCCAATCATGTCCATACGCGTTACTACGCCATTTCCAACTATAGTAGAAACACCATTAGTCCTTAAAAAGACTGATCCTAAAACACGTATTGGGTTTCTGGTTAAGAGACTCAATGAAGCTAACGAAGCCTATTACCATACGTCTAAGCCTACCATGACGGATCAGGCTTACGATAATCTCTACCAAGAACTAGAAGCACTAGAAAAGAAACATCCTGATTTGATCCAATTAGATACGCCTACCAACAATATAGGCTATAAGTTACCACCTAAGGTAATAGACCCGAATAAAGTACCACACATGGAGCAGATGTACAGTCTACGTAATGCCTACCACATCGAAGACGTATACAGACACATCGATCGTGTATTGAATGCAGAAGCCTTTAGAGGCATGTCTGTTGAGCCTAAATACGACGGGTTAGCATTAGAAGTCGTTTACAGTAAGAAGAAACCTGTTAAGGTATCAACTAGAGGAGATGGTAGTGTTGGTGAATTACTGCCTTATGCTATCCCTAGGATGAATCTACCGGTACTGAAGTATACGCAAAAGGACATGATGAAGTTCGTCGATCCTGTTATCTACGGTGAATGCATCATCACGCATGATGAATTAAAGCGTGTCAATGAGATGCGGTTAGAGAGAGGTGAGATACCGTATGCGAATTGCCGTAATGCTGTAGCTGGTTTAATACGTACAGAAGAAGACTACGGTGTGGAGTTGAAGTTCATTCCTTATCGTGTCTTCATGGGTGGTATGCAGTCTATAGCCATGGAAGTATTAGAAACCATGGGATTCGATCCGATAGAAAGGCATACGGTAACGGAGAACTATCACGAGAGGATAACTGATATCATCAAGCACTATACCGAGATGAGGCCCAGTTTAAACTACGACATAGACGGTGTAGTGATTAAGCTGGATTGTCAGGATGAAGAATATCGCTTAGGCTATACAGCCAAGTATCCTAATGGTTCTATTGCCTATAAGTTCCCAGCTGAACAAGTGATGACTCGTTTAACTGATATACAGGTACAAAGAGCACCTAGCGGAAGATTAACGCCAGTCGGTATATTAGAGCCAGTTAAACTGGATGGTGTCGTCATTACCCGTGTAACACTGAATAACTTCAAGTACATCGAAGAGATGGATGTTCGAATAGGTGACTATGTTAACATCATCAGAGCAGGTGGTGTCATCCCTAAACTGACTTCTGTCTATCGTGAAGTACGAAGTGATGATATTATCCGCTATGCAGCACCTACTCAATGTCCTTATTGTTCATCACCTACTAAGATGGATGGTAAGTACATGTATTGCAGTAATCCTGATTGTAAAGACCAATGATATTATACAGTACAGCATGGCTACTCCTAGTGGGTAGTCATGCTGTATTTAAGATGTGACCTATAACGACGTAAGGATACTAACTCATGGTTAAGCTAGTAACATCCAGCCATCAACCAGAAAAGGCTGAACCGATACACGATAATTTAACGAAACCACACATCGTCCCTAAGGATTTTAAAAGTGCAGTCATTGACACACGTGAGACACGCCTAGACCACATCATCCGTTATGCTGATGGTGGCTATACATCAGTCTCTTACTTTAGACAGCTACTGGGTAGTGACGATAGTCTCTCTATGCATTCTAAAGGACTCTCCAGTGTCCAGCAGCAGTACGAGCTCATCGGTAAGATGCAGATCAAACTACAGGGTTCATTATCAGCCACACAGTCTCAAGATGAAACACGTTCTACTGAAATTACTGTAGATGCTTATTTAGATCCATTCATCATCCCGAATGTGGGCGATATTATCTTAATGGATATAGGGCGCGGTACATTAGGTTGGTTTAACGTAACCGGTACACGTAGGATGTCCCATCGACGCAATACACTCTACGAGATCAACTTAACATTAGCCTACGAGATACGGGATCAACTCAATGACGATAAGCTGGTAGACCTGAATCGTAAAGTCGTACGTGAACTTGTCTATAGCGATGAATACAGAGCAGCAGGACAAGATCCTCTATTAACACCCAAGAAGGCAGATACGTTTAAGAAACTGCATCATGCCTATCATCGCTTGAATAAGCTTTGGTTTAGGAAGTTCTACAACCGGTTCTACGAGACTTGTTTCTTACCGAATCAGTCACTGAAGGTATACGATGGTTTCTTCATGCGCACTATAGCCAAATGGTTAAGTGTGGGTGACCATCCTGAACTGATGTATTGGCGTACCTACGATGACGATGAATTCCCGATTTTACGCAATCCTTCACTGTGGGACGCATTAACCGAGCAAGACAAACACATGTTGCGTGAGTGTTTCAGTCGCACTGTACTGTTAGGTTCTCAGTCCTTTACACCTGAGTATCAGCTCAGTGCGATACGCTACAGCGATATTGATGCGGTGATTTGTCCTGTGGAGTCTCCGTATACGAATAATGTCTGGTTATTCCCAGTACGTGAAATCGGTAAGGTGGCTTTGCCTACTCCTTCTATTAACAACGTCAGCTACAAGGTGATCGATGGTGTACCGATTATCCATCAGGTACTACTGAAAGATGCTTATGTTCTATCACGTTCATTCTGGTTAGAGGATTACGAAGGCATGAGTCACTTAGAAGCCATGGTACACAAGTACCTGGATCAAGATCCGATTGATGCTGAACTACTATTACAGATCGTAGAAGATACCGCCACGTGGGCAGAGCAAGAGAAGTATTACTATCTGCCTATTTTAACGATGTTGATTAACTATACAGTAAGGGTCATCTAGATGGCATGGGAAGACACTGAAAATAGACAATACGTTGATCTATCCGAGCAAGATACGACACACTGGAAAGTGTTCCATGAGAAGTTCCTAGTGTCTGTTAGAGCGATGGATTTGATGGATATAGAAGATGTAAAAGAATACGGCTATATTACATCAGGAGATGATGATATAGACCGTGAATCAGCACGTGAGAAGATCATGGTGATGCTCACTATCCCTGAGATGCTGAAACTCTACAGTAACCACGTTAACTTCTATCTACAGCAGTCTACGGATGATAAGCGTTTGTACGACATTATCTGCGATCACATACGCGAATGGCGTGAGTATGCTGAAGTATCACGTGGCTATAGCTATCGTGCTGCTAATGTGCCTTATCAAGACTTAGTAGACTTAGGTGAGATGGCTTCAGCCTTATACACGATACGTGATAAGACTAAAGATATAGACGAAGAGCTGCGTGTACTTGAATCCATGTTTGTTAATCGTAAGTGGAATGTCTTTGCTGCATTCGAGAAAGTACAGGAAGAAGAGAAGTTACAAGATACCGAGACAGAAGATAAAGCAGCACCTCACCAGGAAGACTTATCTACGATTACCGGTATATTCAATAGAAGGCGAGGTAGGTGATGGAGCTAAATAGTAACAAACACACTTCGTCTAAGATATACCAAGAGATCATCCGTATCATGGCGACATCTAATCCACGTGAGGGATGTACTTATCAGGCTTTCATTAACATGCCGGATAAGCAGATGATGTATCAATGCCTGAAAGTGAGATCAGTAGACATCAATAGGGATTACGATAACCATTTAGCAGATGAGATATCCGTAGTCGTAACAGTATTACCAGGTACATGGACAGACATCATCTTACCTCAGTTAGGTAATCTAGAGATGATACTTATTAGAGATGTGGAAGGATTTGGTATCAATCGTGTGGTGAGTACCTATAGGGCTTACTGTAAGACACCTAAGGATTTCCGTAAGGACGCTCCTCACTTACAAGGTGTATCGACTGAAACCATTAACAGAATGGATGTCGTTGAGATAGAGTTCCAACTCATCCCTAAGTTGATTGAGAAACTCTTACCGATACAGGCAGGGACGATATTCAATAACTGCACGATGAAAGATGCCTTATCTGGTATGTTGATGCGTGAGACATTGTTAATAGAAGGTCTGGATGATGCTGATAAGCTACAAGGTGTAGACATCGTAGAGCCGGATAATGACAATACGTATACGTCTATCCCGATACCTCATGCCACTAAGTTGATTAACTTACCTAACTACATGCAGAAAGAATCATTCGGTGTCTATCAGCAAGGTATAGGCCACTATATCCAGAATGCAGTGTGGTATGTCTATCCTAGGTTTGCTATTAAGAGGGAAGATGAGAATAGAAGATATTTAAACATCTTCGTCTCTTATCGTGATTTCATGCGCCATGCGGATAATACGTATCGTACAGAAGGCAATGATGTCTCGATTATCGGATCTATTGATGGTGAAACCACTGAGGATCAGCATGGTAAGCAACTGACACAAGGTAATGGTGTGCGTGTGGTGAATCCACAAGTACAAGATACGACCGAGAGTCTGGAAGTAAAAGACAATAAGGCTTATGCGAAAAGATCGAATAATGTATCGGAGTTCATTACCAATCCTTCTAAGTCGAATAATGACTTTGCTCCGCTAGCCAAGCATAATCAAGCGAATGTGAATATCTACGAGCAAGTCGCTAAGACTCAGTTGACATTGGGTAATGTGGTCAGTGTGATTTGGCAGAACTCAGCACCTGATTTGTTAAAACCAGGCATGATCGTGAGGATACACTATATCGAGAACGATATGGATAAGATGATAGAAGGCGTGTTAATGAAATGTCATCATTTCATCCAGCATGCTTCTAACCACATGACGAGTAACTATTACACGTCCACGAGTGGTTTGTTCATCTACGTGAAAGACAGATAGCTTATTACACCTTAGCCACCTATAGCTCCTAGTTGGGCTATAGGTGGTGTAAGGCTTATGTTGTCGTCTTGTGGCAATATGGCGTTTAGCCACGTCTGTACGTCAGTACAAACATGGCGAAAATTACAGATATATACTATTAAAGTAGAAGGAGAGAGTTCTCTCTCCTCCTCTATTTATTCATTCGAATAGATAGCCTATTTTTCATCCCTATTAATAGAAAGGAGCCTATCATGGCTAAATCAAATTGCTCAGTTTTTGTTAAAGAACAACACATCGATACTAAAGATGTAAACAATGCCGCATTCACCACGGCCTTCATCATTCGTCCTTCTGAAGAAGTTCTGGAAGAAACCCGTTACGGCATTGAAACAATCAATGCATCTTTCGACGACGCAACCGTTACAGATTTCGGCTTCGAAGATAAGCTAACTATCCGCGAATGGATGGAACGCGAAATCAATGGTGCCGATATGATGGTTAAACGCTTCGTTGGACGCTTATACGTGCCGGCACACGGCTTACACTTGGTATGTGCTACGCTGACTGGCGGTAAGAACTTCATGCACCTGGGCGCATACAGCCAACAAGAGTTTGATGGCGCATGGCTGAACTCGGCCTTCTTCTACGGCAACCTGGATGCCATTAAAGCGGTAGCCAACCAGACTGTAGAAATGGAAAGCTCTCATTGGGAAGCCTATAAGGCCATCCTGAAAGTCGATGAAGCCAAAGAAGGCGAAGCTGCTTAATAATTAAACACGAAGAAGTCATCTAGAGAACCATGGGTATCCAGTAATGGGTATCCATGGTTTAAGCCCAGTAGACTAAGCCACTGTGCTTAGTGTACAATGGATGTATCTTCTTTTTTTTAGCCTGTCGATATAGGGAGAAATACAGATACTTACTATTAAAGTAGAGATAAGGAAACCATCCCTTGTTATCTATTCTATTTTTTACCCACATTTACTAAAAGGAGTCCCGCTATGATCGGCGATACTCGTCCTTTATTAAAAACCATCAGCTTACAGAAGCAAGCTAATCTTGAGCTGTGTGATGAAATAAAGGCATTGAAAGAAAAGATACGTTATCTTGAGTCCATCGGACAATACAGAACGCCTAAGTTCATCCCTAAGGCCAAGACACGTAGCCACAACGTTGCCCATCGTTCACCAGATGAGCCGGTTAACTTCATGGAGATACTATTGGAAGTATACAACATCTTCAAGAAGACCAGTCGTTACAACCGTACGCCTATACCTGCACTGGAAATGGAAGTGATGCTTTATGCTGACAACACCATTCCATCCATTCGCACACGTATCCATCAAGGTCGTGTATCGATGTTACGTACTGTAGAGACCAATATAACCGATATGGATTATAACATCGACATGGATGTTCATTTGGTCAGTAAAGACTACTACCTGAAGGACATCAAGAATGCTTATCTCATGTTGTGTCATCTGCATCAGTTAGAAGAGATATTCGTCCTTAATAAGGACAGTGCTGAGTTGGCTTTGGCTAATGGTGAAATACCTGCTATTAAGCACAAATACAATATCGAGCAGTCCTGGTTCTATCTAGATAAGATCATGGCTGGTAAAATAGTGGTAATGGATTATCTAGAAGGATACAAGACATTTCTGGAATCGATATACGTAGAACCACACTACTTTCAGGTGAATATGGACTTATTCATCCGTAAGACTCGCAGTACAGACTGAGCCTGGCAGGCCCATTATTTCCTAATACAGACTAGACATCTTGTCTAGGATATGTATCTATTTTTATCCATTAACAAGGAGCATTGAAATGTTAAATATTATCACTGTAGAAGGCCCTAGCAATACTGGTAAATCCACATTGCTGGATATGTTAGAAAAGACCTTTAAAGGCAAAGGGGCCGATGTCTATCGTTTGTCTGTTAGCCGTACAGACGATGGTTTGGTAGAACTATTACAGAGAAAGGCTACACTAGCTGGTATAGACATGCAGTCAGTATTGGATCTATCATCGGCTAAAGAAGCTACGGTTAAATTGATCGATGAATATCGTAAAACACGTGTTCATTCTCTACTGATAGAGATAGTGCGACTGAAGCACGCTCAACTACGTGCTGTAATGGCCTCATTTGAGGCTCTAGAGCGCGATAGCGGCTTGGGTAATACCTACCTATTGATTGATCGTACACCGCTCTCTACGGTGATCTACGGTGGCCTAGCGGACACTTATCTAAACTTCCAGAAATCACTCATCAATAGTGGTGTCGTCACACATGGCGTGATCCGTACGTTAAGTACCATATCGACGTATGTTAATAGCTTCCTGACGATGACTTCTCCTTTTATTAAGGACATTCGTCATGAAGTCATCTTTTTAACATCCAGTCAGCCTTATACTGTAGGTGCCACTTACAGTAGTAAGAGTGATGAAGCATTCGATAAAGAATCCAATAGCAAACATGAGTTGTTCTGTCAGCGCTATTTGGATATTGTTAGTGCATCGAGTGTTAATCTGGATAAGTTGAACATGGCGCATGATTTCTATCATCTGCGTAATGACAGTGATCCTGAGATTACACTTCACCATGCGCTGCGTATCGCCAGTGGTGAGAAGATAGAGAAAACCACTCGCACGAACTATCTGGTAAAACGTATTTAACCCCGATACAGTAAGCATATCGGGCTTAGTGTAAACCTGTAAGGGAAGGCAATACCATGTCTTCCCTCTTTTTTTTTAAATAAACAGAAAGGATGTAAAAGATGCAAGTACATTTCGAACACAACCAGTGGCACAAAGCCATCGCTATGTTTAGCCGTACAGACAGTACGATCAGTGAACCACTGGAAACACGTATCATGCACTATTTGGTCGGTATCGCCGGTGAAATAGGCGAAGCACATCAGGCACTGACGAATATTATCGTACTGCGTGCTCAGGGTGAAACCGAACCTGTTGAAGTCTACGACGATATGTTGTTAGAAATAGGTGATTTGATTTGGTACAATAGCCTGTTGATGAACACGACTTTGCTGATGAGTGAAGAAATCAGTGATGAGGCTACTGTAGGTCTGGACTATGGTATTGATAATCTGGCTATTGAACTGGATGAAAATACTGTATCTAACTATCGCGCATTAGTCGGTACTGAAGGCTTTGATGCTTTGGGTTACGTGTCTTTGCTGTTAGAGACACACCTGATGAAACGTGTCACTGAACGATTGGATGACTTTAAGAAAGTATTCTTCTACAAGACTGAGTTTACTGTAGAGGAGTTGGAAGCACTAAATCAGTTCAGTTACGATACACATCGCCTGTTACAGACATGTGCCTTCTTCTTAGGCACAGATGTCAATAAGTTGGCGAATATGGTAATCACTAAGCTGAAAAGCCGTTATCCTGAACAGTTTACGCCTCAACTGAGTGAAGAGCGTAATCCTGAAAAGGAAATGGAAGCAGTACAGGAAGCTAAAGAGAAAGGAAATGAAGATGAGTCTACTCAAGCTCAGTAAGAAAGAGTTAAAACGATTTGCTGAATCTAGTGATGTTTGGCAAGTACGTGACCGCATGGCTGAAATGCTAAACGAAATAGAAAATGCTGTTTGCACGTTAGATTTGGATAAAACGGACTATAATCGCAATAGGGTTTGCGGTAGTGTGGTAGTTGATCGTGTTCTATCTAGCTATACTCTGGATTTGGAATACAATAGTAAATGTGGTAAGCGCGACAAGATCACGATTAAACAAACCGGCGATGCGCCTTTTGAAATTAGCGTTGAGATCAATCAAGTGGCTTTGTTGTCTAAGTTAGTTAACAGAGCCATTGTTGAAGTGAATAAAGAAGACTACTTCGCTAATAAGAAGCTGATCAAAAAGCTAGATAAAGTCGTATACTTAGGTCGTGAGTATCTTAAACATTACAGATTAGCTTATAGTGGCGAACCACCACAATGGCTTGATAATGTAATCGCTGAGTTAAGATGGATACCTAATGCTAATCTTCGTGTTCTGGCTATGCTAAAAGCAGCCAAGAAGATGGAGAAGGCATTAGAAGGGATTAAGGAACACCTGAGGATCGAACCATTTGATGAAATCACGATAGATGATAAGAAAACACTGAGTGTGTCTTTTGGTCGCCTAAGTAGTGATGTTAAGTTGGTTACTTTAGATAGTGAGATTAAGATGTTTGCTAATCTGATCTTAAATCCCATTTCTATTTACTTAAAAGAAGAGTGTCCTGATCTGCCTGAGAAAGACAGAAGGCGTATCTTGCAATCACGTGTCGCTGTATTGGCCTTGATACAGATTCGTCCACCACAGACCGAAGCATTCGAAGCTGTTAATCAAGCTGTTTTAGCTGTAATGATGGCTTAGCAGCATGTAACAATAATCCCTATACCTGCCTATATTCCGTAATGGAGTATAGGCGGGTAAGGGATACTATTTTTAACCCTTAGTTTAGATAATTGGAGGCATATTAGCATGATTACCATATCTGGAGATTATGCTGTTGCATTAACAAAGAACCAGCCGGTACCTAAAGGTTCGGATTACTGGAAAGATCGTAAAGAATTGACTTTCCTCTTTTGGAAGTTCAATAAAGAAGTAAAGAGATTGGCTAAAGACATGGGTGCTAAGATTGAGTGCGATGATGAATTCATCAATGCCAAAGTCGTATGGCGTGAGAGTGGCGAGAAAGCCGATGAACTGAGGCCTTTTCTTATTGGGAGTTTATCTTCGCATGCTGAATTCCACGATAAGTTCAGGCTCTGTAAAGAGACCGTGGCCTGTATAGATAAGGATCTTTATTACTACCAGCGGGAATATAACCTGCTTAAGAAGTGTCTTGTCGGTAATAAAGAAGAACCGATAGCATCCATCATGTCGTTAGGCAAAGACATCGATCAGAAGGTAGATGCATTCTATACCAAGTATAGGGCTTATCTTGCTGTGGATGACATCAAACGTTGGTATCTTAACACAAGTAAGTTAAGTAATACACTTAATGGAACGATCATGTCGTGTAAGTTTTTAACTTTGGAAAACAAAGGGGACTCTTTAATCTTGTACCTTAATGGTGAAAAGATAGGATCCGTCAGTCGTGATGCCTTATTATTTAGAACATCAGAAACAGACCGTAGGATAATGTTTAACGATCCTTTAGGTGGCTTACTGATGGATCTTATTCGTAAGCTATCACTGGAACAACGAGTACTACACATGCTGGAGGATAAGAGAGCACTGGGTAATGATACCAGTTGGCGTTATTCAAACCTGAAAGAAATGTCAATAGAGGCTTATAAAGCGATGAAAGTATTAGATGTGTTGTTGAATAATCCGGTTATCTGTATTAAATCGGAAGAAGAAGTAGCTATAGCGCCTCTTAGAGCAGTACAAGAGAAAAGAAGAAACATGGGTTTCTTCGAGAGACTATGGCGATTGTTGTTTTAATTATTATTAAGGAGCGTTTAAATGGAAAATATACCAAGTGTTTGGCAGCCTGCGGTTGCAGTAGGCAAATCTTTATTCATTAGGGATAGAGAAGACGTGGTTGATGCGATGAGTCGCTTTCTTAAGGGTAACATCGAATGCCTAAAGAAACATGGGTATACATTGGAATTTAACTTGGATACCCACGAAACAGCCATTACTAAAGGTAAGTGTCAAGATGCGTCAACCATACGGGACAGAGCAGTTGTCTTTGTAGACTCCAGAAAAGAATGGATAGGTGGAGACTATGGTCTTCAGCCCTTGTACAATCTTTATCTAATCGTGCGTAATGTTGTCTTGGGTTTCATTAAGGATAACTTCTCGTCTGATGTTGTAAGTAAGATAGAGAAAGTTGAGTCGCATGCCGATAAGAAAGTAACATGCTTTATTGAAAAATACAAGGATGTTATTAAAGCTAGATCGAATATCTACTTGCGCACGGTGTTTCAGACTGCCAATGCAAGAGATAAACTAGAGAAACTAGGTTATCGCCTTGAAACAACCAGTGTAGATACAGCTATCTTTAGAGGTGGTGTTAAAGTAGTTACGTCTACCGTGGGTGGTCTTACTGACACCAGACAACGCCTATTGGGTAGCTTAGTTAAAGACAAGCATCTCTATAAAGTCGGTCTGGAAATCTACACCGTCAGGGATGCATTAGAACGATTAGCTGAGAAAGAACCAGCTATTAGGGAATACCTCCAGGAAGATGCTGAATCTATACGCTTAATGGAAGACTTCTTTAAATTAGCTACTGATCTTATATTCCAAACAGAAAAGTAAGGAGCTTTAATCATGATCGTACAGGAAAGATTGACTGATAAGGATGTATTCCTTCAGTACATGAAGGAAGCAGACGATCGGTTCAAGAAACTGATAGAAGACAACATGGGTAAGAACATCGGGCCCATGGACGATCCCATTACACTGCAACAAGGTAATGGTGGTCGTCTTTTGATGTTTCGATGTGATAGTAGGACTTTCGACTACGAACTTGACCAATGGGTCGTGGATGAAGCTGCTAGAGCACCATTACAGAGGGAAGAGCACAACAAGTTCTGTTGGCTAAAAGGCAATCGTGCATTGTTCTACGCACGTAGTTTCACTGATTTCTTTACGTATATTGATCACTGTAAACGTACTGAAGCGGCTAAAGAGCTATTGACTCTGTCTCGTGATGTCATCTTCTATTACGAGCATTTTGGTACTCGTTTACCTGATCGGGATAAGTTGGAAGACACGGTGGATAAACTTTATAGTAATTTATCCGCTTTGTCTTTTACCTTCTATCACGATGATGGTGACTTTAAGGTGAATGTTCTTTCAGTATCATGTGGTGATTTGGCAGAGGAAAGGCATAAACTCGATATAGGAACCACACTGGAGGCTGGTACCTACATGAAGCTATTGGAATACATGCGATCTAAATATCGGATTGAGGGCAATCTGTTTCTCCAGATGTTGGGTATCTGTATCTTACATGCTACCTGTGTGGTTATGAAGTTTCGCTTAGAGAACACCGAACTGAATGTTACATCGGATAAGACACGTAAGTTGACTGATGGTGAAATGGAAGTGGCTAATTTCTTGGTAGAGAACTACAAGAAGGAATTAGCGGCTACATTGAATAAAGTAGACATTATCAGTAAGTTACTCAGTCCGATGGATACGAGTGACGCACCAGTGGAGTTAATCGAACTGGAGAAGATGTGTCGTATTTTAGGTGGCTTACGTGTAGGCTACAAACTTAAATAGAAAAGGAATCTTAAAATGGTAGAAGAACTGAATGAATTTACTGGAATGCAGCGTGCTGTATTGGATGTTAAAAACACCATGAATCTCTATACCGCCGAAGCATTGAATTGGTTGTTGTTGGAGGGGCATACTGTTGAATTCACCGAAGGTAAGAAAGTATCCTTCGGTAAAGGTGATTTCAAGGTCATGACGTTTCATGCTGAAGGTTTTAAACCTAAAGGTGAATTGACACAAGCACTCTTGGATAAGCATCCAGAGTTGGTGAGACCTTATTACAATGCTGAGATGTTACATCGACATATCGATCTATTGGTCGCACCTTCCTACTTGGAAGCACGCCATGAAGAATACACGATAAAATTGTTTAAGGCTGCTAATTCGTTACTGGTAGCAAAGTAATCCAGTAGTTGTTTATCTTATACCACCTGTATCCTGCATTGGGATATGGGCGGTGTAAGGTATAATCTGTCTTTTTAAGGAGCTTAAGATGAATAAAACAGTATTGGAAGTAATGCACCGTTTACGTGGGATTACTGACATCGAAGAACAAGGTTTTGTTAGTGGTCGGTCATGGAAAGAGCCTATTTATACTGTCTTGTTTAAAGAGGAAGGTGAGTACGATGATTTGCCTGATTGTAACGAGGCAGAGTTCACGCCTGTCGACTATATTCGTAAAAGACGTAAGGACGACCATCAGTTTTTGGCGTGGGCCAAAGTCAGAACCGATGAGAAAGATGAGAGTAAGCTGGATAGTGCTATTTGGGAGACAGTTATCAAAACCATCAATTTCTGTCAGTGTCAGAATAGCGATCAAGGTGATGTTGGCTATCTAATGGCGATTACTGTTGCGATAGATGAAATCATCAAGTACACTAACCCTAAACTCATCGTTGATTTACGTGCCTTAGAAATAACCAATAGCATGCTGATCGATCGGTATCTAGACGACATCTACAACAAACAGAAGTTCATGCTCAATAGCGTCAGTGGTCCTGTAGTAACGAAATGCAGGCCACCGATGTACATGATGCCTAATTCAAAACCACTTAGCATGGAAGAAGCCGGTAATGTGGACCAATATCTCGACTTCATGAAAGCGAAGGCTAAAAGACTTAAGGTCATCCTGGATGAAGTCATTAAACATGATCGTAAGTTAGACGGCAGTCGTTACGGGACATTGTTCTTGATGGGTACTGTAGCATTGAGTCTGATTGATGCGAATGAAGAAGTAGACCAGAAGTATAAGCTTGAATATGCTGACTGGATGAATGAGTATCGTGATGTGCACAAACACGCTTTCGATAGTAATAAAGCGGATGTTTATCAGTCCGCCATGACGACTCTCTTCCATAGCCATGCGATATGCGAAGCCATCGGTAAGAAGAGAATATTCAGTACGCCTGGCTTTAAGATGTTGTTAGAAGAAGCTCAGGAAGTACTGGTGTATTCTAAAGCGCATTTCAAGATGGTGTCTGATAACCGTGATGATCGCTATAACAGTATCATCAAGGAGACATGGGATAATATCGCTAAGATCGATCACTTGGAATTCATTCGTGCCGTACCACCGAGTAAAGATGGTTGTATTAACGATTTGGAATGTCATCTGGTGGTGAAGAAAGACGATCTGGAACTCATTTACATCATCCACGTTAATAAGATGGCTTTCCAGTTAGCTTTTGCCCATCTTAAGCATGAGCTCAATATCAGTGGTGATCTGATACGGGATATTATCTATCTGTCTTTATTAAAGGACTTTGCTGATGGTTACTGTCGCGATAAACCATTGGAGAAAGCACTGGATAAGATCGTTGATGGTTGTGATATTCGGATAGTGAGTAAACTTAGGGATGTATTGACTGTTCAATTTATCGACGGTAGCTTACTGGATGTATCTGATTTTATTAACGATATAGGTGGTTTACGCTATACCTATAGTTTAAACTACACTGTAGAAGGGAGATAAGCATGTCTAAATGGTTTACTCAAGAAGGCATGGATACCATCATGTCATTGAAAGGCATCGATAGGATACGTCTGTTATTCAGTACAGTGTTTCCTGATACTTTACCAGTAGAGAACGCTACGTATGGTAGGTTGAATAAAGACAACTCCATCGCTATGCTGACGATTAAGGTAAGTGATGGTGTCTTGGTCCAAACAGAGGGCGATGATAGTGATTATATCATTGTCTGCGGGGTGTCTTTTAGCTGGAGTCGCTTTAAGTGTGGCATCAACACTAAAGTAGGTACTGTAAACGAACACGAGCAGGAAGCTTTACGTAACCTTTGGGCCTATGGTAGTGCTTTAAGGAAAGCGTATTCGCTTATCTTAGCGCGTCATCAGGCTATCGGTTACGATGCTCTAGATCGCATCCATCGGGTGTTGATGATCATCGATCAGGTATTGGGTGACTATCTGGATATGGAAGACATGGCATCGTCTGCTAATCGCGAGATCAGAGACCTGATCGCATCGGAGACTCGGATATGGAATAAAGGCACTTTTGACCGTATGTTGAGTCGGTACGTGATCACTGATACAGGCCATATCCAACGTGAGACTGATCCTGAAAGTACGGTTACTGTACTGTCTTCCGTGTATAAGCATGGCAATGATGGTGATGTCATCGTAATCGAAGATCATGTTAGTGATGTTAAACCCATCGTGAAGGTATTTGATCTTAAGGTAAGTTATACCTACATTAGCGATATGTTAAATGATCTCATCGAGCAGTATGGTTTAGACGCAGCTAAAGTGAAAGATCCTTTAGTCGAAATAACTAAGGGTATGTTGTTGACTCACCTCTACCAGAAGCATGTGGATGTTGTAGGTACGCGTAATGGTTTAAATGACATCAAGAGCAAAATGGTGCGTCTGTTTGCTTGTGGTCATTTGAATCTGGTTAAGCCTACCTTAGTGCGTATCAGTGAGAAAGCCTCTCGCCTAGCGACTGAAATTACACCTTAGTGTTAAAGTACCCTGGTTACTCCTAGTGGGTAGCCAGGGTATAAGGATTATGCCGTTTATTCTTTTTTTAGTATAGCAAATATTACAGATATATACCATTAAAGTAGCAAGAGGGACATCCGTCTTTCTATCTATTTTTTACCCTGTTATTTGTAAAGGATATTCGAAATGAATAAATTCATGTTTTCTGTTCTGGTAGCCACGTTATTAACTAGTTGCTGGGATGCTAGTAGAGTAGCACCAGGCGAAGTTGCTTTTGGACAAGGTTCCAATGGTGGCTACTATCAAATCACTACCTACAGAGTCAAAGACATCAAAGAGACAATGTTCTTGCCTGTCGCTACTCAATCAGGCTACGCCAACGTCATGGGTGTAAACTATCTCTTCGAGTGGAAGATCACCAACTACGAAGACTATCTGTCTAAACACGGCAGCTATAGCTTCGAGTCGGTTGAGCATACCAAAACGTACGTGAATTCGTTAGTGGACTATGCATTGGTCTCTAACACCATCGAAATCATGGAAAACAACCATGGTGCTTCCAGTGTTGTTAAAGAGGGTCTCTTCATTAAGGTCAAAGCCAGATTGGCTGATGACGGTGTGGAATTAGTGTCTTTACGTGTGGTCAGTGAAGACGCATTAAAGGAGATAGAGACTAAATCTTCTCCTAGTGCGGCTTCTGCTGTGATTAGCTACCTGGAGGAACTCTAATGGACATGTCGACAGCTAAAGGATTCATCGTAGGGATACTGACCAGTATCGTAATATTCGCTGCTGTGTGGGTATTAAGAGTGGGTGAGTATCACGATACTGTACAGGTACATGTACCGGTGACTGTAGAAGTGATTACACCTAATGGATTGGCAGACAAACAAAGTGCGCTGATTAAGCGCAAGTATGGCAGTGCTGCTGAAGAGAAAGGCGAAGTATTGCCTAAAAGCGACGTTGAGTTTAGCACGGTAAAAGGCCGTGTATTGATTAAATAAAGGAGTATTGAAATGTCTTTTAATAATGCTTTGGTAAGCAGCTTCCTGAAAACAGATGCTGATTTGTTGTTTGTGCTGAAAACGAAAGCCATGCGTAAACTGGTGGAACACACAAGTCCATTAGATAAATACGCTTTCATCGAACGTGTGGTAGATGGTCTACCAGCTGCCGCCATCGTATCCGATATGGATGTTTACAACATGCAAGGCGATCAAGGATTGCGTGTCTGTATTGTTTACACGCCTAAACGTGGTAATGGTGACATTCGTGGTCGTAATAACTTGGAAGAAACACCACGTGATCTCTTCAATCCGAGTAATCCAAGGAAGGAAGTAGGCTATAAGTTGTTGTCTTACTTCTTAGCCATACGTGAAACCATTCAGGCTCTGAATAAGGCCTTTAAAGAAATCAAGGAATCAGGCTGTAAGGTCTCTAAGCGGGATAAGTACGCACGTAAGGTGTTAAGCCATCTCGGATGGTTTGTCTATCTTTCCATTTCCGAAGTCGCCATTACCGATAAGGAAAGGCAAGCAATAGAGAGATATCTAAATGGCTTAAACGGCGATATCGAAGATCAACTCAATACAGAAGCAGGTAGCTTATTGGGTGGTATAATAGACATCAGCACATTGGCCAGTGAGTTGACTGAAACCATGGTAGGTGAGCACATGTATCTTATCCATATCTCCATGTTCAAGGAAGACGGTCTTCCGTTTATCACTGTACGCAATGCCGATATCGAAATGGATCTGGATAACGTGAGTGATGAGTATCAGGCTAAGATGGATAACTTCATCAAGCACTATCGTGAGTATCTGTCTGTACATGGCGATAAAGATGCCGAAGATAAGATCAAGCGCGTGGTTTGTGGTCTACGTTTGGCTTATGGTGTCGTGAAGACATTGCGTTATCCGTCTCCTGATCAGTGCGAAGTGGTTAAGCAGTATCGTGAAACACTGACTAAGTGGTCTATATTGGCTAAACAAATCTACAGTTCAGTTAGTCAATTCTAGAAAGGAACGATTATGTTAAGCAGTAAAGAAGTACTGAAGAATGCTTTGGTAAACATCACGGGCATGATTCTGACTATGCCTGGTGTAAAAGCACTTCAGAAAGCAGAAGATGGTCATTCCATCACGCTGACTATGGATGGTGAGAATGGCCCTCACCAGGTAGAAGCCTATCCTGTAGGGTATAGTTACTTTGGTTTGGATGACTTAAATGATGCTGTTGGTGAAAAGCTTCAGGAACTTGAGAAGAAAGTGAACGAAGCCTGTGATGCCTATGTTTATAGTCGTGGGAATGGTGGTTATGCGATCAGACGGTTACTTGAGAAGATACTCAACCGTTTAACTAATGGTGGCAAGGCCAGTGTTAAGTTCTACGATATTAACATTGCTCATCCTGACGATGAAGACATCATCACACAGGCATGCGATATTAACATCCATGTCGGTGAAAGATCCTATACCTTCAAGTATGTCGTCCCGCTATCGTCTAAGCCATTCTTCGACGATAGTATTACTGTCTTTTGTGCTACCAATGGTTTGTCTAACGACATGGTAACCACCATGAAGAATCTCTATATGTTACGTTGTTGCTTGGGGATGGCGTTTAACCATGTTGAAGTAATAGGTAGTGAAGACAAAACGTGGTTCTTCAATGTCTATCGTGACGTGGTAGACATGTACTATAAAGACAGTGAGTTGTTGGAGAGATTCGTGGTTGAAGTCTACACGAATAAACCTGACTACATTAAGACGTATTGTTTCACCAACAGTTAATGCCGGTGTCTGTACACCAACGAATAGTAGACATCTGTAATATTACAGGTACTTACTATTAAGATAGAGAGATAGGAAACTGTCTCTCTTTTTTTACACTATTTTTAACCTTAATAGACTAAGTCCACTAGGCTTAGTGTAATCCCAGTATAGAAAAGGAATCCTTAACATGTTGGTTAATTTAAAGGATATTGACAAGAAAACACTCTCTAGTCGAGATATTGAAATCTACGAGTACATCGAGGCTATAGAAGACGATCTACTCAAGCTGGATATAAACCTACAGGGTAGTGAATCTCTAAATGGCATCAAAGTGACGCTTAACGATATGATGGTCGATCCAGGTAGTCCTGATCACTCTCAACCACTTACGGTAGGTCGATCGTGGGTAGACAAGATCAGCATGATGATTAAGTTAAACGACATTACTGATGGTTTATCTAAAGAGATGCTGTATTTGACGATTCTCTATCTTGCATTGGAAGAGAAAATCTCTAACGATAGAAACAAATTTGGTGTCGATAACGCTATCTTTATCAAACGTGAGCGTTACTTCGATAACCGGTTTGCTCGTATCATGCGTAAATTAGGCCCGTTGAAGATCATCGCTAAATGTAGGGAAATCAGTATCTAAATAAATCTAGAGGGATAAGTGTGGCTATGCTGCACTTATCCTTTTAGACTATGTTCTCTATTTTTCTACCTATAATAGAAAGGAATTTATCATGCAAGAATTGAATCAAGAACAACAAGGACAATATCTAAACGATGTTGTTCTCTTTATTAAACGTATCGAGGAAACGGTAAAAGAAACCGCTATCTCTTACTCATTCGAGATTCACGGTGAGTGGGATTTTCCATTAGTTAAATGCACCATGACAGGTGGTCAGTTGGGTGAAAATACCTTAGTAGAGGAAGCTATACCGGATCAGTATCTGTTTATAGGCTATAGGCGGCCAGGTGTGGGTGATTTCTTGGAAGACAAACTTGGTTATAGAGGGACTAATCGAGTATTGGAAGTGTTGCCTATCGATACTAAATACGCCACATGGGCTAAGTTGAAAAGCCATATTGAGACACTGGATAACTTCCGTTTACGTAATACTGGCTATTTGATGGCGTTGGTGGTTGTGTTGGGTAATATCTATCGACACTATCGTGGTGATGAGAGTAAAATCCGTAATATCATCGAAGACATCAATAAACAGATAGCGACTAATTTGGCTTTAGTGGAAAACAGCACTAAAGATGGAGAAGCAATTAGGAAAGAAAAAGGTTTCTTTAAGAAACTGATTGATTTATTTTAATTAGTTAAACTTAAACTTAAGGAGCCAATTTACATTGGCTACGCAAGGAGCATTGAAATGGAAAGTATTTTAGAATATCATATCCGCAATATCAAAGAGCGGACAGGTATTGAGTTTACAATAATGGAAGGTTCTACGTGGGATAATCCTTCTTTACGTTATCATGCAGCTAAAGAGCTGTTTCACTCTGGTGAAGATAAGGAAGGTATCGCTACTGTAGAAGATTGCTTTAAAGGCATCGAGATACAGAAAGAGACCTTAGAGGCTAAGATCAAAAAGATCCCTCAGAATGTCGTGCAAAGCATGGCGATAGCTAACTTACAGAAAGGCGATCTTGATTTCGATCTCTCTACATGGCTGGATGATTTGCGTAAGGCTAAGGAGAAAAATACGATTGCCTCTAGATCGTCGGAAGATATTGGGTATCTGATGGCGTTACATGGTCGATTGACCATCTTGATGAATGAAATGACCGATACAGAGGCATCTAAGAATGTTGACCATTATCGTCAGACATTGAAAAACAACATCAAGATGGATCGTGAGCATCTCAACATGACCGATAATCAATGGCGTTATGCTACTTGGTTAGATACGCTTCGTGATGACCTTAGACCTTATATAAAGGGTTTACAGTCTATAGTTGGGAGAGGATAATGGAAAACACTACGTTACCATTTATAGCCAAACACGAGTTAGAAGACCTCATCAGGCGTATCCAGTTAGCCACTAAAATAGAGTTTACACTGGGTGAAGAGGTAGATCCTTTTCATCCAGTAGTCTACTTCAAGATATTGGCTGACAAACCTTTTCATCCTGAGATCAATGGTCGCTTTAATGATAAACGGTATTTCCAGTATGCTTCTATTAAAAGCAACATTTTAGCTAAGAGTATCGGTAAAGCATTATCGGAACCTCCTCTAGTGAGGATGTTTGGTGAGAAAAGACTTGTGCAGTTACACACTCAGTTTGTCGATAAGGCGCATGGTAAGTCTGTACATGCTGATTGGAAGGAGTTGTTGACTACGGCCAGTAATAATCCCGTTGTCTTTGAAAAGACTGCAACTATAGGTTATTTAATGGCTATACATGCTGTTCTGATGAAAGCCAGTAGGATAAGGTTAATCAATAACTCTTTGGATATTAGAAGCTATCTTGAGAAAACAGAAGCACTGATCCGTAAGAAGTACGAATTACTATACTTCTGTCATCATGGCTGGATAATGGGTATGTTATTTAGATTAAAAGGAGCATTAAATGGAATTAACAGAAGTATTGGGCCTTTTTAGAGAAGCCAATAGGATGGTTAAGAATCGTAAGACTAATGGCTATACGCGTACTTTGTCTTACTTAGTGGGTCTACAGTACCGTATTTTCCAGTTGACTGCTGAAATCAATAGGTTCAATCGGATACCTGATGGTGATTATACGGCATTTGACAATCGTATTAAAGAGCTAGGTGGTGATATCTATTGGTATCTGTCCCAGATGTGGAATGAAGTGCATTTAAAGTCTAAGGATGACCACAATCATCCTTATTTTAAGTCTGAAATCAAGTTAACGAAAGAAGACTTGGAGAAACGGTATTGTGCTTACCATCTTCTGGATCACGATGATTTAGATGAAGTAGACTACAGTGGTGCGATGAATAATGTCTATTACCAATGTCTCGATATTGACAATCTGGTGAAGTTATCTATCTCTCCAGTCATGTATCTGATCACTAAGGCTATCAACAATCCTAACCAGAAAGAAGAGGACGATGGTGCGCCTCAAGTTTGGATGCGTAGCCATATCGATCCTCTGGTATACGCGATCTTTAATAAGATCACGGTACTAATCGCATTGGTTGGTTTTACCGTAGATGATTGTCTATCTGCTATGGTGCGAGCCATACAAGCACGTGGTTAACTATCCCTAACCTACCTATATCCGTAATGGGTATAGGTAGGTGTAGGTACTATGCCATATTCTTTTTTTACTCCTCTTTATCAACAGATAAAGACTCGTATAGCGGTAGATTACGTATAGTACCTATCCTTACCAGTTAGTCTGAAGCATTACTTCTCTACACGTAACGTTAGGATAACCAACATGAATATAGGTCAATTACAGGCAGCATTGGCTAAGTTGCCTAAAGACAAACTCCTCTATAACTCGATCAATATCCCGACATGGCATACTGCCAGTCGTGGTGAGATCGTATTAGCCGGTTCACCCTGTCCGATACAGACAGTAGAACACTTACAGTATAGGCTTAAGATACTCTTACAGAGAGACTATCCGTCTCAAGACACGACATTCAGACGACAGATCGATACATCAGTGGAACTCTATCAGTCTGGTGTACGTGAGATCAATGGTGTCGATCGCCTATATGCTTATCCGATCAATGAAGTCACTCTATTGCTCTGGCAGCAACAGAGCAATGACTTTATGGCTGTACCGGTAGCGATTGGTGGTCCATCTTACATCTTGTCATCTGATCAAGTTAAGGTACTCGTGAACAAACCTTACTTTAATGTGTTGGGTGTTAATGGTAAGCGCCATTATCTGGAAGAGCTATTAGCTGTCCATGGCTTCCAATACCAGAATCAAGATGGTGAAATCATCTTCGTGAATAAACAATACTTCGATATGGCTCGTTGTTGCTGTGATGACGAACCTGTATTGAATATCGCCAATAACATCGGTGGATTCGACGATGTGTCTCTAAAAGAGATGCCTCTATTTGTAAAGCCTAAGCCCTAATACAGACTGAGCCTTAGGTTCAGGGTGTAAAACACATTGAAAAGAAAGAATAAACAACATGAAGAAATACAATATCAACGCAGGAGCTGTGCTCCTAATAGTGGTAGTCGTAGCAGCATTGGGATTTACTCTAGCGAGCTGTACTAACCACAATCCTAAGGAAGTCACTGTAGCCCCTGTAGATGGTGTCACGATTACACCGGATATAAAACCAGTCAGTATTACCGCAGCATCATCTACCGATGAATCACTGACACCTAAGATGGCTTCTGATATCATCGTAACTGCTACTGTACTGCCGGTTAAAGAAGATGAACATGAGTTTACTGTAGAAGATGTTAAGAATGGTAAACTGGCTTACGAAGGTTACTTAGGTGCGACACGTCGTGAGAATGGTGAGATTGTTGTCTCTATCTACGATGCACTGAAGAAAGACAATCGCTCTAAACGATACTTTACTTACGTCTGTGATGCCAAGAACAATGCCATCGTACCAGTAGATGGAGCTTATGTCCATTTTGCTCGTGATCGCTTGAATAACCAAGCCATCGGTGTGACTTCTGTTACGGTTAATGGTAAGGAATACATTGTATCTAAAGATACGGTAAAACCCATCATCCGTGAGTTGAATACCACTAAACACATCCAGTATCGTACAGCTAACCACTATACGGTAGATGTTGACATACTGGAACGTAAAGGTAGTAGTCTACCCTGCATGACTGAATGATCCTTCTCGCTATATTTAGCTATCCACTATCTTACCTATATGGGTAGGATAGTGGGTATAGCCTTATGTTCTCATGTTCATTCGAACGCAGCTACGCTGTGCTGTCACTATCCTTTTTTAGACTAAAGTAAACACACAGACCAAACCTAAAGGGACAGTGAAGCAATGAAAGCTTATTTAGATAATGTTAAGAGGATATTGGAAGAAGGAACAGTAGTACATGGTGATCGCAGTGGTACAGGCATGATCTCTTTGATTGGCTTAAGTGAAGAGTATACATTAACCAAAGGTAAGTTACCTCTATTGACCACACGTAAGATGCCGTTTAATAAAACACTAGAAGAACTCATTTGGTTTATTAAAGGTGAAGATGACGTATCTTACTTAGAAGAGAAGAATGTTAAGTTCTGGGATGCTTGGACACATCCCTTGTATAAGACCATAGGCCCGATGTATCCGTCTATATGGCGTAGACTAAAGGTAGTCTCTCCATTAGTAAAAGAGCACTATACGAAGAAGAACACCATTTATCCGATTATCACGACTATCGATCAGTTGTCTTTGTTATTAGAAGGGATACGCAACAATCCTTTCAGTAGAAGGCACTATATCAGTAATGTCAACTTAGGCATGCGTCCTATTGAAGGTATACCTAGTCGGGATAACATTGAGATGGGTAATATGGCATTAGATACTTGCCATCGTGAATTCTTCGTATCGGTACGTGAATTGACAGAAGATGGGGTAAAAGAAGCTAAAGCCTATCGTAAACGCCAGAGTGAAGTATTCGGTATAGAAGATAAGCGTAAGCCACCTAAATATAAGTTAGAGACCACACTCACGATGCGATCTAACGATGTTATGCTAGGCCGACCACACAACATCGCTCAGTATGCGATGATGAACTTTATCCTAGCCCATGTACTGAACATGCATCCTGGTACACACCACCATCTGGTACATGATAGCCACATCTACTTATCTCATGTTGAGAATGCTAAGGAACTCATGAATCGTACTCCATTGACTCTACCTAATTTCTATATTCGCCCGACGCTGACTCAAGATGAGTTATTGAATGGTGACTTGACACTGGAAGACTTCTATCTGGGTGGATATCACCATCATGAGGCGTTGTCATTCAGTAAAGAAGGTTAGAATAACCCATACGAGTGCTTAATGCATTAACCATACGTACGAATGGTTAGTAATGGCTAATCGTAAGATCAGCGATAGCTAACCATGAGTAAAGCATGAGTAAAGGTTAAACAATATCCCTTATATCCCTAGCCTACCTATACCTGTAATGGGTATAGGTAGGTATAGGTGCTATGCTGTCTATGCTGATGCTTCCGTCTATCGACTACACACCAGCGTAGCTGGCCTAGTGTCAGCTATAGCTTTGACACTTTACTATATACGAGGATTATCCACATGAAAGACACTAGAGCAGACTACAGTTACCGAAGGCATGCAGTAGCCGTTATATTTCTATTAACATCCGTCATCTTAGGCTATATTTGGTTAAAGTCCATTACGCCTGAGAACACACGTAAGTCACTGACGTATAAGACAGCCACAGTCACATGGCGATTCGATGCATTTAACGATAAGATACGATATACACTAACCAGTCGTGATGGCATGTCTTTGGTATTGACTTGTCAAGACAGTAAGATACTGACTGAGGATTTACACGCCATGTCTACCGTAAGGATGCGCTACAATGCACGTGAGTACATGTTAGCGAATACTTCTTTAGATGGTGTGCTTTACAGAGTGCCTGTACTGAATAATAACCCTAACCCATCTGAAGAGCAAAAAGAGTATCTGCATGCGCTATCTCGTGCACGTACGATTACATTCGAGTACGACTATGTTCGTTACGTTTGGAATACCGATAACAGTGCGATACTGCATTCGTGTATAGATAAGAAGATGCAACCTACTGATGTAGACCTTATAGTTAGTGAAGTACTCAGTAGTGGTGCTTCTAGTGCTGCTTCTGATGCTGATATTTAATAACCTTTTAACTTTAACCCTAATAGGCTAAGCCTATCAGGCTTATGTCTAAATACAGACTGAGTCGTAAGACTTAGGATGCCTAATATACAGACTGTATCCGTCAGGATCAGGATGTAAAACTCTAAATAAACAAGGACTGACTTATGCCTAAGAAACCTTTTCACTACGATGCACGTTTAAGCGGTAAAGAGAACATGCAACGGCTGTTTATCGATTCTTCTATACCGGAAGAGTTGGTGGATAACATTGAGCTATTGAGTGTGCATGATGCCACTTCTGCTGAGTTTGACGAATACACGAAGAAACAAGGCAATACGGCCGTTAAGACCAAATTCACTGGTCAGTTAGCTCAACTGACTAAGAAACCTGGTATGGTGTTCTTCTACCATCGTTGCTCTCCTATCCCTGATATCTGGGAAGGTCGAGTAATGATGATACGTGATAGTGAACTCTTGAATATTAACTATCAAGACTACATCAAATCACGCTGGTTAAGCGATGGTTTTCCCTACGTGGGTGAAACACTGACGTTCAATGTCAAGAACAAAACAGGCATCTTGGCTTATGGCCGTAACAATGTCGAAGTGAAACCATCTCTTCGCAGTTATGGTCTCGTAGGTACAGGTATCCAGCAAGTACAATACTACGTGGATTTGGCACACACTCAAGCCAAATACGTGGTGACTGTTAATCCATTCTCAACATTGGCTTCTACCACACGTAAAGATGGTTACATTGAATTGACTGTGCCTTCTTACAGTACCGTACAAGAGACTGAAACTAAACTCTTGGATCGCTATTTGAAAGAAGCGTATGGTGCTACACGTGCTGCTGCTATCTTGGAAGAAATCACTGCTGAATCCATCTTGTTAAAACGCGATAATGATTTCGATATTAAAGTATTGCGCAGTGGCACACCTGAAGAGGAATTAGAGTCTAAGATCGGTCAAGAGTATCCTGCTGTACAGCTCTATACATTGGATCGTGAACAGGTAGAAGATGAGTACTCTAAAGTAGTCGGCAATATTCGTTTGCTGATCGCTAAGAGTGATTTGGCTGAACTCTTCGTTAAGAGTGGTCGGTTTGAATTGAATACTGATTTGGCGACTTCATTCGTTAGTGATAGACCCAGATCGTTTATCTTTAATACGATTGGTCAGATACTGAAAGTAGAAGTAGCATTAGGTAAGGTAGAAGCTGCTAAGATCGAAGAGACTGTTACTCGTCTCTTGAGATTGAAATTGGGTACCTTTGCTGATTCTGTTGTCATCACCAAAACAGAAGAAGATCGTGTAGCCGGTACCGCTAAGTTGGAGATTACACCTGCATTGAACATCAGCGACTATGTCGGTGGTAAGATCGATGTGGTGGTGAACTACATCGCAGATGAAAACAACAGTGATAGTGAAGCACCTAAACTGACGATCTTGTCTTACAACTTAAATGGCTTTAGCAAGGTCTCTAAAGGATAGTAGCCATACCGCTAGGTACGCTGGATAGAAGTGACAGCATATAGACAGTAATATCTAGTAGGTTATAACCATTCTTTTAATAGGAGAGGGTAATATTGTTATCCTCTCTTTTTAATCCTGATACGCTAAGCATATCAGGCTTAGTGTAATTCTTTACACCCTAACTAAGAGGTAATATTACATGGGACAAGAAACACAAGAACAACCGGTACAACCACCAGTAGAAGGTGGTGAAACTGGTAAGAAGCCACAGGCTATGCAACTCGTGGTACTGGATCCAAGTCGTTCGCCTACTGAACTGATGCGTGATTTGTTGGTTACTGGTGGCTATCCTGCCGCTATGGCAGCTAAAGTTGGTACTGAAGCACAGGCTGAGATCCGCCTGACTGAAGCCGAAGCCAAAGAGATGCAGCATGGTAATACTGAGTTGACCGTAACACTCAGTGGTGAAACCAAAGATGAGTTGGCTAAGAACAATACACTGATTGACGGTAATAAGTTTAAACATGCTTATCACCGCCTGAAGTGGGAAGACGAAGTCAAACGCATGACTGCTGAGTTTGTAGGCGATAAGAATTTAGATCCAGGTGAGTTGGCTAAACAGAAAGCCAATTACGAAGTAGATGGCTATCGTGTTGTTTCTCTCTTAGCCACTAAGAAATTAGAGAAAGTAGCCGATATTTTCGCCAATGGACTCTATCCGAAAGGATCTAATCCCATATCTGCTGATGAGATCGATGTTAAAGACAATGTGTTCAAAGGCATGGGTGGATTGACTACTATTAGTGGCACACGGTTCATGGGTGCGAGTGAAGTGAGTGTCGAATCTAATCCGATTGCTGAATCATCGGAGAAGCCAGGCGTTGGTTTGTTTGAATTCACTGCACCATTCACTCAATTGGATATGTTAAAATGGTTCTATACTGGTGTAACCGATGTAGAGCGTAAAGCATTCATCGTGTTTGATTTGGCACAGATAGGTAAAACCACTCATTACGAGCGTAGTGAAAATAGAGTACCACAAATCGGTCACTTCACTTTCTTCGGGAGTTCTCCTGGCGTGCTTAGAGAAGACGATCCGAATAAACTGATAGTAGCTGACTTAACTACAGCCGAACCACACAATGTCCCTTTGACTCTCTCATTAGGCAGCGATGAAATCGATACGTTTGGTCTAAACCATGACCTTGGTATCTTGATGGTGAATAACATCGTCATGTACAATAATCAGTACGGTAAGCCTTTTGATCGTCTGGGAGATCATTTGGCTAATCGATCGCATATACTTGGCGATGCTGGTTTCAAATACGTTGGAGAGGATGCAGAGACCAGTTCTGCTTTGATAGATGCGGTGGCTAATGTTCCAGGATACGAAGATACCAGTAATTTGTCTTCACGTGTGATAGGTCTAAGTTTCCGTGATGACATTACATTGGCGCAAGCTTATGCTGATAAGATGGGCATCATCGGTAACTTGGTGATTCCGGTTGAGAAAGCCAATTTAGCCAATGAGTTCTTGGATAGGTTGAAAAATACACCTACGTTGAAAGAAGATATTATTAAATACGAAGCATTCGAAGGTGCGAAAGACACCAATATCTTCGAAGCAAGCTTTACTGGTGATAAAGATCAGGATGTTGCGGTTATTGTTAAATCTACCACCACTATGTTAGAAGTGGATGATAGCAAGCACAATAAGATCACTATCAGTGTAGATGAATCGACGTTCTTACCTCATGTGAAACAAATCGTCAAGGCGATGTTTAACCTTGAGTTTCCTATTGTGGATATCGTTGAAGATACCGAATACGAACATGAGCATGCTGAAGTGTACGAGATCAAACCGAAAGCAGCCTTCGCTAATGTCTCTACTGGCAAGAAGATTCGTTTGGTCTACATGAAGGCTGAGAATCCTACTGCTAGTGAAGAAGGAAAAGAAACTCCTAAACCGCAAGAAGGTGGAACTGAAGGACAAGCGGGTGGATTAACCACTGAACTCTCTGGCTTTACTCCACCTAACAGTTGATAAACGTTGTAATGTAGTATAGCTTATATAGCCTTAGCCTACCTATACCTGTAATGGGTATAGGTAGGTATAGGGGCCTATGTTGTCACTTCCGTCTAGCGACTACATTCCAACTCAGCTACGCCGTGCTGCCATGTCTGACTACTAAGAGTGTGAGACTAATCCTTTTATACACAGGAGTTTTAAAACATGTTAGTTGATTTATCACTCTCTCAGACAGAGAATCTTTTAAAGTTAATAGCCAGATCATCTCCTTACGAAATCGTAGGCGATATAGAATCATTCGGTGTACGTGATGGCTTACACAGGGATGATGATGGTAATGTCTATAACAGCACACTACAGATTAACTTAAGGATGGGTTCGGAAGCCTTTAAGAATGCGCAGACTAAAGCCATCATCACCCATTATAACCGTATCCAGTTACCTGCTGCTACTGAGCCCATCGAGTACGATGAGACTGTACATGGTGAAGCCACGGATGATAACTTAACGGATTATGTTAATAAGATCCGTTTATTCAGTAACGATGAGAAATACCCATTCAATGTGAAGATGATCGATGGTGAAGCATTCATCATGGCGCATCCTTTAAGCCCTATCTATTTTGGTAGTGCCACTTATCCGATTAAATTAACCGGTACGATTACACCTGCACCATTGAAATCTCATCTGAAGTTTGCCTTGATGAGTAAGCATCATGCTGATATGGATAGTGATGTCACTTTGTACGATGGTAATGGTGACGATATATTGGCCATGAATGACCACGATTTATTGTCTTACTTGTTTACTACGGAAGATGGTCAGAATCATTTGTTAAGGAATCCTAATGGGCCTGATGCAGTAGATGACAAAGCACTTCTAGTAAACTACTACTTATCGGATTATCGTACGATGGCTGTATTAGAAAGGGTGAACAATAAGATTTCTTTCATGATCGGTAATGCTGTCTTTAAGCCTAGGGAGATCATGATTGATGTATTCTACTTGACATTGGCTTATTTGTTTAACCAATACCAAATAGAAGCTAGACTATTAGAGACATTCAATATCGGTAAACATCAGGTACAGATTACACTGGATGGTACGATACTGACTATTGTTATCCTGAATCCATCTGGTGATACAGGTGAAGGGGATAATCTCAGCTATCAGTTGTTTAAGGATACGGTATTGACTGGATTCATGGGTTATTTAGCCCGTATTAACAATGATCATGTAGTAGGTTATCGTCTGGATGAATTAACAGATGCTGAGAGTAAGACCTTTTACATGTTAGAAGAGAAAGACCAAGTGGCTCGTTTGAGGTTAGCTGGTAACAGTCCTTTTGTTAAAGGTGAAATCATCGTGCGTTGTTTACACTATCCTAGACGTGATGTACGTATGGGTGGGTTCTATAACACGATACCGGAAGAACTCAAGCGTGTACCAGAGAGTACGGAGATAACCGATGATGTTATAGTGAGTCAACCTACTACACCTGATGCTGAGCCTAGCCCAGTACCGAATACGGTAACAGAAGAAGCTGGAGGTTAAGATGGCGGTATACCAGATAGACAGATATGCTTCTGCGTTTGAGAACATGTTGGGATTGTTACTGAATGACAAAGTCATCACGCTAGAAGCAACAGATGTAGAACTAGGTGAGCCTGTGTGGCTTGAGAACGCATTGACCACATCTCATCCGAATACACGCTTAGATGTCAGTTATCGTATCGATGGTGTACCTCATCCGACACGCATCTATTATCGTCGTGTCCATCCATTCGATGAGACATTGGTATTGAATAGAAGTGAATATGGTACGGTAGATGAGATACTGAGTGAAATCAGAAGTCGATTAGTGAAAGATCAGGTTAGACTGAATCGGGATGGTTTAGATAGCAATGGTATAGGCACTGTCTACGTAGATGCATTAGCCGACAGTTTGCTCTACGTAGGTTACAGTAAAGTTGAAATAGTAGATCAGTAGTACACTTATAGCCACCTATAGCTCCTAGTTGGGCTATAGGTGGTGTAGGGAGTATGTTGTCGCAGTATAGCAATTATTACAGATACTTACTATTAAAGTAGTGGATGAGTAAAGTGATTTACTCTAGTATTCACTTTCCCTTATTTTTTACCCTGTTATTTAGAAAGGAATCAAAATGAAAGATGTAGCTGTAGTGCGCGATGTATTGGCTGATGCCATCAGTACAGTAAACGACACCATCAAGACGTACGATGATGTTAAGAAGGTCTGTGACCTCAAGCTTCGTGTGGTCGATCCTGTTTTCAAGAAAGACCTCTTCACCATCAAGTGTAGAGAGAAAGAAGGCGTTATGGTGCCTATTGAGTTCACCTATAACCCACCGGAATATCTGGAAAACAATAACCTCATTAAGCCATTCCCTACGATGGATGAGATCCGTACTAAAATACGGAAGTACATCAAGAAGGAGATAAAGCGTCAGTTCGAAGGAGCAGAGGCTACTATCTTCGATCGTGTAATCGAGAGCTTTTTACACAACAGCAATCTCTCGATGTATGGTGGTGAATTTAGGATGTCATTAGAAGGCTTAAGTGGCTTTGTACTGCCGTTGCCTGAAACGCGCTCTAGCGTCAGTGTTAACATCACCAAGAACATGGTAAGTGAAGATGGCTTCGCTCTGTTTGAAGCATGTATTCTCCTGCATATCGGATCACATGGTGAGTTCATCGGTAATACACACCTTTGGTTGTTTGCCTTGAAACACTTCATGAAAGAAATGGTTAGGCAGAAAGTAGCTAAAGTAGCTGCTGAAGTGAGAAATATTGTTAGTGTTCATTTGGAAGGAATCGAAGATGGCCCATTCTAGAGTAGATTTGATTGACTACATCGGTAAGTTATTAAGCAGTAACGACGATGTTACTAAGACGCATCAGCGTGTAGTTGTGGATTTACAACAAGTGGTAACTGAACATTACCACGAAGCTGACTTTGACTATCGCAGTGATATCCGCATCATGTACGAGAAACGCAGTACGGATGAAGGCAAGCACAAATACAAGTACGTGCCGACTATCGTACGGTACGATGGTGGTAGTATAAAGGCATTTGACGACACACCTGGTACTGGTGAGTTTGTAGACTGGTTCAACGAAGGTTATCGCAAAGCCATGACTTTATATTTCACATGGTTTGAAAAACTGAAGCTTCGTGACCTGGATGTTGAAACCATCCATGCTTTGTGTGGTAATGACGAAGCAAGTGGTGATATCGAACGTAAACATGGTGTGGCTATCGTTCTTGATACTGACAATCTATACGATCATTGTTTTGTCTTCAAGTTCGATGGTGGCCACGAATACGCACCAGGTACAGTCATGGTTGCACGTGATAGCTTAGGTTGGTGTTCTTCTACCATGAAAACCATACTGAAAGAACTGACTGGTCGTGCCGATGAGTTTGAATTGAAGCAATCCTACGTGTTTAAGGTAGGTGAGACCAATGACAACATCATCGGCGGTATGGCTAAACAACTGATGGTAAATGGTGCCTATAACTTATTATCCGATGTCTTATATCCTGCTGTTAACCAACCCAATAGCGATACTGTCAACATTGAGGTGAAGTTACAGCATGTAGTAGCCGAAGGTATAGAGCCTAAGTACTATCGCTTAAGCTACAATGGTCATTTACTCAATAAAACACAAGTGCCTTATGCTGTAGGTTTAAGAGACATCATGATCGATAACAACACGTCGTTTAAAGAAGCGGACTCATTGCCATTGTTGCCTGTCTTTAGTGGTGAAGGTGATGCTCTACATATCGATCACTACAAGCTGGATATCCTAGTCTTTAAGACGGATGTTAAGAAGAAATCCGAACCCGTACCAGGTGCGTTCTTTAAATACGGTCGTTACATTCGTTATCCAGAGGTAGATGATAACGCTAGGGATAGTGATGCTCCTACGCCTCATGTGCATGACGACCAACCAGAAGGACAAGGTCATGGAACCACTGCTCCCGAATAGGTTACGCTATCCGGTGATACGTGATGATGTCTGGACGATAGACCACATCAGTTGCATGCTCTCTGATGCCTCTAGGAGCCTCTTAGAAGACATCTTAGGACCGCACGTAGGGTATATTAACCCAAATGGTTCTTATCGCCCTATGTGCGTTACAGTGGCCTACAGCCGCACTTTAATCGAACTCTATTGGTTTACACGTCAACATGACCTGGATGACTTCATGGAGTTCGATACACGCAAACGTCCTATCGTCGTACCACTGGATGAAGTAACAGTGGATAATGTAACCGATAAGCATGGCATACAGCATGGCTCTTTGATCTTGAACAGCAGTAAGTTCGATCAAGAGAGGATGTTCTACATCAGCAACAAAGGTGCTTCTTGGGATGAAGGTGACTATATTCCCCATCTTGTTATTAAGAAAGAAGAAGCCTTTACTGAAGATGAGCTATCCGATATCCGTTATGGTTTAAGTAACAACAGTGATGCTTCATTCGTATTCGATAGGATGCGATACATGAGGTTCGCTGAACTGAAGCCTATAATGGAGTAATGGTGTATTAGGTTTAAGCTTACTATATAGATGCACGGCTATCTCTCTAAATGGGAGGTAGTCGTGTATACTCTTTTTTTTTTAATCACGGTAGACTGAGTCCAGCGGACTTATGTCTAAACTTCTAAGGATGTAGGAAGCATGAATCTAAAAAGATCGGTTACACGTGGTAGTGAATGGAAAGTAGACTATCCGATGTTGTCGGTGAAGGTAATTACTTGGATACCTTTGTTCTTGTTGTCGATGTTGATCAATGTGTTAAGCTTAGTATTGGCACCATTTATTGCTTATATTAGTTTAGGCAATAATGGTACGAAACAAGTACCTGCTTATTTGGCTTGGTTCATGACACATGACAATACGATAGATGGGGATGAAGGACATTTAGCCAGATGGCCAGGGGATACTAAGTGGATACGGTTTAAACGCCGTGTGGCTTGGTTATGGCGCAATAAAGGTTATACCTTCGACTACGAGGTCTGTGGTGAGAAGATTAAGCATGGCATCATGTCGTATGGTGAAGTAGAAACCAGTGATCAAGGCAGACCCGGATGGTTGTTCCAGTTTGACAGTGAATACACGTGGGAGTTTTACTTGGTCTATCGTTATCCGTTTAAACAAGACAAATGCTTACGTATTCGTTTTGGATGGAAGATAGACGAAGGGAAAGAAGATGATACGAAAGCCATGTTGGCTACCAGTATCGGGATATGGAAAACATTCGGTAGTTCTAAGGACTAACTCGAATATTGAGATAAGGAGCGTTAAACATGAAAGAAATTGATTTTCTGGCTTTAATTACAGATAAGCTTAATAAAGCCAATATTGGGTGTAACGATGCGTTTGTCTATATTAAAGAGACAGTAAAGACAGGTAGTGAAGTCGTTACCATGAAGTTAGAGTTTCACCGCATGAAAGATGGCTTTGAATGTGTTGGAATACATTACAAATATCATCCTCACTTAGGTGAAGTATATCAGCGTTCTGGCTATTATCACAGCCATCTCGTAGAGGAAGAGGTAGGTCACTATCTAGATAGACTCACCACTGAATCCAAGATCGGTAGAAGTTGCCTAGGTGGTTATCTGGATATCAGTAACTTACTTCTTAGTCGTGGGATTATAGCCAAAGATAACAACAATCTGTCTTTGCTAAGTATCTTAACGAACTGCGCGGCTATTGAGTTGCAGCAAGCTGAAAAAGGTGAAAAACTAAAAGACGAAGAGGTAATGCTTAAATCATTCGATGGTATCTTTTATCATCCGTTAAGAATGTCAGTAGTAGAAGGAGACAATACACCACACTATATCGCTAATAGAATCGAAGAGACTAACTTCGATACAACAGCGACTATATACTTGGACAATCGCAAGATGTGGTTCCCTGTGGATGGTACGTTTGCCTACAACATCGTCATGAAGTGGATGGCTGAGTTGATATTCCCGTATGCTAAGTATACGGTTAATCTTCTAGAAAGAAGCTTCGATTCTGAATGTGACGTTATTAGTGTTGACGAGCGAGTTACCACCCAGTATAGTTATACTATACCGACAGATGAAGGTCTACCTGACTACATTAGACTCAATGAAGATGGTGAGTTTATGGCTATTGAAGATGCGGTATTAAGGATCTATTCACTCTGTGCTGAAAATGGCTTGCACGTGAAGTGTGTTCGTTTAACAGTACCGGATGAAGACGATATTGATCTTTATAGCATGATTACTTACGAATTAGAGTGATGTTGTGGATTTTGTAAGTATATAATATTAAAGTAGACATGGGTAGATGAGGCTTTTATTGGTCTCATCTACCTTAGGCGCCTACAACCTATACGTAGGTCTATTATTCATCCCTAGTTGCATTTATTAATTTAACCGAAAGGACTTTTTCAATCATGGAAAACATGAATACAGAAGTAAACGAAGTACAAGTAGCACCTGAAGTAGCAGCGGCAAAACCTGATGCTAAAGTGGTAGAAACCATCGCCCAATATCTCTTGGATAAACTGACTTGTTGCAGTACCGGTACCATTCAAGAACGGATGGAACTTGGTGTCAAGAAACGTGCCGTCAATGAGCCTACCAAAGTACGTAGCCTAACACTGGAAGTACAGGACATCATGTCTGGTATCGGTTGGTATTGTCGTGAACAAGATCCGTCATCCACTGTCGTGCCGAATAACCAACTCATCCGCGATGTAGCGGTTAAGTTTAACGAACTCATCTTGGCTGATAAAGGTTACAGCTGTCTGGCCTATCTGCATCGTCAAGAAGTAAAACATGTACTAGCCAAAGGTGAAATGCTGTCTCCTATCGTAGCCATGCATGAAGCGGCTGTATTCAAGCCATGGGTATACGATAAGCTGGTTGCTTACGCTATTCGTGTAATTGAGAATGGTGTGGAGAAATACCACGGTGATACGTATCAGGTAAAACGTAAGGATGATGTACAAAGTGCGAATCGCGATGTATTCGAAGACAACAAAGAATTCATCGTGGCGTATTACGATCCGCAGGTGGCGACCATCATGGCCAGTTTGATCACTGAACGATGGGAGTCTGAAGATAAGGTTTTCGATATCGACATCGTACCGGTGAACCTGGCGTTTAACCGTTACTACGAGGAAGACACCATTTTCCAAGATAAAGGTATTTCTGCTTACTTCATCCCTAAGAATGTGTTTGCTGAAATGCCTACTGATGCGGTAATCGAGGTAGATCGTGATTACAGTGATTTTGATCTGGTGGAGAATGACTACGATGTGGATCTGCGCCTCGTGGCCAGTAACACTCGTACGCTGATCTACGCAGCTTCTGGTCTGAAAGGTCGTGAAGATGCACCTAAGGTTAGTCAGGCACTCTACGATGTGGTACTGAAAGCCACTGAGACTCACCAGCCGCCTGTATTTGACCGTGTAATCGATGTGGCTGTATTCGGTAGTGATTACACTCTGTACTACATCGTGAATGACACTAAGGTATTGACTGAAGACGCTATCAGAAAAGAGTTTTCTGCTGATCAGTTGTTGCTCTTAGATGCTCGTGTACGTGAGTACATCGACGATCACGGTATGGTGTACGTGACAGCCCATCGTCTGGCCAGTGATGAGTCTGTTGACTTCTTGCCGTTTAAGGATGGTTACTACTACCTGAATCACGCCTATCTGACACACTTGCTCGATGTCGTGAAACCTCTGTCTAATACTTACCACAGTAAACAAGGCAATGATTACTTCGTGTCTAACTTTAAGTCTTACAGCTACGATCGTGATGAAACTGTAGATGCCGGTGGACCTCTGATGCGTGAGCGCTATCGTTTGTCTGTAGATGAAGTACCTGAATGGCTGAAACTACGTGGTCTGACACTGGCTTATTGGAGACCTGGTATGGAATACTTCCATGGTGGTCTGGAAGTTAGTGGTTATCCGGTAGTAGAGGAAGGTGTCGATAAGGAATACCATTCGAATGCTTATTTCCTCTGCGTGGATAAACACCATGCAACTCATGCCGATAAGCTGTTCGAGCATTTGGCTAACCATCCTCAACGTGATTACGTCAGTGTATCCTCTTTTGCTACCAGTGAAGAGATGGGTGACTTTAACGTATGGCGTAAAGACTACGTGAAGGATATTGAACGTTTGATTAAGCGTGAAATTGACTTTACAGACGACATCAGCATGATCATCCCGCCTGATACCACTATCGAAGAAGTGATCGTGTCTGAAGATGTGCACGGTTATCTCTATCTATCGGTAGAAGAATTAGGTTACGTAGGTTAATATTTAGTAAGTAATAAGACACCTGACTACTCTTAATGGGTAGTTGGGTGTTTTATTAGTATTTCTTTTTTTACATGTAGAAAGGAATCCGATATGGAAGTAACTGTTGCTAAATTCGGTATCGATCGTATACCAACAAATAAAGAAGAGATCTTGCGTCATCGTGAGATGCCTTTACTCGATGTATTATTAGAGAAGAAGACTCCTTTGTCTTATCGGGACATTTCTTACAATTACGATGTCGGTATCATCGCCAAACATGTCAATCGACCATTGGCTGCACTCGTGACTAAAGAGCAGTATCCTCGTCTTAAAGACTTCGATAGTGAACTTACAAGCGCATTGGCTATGGAAGATCACGTTAAGCTTTGGGCAATACCCGATAGCTTTAAGCGCACGGATGAAATCGTTGGTTTGGTGAATTGTGGATATTCACTCAATCTGATGCGTGGCTTAGTACCACAACCCATCGTACAGATAGGTACATTCTATACCTATACGCCTGATTACGACAGTCGTGTCGCGTATGCTGTCTATATTAAAGACCATGGGAAATTCGGCTTATCGGATCCATTCGATAGCCAACACATCTTCTACTCACCGACTAATGTTAGTTCGAATGTTACTGAGTCTAATGGCAAGATGGTGTGTTTAACGCACTCATCGCCGCTTTTGTCTGACACCTATCGTGAAGCCATCAAACGGATGAACAAATACTTCCCAGATGTTAATCCGATGGACTATGTCAAGATCTTATCGATCGATATAACAGACATGGCCACTGGGTTCTTGTCGGATCATGCAAATGATCTGGAATATTACGTCGGTCAAGTTGGTGGTTGGCGTTTCGTGAACATCAATATACTTGGTGATTATGTTCAGTCCCATTCGAAGTTAGTCACTACTCTTGACTTCAATGCGTTAAACAAAGAAGGGATACGATTCGATCTGGGTGAGTTTGCCGATCGTAAGTTTAGCGATATACGGCATAATGATTTCATGGACTTAACAGGAGACGAAAGTGCAGATGATGTAGGTCCTGGTCACGCTAAGATTACAGTCGACTTTCTAGTAGATCAGGAAGAAGACGTATTTAAAGAGAGGATGTCTGTATATCGTGCTGTAGTGAAGTTTAAGGAAGAAGACCATTCTTTCATCCCTAATGTAGGTAGTATATCCGATGCCATTGGTCATCTACTGACTAGGTCGATCCTGAACAGTAGAAAAGACCTCACTGGCCAGTCGTTCTACGTAAATGATCCGATATTGGATAACTTCACGTCTAATGGGTCTGATAAAGCCACTAAGAATGAATTTGTTTATTACGGTATTATTACCAACGCTATCGATCGTGATATAATAGGTAACAACACCAGGTTAGACAATATCGTACGTAATAGACACATGTTGGTGTCTTTCTTGAAACAATACGCCGTAGATACTGGCTTTAAGTGGGTGGGTTTGACTGATTTGATTCGGCAGAATGTACCTGTGGAAGATCGCGCTCGGTTCTATGCTGCTGCGATGGAGATCATCCGTATCGAGAACAACTCTATTATCGTTAATGACTTCGTGTATCGCTGGTTAGATGGTTATGTCTATTTGGCGTATGTGGGCCGGATAAACGATATCGAGATCACGACTGATGATGTTAATCGTCTGCGTTCTAAACTATTATCGCCAGTAACAGACGATAGTCAGTTGCCTGATTTGAAACGGTTGAAATTTGTTCGTGATGTGGAACACCAAGACGAGGTGCTCTATGGTTGGGATTGGTACTACATCTTAGAGGATGGTAAATACCGTAAGGTGAAAGGCTATGTCCTAACTGAGCGTAATACGGTTAATGGTCATGTTAATCCTAATCAAGGTGCGCGTGTGACGCTGAAAGATCCGGATGGTGTGGATACATCATTATTCCTCGATCCTTACCACTTATCTAAAGGGTTAGTGATAACAGACGCATTAGCGCCTGTAGGTGGCATCTATCGGTTGAATGATCACTGCTACGTTCAGGTCATCGTGTAACAGCATGAGAGCATATCCCTTAGCCCATGTAGATCCGTAATGGGTCTACATGGGTATAAGGCTTATGTTGTCTTTCTTTTTTAGTTTGCTTATCTAATATCTATCTCACCACTCATGCGTCTTAGTTACACCAGGTGATACCGGACTAAATGACACTAACTGCGCTACCGGAGTAGGTGCGATGGCTTCTTCTACTGTGGTATTGGCTACTTTCTTACCTAATAGGATGGAAGTCATCTCATCAGACCATCGCATGATATCATCATTACGCGTGGAGATATTAGGCTGATCTCCAGTATCCAGTGTCACTTTAAACAAATCCACATCCTCGTCTTGACCTAAGCGATAAGCACGTCCGTATGCCTGTTCGTACGTGATACTCCTGAAGGGTATATTCAGGAAGATAATCCGATTCGCTTCAGTCAATGGTACGGCTTCACCCAATGTCTTGAATGTCGTTACCAATGGGTTGACTTTGGCTTCTTTCTTGAATATCTGGACATCACGTGCCATGGCATTACCACCTGTGGTTTCACCGAATATAGCGATAGGTGTCATCCCTTCCTCTTGGAAGATATCTGCTGTTCTCTTAACCACATCTACGTAATCCGTAAAGATCAATGTCTTCTTCTTCGCACCTTCTACTAAGTCTACGATAGAGAGCTGATCTGTACTATCATCATCGTAGATGATCTTAGTCTGTTTCTCATTACGCATGGCTTCTACGATCTTGGTATTACACTCAATACGTGCACGACCTAGGATATTACCTAGTGCTTCACCTACGATAGTCAATGTTACGTATTTGTAGACTGACTTGGCTTTACGGAAGACATGTTTCATCGCATTGGATAAATTAGGGATGATGACTTTGTCTTCGAAATGGTTCGTATAGACGACTGCTTCTCTATCTTCAGGTGAAGTAGGGTTATAACTACGATGTAATCGTTTAGATAAGGATAAGTAATAGTCTAGTTCAGCTAACTTAACCCGACTCATCTTGATCGTGTCTTTATACATGGCTATACCAGTGAAATAGTCACTGACGTATTTATCCATGTTCTTTTCGTAATAAGCACTTCTCTCTTTAACATACGCAGACATGCGTGCAGATACTGCATCTAGCGTATAGTAATCGCCATCTGGTAGTGTTACCTTAACATCATGTACCTTTAATTCCTTATCGACTGCCACGCCTTTATAAGTGGATTTGACTAACTGTAATCTGGAAGCCATGATCTGTATCGCATGGGTACCGGATATACCGTATACTTTCAAGAACGATTTCTCTACTTTAGGTGTAAAGAGTGGATCGATGGTACTGAACATCGTCATCGTTTCAGAGCCTAGTGCTTTTAATGGTGTACCAGACATCCAAAGACAAAATATCGGATCGACTAGACGGCAGAGTTCCCTAAAGTTAGTGGATCTATCCGATTTGTAACTATTCATGTTGTGGCATTCATCTGCGATGACCATGACACGTTTGTTCTGGAAATGCTTGATGTTCTTTTTTACTGCTTCTATTAACTTACCCAGAGACTCGTAGTGTGTTACGATGAAATCAGCTTCTGTATTGAAAGTAGGTTCCATGCTGTGTGATAACGTAGGAGTCACTTTGTACTGGTTCGATATCGTGGCTTGCCAAGGTTCCATGACGGCTTTCTTAGGGCAAATCACGATGACTTTATCGGCTTGTTTCAGTTTAGCGATAGATAAGGAGCTTAATGTCTTACCTGATCCGACTGAACTGTCGTATAGATAGCCTTTTAGACCTAACTTATCGGACTTATAGAACGATGAGTTAATCAGTTGTTGCTGATGTGGCAATAAGCTAAATGGTTGTGTACCGAATCCATGGAAGACATCTTTTAAGAAAGATGTATCCACTACTGGATAGTCTTTGTCTTCCATCCTCTGTATCTCTTCAATGTTTTGCGTTAATGGCAGCTCTTTAAAGCTATTGGATAGATCGACTAGATAACGAGTAGAAGTTAATCGTCTCTTGAATCTCTTGTCTGCTAATAGTGTATTAACAATGTGGTGAACATCGGGTAGATAGAAGCTATAAAACGTGAAACTACTGAATGATCGTTTCAGTATCATGGCATCAGTGACTTTACTACCTGCGTAGATAGAGAAGTCTCTTAATACCCGTTTGGTACTGACGCCAGTAATCGTCACTGTCTTATTAGCATCATCGAACTCTAAGCCGACACTACCACGGAATATATTGCTAAAAATACCCATGTTTTGTTTTCCTTGGTCTAAAATAGGACACACTAAGCTTGATGCGCTTAGCGTATTAAGATTAAACAGAATATACGTCACATGCTTATACTCCTCTTACTACCACTAGGATAGTAAGAGGAGTAGGTATAATAGGCTCTATTCAGCTAATGCAAAATCATCATCTACTTCACCAGTAGAAGTACGTTCTTGACCGAACTTGGTTAAAGATGTGTCTATCGTATCGATATCCCATGCCAATCCCCATTCTTTAAAGGGAAGGATAAAGAACTTATCTTTTTCAGGCGTATCACCGACACCACGGTGTTTACCACGGGCAAAAGCCATGTAGCTCTTACCGTTGTCGACTACTTTGTCTACGACGATCTCCAGTTCAGGTTCACGTCCCAGACCTTTAGAGTCTTGATAATAGCCTAATGCTGCTACAGTACGGGCTAGGTATCTATCATTATTGCGTTTGATCTCTAAGGCTTCAGTCGATAGTTGGTGTGGTGCGATTAACAAAATACGTTTGGATAAACAATAGTTCTTCACTCGTCTGAAGAGTTCCTGGATGTCTTGGTCACTGCGTACATTACCTAATCCGTTTCTATTGGCTAGACTAATATAGTCAATCAACACTGTGTGGACTTCGTATCCTTCGGTTTCAAAACGGATGAGTTGGTTGATGATGTCCATGTAGGAGACTTCAGATGGGTTATTGTTAATAAACTGAATATGGTATCCTGTCTGTTTCAGTTTTTTCTGTACCCAGTCTGACGACTCACTTGGGGTAATGTTTCGCAGGTGTTCTTGGTTAACCGTTACACCATCGTATACGCCTTTTAGGATACGATAGTAGTCGTTAATCACCAATAGCTTATTATCCTCGAAACTGAAGGTAACATTCAATGGTTTCTTCTTAGGGTCTTTCATCAGTGGTTTGGGATCATTCAAGCAACAAGCAGCTAAGAACAGATTACGGGAGATGAAACTTTTACCGGCTCCTTGTAAGCCTGCTGGTAATACTAAGTCCCCTAATCGTAATCCACCTTGTGTCATGCGTTGCAAAGCTTGCCATGGTGTTTTGATCATGAGCTTACCTTCTGCTTGCTCTTTAGACTCTTGCATGGCTGCTTCGATTTGCTTGACATCATCGAAGTCAATCACGGAGATAATGCCAGGCATGACTTCACCACTGTAGGAAACCAACTCGGTAATCTTCATCGCATTGGATGATAGGAATTCATCCATGTTATCCACGCTATCAGGTTCAAACTTGACTTTCTGATAGAGCTTCTCGATGAGTCTTTCTGCTTCTTGGTTCTTGAGATACTTATTTAATTGGAATCTGTAGCTTAATACTTGCTTGACGATTTCAGACTGATCTTCAATATCGACTAAGATGTCATCTTGTATACTTTCAAATAGGGCAGTATCAGTCGAACAGGCGATTTGTGCTGCTTGTAATATTTCACGCTTAGGCATCATGTCTTCACGAGACATGATACTTTCTACGACTTCTTTTAGAGACTTTAATACAGATTCAGTACCTGTAATGTCTTTCTCTTTTAATCTAATGGTTTTCAGTATCGTTTTAATCATGGTATCAGAATGACCATATTGGTCGATCTGGGATTCACGATACAGTAAACAAATACATTTGGTCAGGATGATCTTCAGGTTCATTTTGGGATGATTTCCTTTATTATCGGTGTTTCTATTAGCAATATTCTTCGAGATGCTATATACTATTAAAAACTTTGTATGATTAGCGAAGACAGATCGCCTAATAGGAAATAGCATGCCTATGTTTGTTCTGTCTCACTTGAGCATAGTTAAAGAGACTTGCTGACTTATTTGCTCCCTATATAGTCGCACTGTTGGGTGCTCCTTATATAGTCGCAGTTACTTATATTCACCACTATAGGGATACCTAGGACAAGGACAAAATGGAAAACTTATTGGCGGAACAATACAAGCGATACAAGGAATCGCCTACGAATAAGATAGACTACTTATTCGTACCACGAGAGATCATTGCTGACTTTAAAAGACGCAATATCGATTTGGAATCTTTATTAGACTATAAAACGGTAAAGACACTATTGCCTAAAACATCGATTGATCGGTTGATGGGTTTGAATGGTTTTTATCGCGTGGCATTAGAGCCACTAGACAATACTAGCGCAGCATCCAAATTACTTACTCCACTGTTGAGTGAGGCCACGGATCTGCGTAGTTTGTGGGCAGCGCGTGATCAGAGTGCGCTGACACTTGAAGAGTTGACATCCGAAGAGGAGGGTCAACATGAAGTATACAGGCAATACGCACTGGCCGCATTAGCCGCCGGTATCGTAGATAAAGGCCTGGATACAGGGATTCTCGACATGTATGATTGGACAGATGCCGTAAATGCTGGCACTTGTATCCTAGTCTCTGTGCCGTTTTTGCATGGTAACTTGGATGCATTACAGCATGATAAGACAGATGTCTTTCAATCTTTTATCGATGAAACTCTACGAGCCATGATTAGGAAAACAAGCGTCTACCAACGTGAGGATGTATTAGTGCGATTAGGTGTCTATTCGCATTACTTACAGACTCTTCTCTAATCTATCCTCTTTTTAATATACAGACTGGACTTCATGTCTAGGATGTAAAACTCTTTACGTAAAGGTTTTAATCAAAATGGCACTGGTAAAAAGTAAAATCAAATCAGTACAGCCCAACCAAAACACCCAAACCATCTTTGGTATTTTGGCTGGCAACAACAAAATTCAGTTGGGTACTGAATCCCGCGCCCTGTTGGGTCGTGCATTCCTGACTCTGGAAAACTTCAACGATGGTGATCAACATGCTGCCGATGCGGTTGCTGATCAGCTCGATGATGCAACTACCGAAATCCAAACTGCTTACGAAGCTGAAACCAACCAGCAGCTCTCCGAAGATCAAGTGGATAACATCCGTGAGTCTTTGATTGCTGCTCAAGATCCCGATGCTTACTCTAAAGCAGTTGCTCAGCGCGATGCCGACACTCTGGTGTCTCCTCTGGGTGGTGAAGCTGACATCGGTGAAGTCGTTGGTGGTGATGTCTCTACCGAGTCTTTCGAAGTACACGGCATGATGAACACTTTGGCGATGACTGTTTCTTACAACATCAACCCGACCAAACAGACTCCTGCTGTTGAGTTGTTCTTCCCGACCATCACCATGGACTCTACCCAGAACAACTACACCATCGACGTACAACTGTCTACTGTATTCGTTTCTAAAGAATACACTGTAGATGGCAAACGTGATGCTTATCGCAACCAGAAGAACATCGTGAAAGCTCTGCGTGACCACACGATCCTGAAATCTCATTTCACCGACATCGTGCCGGTATACCGTAAGAACACCAACGACCAGTTCTTCGTTGATACCACTAAACTGGCTCCGTACACCAAAACCACCGACTATGGTGAAACCATCCAAACCAGTCTGTTGGCTGTCGGTAAAGAAATCATGCTGTTGGACATCGCTCAACCTGACCGTATGCTGAGCCGTGGTATGCAGGATGACACTGACCAGATCTCAGCTAACCCATTCCTGAAAACTTTGGGCCTGGAACTGGACGGTGAAGTTGTATTGTTCTCTAACCTGCAATTCCATCAGCAGTCCCAATGGACTTACATGCCCTCTGGCGACCGTGAAGGCATCCAACTGCAATACGATGTGTCTACTCACCTGTTGACTAAAGACACCAAAGGTGCCAATAGTCAAGCTCTGCCGACTAGCCTGAATGTGTTGACTACTAACAACTGGGAAGTGTTGCTGCGCATCCAAGTAAACGGTACAGGTAACACTGACACTGGTACTGTACAGGTGAACACTGCTAACGTAAAAGTTAAAGCAGTACGTAAAGCCGACACTCACGAAGAGTTGTCTTTGGAAGACGCATCTGTTAAAACTTTCGTAGCCGACATCGAAGGCAAAATGAAGATCGTAGGTTACGAATTGGATGCCACTCGTACTAACGCCAACTTGCGTGAACATGGCCAACTGTTGGACAGCCGTGTACAACGTTTGATCTACGGTGTACGTCTGCACTCTCCTTTGGCGATCCGTCGTCCTAAAGATGATGCTGACACCACCAGCGACAGCCAACGCATCGACACACTGATCAAATGGTCGTTCATCCGTCGTTCTAATGCCGGTATCACTGCCCTGTACGACGTGATCCACATGTTGCAATCTCAACCGAAAAACTTGAGCTTCGTTGAGCCCTTTAACAAGTCTGTTATCGGTGTAGGCCAATGGTTCGCCAATACCTATTGCAGCGACTTGACTCTGGATGTGAAGAAAGCCGTTCAATCTCTGCAAACCAGCGACCGTCTGAACAACGTCAACAGCGTGTTTGCTAACTTCATCTTGGTTGAGATGACTAAAGCTTACTGTCAGTCTGAACTGGCTGCTGCTTACGAGTTGAGCGACATCGCTTCTGGTGGTTTCAAACCTCACGTGATTGCGATTGCCGATACCTTTACTGCTAAGTTCATCTACCGTGATGGTGATGATCGTGTATTGGGTAGCGGTTTCGACTTCACTCTGGAAGAATGTACTGACAAACGTCTGACCGATGGTGGTAAAGACGGTGAAGAAGGTACCATCTTCTTGTCCTTCGGTAAACCTAAGTCTGGCAACATCAGCCTGCCGCTGTGGTTCGGTAACTGCTTGGACAAACGTGAGATCCCACGTGTCGTAAGCCGTGCTCGTGGCGACAAATACCAACACGAAGTGATGGTACAACCTTGGTTTACCCACATCGTTCACTTGCCGATCTTGGTACGCATCCGCGTGATCAACTTGGCTTCTGCCGTAGCTGAACGCATGCCGTTTGTGGTACAACAGTAAGATATTGATCGATAGATAGCCTTAGCCCCTGTAGATCCGTATTGGGTCTACAGGGGTG